>Ga0307516_10006448_pt1 | contig 13740 bp, 10 predicted proteins | sample 19_EM_MG_FD_203310 | JGI IMG/M metagenome (GOLD analysis project Ga0307516, IMG submission 203310) | Populus trichocarpa ectomycorrhiza microbial communities from riparian zone in the Pacific Northwest, United States - 19_EM | ecosystem: Host-associated > Plants > Roots > Unclassified | place... | reverse complement strand
CCTTCCATGCCGTGCTTGAGGGGGAGAGCACCCGCCGGCCGATCGATTCTGTCATCGCCAACCTCAACGACATTGCGCAGAACCTGACGCTGATGGTCGAGAACCCGCAGATGGTCGCGCAGGCGACGACATCCCTGCAGACGCAGGTCGCCGCGCTGCGAAACAATGCATCGCGTATGCCGCCACCGTTCTCCGACATGTTGCGCGGCGCAGCTGCCGAGTTCGAAGGCAGCATCGCGGCCTCGACAGCCGGACAATTGCTGCAGTCATTGCGCGATCAGGTCACGCCGGTTTGCCAGCAGACGATCACCAATCGGTATCCGTTCGTGCGCGGCAGCAACCAGGAAGTTCCGCTCGGTGATTTCGCCAAACTATTCAGCCCGAACGGGGTCATCGACAAGTTCTTCACCCAGTTTCTTGCGCCGTATGCCGACACGTCGCGGCCGGACTGGACCTGGCGTAAGGAAAGTCCAGTCGGCCGGTCGTTGTCGCCGGACACGCTGAAGCAGTTTCAAAATGCCGCCTACATCCGCGACGCGTTTTTTCAGACCGGCGGCAGCGTGCCGCAGGTGTCGCTCGCCATCAAGCCGCCGCGTGCGGCGGCGCCCGGCGTCGACATCAAGACCGAAATCGGCGGTACCGTCATCGCAAGCCCAAGCACCCCGGCGGCACCGGTCTTTGGGGCGGCGCCGCCGCCGCCCCCAAGCGCTGCGCCGACCACGGTGCAATGGCCCGGTCCGTCGGCACGCACCGCCATTTCCGTCAGCAACGAAACCGGGCCGCCCTCGGTCCTCGAGCGGACCGGCCCCTGGTCGATGTTTCGGATGCTCGAGGCCGGTTCGTTGACGGCAAAAGGCGAAACCGCGAACGCGAGCTTTATCGTCGCCGGCCAGGAGCTGAACTATCAGATCTCGACCGGGTCGATTCGCAATCCGCTCAATCTGGCGACGCTCAGGGAGTTCCGCTGCCCCAGTGGAATTTGAACACGATCATGCGCTGCGGTCTGTTTGGAAAGCTCGGTGCCAGGCGCGACTTCATCGCGCTGGCGACGCCACGAAGCTTTCTCGAAGCCTGGGAGCCGTGGGTACAATCCTCGATGTCGGCGAGCCGTTACCAGCTGGGCGATCGATGGCAACAAGCGTTTCTGACCGCGCCGGTCTGGCGGTTCTGGCTTGGCGCCGAAATTTGCGGAACCACGGTCGTGGGTGCGATCATGTCGTCGCTCGACGGCATGGGGCGCTACTATCCCCTCACGCTGCACGCGATCGCTGATGCCGACGCTCCGATTGCGCCGCCCGACGTCGATACTCTGGATGAGTGGTTCGGCCTGGCCGAGAGCTTTCTGCTGTCGACGCTCGCGCAGGACGCCACTTTCGAAGGCATCTCGGCGGCACTGGACGGCCTGGCGGCGCCACGAACGCGATCCCGCGCGACTGCCGACACCGGCGTCGTGTCGCTCGGTGACGACATGGCCGGAATGGTGATTGCTGGAACGGATGTGGCGACGACGCTGTCGGCGCTTCGGGTCTGCAGCCCCGAGGTCTATGCTGCTGCAAGCTTCTGGTGGACGGTCGGCGGTGGCGATTTTCCTCCGTTGGCATTGAGTTGCCGCGGTTTGCCAGACCCGTATCGCTATTCCACGTTGCTGACCGGAGATCTGGGGCAGGGCGTCCATGCGGGGTAGGATTCGCGGAATCCCGCCTTTGGCTGGTGCAGCGAGGTGATGCAGGTCGATGGACATGGCGCAGTTAGGCTTTGACGTCAGCAGCGTGACGCACGCCGGCAAGGTGCGCGAGCGCAATGAGGACTCATGCCTGGTGCGCACCGACACCGGCTTCTGGGCGGTGGCCGACGGCATGGGTGGCCACGAGGCTGGCGATCTCGCAAGCCGGATCCTGGTGGACTCGCTCAACGCAATTGCGCAGCCCGAAGCGGCGCTCGATCTCCTGGAACAATGCGAGACCCAGATTTTTCGCGCCAACCAACAGATCATGGATTTGAGCCGCGCACGCAATGGCGCGACGATCGGCACGACTGTTGCGGTCCTGCTGGTTCGCGACAGGCACTATGCCTGCGTCTGGGCCGGCGACAGCCGGGTCTACATGATCAGCGGCGGTTCGATCAAGCAGCTGTCACGGGACCACACGGAAGTCGAGGAACTGGTCGCGGCCGGGACGCTCTCCCGCAAAGACGCCGAGAGCTGGCCCAACAATGTGATCACGCGGGCGATCGGCGCCGCCGAGGATCTCGAACTCGAGGTCGTGACCGGGTCGGCTGACCCGGGCGATATCTTCGTGATCTGCAGCGATGGCCTGACCAAGCACCTGGCTGACGACGAGATCCTCCAATACGTGGCGGGCCGCAACGCGCGGGCCGCTTGTGAGGGGATGCTTGAGCTGGCGCTGGAGCGTGGCGGTTTCGACAATGTCACGGTCGTCGTCGTTCGTCTGTTGTCAGCGGTTCCGCGTTCATCTGAGCCGACAAAATCGTTCGTCACAGGCGGTTCGGAGGGGGGCGGTCATGAATCCTAACGAGCCGTTCCGTCCGTCCTATCGCGGCGTGGCACCGGGTACGCGCCTGAATGGCATCTACGAAATCGATCAGATGATCGGCGCCGGCGGCATGGGCGAGGTCTATAAAGGTCACGAGATTCAGACCGGCGCCGCCGTGGCCATCAAGATGCTTCTGCCGGATATGGCGGAAAACGAGGCCGCATTGGCGCTGTTTCGGAGGGAGGCGGCGGCGCTGCATCATTTGCCGCACGACTCCATCGTCCGCTACTTCCTTTTCACGGTTGAGCCGGTGCTGCAACGGCCGTATCTGGCGATGGAGTTCGTCGATGGCCGCTCGCTATCGGACATTTTGGCGGAAGGCCCGTTGACGTTCGAGGCGCTGGTCAAGTTGATGCGGCGTATCGCCACCGGACTTCAGGCGGCTCACGAGCGCGGAATCATTCATCGCGATGTGTCCCCCGATAACATCATCGTTCCGCTGGGCGATGTGACGCGAGCCAAGATCATCGACTTCGGCATCGCCCGTTCCACCCAGATAGGTGACAAGACCATCATTGGCTCCGGCTTCGCCGGCAAGGACAACTATGTCTCGCCGGAACAGGTCGGCCTTTACGGCAATGAGGTGACCGCGAAATCCGACATCTACAGTCTCGGCCTGTTGCTGTTCTACGCCTTGACCGGACAGAAGCTCGACATGGGCGGCAGCCAGTTTCAACTGGTCGAGAAGCGTCGGCGCGTGCCTGATCTCGGCGGTGTCGACATGCGAATCCGCCCATTGCTCGAGCGGATGCTGCAGCCCAATCCGGCGGACCGGCCGGCAACGATGGCGGAAATTGCGAACTGGCAGATTGGGGCGCCACCGCTGCGAGGCTTCGATCCGCTGGCACCCGTCGAGGCTGCTCCGTCCCTGGCCGAACGGCATAAGGTATCGAAGCCGCGAAGCCGCTCGCTGTGGTTGATCCTCGCTGCCGTTGTCCTGGCGTTACTGGTCGGAGAAGCAGGTTACGCGTTCTATACCTTGGTCTGGTCGGTCCCGGATGTTGTCAGGCCGCCACCGCTGCCGGAATTCGGCCAGAAATCCCCAACGGCCTCGCCGGCGCCGAAAGCACCGGCACCTGTGCCGGTTGAGCCGCCGGCGGCAAATACGCCGGTGCCCGGCGATGCGGCAGCCCGCGCCGATCGCGTTCGTCGATATGTCGAGCAGTACAATGGCGGGGATTGTTTCTTCATCCTTCCCGTTGCGACCAGTTCGAACGCGGCGGTCATTGAGGGCTTTGGCGCATCGACGGCGCCGTTTGATGCTCTCGACAAGGCGTTCAAGCGCGATCTGGGTTTTGAGGCCTCAATCGGCGTCAGGCTGGTCACACAGGCTCAGTGTCCCGCGATCAAATTCCTCAGCCAGATCGGCGGCAACCAGGCGCGAGCGCCGCGCATCAACCTCAACTCCGTTGAGGTCAAGAATGGCGAGACGCTCAGCGGCACCATCGAGAATTTCGCCAATCGTGTTGTCGAGTTGCTGCTGGTGTCCGACGCCGGCGAAGTGCAAAGCCTGTCCTATCTGTTGAAGCCGGGCATAGATTCCCTGTCGTTCTCCATAGGAATGCAGCGCAACAGCGGAGGCGATGGCCCGCAACTGGTGATGGCCGTGGCGACGCCGCAGGTTCTCGATTCCCTGCGCCGGCCCAAACCCATGGCCGCTGACTCATTCTTCCTGCAGGCGCTCAGCGAGGCTCAGCGCAACAATGTCGCGATCACCACGGCAGCGCGCTATTTTCGGCTGAAGAACTGAACACCGATGACCGACGCGATGACCATCTCGGATGGTCAAAAGCGGCCAACGATCAGGATCTTCAAATCGCCTTCGGGCTTGAAGTCTTTGGCGGTGAATTCCAGTGCATTCGGCGCGGTGGGCTTCAGCTGGCCCGGGCAGAAACTGACCAGGCGATCGCCGGCGCCGGGATCGATGGACAGCCTGAACGAGCGGATGGGTCCGGCCCAGTTGGCGCCGGTGCTGAGCACGTAGCTGATCCGCCGCTCCTGCACCATCGAGGCGTTGGGAGGCCCGTTGCCCGCGCGCTTGTCGAGTTCCGCCAGGAATGCGTCGGAGACGCAATAGTCCTTGCGATATCGTTGCACTTCAGCGGAGAGCGACTTGTTGGAGCGGAGGGCCCTTCGCAGAATGGTGTCGGCGCTGGTGCCAACGCTCGGCCTGTACTGGTGCTCGACAATGACCTTGCGCTCCGGTGGAAACGTCTGCTGGCGAACGGCGGACGTTTTCGCGATCCAGGCGACGGCATATTGCTGGCGGCCTTTTTCGTCAGTTCTCACCGGCATCAACAAACCCTGGTCCGCGAGCTTGGTGCGTGTTGCGTCGGGGAGATCGGCCACCCGAATTTCGCGGCCTCCGATCGGCAGACGCGGCAGCTTGAACTGATCGAGCAGGGCACTCACATCCCTGTCGCCAACCATCGCACGCTGGTCGATCTGGAACGCCGCCGGAACGCCGTCGATCTTGGTCTCGAAGTCGACGAAGTTCACCGGGTCTGCCGAGGGAAGCGCGACGTTGTCCGCCTCCGAAAGGTCGATGTCCGGCAGCGGAAACGCGACGGTCAACGTGACGGGCTTTCCGGACGTATTGGCGAACTGATAGTGCACGGTGACGCGGTCGAGCGATATCCGCAGATCCTCGCTCTCCATCGCAATGTCGTTGGTGCGAACGAATTGCAGTCCGCCGATCGAGAGCTCCGCCGCTGAATCATTGGCGCGGGCGGCGCAGGTGGCCGCCAGCATGGCGCCACCAACAAGGGCGAAATAACCCAATTTCAGCCGGCTCATGGCCGCTCCTCTCCATCGCGATGAAACATATGTCTGTGCCGACCTTGATTTGACCGGACCGCACAGATCGCGCCGATTTGAATTCCATCGTTCCACCCAAATCGGGTCCGATCCACTTTTTGTGACGTATTTGGCTTTAAGCGATTGATTAACCTTGTATATATCGAAGCATCCTGAACCGTCGACCATCGCAATCCGGTCGATGCACGCGCAGAAATGATTGAACGGGACTGGCCTGTTGCACGTCCAACCGGTCAGACGACGGAAATTGGTCGGACGATACCGGTCGGCAGTTCAGTTGATTGGTCGAATATTGAGGCGAACATGTTTCGTCAGAAATTGTTGTTTCGGGCCGTCGTGATCGGATGGGCCGCCTCGTTTGCGGGAACTGCCGCCGCTGCGGACACCGTGGTGCGGCAATTTTCCATCGGGACAACGTCCACGACGGTTGGCATCGCCCCCGCCGTCGAAGACGTGGAACTGACCGGTCCGCAGGCGCTGACATCCGACGCGCAGGGCAACCTGTTCGTGCTCGACCAGATCAATGGGCGTATTCTCCGGTTCGATCCAAAACAGCCTGCCAGCGATCCGAGCGTCTTCAAGATGCCCGCGGATGTTCAGGCCAACGATCTCGTCGTCCGCAAGAGCGACATTCTGGTCTGGGATGGCTCGATCCGCACGCTCAAGGCCACCGACGACCAATCCACACGTGGCATCGACGACGGCGTCGTTCAGCTGGAGGAGGTCATCACCCGCGATGCCGACGATCAATTCGCGATCTCGGCTTTCGCGCAGACGGGCTCGCAACCGCCGGGGAGCGCGGCCGAACTGCTCGATCAGGGCTCCCGCGCCGCGGTCATCAAGAAAGAGCGGCAGCCCGACCGGCAATACGTTGCGTCCCGTGGCAAGGGATCGGTCATTGCCGACATCATCCCCAACAAGGGTGACAGCAGCGTTCGTATCGAAGTCCAGACCATGGAAAGCAACGAGACGATCGCCCAGCTCAGCCTGCGCGTACCGAACCGGCTGGGGGCTGTCGAGTTTCTCGAAATCGACAACAGTGATCGCTTCTATGTCCTGGGTGAGAATGTCCCGGCTTCGGGACGACAAGCCTCGACCTTCGTGGCGCGCTACGCGTCGAACGGCAAGCTCGAAGGTGTTTATGAGCTGCCGATGGAGAACACACCACTGACCCGGCGCTCCGTGACGATTTCCGGTGATGGCGACGTTTACTTTCTGCGCACCAGAGGAGACGGTGTCGATGTGGTCGGTGTCGGTTTCCGGTCGCTTGCCAATCCTTCGGTGGTCGATCTTCGTCTGCCGCGGACCGCCTCCAAGACCGCGCTTGAGGGAACGCATGACGGCAAGTTTGACGTTGCCGCTGCGGTGCGGCCTTCCAATCGGCAGCAGACCATCGAAACCGCATTTGCGTTCGAGGGGCTGCAATGGCGGCTGGCGCCGGCAAACTATGGTCCCGATCCGGATATGGCCTGCACCGGCTTCAATCGGATTCGCCGCCCCTGGTATTTGCAGGGCAAGGTCAATCAGGAGGTCCGCGGCGTGCCCTATTGTTGGGGCTGTCATGGCTCGCTTGCAAATTTTCGCCAGCGCGTCGAGTCCGGAACCATGGCCGGCAACGTCTGCACGCGCAACGCGCCGCGAACCGATGTCGCGGGAGTGGACTGTTCCGCTTTCGTCAGCGCGGCGTGGGGATTGTCGGTTCACTACACGACGGCAGCCATTCCGGCGATCGCCAAACCCGTCGAGAATCCCTGGGATCTGAAGCCGGGTGACGCGCTGAACAAGCCGGGGTCGCACGTCATGCTGTTCCTGCGCTTTACCCCGGATCGCAAGGCCGAAGTCATGGAGGCCTCGACCGGCGGCTGCAACGGTCGCGTCTGTCGCAATGTCTATCCGCTGGCCTCACTTCTGGAGCGCGGCTATGTTCCGGTTCGGTTCCGCGCCCTTGCCGACGACACGATGACGGTTGCTGCGAGCGCCTACCAGGAGGCTGACGCACCGACCGTACGCTCGAAAAAGCCGGCCAAGGGCAAGCGGTGAACCTCGTTAGGGCCGCCAACGACGAACATTTGTTCGCCCAAGTCCGTTGTCCAAAGAGTCCGCTGTCCAAAGATTTGGCGCGGAGCGCGTCTGGACCACATATCCTGCCTCTGCTTCCAGGATGACGGAGGGACGGACGAAGCGGATGATGCCGGAATTTGCTGAGGGAATGCGCGATGCTCGGGTCCTGGAAGATAGTGTTCGCCGTCGCGTTGCTTGCGGCATCGAGCGTTTGCCTGGACAGCGCGCGGGCGGCGAGCACGTTGCAGCTCAGCAATCCCGACGGTGGTGAAGTCCGGGCCCTGGTGATCGGCATTGATGACTATCAGCGAGTTCGAAAACTGAAAGGAGCGACGGCAGACGCGCGTGACATCGATTCGACGTTGAGGACGATGGGTGTCCGGGATGTAACGGCCCTGATCAACGCCCAGGCCGACCGGTCGAGCGTGCTGCGCGAGATCAGCGCACTGGTCGAGCGGACCAAGACCAACGATATCGTCTTTCTGTCGATTGCCGGACATGGAGCCCAGGAGCCCGAGCGCATCAAGGGCTCGCAGCCCGATGGCATGGAGGACGTCTTCCTGCTGCCCGGCTTCGAGCCCACGCCGACGGGCTCGCAGCAACGCATCCTCGGCAGCGAGTTCAATCACTTTATCAGGCAATTTGAGCTGCGTGGCGCCAAGGTCATCTTCGTCGCGGACACTTGTCACGGCGGCGGCATGGTGCGTGACATCGATCCACGCGCGGAAGACATGAGCTTCCGGCAAATTCCAACCTATACCTTGTTGGTCGACGAACTGAAGCCGATTTCGGGCGAGGACGATCCACGCTCGGAGCTCGATCTTGACCGGACGACCTTTCTCGCCGCAGTCGATCGCAGCACCAAGGCGCCGGAAGTCCGCGTCCCGGGTATCGACGGACTGCGAGGCGCGCTGAGCTACGCCGTCGCACGGGCCATTGAGGGCAACGCCGATGCCGATCACGACGGCAAGGTGACGCTCAAGGAGCTTTTCGCCAACATCCGGCAAGTGGTGTACCAGCTATCGGATCAGCGCCAGAACGTGGTCACCATGACCTCACCGAACCGGTCGCCCGACACCGACGTCGCATTCGGCCTCACGCGCGGCGTGACGCTGATCCAGGGGCCCATTGAAGGCCCTCTGCCATCGGCGCCTCCATTGGCCTCCCTGCCTCCGGCGTCCGCGAGCCTTGCGCCCGGCGGCGGCGCGCCGGCCCTATTGCCGGGCCCGAAGCCACAGATTGCTGAGCGGGTGAATGCGCCGATCCGGCTGGCAGCGCTTGACGGCAAGACCAACTATTTTCCCAGTCTGTCATCCCGTGACTCGACGTTTCAGGTGGTGCAGCCCACGGACAATCCAGACTTGATCTGGGATCCCGGATCGCACGATGTCATCGCCTGGGGCGATGTCGTCGCCTACGGAGCCGATCTGGTCGATCTTCCCACCGTCATCGACAGGACGGCGGCGATCCGCACTCTCAAGGGCATGGCGACCCAGTCGCCCCAGGTCATGCGTGTCTCGCCGGACGATCGCCTGCACCATAATGATCAGAAGGTCGATATCGATCTGTCCGATGTGGGGGGACGCGCAGTGGTGCTGTTCAACGTGTCCGGCGACGGCACGATCCAGATGCTTTATCCAATCGGATCCGATGCGTCGCCGGTCCGGTCGGCCAACCTGCGGCTTCCGCTGCGTGTGAGCGAACCGTTTGGCGCCGAGCAGGTCGTCGCTGTGACCTCGCAGCAGCGCCTGGTTGACCTCGAAAAAGTGCTTCAACAACTCAATCATAGGCGTGCATCCGGACAGGTTATCAAGAGCCTGGAGCGATACATGCCGGCTGACGCGCGGATTGGTTCGGTCGGCTTCTTTACCGTGCGCTGACGCTTGGCCTGGTGTCCCGGCTGCAACAGTCGCATCACATCGCGGCGGCTTCGTTTGCGGATGCGAGAACCAGGGGGATATCAACAAATGCGGGTTTCAGGTGTCGCCGATCTGAAGGTCGCGACCAGTACCGCCGATCCGAAGTTCCTGCGCCACACGCGACGAATTCGATCCGGGGACCTCAGATCGAAAAGCGGCACTCAAATCATGAGTCCGCCCGTAGCCATGACTTTCTGTAGTTCGCGAAGAGTGGCTGGCCGAGGACCGATTACGAACTTTGCAAAGTGGCTGCTCGTGCGATCTCGGATTTGACATTCGTCACGGGGACTTGCGGAATAGCTGATGCGAATGTCAATCCGCCACACGAGCGAGAACGGTGATGCTGCCTAACAGATTGATTGTGGGGTGGTGTCTCGGCGTGGTCGCGGTGTCGACTGGAGGCGCGGTGGCAAAGTCCTCGCGTTCGCAGCCGAGCCCGCTCATTCCACCCGCGATGAGGGTCGCGCAAAACACGTCCGATCGGAATACGGCGCTGGCCAATATTCCGAACACGGCGAGCGTGTCGCTGCGGATGAGTCCCGGCCAGTCCGTCAGCGTCGGCACAAAAGTTTCGTTTCGTGTCACGACCAGGAAGCCGGGCTATCTGCTGCTGGTCGACATCGACGTCAACGGAAATATGTCTCAGATTTTTCCGAGTCCCGAGATGATCGTTCAATCCCAGGAAGCGGCGTCGAATTTGATCAAGCCGGGCGAAGAGCTGCTGATTCCGAATTCGGTGGCCAAGCAACGCGGCTTCGAATATGTCATAACCCCGCCGACGGGAGTGGCGACGATTGTCGCCATTCTCAGCGACCGACGGGTTCAGATCATCGACTTGCCTGACAAGGTGCAGAAGCCGCAAAGCGAAGCTGAGACCATCAGCTCTCTCACGAGATGGACGAGCGAGTTGCGGGTACCGGGTCCCGGCACGGGCAAACTGCAGCCGAGCAATTGGTCGTTCGATATCAAGCAGTATGCGATCACGGAGTGAGCGGCGCTGGTGGGGCCGGCACTGTCGCGGTCCCTGGGTCTGCTGACAAACGGGGTTGGTGACGAATCGGTTGCCAGCAGTTTCATTGCAGTGGCGCTCGCTGCGCGTTGCTTCGTTGGCGCGTGGGACGGGACAAAGCGTAGGCCCGAATATCGGCCGTGAAGCTGCAGCGACGTCGGTTCGCATTATCGTCGGACCGACGTAGCCTCGGATCCAATTGGAACAACAAGACCCGGATCACTCGAACGAATCGTGCCTGCGAGAACAAACCGTCCGCGACGGCTCGCGTGATTCACCTCAATTGCAGATCTGTACGTTGCCGCCGCTGCCCTTTGGCCCGCCTTGCTCGGCGGTCCGGTACTCAATGTGACATCCCCGCGCGACCGGTCGGCAGAGGAGGTCGTCGCAGACGATCTGGCCCGATGCCTGTGGCCTGGACGCGCGGGCCTCAGGTTGCGGCCGTTCCCTGGCCGCGCGATTGGGCCGCTCGTCGGGCTCGCGCCTTGCGCTCGGCGTTCTCGCCAGTCGCTTTTCGCATTCATTGGCGTCATTGAGGAACGAGCCTTCCGCGCAGACGATCCTGCTGCATTGGTCGCCGTCGGGCTTGAAGCCATGCTCGCAGACCAGCGGGCAGACCCGCGCTGGCTTGAGTTTGATGGCATCGAGCGCATCGAGACTTGCAAGCTTGGTGTCGAATTTCGTGCCGGCGTGCTTGTTGAACAGCGTGAGCGAACGCCGTGACGCCGCGTTCCATTCGCCATCGGTGGTGCCCGTCAGGCAGCCGACACGGCGCAACTCGGCGTGTACCGATTTTGCGAGTTCGGCCTGCGACGGTCCGGGATTGAGCAACGCAGGGCTCGGCCCTTGCGTCCGCTCAATCGCCTTCGCTCCGGCGGCGGGCTCGTTGGCGGATGCATCGGCGGCGGCCATCTTGGTTTCCGGAGGCTTGCCGGCTGCCGTATCGTCGGCTGCGACCTTGCTCCGTTCGGCCTCGGCGACTTTCGCCTGTACCGCCTGCTTGGACTTCTCGGCGGCGACGCGGACGTCCTCGGCAGCCTTTGCATCTGCGGCGGCCTTCTCCTGGTCCATCCTCTGTGCGCCTTCGGCGACGAGCCGCGCCCGCTCCTGTTCGGCCAATCGGGCCTTCTCGGTCGCGGCAACGCGTGTCTCCTCCGCCGCGATTTTGGCAAGCTGGAGCTTGGCCAGACTCGCGTAATATCCTTCCGGATACTGGTTGAGGAAGGCGCTCAATGCGTCCTTGTTGCCAAGCTGCAAGGCCAACTCGTAATCCCGGCGGGTCTCCGACTGGGCGTTGCCCGCCGCCGCCGACGCCGCCGGCTTGGCGGGTACCAGCGCGACATCCGCGCCGCCGAGCGAGCCATAGACGTATGGTTCCTGCCGGTTTCCTGTGGCTTGCAAGACATCGTCGCGGATGAATCCAAATGCCCTGCGCAAATCGAGGCCGGGCGTCGCAATATGCCTGACCAGGGCTGTTGCATAGGGACTGTTCGCGCTGTTGCCGTCGAGCGCGGTCAAACCGGCCTTGGCGGCGAAGGCGACCAACGTGTTGGTCGTGGTCGGCTCGATCCTGGCGAGGCCGCGGCTTACGGTCCGCGAGGCGACCGTTCGTTTCATGGTATCTGCAAAAGGATTGTTGCGGCACGCATCGACGATGACGAGCCGCAGCTGCCGGGCAGGCTCAATCGCCAACAGGACGCGGTCGAGCGAAAATGCCTCGTCGTAGATATCTGTGTCGCGCTCAAGCCTGGCGTCGGTTGGTATCAGGTAATTCGTGCCATCTATCTCGATACCATGACCCGCGTAATAGACGACGGCTATGTCGGCGTCGCGGGCTTGATCGGCGAATTCACGGAGCGCCCGCCGCATATCCGCGGATTGAAGATCGAGTCGTGAGTCAACGACGTCGAAACCTGCGCCCTTCAGGGTCGCAGCGATGGCTGCGGCGTCATTGGCCGGGTTCGGAAGCAGCGCGGCGTTCTTGTAATTGGAGTTACCGATCACCAGCGCCACGCGCTTTTCAGCCAAAGCCGGCTGACAGGCCAACAGGAGCGCAGCGACGAGAAGAAAGCCGTAGAACTTTATGTGCGCATGCAAATTCATGGCGAAACGTCCAGCAAGAGCTCCCAGTATGTACCCAGGTGTCAAAGGTGGTAGCCGCGTTACGCACAAAGACGTGTGTTCATTATCATATCGGTGGACGCACATCTGCGTACAGTAACGATGTCGAGCCTGAAGCCATACTTGATTTTGTCGCGCGAAGAAGCGAGGTCGTTCAAGAAAGCGACAGGATTTCCGCGCCGCCGAAATCAGGTTCCATGCAATCAGCCCGTCGAGGTTCCCCACCGATCGAAAACCCTTGACGATCGGGTTCATGCCGGGGGCAAGAGTGGCCCGCCAGGACAGCTTTCAACCGCAGCACCAGGATCGCCGCGGCGACATTGGCAACCGGCAACAAACCTGCCTCGTGCAGTCCTGCGACGACGCGGCGGTCCAGAGCGGCACGCTCCCGTCGTGCTGGACTTGGACGCGCTGGAGGAAATCTCGGTTCACTTCCAAACTAGGTTCAAGCGGTGGGCGGAGCGGAAGCCGCCTCGCGTGGTCCGGCGCAAGAGGGACGACTTCCTGCGGCGGGTTTGGGTTTCCCGGATTGGGACGGCTGCTTTGGTAGCGGCGGTGCCGCGATCGTCGGGTGCGAACCAGGCCCGGGTGGCTTTGACGCCCGAAATGGTCTGCGGCAGGAAGTAGCCGATGGACTGTCGCTGGTGGCGGCTCGTCGACCATTTCCGGTACGGGCGGCCTATCGGGTGGCGCCGTTGATGCGGCGTGGATGCCCACCTCAATCGGACGGTCCAGGAACAGGGCTCGGGCATCGGCCATGCCCGACGATGCCGCCGATGTGAGTGACCGTGAGGCCGCCACAGGTTGGTGAATGCCTGCCTGGGGCGCATATGATTGCTCGTGGGCACGCCTCGCACCCGGAAACCAGGAGTTGACGTCATGCGCCAAGTTCTATTCGCAGGGCTGTCCGTTGTTGGCCTCGTCGCGATCGCGGTCCCAAGCTCGTCGGCTATCGCGCGCCAGCGCGCGCCTGCCTCAACCGCTCCGGCCGCCATACAGGATCGGTACTGCTTGCAAGGATATCAGTGGGGCTATCCTGGCAATTGTGAATTCTCAACCTACGACCAGTGCAAGGCGACCGCGTCTGGTACAGAGGACGGCTGTGGCGAGAATCCGCAATATCTGTTCAAAGCACGGCGAGGCGACTGGCCGCCCCGTTGATGCCGCTAGAATGGCCGATAGTAGTGCCGATGATAATAATGCGGCCGGTAGTAGCCATAGCCCGGGCCGTAATAGGGACCGGGCGCATAATAGCCAGGTC
>Ga0307516_10006447_pt1 | contig 13741 bp, 17 predicted proteins | sample 19_EM_MG_FD_203310 | JGI IMG/M metagenome (GOLD analysis project Ga0307516, IMG submission 203310) | Populus trichocarpa ectomycorrhiza microbial communities from riparian zone in the Pacific Northwest, United States - 19_EM | ecosystem: Host-associated > Plants > Roots > Unclassified | place... | reverse complement strand
GCTTGCCAGAAAACGAGCCAGGTAGCAGTATCATGCCTGGAAAGGTCAACCCTACACAATGCGAAGCGATTACCATGGTTGCTGCGCAAGTCATTGGAAACCACACAACGGTCAGTATTGCTGGAGCAAGCGGACAATTCGAGGCATGTGTTTCTAGCACATTTATTTTTGCCGATTGGTAACAAGTTGCATTAGCTGAACGTTTTCAAACCAGTGATTGCTCAGAACGTCTTGCGCAGCGTCCGCTTACTGTCTGATGGTAGGTCGCTGCATCCAGGGATATGACGATGTTAATGTTTTATGTCAGGGGTAAGGTCTCTGACGAAAAACTGCATCGCCGGTATTAAAGCCAACGAGAAACGGATCAATACCCTGTTGAACGAATCCCTCATGTTGGCGACGATTTTGAACAGTCATTTAGGTTATGACAGTAAGCGATTCCTTCAGTGTCAGGCAAAGGAATTGAAGGGTACGATGAACAGACGTTGCCAAATGTGCTAAAAAAGCACACAAGGAGGGAACAACGCTCAAAGAGGCGACAGTGACATTGGGGTTCTTGACCGCGGAAGAGTTCGATGCCAAAGTCCGTCCAGAGCTGATGCTGCACCCCGACCCTTGATGATATAGCTTATGTAATTTATCGGAGGAATTATTATACTGCAGTCTGGCACCAAAGCGTTGATACGAGGAGTGTCGTCCTGAAGAAAAGTGTCTGTACTAGTAGCAACAGTGACGGTGGCGAGATGGTCAGTGCTTGTGAGGAGTCGCGGTTGGCGATGTAAGACATAGAGTACTCCAAGATCAGGGAGTTTGCATGCTTTGAGTCTTCAGTGACAGCCTTCTCACCATTCAAGCTCTTTCAAAGTGTGACTCTCAGTCGTCGCAGCATGTCCTTGAGCCGGATACTCAACAACGACATCCCTCTCCCAGCTGTCTCGCAAAGTCGCCCGGACCACCCTCGCTCACTCGCTCATGAAACGTCCCCAACCGGTCGTCAGGCGTCTTTGGTGCTTCTCAAGCAGGACAACCTTCCAGAGGCCTCACGCACCCCTCGTCACAGAACGCTGCCTGGTTGGTCGAAGTCTTATCATTATCACAAGCCCTTACCGTCCTCATGCTTGCAGGAAATGATCCTTTGGCCTCAGACGGAGCCCAAGCGTTACACCACCAACACGTCGAAGACGAGATAATACCGAGAAAGAGGCGTAGAGGAGAAAACAACAATCCAGACTATCAAGGACCAGGGACACGTCGCGTGAGTTGATCTTCAACGCCTCGAAGCTCCCCCAGCTCATGTCCAACCAGTCCACGCTGCGCAGACAAGCTCGAAGGAAACCTACACCCGCACACTCTTTGAGAAGCATTTCTCCCACTTCCGAAGCCAGTGAACATCGTCGAAGACCCCCGACAGAAGATGAGCGTCGTCTTACTTCCTCCGATTTAGAGGATTGTGAGGAGATATGGATTCGTGAGCTCAGCGAATACATGCAGGAAACTCGAACGCGTCAGAACCAGGTTGCCGACTGGTTTGAGACAAATGTCGCGGTTCGTAGTATTCAGCACATTTGGACACTTTTTGACTTCTTGCGCACAGGACCGTAATACTTTGACAGCTCAGCGAATGTCACATTACTATGCAAGCCGAATCGCTATAATGCCCTTGCCTCCTACGAGAGGGGGACAACTTCCATTTCACGAAGACTATCGTGAAGCTTCACCTTTTCCGGATTACCTGTACAAGGAGGCTCATCGGCACCGACGTAGATCTCTCCATGGTGCCGAGGATGCTGCTCACGAATTAGAGAGGTCTGTTCTAGGAGATCTCAACGACGCACCGACTACTCGCATGTTAAAAGCGCCAGGAAATTCAAGAGAGGCCAAGCGGTCACCCTCCGATGCTGGTAGTGATTACCCCATGGAACTGGGACCCCCTTCGAAAAGAAGGAAACGTGATATCGAGGATAATTGCCACGACAGCGTGGACTTCTTCCCTGCATCCTCGAATCTCTCCAACAACAGAGGTAAAGGCAGACCAAGGGATGCCAGCCCAGACACCATATCTGTAACTCTAAAACCTTCAAGAAAAAAAGTTTCAAGGAAAAGGCTGGGTTCAGAATTAGAACCAGAATGGGAGTCGGCGTCTCATCCTCAACCTATGTCAGGAGACGCAACGCCTGCAATATTCATATCGCAACCACCCTCGCCGGCTCCGACGGTGCCCTCCATTATATATGAATTGGAGGAAGAGATACCCCCTTTAAGAAAGGCGAAAAAAGTCGACGAGCCCACGATGATCAAGCGGATCAAGACCTTAGAAGAATCACAGCGTAAAGTTTGGACCAATATCGCCCGACGGGATATCGCAAAGGTATTAAACGAATGATCCCATTACTTTTATCTACGTCTGGCTCATCAGATATTCTTAGGTTTACAAGTACCAGCTCTCAGGGTACCAAGCAAGGCAGTCACAGATGGGACGCATTGCTAAAGTCGTTTCACTGCAAGCACGACGACCATTCACGAGAACTCCGAAGGCTACCAAAGACATTCAAGCTAAAGCCAAACGTCTGATGCGAGAAATGCAAGTATTCTGGAAGAAAAACGAGAAGGAAGAAAGGGATATCAGGAAGCGTGAACAGAAGGAAGCATCAGATCGCTTGAAAGTCGAAGAGGAGAAGCGTGAGGCTGCTAGGCAGGCTCGCAAACTGGAGTTTTTAATAACTCAGACGGAGTTATATAGCCATTTCGTCGGAAGCAAGCTGAAGAGTAAGCAGGTTCATGCAGGTTCTGTTGACGATATTGACATACGCTAGCTACGGAACTTGAGGGCGATGGCGAACTTCCCCAGATCCCAGTGGCCTTGGGCGTGAATGATGTCGATCCATCCACCCTCGGATCGATAAACTTCGACGATGGTAGGAACTCGAATTCGGAAGCGGTCGTTGTGCTGACTCGATCTTCAGATGACGAAACGAATTTACACAGACACGCCAAATACAACGCTCAAGAAGCAGTCGCTCTCGCAAAAGAACGAGCGCAACAATTTGATACACAAGCTGCGCTGGAGAGAAAGACGAATGAAGCACTCCGGCTAGCAAAGGCTCAGGCGCACATCCATGACGGAAGCGAAGTCGTCTCTCCAGGAGCTTCAGAGAATCCGCTGGTCGACCGTACGTTGCATGATCCATCAAAGAACTTATCTCAACTGTTATGGTCACAGTCGACTCCGATGAACTCAACTTCCAAAATCCATCTTCATTGAATAATCAATTCACCGTTGGACAGCCGAAGATGCTGATGGCTCAACTCAAAGAATATCAGTTGAAAGGTTTGAATTGGTTAGCAACGCTCTACGAGCAAGGCATCAATGGCATCCTGGCTGATGAGATGGGCCTCGGGAAGGTGCGTGACCGTTACCGCAAAAAAAATCAGAACTTAAACGGACCCCACAGACTGTTCAGTCAATTTCGTTGTTGGCTTATCTTGCAGAAACCAATGATATCTGGGGACCCTTCCTTGTCGTTGCCCCAGCCTCGACACTTCATAATTGGCAGCAGGAACTCACTCGATTTGTACCTGGTCTAAAAGCTTTGCCATACTGGGGCAACGTCAAGGATCGAACTACTCTCCGAAAATTTTGGAGCAAAAAGGAAATTAGCTACAACCGAGATGCTCCCTTCCATGTCCTGATTACAAGCTATCAACTGGTAAGCACAAGCTCTGCATCTGAAAACCTTCTGAGACTCGAATCTCTCCAGGTTACCCAAGATCAACAATACTTCCAACGTGTCAAATGGCAATACATGATTCTGGATGAAGCACAAAACATCAAAAACTCTTCCAGTGTACGATGGAAGACACTTCTAGGATTTCACTGTCGGAATCGCCTTTTGCTCACCGGAACGCCAATTCAAAATTCCATGCAAGGTAGTTCTAGATCTTGTTTACTATTTCACATTCATACCTTGCTTAGAACTATGGGCGCTGTTGCACTTCATCATGCCTAGCCTTTTCGACTCGCACGATGAATTCAATGAATGGTTTTCCAAGGATATCGAGAATGCAGCGGAGAACAAGGGCAGCAAGTTGAACGAGCACCAGCTCCGGCGTCTCCACATGATTCTCAAGCCCTTTATGCTTCGACGCATAAAAAGGCACGTTCAGAACGAACTTAGTGAGAAGGTAACTTTACACATATTGTCTTCTGTTCTAGCTCATAAGCCTCCTTAGATTGAAAAGGATATTTATGTCGATCTCAGTGCCAGGCAACGCGCCTTATATAATGTCCTCTTGTCTCATGTATCTGTGGCTGACCTTTTAGCCAAAGCGGCCAACCTTGGTGACGTGGATTCAGCACGGTCTTTGATGAACCTTGTTATGCAATTTCGCAAAGTGCGTCCTACGATCTCGTTATACACACATAAGTTCTCTTACCATAACACCTACAGGTATGCAACCACCCCGAACTTTTTGAACGAGCCGACGTGGCAGCACCATTCTCTTTCTCAGCTTTCGGCCGCTCGGGACCGTTGACACGGGACGGCGACTGGATATCTCTGCCTTATTCAACGCGAAATCCAATCGAATTCCTGATTCCCCAACTATTTTACCTTGATGGCTATCTCGTGAACAGAGGTAACGGTACTATCTCCCACCTGCGAAGTAGTGGCTTCACCAAAATGTTCAATGTATGGTCGACTGACTGGATGCATAAATCACTGTCTGACGAAAGTGAGGCATATTCACATCTTCGGGACATTCCGTTGCTCACTTGTAATAAGGATCATCTTCGTTCTCCTTCCTTCGAATATGTGACGTCCCCCCAGTAGAGGCGCACTTGCTTCATATCGCTCCTTTGATTCGAAGGCGACTACTGGCAGTTGCGCAAGAAGGAAAGGCTGTCGAGGAGCTACCCTTTCGCCTGTGAGTGCCGCGATCCTGTCTGTTTTTGCTCCCTCAACGCCTCCAAGAGATTCGGATTTTGCAGCTCACTCTGCGACAAACCGGATGGCAATGTTGATACCATCTCCTCTATTGCGACTTGACGCTGGGAACGATCTTCCTCATCTGCGTTGTATCTCTACTTCGGCCTGGTCGCAATCTTGTCTGTCCCGGCCTGAGCCAAGGTTTTTCATCCCTCCTGTCGTCGCACCTCCCATCACGGCATATTGTTTGGATCGAACATTTCTTGAATCGCAAGCCCGGGTACTTGATGGGCCGTTGGAATCCCTCGCATTCTATGGCTTGTCCCCTCATCTCCGGGATTTAGAACCTGCTTGTAATTTCTACAGGATGCAGATTCCGGCCCTTCCTCTGGATGGTCTAATTGGGGGTTCACCCCCAAACCAGTTGCCAGCTTCGACAATGCAGGTTCCTGAAGCTAAGCGACTCATCTATGATTCAGCCAAACTAGCCCGTCTCGATCTATTACTGCAAGAACTGAAACTGGGTGACCATCGCGTTTTAATTTATTTCCAAATGACCCGGATGATGGACCTCATGGAAGAGTACCTTATTTATCGCCAATACAAATATCTCCGCCTCGACGGATCCTCAAAGTTGGAGGATCGTAGAGATATGGTAATAGACTGGCAGACACGGTTGGTGCTCCCTCATACCTAGCATTTTCAGAATTTGAACATTCCTATAATCAGGCCCGATATATTTGTTTTCTTGCTTAGCACTCGGGCTGGCGGTCTCGGAATCAATCTCACAGCGGCAGATACTGTGGTTTTCTATGACCACGATTGGAACCCATCCAACGATGCACAAGCAATGGATAGGGCCCATCGTCTAGGTCAGACTCGTCAAGTGACAGTCTACCGGTTGATCACAAAAGGTACCATCGACGAACGTATCGTCCAGCTAGCCAGAGTCAAAAAAGACGTGTGTTGTCTCTGCTACGTAATTGCACTGTTGTCTGACCTCTTTCTCCAGGTGCAAGATATAGTCGTAGGCAGTAAGAACGTCGCGGATGTCACGAAACCAAGCGAAATTGTCCAACTGCTGCTCAACGATCAACAGCTTTCTACGCTCAAAAATTCTAAACCTTCCGAGCTGTCTTCCGATTACCTACGAGATGGCTCAATGACCGCAACACCTGCCCAAGACCTTTGGAACGATGAAGAGGACAGTTTTTTCGGACACACGGCACCTCTCGCACCCCCTTCGGCTCTTGAAGGGAACGAGAATGGGACTCCGGTTCCTACCAACATACGTGGAAAGAAACGCAAGATAGGTGGACACAGCGGCGCCCGTGCACGGAAACCAGCAGGGAAAAAGAAAGGAAGCAACGCGTTAGAAAGTCTTTCCGCTGCCGTATAATATCTAGCACATTATCGCAGTTGCCGTCTTGAATTGTAGTGGATTTGTTCAACGTGGTGACCGTTCCCTCTAGATCGAGCCTATGATAGCCTTCCCCTGCTGTGTGCAGGGCCTCTTCGATACAGTACAGTACTTACTAATGTAGCCCCCCCCTATAATAGATCCTGGTCACATGCCATCAAAAGTTTTCATCAGATTCATTGTCAATGACTCAATGTGCCAGAGGCATCCATACCATCCAGCACTAGACCCCTGCCAGTTGCGATCGCAATCCAAACAGTTACTGCTAAGCCAGAACACATTGCCACAGCGACGTCCTACTTCTCTCGAATCGCTAACCCACAAGAGAACACAAATATAGTAAGTGCGGACGCGACCAGAGGGTCTGAATCTCCAGCCTGGTGCATCTGGGATGGCCAAGAAGAAGAAGACACAATTAAAACCTGTTGTCCGCGGTTTCGCGACGACATCCGTCCCTAGAAAGGCTACGGCCGAGGAGGTCTCAGCGGCGGACGGGCAAACCCACCAGGCCGCAGACGTACAAGAGGATAAGGAGGGCGATGACACTGTGGACAAAAAGGACGCCGAGGAGACTCTACTGCAAAGTTATGTTGACAAGTTGCAAGAAAGGACAGAAAAGGAGATTTCTAGGTACAGATATACCGTTCGATCTGACTTGGTTGTGGGCTGAACTCCATGAATGGGAATGAAAAAAAGAGCTTTGAAGGTATGTGTTAGTCTTCTGCGCATCTGCATGTCTCATACCCATCTCAGGCGGTAGAAATGGATCGGCGTTTTTCGCAGTCTCTTCCGATACTAGAGCTAGGCGGAGCATTGGCGGACCACATCCTCGAATTGGCTAGACAATCGGAGATTGTAAGCGATAAAAAAGAAGGTTAGAACCACCGATGGACCCATGAATAGCCAGGCTTTTTAACCTATACCGCATAGGCAGAAAAAGTCTAGATGAGTCTGAAGACAAATCCATCGCCCGACTCGCTGTGACGTATGGGGTCCTGAGGCGTCTGAGATTTCCGGAGGACCGAGTGATAGGATGTTTGTATGCTATACACGGAGTAGAACTCGATGAAGCATACGACTGGGTGAGCTTGTGATATTTTGTTGTTCTACTGTCCTATCCTGTCTAAATCATACTCAAGCTCTACCTGCATTGCACAGGAGATGAGATCAACCGTTGTACGTCTCTGCTCAATATTTTCTTAAGAAATTCTGATGTTTAAAAGATATTTCTCAATCACCTGAACCGAAACCTCCAGGAACTTCCTCTCTGACTCAGACGCCGCGGACGCCCTCAACACCTTCCGCACCAGTTTCAACTACCGGCGTACCATCTCTCCCCCATGGCGTCGCGAGCGTTACCCCACCACCCCCCTCCCTTCCAGAAACCAAATTCTATCCCGAAGATAATAATATCAAGGAACGTATTCTATCGGTATATAGCAAGCCCGTCAGTGCATCAGATTCTGGACGCGATTCCCCAGAGACAGACAATCTCGTTGTACAATACGTTCAGGCGAAATTGAGATTCGAGAGCCTCGTGCAACGTGACAAACTCGTCGACAGCAGCGAAACTCAAGCCCTCCGTGACCAGATGGAAGCTTTGAAGACCAATTATTTTTTCGACGAAACGGAAGCAAAGGAATGCTATCAGATTGAACGTAGAAAAATCGATGCAGCTGTGTTACAGAGCCGTTTACTGGGAGAAATCCCTAAAATTTCTACCCACCATTCTTTGGTGAATCTGTCGAAGGCACGACCACCAATCCTGCAAACGCCAACTTCGTTCACGACGGGGCCAGATTTCTTCGACGATGATAGCGATGAACTGACAGGAGGGATTTTCCACCTCTTGAATGGCCTTACTGAAACAGAATCGGGCACTGGAGGGGTGACAATAACTGTCCGGGATATGGAACTCCCCAAGCATTGGTCTGGACGCACACCAAAAGTCATCTTGAACGAGACAGTCTCAAAAGTGGATCGCTACGCGGCGGTTTCCTACAGTATCATATCAGGCGCTAGTCGCGTCAAGCGGGCTGCAGTTAGGATCATATGGGAAGGACGAAAGATGGATGAGTGGTTCATGGAGGATACCGGCTGTTGTGATGAAGAACAGGCAGAACAGTTTATCGCCACTCTCGCACTTCATTCATTGACTTTTCCACCGACCGAGGGTTTTGCGGCAACTTTCCCATCCGCTTCTGGTGGCCAAACCTTTTTCAGGTCATTGCCACCAGTATATCGCGTCCTTTGGGATGAATTAGAAGCAACCAGAAAGGCAAGAGCCGAGACAACCAACCGTTCAGTCTGGCTCAAATTGCGCTCTGTTTTGGAAACAAAGCTCCAGGTTAATAACAAGGTCTGGGTACGATGGCAAACCATTTATGATTTACTCATGAAATACTAGACTTATGGAAGGAGTGTCAAGCCGATTCCTGATCTCGAACATAAAACCAATCCATCGACTCTATTCCAACCAACTGAAATCGCCCGCGAGCAACTTGCTGCCAAATTTAAAGCTCGACAAGGTGGTGCCGAATATCAAGCCATGCTTGCGAGTAATGCTTGTTGGGTCCTGTTGCTCTACTAATATGGAAGTAGGAACAACGCAATCTTTTACCGATCGCGGAGTACCGCGAAAAGATTATTGAGAGCCTCGAACACGCCCAAGTTCTTGTTCTGAGCGGCGAAACCGGATGGTATGAATTTTCTAATTGCTCATGAGCCTTCTCACATATATTCATCAGCGGCAAATCTACACAAGTGCCTACATTTATTCTCGAAAACCAGCTTACTCGCGGAAACGCTTGCAAAATCTATTGCACAGAGCCCCGACGAATTTCAGCGATTTCTCTGGCCCACCGTCAGTGTTGATACCATTTGTACCCAATGTCAAACAGAGGCCTAATACTAGCATCTAGGGGTGTCTCGCGAACTGGGTGAACCCCCGAACGCAGTCGGGACATCCAATTCCCTTGTAGGATACTCAATCCGGCTGGAGAGCAATACGAATCGGAGTACCCGTCTAGCTTTCGTCACAAATGGTATCGCACTTCGAATGATGGAAGGTGGGACTGGGCAAGGCGGTCGCGGAACAGCATTTGATGAAATCACTGTCAGTAACTCACTCTTCTCAGAGTTCCGTATTGATATTCCATACAGCACATTATCATTGACGAGGTTCTGACTTGCACTTATCCATTTTTCGTATAATTTGATGACGACGGATATCAAAGGTTCATGAGCGTACCATAGAGTCAGATTTCCTGCTGATTGTCCTGAAGTCTCTATTGGCTCAGCGACCCGATCTAAGGTCACCCCTTTTCCCTCAATACAGGCGATTTACGAACACTCCGTCCACAGGGTCATATTGATGTCAGCTACGGTCGACGCTGAAAGGATGTCGGATTTTTTCGGCGGATGTCCGATGCTCCACGTCCCTGGTCGTACCTTCCCAGTAGATGTCCAATTCTTGGAAGACGCGGTGGAATTTACTCATTGGTCAATCTCCGAGAGTTCGCCCTATGCCAAGCCCCGTACGCTCTCGATCTCTGCTCTCATGGCCTGGTGGACGTTGATAGTTCGTCAGGTCACGCTAAATTCAATCGGGCGAAACCTCGCCCAACCTGGACAGAGGAAACGCCGGAAAGAGATGACGAAGATGAAGAAGCCACACCTGAAGTCAAGCTCGAAAAGCGATACTCACCAGAAACTGCTGCCACTATTAATTGTTTGGATGAGCGCTTAATCCCGTATGATCTCATCATGCGCCTATTGGAGCGTATATGTTTCGAAGATGTTTCCTATGCGACCTATTCTGCTGCCATCTTGATCTTTATGCCCGGGTTAGCAGAAATCCGACGCCTGAACGACATGTTGGTGGACCACCCGTCCTTTGGATCTTCGGATGCCTTCAGAATATATCTCCTTCATTCAACTCTCTCAAGTGAAAATCAAAGTGCGGTATTTGATATTCCGCCGCCTGGGAGCCGGAAAATCGTGATTGGTAAGGGCTCTCATTCGAACAGCAAACAAAGAAATTCAGTTCATGCATGCATATTCCAGCGACCAATATTGCAGAGACTGGAATCACTATCCCAGACATAACATGTGTAATAGATTCTGGCAAACATCGCGAAATGAGGTATTTTAATGTTTCTTCGTAATGCGTGTTATTATCACCCGAGACTTCATAGATTTGATGAAAAGCGACAGATCAGCCGCCTTGTGGAGACATTCATCGCAAAAAGCAATGCAGCTCAACGGCGGGGACGAGCAGGGCGTGTTCAACAGGGTCTCTGTTTCCATCTCGTTACCAGGCTTCGACATGATTCTCAGGTGACTAACAAGTTATTTACTGTTTCCATAACTGATCTAAGTCGTTAAATTGATATTTCAGATGGCAGACAACCCGTTACCTGAAATGTTGCGATTGAGTTTATCGGATCTAGCGCTTCGCATAAAGATCATGAAAGTAAAGCTTGGATCTTCCATTGAGGATGTGCTCTCCCGTGCACTCGATCCTCCAGCCTCAATAAATGTACAACGTGCAGTGTCAGCACTGGTCGAGGTGCGTATCGTTGTTTGAGCTGTTTGCGTTCAGAAGGATAGACATAGATAGGTTGGAGCCTTGACTCCGTCTGAAGACATCACCCCGATGGGCAGATTGCTCAGCAAGCTCCCAACAGACGTTCATCTAGGAAAATTTCTGTTGATGGCAACCATATTCCGCTGCTTAGACCCTGCGCTGACGATCGCAGCAACACTCACCTCAAAATCTCCTTTCGTTAACCCCTTCGGATTTGAACGAGAAGCTGATCGTGCTAAGCAGTCCTTTAAAATTGGTCTGTGCTCCAAGTGCATCAATTCTCCATTAATGTAAACATCTCTTGCAGAGAACTCCGATTTCTTGACAATTCACAATGCCTTTGCGAGCTGGCGTAGAGCTTGCAATAACTCAGGCTATGTGCGGAAGTTTTGCCGAAGCAATTTCCTCAGCCATCAGGTTTGTTAACACCTTATCATTATTTCAATCCTAATGATGATGGTATATCAGAACCTGCAACAGATTGAAGAACTCCGGCAGCAATTTTTAGGGTCACCTCTTTCTCTCATTATATTGCACGGGCCTAAACTCTCTCTAGATATCTAATAGATTGCTCTTTTATTCACGTGGACAGATCATACATCCACGAGCTTAACCGGTTGGTATATTTGCCCGACATTTTTCGCCGACCGCTCAAGCATATTTCTGCAGGACCCGTTACGGTAAAAGTCGGACCCGCTTTGTTGCGATCCCGTCTGAGCTAGACATCAACTCTCCTAACACTGCGCTCATCAATGCCGCTTTGGCTGCGGGGTTATTTCCCAAGATTTTGACCGTTGACTGGACGGACGGATATATGCGCACGGTTTCCAACAATCAACAGGCGTTCTTCCATCCCTCTTCGATTAATTTTGGAAGAAAAATATCCGATCTCAAAATGAAGCATCTAGGATATTTTACCCTTATGTGCGGCCGAATGTGATCTGTCTTCCAAAATCTTTCTAACCTCAATGGTTTCAGGCACTCCAAGAAGTTGTATGCTTGGGAAACGGGACCCGTTGATGACATCTCCATGGTCTTGTTGTGTGGGGAATGCGATTTCAAAGTTAAACTTGAAAGCTTCTCTTCCTTTGATTGGTACTGACTTTAATATCAAGCTTATCTCTGACTCTGTTTTCATCGACAAGAAGATCAGATTCAGAGTCACGCCGAAATCCAACATCGCTCTCAAAATTTTGCGTAACCAGATTGGCTTTGTTCTTGCAGACCAGTTCCGTGGAAAGACCCTTTCTGAATCTCAGATTGTCTGGCATGAGGTTGCGTTACTGGCTCTTGCAAAGAGCAAGCTGCCACAGGAACGCTGCGACGTGGTGATACACTAAAAGTCTTGGCCAAAACCGACGATCTTCAGGTAGATTCAATATGACGCATCTTTCCTTACATCTTGACTGTATCGAAGTGGTTGCGAGAAAACTAGATGTTTCATAACAAGCAAGTATGGCTAACATGACAAGCCTCTAATCTTCCTCATCTTCATCACCAGCACCACTGCAAGTGCTCGATGAGTTTCTACTATCAAAATAGCAAGAAGAAAAAACGCACGCTATGTTGTAGAAGCGGAGTTGGTAGTTGTCCTTGGCCGAGGCGACGACACTGGGGAAACGGGTCAAGAGCAATCAGGGAGAGAAAAGAGGTTCCTGCTCACCGTATCCAGTCCCTGAGGCTGTTCTTCTTCAAGAATTTCTTGGTAAGGTATTTGAGATAACGCTTGGAGAAAGGGATATTTGAAGTGACTGTAATTTTTGTGTTTCCTATAACATATTTCAAAAGAAACGATCGGATCTTGGGGAGGAGAACAGACCCTCGCGAACAACCTTGACATTATCACCTAGCTGGCCCGCTTTCCCATCGACCTTTATGCGGTCATGAAGAAACTTTTCAAAGTCGGCACCGTCAAAGACACCGTCGCCGGCAGGTTTGGAGTAGTCGATGACGAATTTGTGTTTACTAGCTACAGACTTCCCTGTGGCGGCCTTGGGCTGAGAGAAAAGAAGCCGGTGTAAGCCTACTGAGAAGGTAACTCAGCAAAGCGGTACCGGGCCCACTGACCATCGTGAGGGATGTTGAGGATGGAAGGGACAGTTGTAGGGCGACAGAGTTTTTGGTGGATGTCCAAGTGAAAACAAGGTTTAAGTACCCGGCAATCTCCGTGCGAAGTCTCGCGATTTTTTTTGAATTCGACGGTCGTAAACAGCGAGCTGGGCGTCGACGGCGACGAATATGGCTGCCTCACTGACACGCCAACAGGTCGCTTCTGCTCAACTCGAAGGCGAATTCTCAATAAAATCTGAATCCAGTACTCCCAAACTCGACACTTCGCAATGGCCTCTGTTGCTCAAAAACTATGACAAACTTCTCGTTCGGTCCAGCCACTTCACCCCAATTCCATCAGGTTGCAGCCCTTTAAAGCGCGATATCACCTCCTATATCAAGTATTGGCGTCATTGGAGTATTTAATATCATGCTCACTCTCTTTTAGGTCAGGTGTTATTAACCTGGACAAACCCTCGAATCCGTCGTCGCATGAAGTCGTCGCTTGGTTGAGGCGCATCTTGCGTGTAGAAAAAACTGGACACAGTGGGACGCTGGACCCTAAAGTGACAGGATGTCTAATCGTCTGCATTGACCGCGCGACCAGACTTGTCAAATCCCAGCAGGGAGCAGGTAAGTTGTTCCATGAGGTTGAATCTTCCATTTTTGAAAATGAATTGAAGGAAAGGAATACGTTTGCGTTCTGCGTCTACACGCTGGCCTTCCAAATCCTGTCGCTCTCCCCCGAGCACTGCAAAC
>Ga0307516_10006446_pt1 | contig 13742 bp, 11 predicted proteins | sample 19_EM_MG_FD_203310 | JGI IMG/M metagenome (GOLD analysis project Ga0307516, IMG submission 203310) | Populus trichocarpa ectomycorrhiza microbial communities from riparian zone in the Pacific Northwest, United States - 19_EM | ecosystem: Host-associated > Plants > Roots > Unclassified | place... | reverse complement strand
GAGGGGCACGGCACCACCGTGAAGCTTTATCTGCCGCAGGCGGCGGCCGTCGCGAGCGTCGCGGATGTGCTGGCGGCGGAGCTCGGCATCTCCGGGTTCGAACGCGGCGACAAATCCATCCTGATCGTCGAGGACGACGCGCTGGTGCGCGAATACGTCGTGACGCAGATCGGCAGCCTCGGCTACACGACGCTGGCTGCCAGCAATGCGGCCGGGGCGCTGGCGATCATCAACGGGTCTGATCGTATCGATCTCTTGTTCACCGATGTGATCATTCCCGGGGGCCTGAACGGCCGCCAGCTCGCGACCGAGGCGCTGAAGCGGCGACCCGAGCTCAAGATCCTGTACACGTCGGGCTATACCGAAAACGCCATCGTGCACCATGGCCGGCTCGATGCCGGCGTGCTGCTGCTGCCAAAGCCCTATCTCAGCTCCGATCTGGCGCGGATGATTCAGACCGCCCTGACGTCGTGAGGTCAGAACCGGAACACGACTTCCAGAGCATCGGATCGATCATCACGGACGAGGCCAAGAATGGGCTCACCCCGGAGCGGGCATGTATCGCGTGGGCATCATCGAAGATGGGCCCGGCGGCAGCGAGCCGCCGGGCCCAATCGACCTCAATCGTAGAGAACCGCCGCGATCTTCGGGTCTGTGATGTTGGACTTGTCATACCAGTAGAAGCCGGTGTCGGTGACCTTCGGCAACTTCTCGCCCTTCAACGCCTTCACCGCCGAGTCGACGGTGCAGGAGCCGATGCCGACCGGATTCTGCGTGATGGCGCCCGCCATCTCGCCGGAGGCGATCGCCGCCTTCTGCTGCTTGCCGGAGTCGTAGCCGATCACGACGACCTTCTTCTTCATTTCCTTGACGCCGTTCAGCACACCGATCGCGGAACCCTCATTGGCGCCGAAGACCCCCTTCAGGTTCGGATTGGCCTGCAGGATCGATTTGGTGATTTCCGTCGACTTCAGCTGATCGCCGCCGCCATACTGCACGCTGACGATCTTGATGTTGGGGTGTTTCTCCTTCATCCGCTTCAGGAAGCCGTCACGGCGATCGATGCCGGTCCGGCTGGTCTGGTCATGCACGACCACGGCGATGTCGCCGGCGTCGCCGACCAGATCCGCCATCTTGTCGGCGGCGAGGCCCGCCGCGGCGAGGTTGTCGGTCGTGCAGGTCGTCAGCGGGATGTCGCTGTCGACGCCGGAATCGAAGGCGATGACCGGGATCTTGGCCGCCTCCGCCTTCTTCAGCAGCGGGATCGCCGCCTTGGAGTCGAGTGCCGCGAGGCCGAGCGCCTGCGGCTTCTTGGCGAGCGCGGCCGAGAGCATGTCGATCTGCTTGTCGACCATGGCCTCGGTCTCCGGGCCTTCGAAGGTGATCTTGACGTTGGCGGCCTTCGCCGCCTGTTCGGCGCCGACCTTCACCGCCTGCCAGAACTGGTGCTGGAAGCCCTTGGAGACGAGGGGAATATAGACATCGTCGGCGCGGGCACCTGTGGAAACACCCGCCACCATCAGGGCACCGAGCGCGACGCCAAAGAATCGTTTGTTCAACATTGCATGTCCTCCGCTCAAATTGTCATTTTCTTGTGGTTGCCGCCCGGACCCGCGGGCGGCCGCGGTCTTCAGGTCGAAGTCTGCTGACCTGTGTGAACCTGGGTCTCCTTCCTCATCCGCGGTTGCGACGCAGCATGTCGGCGTAGACCGCGAGGATGATGATGACACCGGTGATGACGAACTGCCATTCCTGCGCCACCGACAGGATCCGCAAGCCGTTGGTCAGCACGCTCATGATGAACGCGCCGATGATCGTGCCGAGGATCGTTCCGGTGCCGCCGCTCAACGATGTGCCGCCGATCACGACCGCGGCAATGGCGTCGAGCTCGTAGCCCTGGCCGAGCGCGGGCTGCGCGGAATTGATGCGCGAGGCGAGCAGCAGGCCGGCGACGCCGCAGATCGCGCCGCCGAGACCGTAGATGATGATTTTCCAGCGATCGACGCTGACGCCGGAGAGGCGCACCGCTTCCTCATTGCTGCCGATGGCGAAAGTGTAACGACCGAGCGAGGTGCGGTTGAGCACGGCGGCGGCGAAGATCGCCATCACGAACAGGATCAGCGCCGCGTTGGGAATCGGCAGGCCGGGGACGACATAGCCGAGCAGCGAATCCTGCGAGATCACCGAGAAGTTCTCGGTGTTGCTGAAATAGATCGGCTTGTCGCCGGAGACCACCAGGGACAGTCCCTTGAGCACCAGCATCATGCCGAGCGTCGCGATGAACGGCGGCACCTTCATCTTCGCGATCAGCGTGCCGGAAACGCCGCCACTGAGCGCGCCGGTCGCAATCGCCGCGACGATGCCCGTCCACATCGGCAGTTCCCAATAGGTCAGGAATACGCCCGCCATGACCGCGCAAAACGTCATCAGCGTGCCGACCGACAGGTCGATGCCGGCGGTGATGATCACGATGGTGCTGGCGATCGCCAGCACGCCGTTCACGGCGGTGGCCTGCAGGATGTTGATCATGTTGTCGGTCTGCATGAAGGCGGGCGATGCAAAGCTGAAATAGATCAGGAGCAGCACGAGGCTCGCGAAGGCGAGCAGCTTCTGCAGCGCCGCCGGCCCCAGCAGCCGTCGTTTGAAAGCAGCGATCGATCCGTCATCGCCCGCCGCGATGCCGTCCTTCTGCGCCAATCCCGGATTGTCCATCGGTTCACGCCGCCTTCGAGGTTTCGCGCTGGGTCGCCAGCTGCATGATTCGTTCCTGCGTCGCCTGCTGCGGCAACAACTCGCCGGTGATGCGGCCTTCGCACATCACGATGATTCGGTCGCTCATCCGCAGGATCTCCGGCAGCTCCGACGAGATCATCACGATCGCCTTGCCCTGGTCGGCGAGCGATCGCAGCAGCTTGTAGATTTCGTTTTTTGCGCCGATGTCGATGCCGCGGGTCGGCTCGTCGAAAAACAGGATGTCGCAATCGCGATCGAGCCACTTGGCGACCACGATTTTCTGCTGGTTGCCGCCCGAGAGCAGGCGAACCTCCTGCGTCGCCGAGGGGGTGCGGATGTTCAGAACCCTGATGAAGCGGCCTGTGGTGTCGCGGATCGCGCGCTTCCTGAGCAAGAAGATCATCGCGAGATACTTCGCAAGGTTCGACATCACGACGTTGGATTCGACGTCCATGCCGGTGGCGAGCCCGAAGCGCTTGCGGTCCTCGGACAGATAGCCGATGCCGTTGGCAACGGCGTGTCCGGGCGTGCGGATCGAGACCTTCCTGCCTTTGACGAGGATGTCTCCCGACGGGGCGGCGTCGGCGCCGAAAATGGCACGCGCCACCTCCGTTCGTCCCGCACCCATCAGCCCCGCAAAACCGAGGATTTCGCCCTTTCGCAGGGTGAAACTGATGTCGCGCACCAGCGGCCCGCAGTTCAGGTGGCGTACCTCGAGCGCGATATCGCCGGGCGGCGTGGTGCCTTCGATGCGGGCCTCGCTCAAGGTGCGACCCACCATCATGCCGATGATGGTCTCGATCGCGGTGCTCTCAGTCGGTACGGTTGCGACATATTCGCCGTCGCGCAGCACGGTGACGCGATCGGAGATCTGTTTCAGTTCGTCCATCTTGTGGGAGATGTAGATGATGCCCACACCACGCGCCTTCAGCTCGCGGATCATCTTGAACAGCTCGGCGATTTCCACGTTGTTCAACGCGGCGGTCGGCTCGTCCATGATGAGGACCCGCGAGTTGAAGGACAGCGCCTTGGCGATCTCCACCATCTGCTGCTTGGCGACCGTGAGGCCGCCGACGTTGGTGCGCGGGTCGAGCGAGAGGTTCATGTGGGCGAGCAGCTCGGCGGCCTGCCGGTTGAGCTTGTCCTCGTCCAGGAGCAGCCCGAACGCCTTCTTCGGTTCGCGTCCGATGAAGATGTTTTGCGCGACCGTGAGGTGATTCATCAGCTGCAGCTCCTGATGAATGATCCCGATGCCGGCCGCCTGCGCCTCGCGCGGGCTCGGAAAATCAACGCTCACGCCGTCATAGGTGATGTCGCCGCTGTCTTTCCGGTAGACGCCGGCGAGGATCTTCATCAGCGTCGATTTTCCAGCTCCGTTCTCGCCCATCAGGGCATGAACCTCGCCGGCAACCAGTTCGAAGCTGACGTCGTGCAGCGCCCGGACGCCCGGAAAGCTCTTGCACAGCTGCTGAACGGAAATGAGCGGTTGGGCCATGGGATCACCGAGACCTTGGAGGTGGCGAGGCAGGGTCGCGGCCTCGTCGCCTCGTCGCCGGTCGCTGTTCCGCGCAACCGCCCGCAGCATCCTGAGCCGGGCTTCGCGCCGCGGCCATGATCAGAGCCATCCTCCCCGTCAACCGCATCCGTCTACTCCGACGCCGCGAAGCCTGCGCTCATTCCAGCACGGCCCAGATTGTTCGTTAATCTGTTCATATATGCATAAAAAGTCTATATGTAAAATGGCGGATGTTTGAACTATTCGGGCAATGTGCAATGGGACCAAAGGAAACGACGGCAGATCGTTACCGGGCGCCCGCTCTCGACAAGGGTCTCGATATCCTCGAGCTCTTGTCGCATGAGCCGAGCGGATTGACGCGAAGCGAGATCGTTCGCGCCATGGGCCGCAGCCAGGGCGAAATCTATCGCATGCTCGAGCGCCTGGTGGCGCGCGACTATGTCACGCGTCTGGAGGGCGATCGCTACGAGCTCAGCATGAAACTATTCGTGCTCGCGACGCGCTACCCCCCGATCAGCCGCCTGATCGCGGCCGCGGTTCAGCAGATGGTGCAATTCGCGCGATCGGCGCTGCAGTCGTGTCATCTCGCGGTTTACAATCGAGGCAACGTCATCATTGTCGCGCAGGAGAGCAGCCCGGGCGACTGGGGCCTGACGTTGCGGCTGGGTGCGCGGATCAGTCTTCTCGAAACCGGCTCGGGCCGCACCCTGCTCGCCTTTCAGACCGCTGCGCGTCGGGCCGAAATGATGGCCGAGCATCGGGCCGGTTCGGTGGACAACACAGCAGCGGCTTCGACCCTCGAGGAAAGCCTCGCGCGCATCCGCCATCACGGCCACTGGCGCGGGCCGAGCCGGCAGGCCCGCGGGGTGGTCGACATCTCCGTTCCGATCCTGGGCCCGAGCGACGCCGCGATCGCCGTCCTGACTTGCCCTTACGTGATACGCCTCGACGGCACGGTCGCAAACGGCGAACAGGAGACCTTCCGGCTGCTGCTGCAGGCGGCGGAATCCCTGCGTGTCAGATCGAATGTCTGACTTGCGAGGGAAGTATATCTTCTCAGAACCGAGGTCGTAGGACGGGTTTGCGAAGCGAGACCGGTCTTGGGGGGGAGGGGATGCACGACCGCTGAATGCGGACATCATTGAAATGGCGAAGGTCTGCTTCGCCGCAAGATGGCCTAGGATGGCGCCCCAATGAGCTTGCCGTTGGAGAGAAGCAGCTTCAAGATCGGGGAGTTGTTCGCCTTGTGGTAGGCGAAGATCAGATCAAGTGTTGGCACTTCTCCCCTCACCGGACGGGTGGTTACTGACTCGGGCAGAAAACGTTGTGTGTAAGCCGGTAGCAACATCACTGCGTGCATCGAAGTGATCATTGAAATCGCATGGACCACGTTGTGCACTTCATGTTCCGGCTTGAGGTCGACGCCGGCTCGGTTGAAATACGCTAAGACGGCGCGGCGCACCGCAGGAGCGGTTTTGGAAGGAAGGATGAAGGCTTCGTTCGATATCTCTTGCGGCGCGACAGCCTCTTGCGAAGCAAGGCGATGATCGTTCGGAAACACGAAAATCAGCGGGTCCGTACGCACGCGTTTGCAGGCCAAATCTCCCATGTGCTCTTCCGGGCGCATGAAAGCGGCATCAAGCTTGCCCCTCATCAACGCCTTGGCGAGTGCAGGGGAGTAATCACTCGACAGGCGGATTTCGATGCCAGGAAAGTCGTCGCGAAGTATGCGGGTCACCTCGGGCAACAATCCGATTTCTGCCCCCGATATGAATCCAAGGGCGATCGTCGGTCGCGCCGGCTGAGCTGCGCGCAGCGCTGCATCTTTTGCTGCCTCCGCTTGAAGCAGCGCCATTCGTGCATGCTCCAGAAAAGCTTTGCCAGCGGACGTCAGCTCAATACCGTGAGCAGCGCGATTCATTAATTGAACGCCGACTTCCTGTTCGAGAGCCCGGATTTGCCGGCTGAGAGATGGCTGTGAAGTATGGAGCTTTTGCTCGGCGGCAGCGGTCAAACTGCCCGCATCAGCCACGGCGATGAAGTAGCGGAGATGCCGGAGTTCCATCACAATCTCCCATGTCTCGTAAGCATGGGCCCAGCCTACAAAGTCTTTTTCAGGCCGACCAGCGGTCTCTAAAGCAGAAAGCACTGTACGCGGGGTCTGCCTCGCAGGCAGAGCGTATCGCGGCCTCGATCCGCAGGGCCCTTAGCGCCATTCAAGGCCCCACGGCCAGCGCGTTGGCCCCCACTGGAGCGTCCGCATGTGTAAAGGCATTAGAGCGTCGCTGTTGTTGCTGCTGGTGATGACAGGATTTGGCGGAGCTGCGGCGCAATCCCCCAGCAATCAACCGAGGGCAAGCGGCATGGAAGCAGACGTGAGGAAAATCAAAGAGGCGATGCTCGGAGACTGGGTGAGCATCGCTCCCGAAGTGCGGCCGAGCGCGAGCAAAAACGCGGACGGCTCGCTCAAACCGTTCTATCTCAGGCGCGCTTTCAAATGTTTGCCGTCCGATCGGTTCGAGCTTGAGATCATCAACTCGGCCGATCCCTATGGTGCTGTGCCGCTCGTCCGAATCAGGATCGGCGGGCACATGCTGTGGCAGGGCCTCCATCCGATCGCTCCGGGCGCGCAAAAGGTCGACTTCGTTGCTGATGAGACCTACGAGGTCACTCCCCTCGCGCAGGGGTTTGCCGACATACTCAACACGGTCGCATCGGCAGGATACGCCCCATGGGTGGTCAACTCGTCCCAGAGCATATTCGGAAAGGCCTTCGCCCCCTTCGGTCTCAGGGCAGGAACGAATTTCATGGAGTACGACCTCGTCTACCTCAGAGGAGACCTTTTGTTCTGGGGCGCTCGCAATATCGACGGCCGCGGCTTTGATACGGAGCAGAACCGCCCCACCAACCTGCAGATCCCGCTGGTCCGGAAGTAATCCTGAGCTTGCGACGTGATTCAATGTCTTGAGCAAGGTGCTTTCGGGGCCGGTTCGATGCGGGTCGAAATCCCTACGAGCCGGCGCCAGCACGGCGCAGAATCGTCCGATACCACAAACTTTGGCAAGGAGAGCCCCGCCATGACAGGGTTCAGCGAAGACCGTCGCGTTCAGATCGTCCTGAACGCGTTTGATGCCCTTTTCAACAAGCGCGATTACGCTTCCGCCGAGCGCTTCTGGTCTCCGCGTTACATCCAGCACAGCGCACATATTCCGCCGGGCCGTGACGGGCTCTTCGGCTTGGTCAGGACCTTGCCCGCGACGCTGCGCTACGAGAACCACATTGCCGCGGCGACCGGTGATTTCGTCATTCTCCATGGGCGGTTTTCCGGTCACGGCCGGCCGGCGGCGTGGGTCGTCGCTGACATTGTGCGCATGGAGGATGGAGTGCTTGCGGAACACTGGGACGTCATCCAGGACGAGGTCACGCGGGAGCAATCGCACAGCGGTCTCCCGATGTTCGGTGATAAATTTCCGGCTTGATCAATGACCGGACGCAAGAAGAACGCCGCGTTCGAACCCTGGTTTGAGTTCGGCTCGTGCAATGCAGAGTGAATTCCACGATGTCGAAGCCTGCCAGCAACCTCGACGCCCCGCGCCCCTCAAAGACAAGCAGAGCAATCATCCGCCTGACCGAGGTCGCCTTCAACTTGATTTGAATATGATGATCGACATTTCTTGGTAAGATTAGGCATGCCGCGCAACCGTCACGTCGTGTGGGTCCGACAGCAGGAAGGAGAGGGCGGATGGCCTTTACCATCAATATCAATGGAAGTCCGCGCAGCGTCGATGTCGACGGTGATATACCGCTGCTCTGGGTGTTGCGCGACGTGCTCGGCATGACCGGCACGAAATTCGGCTGTGGCATGGCGCTGTGCGGTGCCTGCTCCGTGCATATCGACGGCATCGCCGTCCGTTCCTGCATCACCACCATCGACAGCATCGGCGACTCGAAGGTAACGACGATCGAAGCGATCGGTGCGACGCCGGCCGGCGCGAAAATCCAGCAGGCCTGGCTCGCGCATGAAGTGCCGCAGTGCGGCTACTGCCAGTCCGGCCAGATCATGTCGGCCTCGGCGCTGCTCGCCAGCAACGCCCATCCGACCGATTCCGATATCGACGACGCCATGAGCGGCAATATCTGCCGCTGCGGGACCTATGTCCGCATCCGGGAGGCGATCAAGCTCGCCGCGCAGATGAACGGAAAGGCAGGCTAGTCATGATCCCAGATCATATCGCCTCGCGCGCCGACGAAATCAGCTTGTCCCGGCGCGGTTTTCTGGCAACCGGCGCGGCCATCGGCGGCGGTCTGGTGTTAGGCCTCAGCCTGCCGCTTGGCCGTAGCGACGCCGCCACGGAAGAAGAGTTTGCGCCAAACGCCTTCATCCGGATCGGCCCCGACGGGCAGATCGTCCTCACCATGCCCTATGTCGAGATGGGGCAGGGCAGCTACACTTCGATTCCCATGCTGATCGCCGAAGAGCTTGATGTCGGCCTGCAGCAGGTGAAGCTCGAGCATGCGCCGCCGAACGAGAAGCTCTATGTCAATCCGCTGCTCGGCGTGCAGGCGACCGGCAATTCGAACGCGATGCGCGGCGCGTGGAAGCCGCTGCGCCAGGCCGGCGCGACCGCGCGGATCATGCTGGTCGAGGCTGCGGCGAAACGTTGGGGCGTCGATGCAAAAACCTGCCGAGCGCAGGAGGGCGAGGTGATCCACGTGCCGACCGGCCGGAAGCTGAGATATGGCGAGCTGGCGGCCGAGGCAGCGAAGGTGCCGATCCCCGCAAGCGTCGTGCTCAAATCACCTGATGAGTCCAAGTTGATCGGCACGCCGGCCAAGCGGCTCGATACGCCCTCAAAGGTCAACGGCACCGCACAGTATGGTATCGACGCGCGTCCGCCCGGCGTGAAGTTCGCGACGCTTGCGCAATCGCCTGTGACCGGTGGCCGCGTGAAAAGCCTCGACGACGCGGCGGCCGAGGCGGTCAAGGGCGTGCGCCAGATCGTGCGGCTCAACGATGCCGTCGCGGTCGTGGCCGATCATATGGGAGCCGCCAAGAAGGGGTTGGAAGCGCTGAAGATCGAATGGGACGACGGTCAGAACGCCGCGCTTGCGACGCCAGACATCGTGAAAGAACTCGAGCGGGCAACGCTTGGTGCGGGCCCGGTGGCGCAGACGATCGGCGACGCCGACAAGGCCATGGCAACCGCCGCCACCAAATTGGAGGCGGCCTATCAGGTCCCGTTTCTTGCGCATGCCACCATGGAGCCGATGAATTGCACCGTGCACTTCCGCAAGGACGAATGTGAGATCTGGCTCGGCACCCAGGCGATCGCGCGCGTCCAGGCCATGGCGGCAAAGGCAGCCGGCTTGCCGATCGAGAAGGTCATCGTCCACAATCATCTGATCGGCGGCGGCTTTGGCCGGCGCCTCGAGGCCGACGGCGCCGTCCGAGCCGTCGAGATCGCCAAGCAGGTCGATGGCCCTGTGAAGGTCGTGTGGACCCGGGAGGAAGACATCCAGCACGATGCCTACCGGCCCTACTGGTTCGATCGCATCTCCGCAGGGCTCGACGAACAGGGAAGGCCGGTCGCCTGGAAACACCACTACGCCGGCTCCTCGGTGATCGCGCGCTGGTTGCCGCCGGGCTTCAAGGACGGCCTCGATCCCGACTCCACGGAAGGTGCGATCAATCTGGTTTACGACTTCCCGAACTTCCATGTCGAATATTCGCGCGTGGAGCCCAAGGGCGTCGCCACCGGGTTCTGGCGCAGCGTCGGCCCCTCGCACAACGTCTTCGTGGTCGAGAGTTTTGTCGACGAGATGGCGGTCGCCGCAAAGCAGGACCCGGTCGCCTATCGCCGCGCGCTGCTCGGCAAAGCGCCGCGTGCGAAAGCGGTGCTCGATCTCGCCGCGGAGAAGGCGGGTTGGGGACAGCCCCTGCCCAAGGGAGTTGGCCGCGGCGTCTCGCTGCAGTACGTGTTCGGCAGCTATCTCGCGCAAGTCGCCGAGGTCGAGGTTGCAAGGGGCGGAGCTGTCCGCGTTCGCCGAGTGGTCTGCGTGATGGATTGCGGCACCGTGATCAATCCCGACACGGTGGAGGCGCAGTTGCAAGGTGGAATCATCTTCGGCACCACCGCTGCGCTCTATGGCGAGATCACGCTGAAGAATGGTCGTGTCGAACAGACAAATTTCGACACCTACCAGATGATCCGCATGAACGAGGCGCCGGTGATCGAGGTTCACATTGTCAAAAGCTCGGAGCCGCCGGGCGGGATGGGCGAGACCGGGACCTCGGGTATCGTCCCTGCCATCGCCAATGCGATCTTTGCTGCCACGGGAAAACGCCTGCGCAAGATGCCGGTCGATGCCAACGCGCTGAAGCAGCCAGTGTGAGGACAACGGGAAAGGAACGTCACTGATCCGCGGGGCACGAGCAGTTTGGCATGGCACCCCACCCCGTCGCCGGACCTTTCAGGGGGAGGGATAAGAAAGAGCTTCGCTGCAGTCACTCTCAAGCTCGTGGTCACCAACTGATTTGTACTCTGATTGAAGTGAGCCCGCGCGGCAGACGCTTCTTTTCCCTCCCCCGCGAGCGAAGCGCGGGGAGGGAGGCCGGTCGGGTGGGGGTGTCTCCGCGAGTTCATATGAAGATATTGTTTGCGGAGATGCCCCCACCCGGCGCTTCGCGCCACCCTCCCCGCCACTCGCTCACGCTCGCGGGAGGAAGGGATAAGAAAGAGCTGCGCTGCAGTCACTTCACGATGTTTTCCGCCAAGTGATTTGCCCGACGGGCGGCGTTCGCGAATTCCTGTCCAGTCCTCGCGCAAAAAATATTTCGCTTGCGCCGTCCGGCAAATCACCGGCACGTTTTCGCGCATCCCGCCTCGATGAAGAGGGGCGTTACGCGCGAATCGTCACGAAACGTGGGGCGGGATGCGGTGGACGCGACGGTGTCGTGTGCACATGAGGTCGCAGGGCGAAGAGATTCGTGAGCGATCGAGAAAGGCGCACGAGACGAGCGGCGTTGTTGCGGACGGTCAAAGCGTGTGGTCCTGGCACCCGTTGCTGGTGTCAAGCGAGATCGCGAAGTCGTATTTGATCGCAGCGCTATTTGAAATTTGAATCCGCGAAACGCGCCACATTCTCGTCGTCCTGGCGAAGGCCAGGACCCATAATCGCAGGCGTTTATTGATGCGAAGGCCGTCAGCTATGATGCAAAAACGCGAGGCCGCGGCGTATGGGTCCCGGCCCCCGTGCGCAATTGCGCACTAGGCCGTGACGACGTCAGCGCGTGAGGAGCCACGGCGCGGGCGCGCCTTCACCCGCGAGACGGCCTCAATCAAACAGACTCACACCAACTCTGTGGGTGCATTGGGCACCCGGCATTCCCCGCGCCCACTGTTGATAAGGGCGAAAGATTTCTGGCAAGCCTCGGGCGCGATGCGCGGGCCGAGGACGAGAATGCGCGTGTATGCCTCCGCTCTGTGACAGCTCGGGTGGTCTATTTCAACATACGCAGATAGGCGATGACGTCGGCGCGATCCTTCGGTTCGGGCAATCCCTTGAAGAACATCTTGGCGCCATGAACGTCGCCGCGTGGATCTGCGAGATAGGTGTTCAGGGACTCCGCACTCCACGGCGTCTTGTTGGCTTTCATGCCATCGGAGTAAACGTAGTCCGGCACAGATGCCGGAATACGGTCCACCACGTTCCACAGACTCGGTCCAACCTTGTTCAGCCCAATTTCGGCGCTGTGGCAGGTTTGGCAGACGTGTTGAAAAATCGCCTTGCCGGCGATCGGGTCGCCACCCGAATCCGCGGCAAGGGTGCCCGTGGCAGATGTCATCAACGCGGCGAGGAGCATAGCGCGACCGATCATGAGAAACGCCTTTCAGTAACTTGTGAGCTCGATGTCATCGAACGAGCGGGGAGGTGCGAGACGACGGTTCCGTTGCATGCGGCATCCTTGGAGGCAGACTCATTCGCACGCGGGCGGGTGTCTTCGACACGTCTGTTTCCCCACCAGGCATGCTTCGTTTTATGGCCCCATTTAAGCACGCGCACCCGACGACGGAACCGCGATCAAGGTCGTAGGTGCGGCGGCACCGCCGACGCGCAGTGGACAAGCCCGGTCCGGGGTGACATCCACTCGAAATAGCGCCTGTTTTCAAAGAGCTTCGTCGTTGTCCGCGCGAACGGACCGCGGTCGAACGGGGGCTGTTGGGGAGTGCACAAGGTGCGATCTGGGTGACCCTGCCCGTGACGACACCTCGCCGATCGAACGACCTACTACCTTCCGCCTATACGTGCCGGACGGTGTTGCTGTCACCTTATGCGTGATGGGCCGAAGAGCCGCATCGATAGATCCGCGCGGCCGATCCCAGATTTGCACACGTGGCAACAAAGAATTCTTGGAGGAGACAGATGGGACTGAGGAGCAGGAGTTTGTTTGCTGGCGTTTCGCTCGCCGCCTTTGTGATGGCCGCGGCGAGCGGCGTCCACGCCAATGATTCGGTCGTGAAGGCCGCATCCGACCCCAACGGCTGGGCGATCGCCGGGCACGACTACGCCAACACGCGCTTTAGTCCGCTGAAGCAGATTACCTCGGAGAACGTCGGCAAGCTTCAGCTGGCTTATTCGTTGTCGCTGGCTTCGCTGCGTTCCAACGAATCGTCTCCGGTCGTGATCGGCGACACGCTTTACGTCTCGACATCGTGGGGACCGAAATACGTCTACGCCATCAATGCCGCGACCGGTGCGCAGAAGTGGACCTATCAGCCGGACATACCGGATGACGTGCTGCAATATGCGTGCTGCGACGTCAACAATCGCGGCGTTTCCTACGCCGATGGCAAGATCTTCGTCGGCAGGCTCGATGGCATGCTCACCGCGCTCGATGCCGCCACCGGCAAGGAGCTTTGGACCTCGAAGGTCGTCGACTACAAGCAGGGCTCCGTCATCACCTCGCCACCACTCGTCGTTCGGGACAAGGTCATTACCGGATTCGGCGGCGGCGAATATGGCGCCCGCGGCGCGCTTCTCGCGTTTGATCTGAATACGGGCAAGCAAGTCTGGCAGACCTATACCGTTCCGGCACCAGGCGAGCCCGGCAGCGAAACTTGGAAGGGTGACACTGGCCTTCACGGCGGTGGCGTGGCCTGGCTGGTCGGCTCCTACGATGCGAAGACCGATACGGTCTATTGGGGCACCAGCAATCCCGGACCCTGGAATACCGGCGTTCGCTCGACCGGCGACGGCAATTTCGGCAAGCTGACCAACTTGTATACGGCATCGACCCTCGCGATCGACCCGAACACCGGCAAGATCAAGTGGCACATCCAGGGCACGCCGGCCGACGCCTGGGATTATGATGGTGTCAACGAACTGCTGCTGGCCGATCTGAAGATCGGCGGAGCCGATACGCCGGTCCTGATGAAGGCCGATCGCAACGGCTTCTTCTTCGTCGCCAACCGCGAAACCGGCAAAATGATTT
>Ga0307516_10006445_pt1 | contig 13742 bp, 17 predicted proteins | sample 19_EM_MG_FD_203310 | JGI IMG/M metagenome (GOLD analysis project Ga0307516, IMG submission 203310) | Populus trichocarpa ectomycorrhiza microbial communities from riparian zone in the Pacific Northwest, United States - 19_EM | ecosystem: Host-associated > Plants > Roots > Unclassified | place... | reverse complement strand
CCTTCGGACCTGTTGGCTCATCCCTGACGTCTCTCCCTGATGAAGACATGGCCTTGATGGACGATGTGATCCACGACGACGATATTGATGGTGATGGTGATGGTCCGGGTGGGATGCAGACGAAGCTAGAGAAGCTCCGACTAAACCAACAACAGCGGAATGGACAACATGCACTCCAGCGACGAAGCCAAGTCCTTGCAGCGGCTGCCGAGCAGGAGCAGGAGCTGCCCAAGCCATCGTGGCAGATGCTGAATGCAGTTGGTGCACTGCCGCCGTTGCGTGCTGCCAAGCGCAAACTGGGGGAGGGTAGCCCAAGTGGTGAGGGTGAGCCAGATCTGAGCGTCATCATGGAAGGTTGTAAAGCGGATGATGGTTGGAGTATTGTTCATGGGACTGCTGCGAACGGGAACGCGAACGGGCACACGAACGGAGGGACCAAGCAGCCGGATTCAAGTGGAGTGTCGATGACGCCTGGTCGTGGTGGGAGAGGTACTCGAGCGACGAGGGGTAAAGCACGCGGCGGTGTGGGCAGGTCTCGTCTTCACGATGCCGCCGCAGGGATGGTGGTGGAGGAGGAACACGGGGATGAGGGAGAGGTTGCGCCTCCAAAGCCAAGGCGGTCATCTCGCCATTCGCCTGCCAAGATGCCGCGCAGGATATGAACTTCCTTCACCGACCCATCCTCGCCCCCTCGCCCCTTCGATGACCTCTATCATGCGACGTGACGTGCGTCAGTGCAAAATCTACGCATACGGGCATTCCGCTCTCATCTTTTCCATGCACTCCTCTGTATTGTGACCCCTGTCTTGGTTTCTATCCGTTTGTATTCTAACATATCGACGCTCTCCGACCCTTGTTCCTCCCACTCCCACTTCCTATATTTCGTCCTAATGTCCACTCTTGTCTTCACCTCGCCCTTTTCTCTGCTCTCTGAGATGCATTTGTTTTCCACTCTCCTGACCATCCCATCCCACCCTCGTTCCTTTCCACCCATTCTGCTGTATCCCAACTACACACCCTCGTTCCGGTTTACACCTTATCTCGCTATTTGTTTTTTTTTTGTCATATTTCCATCTTTACGTCTGAGGTCTTGCATCCACCGATATACTGTCTCTGCGGGCACATGGTATCCTGCTTGTTTTCATACGTATATATAATACCATTTAACCAATGGATCAAATATGGGACCTGAATTTTCTGGCCAGCCGCATCGATTGTACCGTATATCCATCGGTGTGTGCTGGCCCGAATGGAGGGAACCCTGACCTGAGGCCTGAGCTCGGATGGAGTATGGAGATCCCATACGGGTTTACAATGCCCCACCAATTTTTTTTTTCTGCAAGTCAGGATCGCCCACGAGTTCCAAGCCTCGCCTTCGTTGCCCACCTGACCAGCAGTCGGGCCCGAGTCCGAATGCGTAACCCTGCTCAAGTTCTGCCTTGCTTCCGTTAAAGTGCATCAGCTAGCTCCGAAGGGAGGGGGGGTTACATACTCGTGCAGATCCCGAGCAGGTAAGTAATTCCGACATCCCAGCCCCGCGATCTTCCATTCGGGCTGTCCTCGTGCGTCTGACCACAGGCTCATTTGGCGTGTCGATCTCAAGGACAGAGTCAAGCCACCCATAGGTGATGTTACGTGTTAGCCGTTCTGCAGCCGCTGCGGGCTGTGAACGATATCACAACGGACGATACCGTGATCGATTGCAGAGCTATGTCGAAGGGCAGCGGGTGCTGCCAGACCCTGCATCGAAGCGTCTCTGGTTACATACATACTGCAAGAAGAAGCATGCTAATCACGAAGACCACGCAGTTTTCTGGTATACTTATATGCTGAACAGATATGGCGGGATGTGGATGGCACACGAATGATCGACCCACTCATTAGGGAATATTGTGAAGCCATTCGCGAAGACTCGCTGTCGATCCAGCCCTGGTACAGCAAATTCGGAAGTGGCCATCGCTGAGAAAGGCTTCGGCGATGGATGCAAATGACCAAACGCCTTCCAGTCGATTTGAACGTTTGCACGAGTCATACCCGGTAATTAGACCTCCACCACGAACTCCGTAAATCCATTCTATGCATTCATGCAAAGCATACGATAAGCAGGGAAAAGATAGGTATGTACCATGCCATGCTGGCCAGCGTACACAGTACCCTGGACCACAAAACAACATCGGGGACAAGGGTATGGAGAAGTAGGACCGTACGTATAGGTATAAACATGGTCATAAACATATTAGATCCGACTTGTTAGACTTGAACTCCTAAATTTCGTTGACTTCATTAAACGAGAGGCGTGAAAGAAAGCAAATGCAAGCGAGACATAGCCATGGAAAAAAAAAACCGTATAACCTATGTGGAACGAATAGTGGTGCCAGTACGGGGGGACGTCCACGTCAAAATGCAGAAGAGACCTTTTGATGACCAAAGATGAACAAAAAGCGATGCAGAAGGGGAAGCGAGCGCTGAAACTGGATGGCACCAAATGGTCTGAGCCGTCTAAGCCCGCTTTTCCAAAGACCGTTTCCGCCCCTTGTATTTCGCAGGTGGCAGTCCCTCAGGGCTCTTCTCTCGCTTTGGACCACTGGTCGCATTCGTTGCAGGCGCGCTCGGCGGAGATGGGGGAGTGGCAGACCCAGCGCGGGGCACAACCGACCTGCGTTTCCGCATCCCACGCCGGCTCTCGAGTGGATATTCACATTTCAGGTGACGCCGTGCACATTGACTGAAAAAGGGGATCGGTCAGTATATGTTGGCGAGACGAATCAGGTCCACCCATCACTCGGAGATCAGCGAGCGCAGATGGTGATGAGAGGGCAATAGCAGACGCCCGCGCCAAAACCAGAAGATAAAAAACCAGCTATGACGAAAATCAAAGGATAATTTTACGGCAGACATCCGGTGACCGGATCGGATGCACGGATCCCCTCGGACATCCCACAGGTGCCCTCCCCAATGTTCTTAGAATGGGCATGGGAAACAGATTGAGATAACAGTCCAAGCCATCATCCAACGACGTTAACACGTCAGACTGCCACACCCATCCAAGGAAATCCAAAACTCAAACCTAAAAGGACACGAGCCAAACTGCACATCGTGCGAGTGTGGACAGGAAAGGAAAAGTGAATGACCCGAGCCGATATACGACCAGTCATCGAAGGAAGCGAAGAAAGAAAGAGATGGGTTACAAGAACTCACTTGCACGTCTTGTCTTTGCTGCCTGGAAGTGGAGGACCACACGCAATCTTGCGCCCACGACAGAACAAACAGGCGAGGGCTGGTTTCTTATCAAGGGACCTGCCCTTACCGTGGTGCTGGTGTTGTTGGCTGATCATTGGCCCCCGTGCTTGTTGAGTCCGGGGAGATGGCGATTTGGTCTGATGGCGAGATGTCTGTGCATAGTCGCTCTTGGAGATATCCTGAATGGGATGGTCGGGGTAGGCCTGACTAGGGACAGTCATATGTGATTGGGGGGCAGTGTCCATCCACCCGTTCGATACGGAAGCCGAGGATGTGCGTAAGGGCTGTGGCGGTTGTTGCAATGGAGGTGAATGTCCGAAAGGCGTCGACTGGCCGGGTTCCTCCTGGGCTGGTGACGCACATTGCATAGGAGAGGGTAGGAACGTGAGGTGGTCCATCAGGGGATCGGTGCCATTGACCGTCGGTGGGACTGGAGTGCTATTGCTGTCGGGGACATAAGAGGCGTTGATGGGCGTATACTGAGATACGGACAGAGGACCAAAAGCGGGAGCTGTACCGCCGGCAAGATGATCGGACGCAAAATTGGATGAATAAGCCATATGTACCGATGATGGCTATGACAAAAGAGAATGAGTAATGTTATAGGTCATCGGAGCGACTGGACTCACTGTGCCAGGTTGTTGGGAGCCGTGGCCATATGAATGAGTGGGATTGGAGGGATTTGCGGCGTGGGTAGAGGTGTGTACGATAGGGTCGCCGAGCGAACCAGCCAAGGCGTACGACTTGTAGGGTGGTGGACGATGCGAGGAGCCGGAAGACGCCTGTTGCTGTTGGTACGGATAGTGCAGTGAGGCGAGTGCGCCTAGGGCCCCATCGAGGGCATCATCGGCAGGAGGGATGTAGACGGGCTGGCCATAGATGCGGTAAAACTGGAGGTCATACTCGTCCATGGACTGGAAACACGATCCGGACTGGAGCTCTTCGAAAGAGAACGATCTCCTTACTCTGGGCTTGTGGGGGGTCAGGAGGGCAGGCGAGATGAGGGTGGGGATGGTCACCTTGACTTGGAAACGCGCCTCGTAGTCGGGAGCGTACGGTGTTTCGTGGAGGGGGGCTTCGTGGCCGACGTCATGGAGGAGGAGCGGGGGCTGCTGCATGGCGGGACGGCTGATCGTGGGTGGGGGGGGGGCAAGGGAAAGAGGTAGGCGTCAAGATTTTATAATAACAAGGGACACCTTCATACGCGAAAAAGGGATGCAGTATGGGGCAGAAATGGACGTGTGTCACGGTCACATACCTGGTGTGACAGTCACAACACCAATCCGCACGTGTCGTAACCCTCTCAAACTCTATCTCGTCCTTCTGGTGTCCCTTCCATATCTGGCTAGATGCCCTCCTGCCAGCCTGCTCCAAAGCACAGAAACAAGTCCATCGCTGGGGCACCGCAGCCGCACCACTCACCAGCCGAGGGCAGCGCTAGTAGTAGCTTGCCCAGGTCGAGGTGACGTGAGTTCGCTTGAGGAAACAGGCTTCAGATCGCGAGATAACGATCTCACTTCATGAAAACTCAAAGGACACCTCTGGCGTCTCCTCGTTGCCTCTTTCATAGGACTTGACTTCTCCACGTCCAAATCATCATCATCCGTGCATTGCCCTTCTTTTCATTTCCCGCCATACCCTCCCCATTTCTATACCCGCCCAACCAGCCAGACGAAAAAAAAAAAAAGAAAAGGCAAGGGAATGGTAATGGCCAAGGGTCACTCCACCGCTTGTATCAGGACATGTGTTTGCTACGGTCCGCAGTACCACTGAATGCGATCGTTTACTCACTGGCCCCCTCCCCCAAATTTATTATTGCCTCCGCTGCTAGGACCAAAATCGCCAACTGGTGCTATTCCTTGATAGGCCATCCATATCCGTTGCCATTTCCGCTTTGAGGGCCAATCCCTGGCCTCGCCTTGTCCACCCCCAAGTACGATCAGCACACCTATCAGCTGCCTTGAGTACCATCCACCTTCCCCCCGCTCACGACGACGACGACACCAACGCTGGGTGTTCTCTGCGCCTGCCAAATCAGCCAATCGCATCCAGCAGCCTGACAGGCCTGGCCCATTGCTCGAGCTCCGACCTATATTTACATATTAGGACGTGCACCATGCGTCGTGCCTGGACATGGACCCAAGAGCCAAAGCCACCGCCGCCCATATATATGTACGTGATCACAGAGATACCAGGTCTAGGAACAAAGAATATGCGAATTCGACCATCCAACATACCATCCACACACCACGCACCCGACGTGTGTACCCGCTCAACAACTTTCATGCTATCGCATCCCTTGTCTCTGGAATCTCGTGTGCCTCTGTCCGTGCAGCTTCGCCATACGTCAGCATACCTACATAAGGCATCACATTATACTTGAGTGAGAAATCAGCAGAGGAGGCACCCCTGTGCAGGAGGTCAGTCATGGTCATCGTTATCAGGCCGTCGTGTGTGCGGAAAAGGAACGCCTAATCGGGCAAAGCTGCATCATGCAAAAAGAACCATACTGAAACAGCCAGGGCAGAAAGAAACTTTGCATGACGCAACGGAAGCAGATTTTGAAACGAAAAATGGAAGGCAAAAAAAAAAAAAAAAGTGTTCATGGAGACTGCCATCACAACGCAACATGCGCATGGGTCGAACGTGGTATGCTGTTGATCAAGCTGCAATTGCATTGGCATGCAGTATGTGGCAACAGTCCCCGCACAAAGAACCTCAAAGGAACGATAAGAGTCGATCCACATTGCCCGGTCATCCCGGCGCAGTAGATCCAGAAATCAGCAAGGTAGACCAGTGGCACCCTTTTCGGGTGGGTATGGGTGAAGAGACAAGAACTCATCAAGCCAATTTCAAATCCAAACAAGGAAAACAACTACACAGCACAAAGATAAGTAAAACTCACCTAAAGGACTCGGTCAGTTCCCTGAATTTATACTTGTTTCGTCCAGATGACACCATGACATGTGCATCCTCTTTTCGACGGACGATCCGATCCCAAAGGACAATCGTATTGTTCACCTGCTGCTTCGATACCAAAATGAATATGAGATCAAGAAGGTACAGCAGGTATCAAGGCGACGGACCAAATTAGATTACCGAAAGCAGGTGCCAAGATCAGTCAGCATGGGATGCAGGGGACCAAGTAAGACAAGAAAGGCGGCCAGTCCAAATAAGCACCTGGAATTATGAACTTCGTGCCATGCCCGATGAAGGTAGGACAAACGGTGTGCCCTTGGATCATAACATGACAGACAAGGATGAAAATGGAAAAGACATCAGAAGGGAGACCATATGATGTGTCGGCGCTAGTGATAATGATGACGACGACCAAGCCCGTCCCTGTTCCACGCTGTGCGTAGGCGGTAAAAATAGTACCATAGCACCCTCGATAGTAGCTTCCCTGATATCACGACCATAATGACAAAGTTCGCACATTTACCCCGCACAGGGAACGCAAACAGAGAGAAAAGGTGAAAGACTTACTCCCTGCGCATTTGCATATTCCGCTTCGAGGTAGACGAAAAGCTGTTTGGTATTCCAGTTGAACAGCGGCTGGAGGTCTACATAGGAGTGTTCACAGATCCCAGCCAAAACAAGAGAGTTGGAGCAGCGGGGTACATGAATCGATCGAGCGCGAGTGCGTCAACAGGGGGGAATTGTTACGATCGTTGGTCAGCGATGTCATTCGTGAATACACAAAACGGGACATGAAATGGAATAGAATGAAAGCAATGGAGCAACATGGACCCCACATAGTCCCATGAAACGTGACGGGTTGTACACAAGGAAAAGAAGCACGGCGCATGACAAGTATAAAAGACAACACAACACATACCAGCGTCAATATCGAATTTTAGAAATCCAAATTCTTGCTCCTTGAATGGATATCGTTTCGCTTTCGCATTGTACCTGTTCCACACCACGTCCCGAACATGCAGGACAGGTGCAGGATAAACAAAGCCTGATTTGAGCATCGGCTCTGGAGAAAACTACGAATCTATGGGACTGACACTTTGAGCGAGACAATGTCCACCTTCCCTTTCGGATCTGCGGTGAGGAGGAGCGAAGAGACTGCAACGGCTGCCAGGAGGGCCATCAAGCATGTAGACAAGAATGACGAGATATTGCTGATACGAGAGAAGGTGCTGTGCATCTTGAGATGAGTCTGGTCTGCAAGAAAGGAGGTTGAGTAGGAGATAGGCTGGTCCGTCTTCACACTGAAATTCTCGCTGGCTGGTCAATGCAAGTCTCCACGTCGACTACCTACCAGTTTTGGAAACCCTACAACCAACTATTTGTTTATAATTATTTGTTCCCCATCTCATCTGAAGTTTGCCTGCATCTTGGCCAGTAATTCACTGTGCACACTGCAGCCAGATCCAAGGCGCCTGAACACCACAAGCAGATAGCCGAATGTGACCTTTGTAAGCCACTTGGACACAGAACAGAAACTGCGTTACCAAACCTGTCTTAACCCCTCTGCTATCTTGGGCTTATCGGCCGCTCTCGATCTTATCGCCCAGTAAGCACCGTTCTAACTCGAATGGAGGACTCATCGATGTCACGTTTTTCTGGGGCTGCTGGGCACGGGACTGTCCATGCCTCTATGGCTGGAATCCACAACGTCAATGTGGTGGGTGTGGTTGTAATAGGTGGGCATGAGCGCGATCGCAGCCCATATCTCCATTCCGCTGCTTAAACGACAATTTATTCGCACACGATTTATCCATGAGATTGATGGTCCCGAGGGATTGGTTTCTTTTTTTTACTCATATCATTACTGTAAGGCCTAGCCACGTTCATGGATTCCGCCGCACCGTCACACAGGAGGCAAAGCCATATTCAAAAAAATGCACGACGACTCGATTTAAATCCAAAATATCGATGTTACATCATATTTCCGGAGATAGCCTAGGTCTCTGAAACCTGAAGGTCAGTTCAAGGCGAGTCAGGGAAATCCCATTTCCTCGATAAGCTCCTTTCAGTTGGCTAAAATAAACCAAGGAACTGATGGGCCTGATAGTGGCAGAATATGAACATTTTTATCGCAAGGTTCAGTCATTGCAAAAGCGCATTGTTCCCCCCTGTAATTTGCACAGATTGTACGTGTTGACGGTGTTGTTTGATATCAACAGTTACATCGATTCGCAATGACATCACGCGTAGACTTTTCCTTTAGGTCTATCTAGGACGTGAACGATCGACAGCCGGCACATGCTGGTATGACGAGTCGTTAACCGATATTGATTTTTGTTGGTTGGTGGAGGAACTTGCCGTTAAAATGATAACCTGAGCCCTTTACCTCAGGAAACGGCGCCCGCTAAGAAGCCAACGAAGAATGCGCGTGTTGTGGCTCTTCTTGTTGCTTGGCTAGATGGCAGATTTCGTCTTTACATGCTTCCCGATACAGTACATGCATCGCCTCGAAGCTCTTCATATATGATTGCATAATACAGTGTGCCCAAGGGACAAAGAAGAGTACTCATTTGTACGTCCATCAACTTGTGCAGCCACCTTCTACACCAGGATGTTGTGGTTGCACCATGTCCTGTGGAGTAGGTTACCACCCATGCAGAGGTGAAGAGTAGGCTAATTTGTTATAGATGTATGCTGCGTTTAAGGACTGATCGACCAATAAGCCTGCCACAACCAGAGTGTTGAGTAAATTGATCAATTCCTGGTCCCGTTTCCTCCACTTCCGGCCCGGGTCATGTCCACCACTTATCGCAAGTGGTCTACCCTATAATGGCATCTACCCGGGTCACCTCTTCCATGAGAGCAGCCCCTGTTATAGAGTGAGGGGAATCGAATTAATTGCCACTAATGTCAAGAACCAACGATTTTCCTTGCCCGACCTGGGCCAACTATTCGTGGCAATAGCGGTAGCAATGGAGGGTTATAAACTGTAGAACGAGTCAAGGATTCCTTGGAGCTCTCAGGGGAGACTAGTAGTCACTGTGAATGTACATTAGTTAGAGCCTATCCAATTCTGCAACGCGTGTGCTGCAACATGAAAGGATCAAGTCTGCGTATCCCCTCACCTCTAGGAAGGGATGTGAGGGGGAACTTCGAGTGGCACCCTATAGTGGTGTGCTTCAGTGCTTTTTGTATATATCAGTGTTTACTGGAATCGATCGAGGGTGATGCATTACATGTGATCCTCGCAACAACTGAACCTGGTCTTCTCTTTGCCAATTCATTCTCGACATCCATGCATCCAGGTGCAAGAACCAAGGGCGATTTTGAAATGAGCTCGACGGCGTGTAGTACACCAAAGAATGTTGCTGCTTATTCGCTCGCTCCATCCTACTTGGTCCATAAGCACTGTTGTAAATCGTCAGCGCTTCAAGTCAGTTCAGGCTGCGTCCGACGTGCCGGGGGACGGAACTTGGTCACCTTGGTCGCCACGCAACAAAACCCACTTGCTACCAATGCCGGGCATGTGGTCATTCATTTAGTACTTGCATGAGTTCGTCCGCAGCTTCATCAACATTTTTCATATTACTGTCCTATGTAGCCACACTGTGAACAAATTGAAACAGATCACTCCGTGATAGTGACTTTCGCCTGAGAACCAAGAAAAATGGGCACTGACCGTGTGCGCCTCCCCCCTACTTCCGCTAGCTGTGTCCATGTCTCGGTTTCACGGTCATCCGGTACTCATCTGGTGGCATCAAATTTGAAACCTCCCCTTCACCCTACCTCGAACGGCATGCGCATACCCACTCTAGGAATGCCACCTCGAGGGAATCTAGTTTGCAAGGTCCAGAAAGGTGATACATATTGACGAGATTCGTGTGCTGGAACTTCAACGTTCCGACACTCCGACGGATTGCCACAACGAACAATGAATCATAGATCAAATAGCACTATTCCAATTCCATGTGCCGAGCAAGAACCACGCCAGACAACTTACAAGATTGCAAGGCCGGGGTTAATTCGAAAGGCCTCATTTCCCAACACCGTCGCTTTGACAGTGAGAGCCATCACGGTAGTCATCAATGTTTGGCACGTTGTACGGAGATCTCAAAATACCGACTGATATCTTATGTAATATTTGAAACTTAATCCATCGGCACGCTGTTGGGTACCCATACCAAACCCTCGTCACCCTCGCACTTCTCGCACTGAATGGATGTGCCTTCCTCCTCGCTACTTAATGCCCACTCCCCCTCAATCTCGCGCACCAAAGCAGGAATCCTGGCCCCTCTGGCCCTCAGGAACGCAGAAACTTCTCTTGCACGGCGATATCCCTTGGTTTTGACCGTCTCGTCATCAATATCTTGCCCACCTTCGCACTTGGACCTGACTTCTTCAACTCGTCCAAACTGTCTTGCGAGGTGCACGCTCGCTAGCACGTCCTTCCCATCACCCTCCGCATCAAGGGCTGCGAAAAAACTGGCTACCGCACGAACAGCCTCTGCGCGTGCGCGAAGGACGTGACGCATAATGCTACGCGATGCTGGCCGCTTGCGTGAAAAGATAGGGGGTTCTTTTACCTGCGCAGGAGGGGACGGCGCTGATGAACGGCTCTTGTCTATCCAGGGGCTTTCAGCTGGAATATGGGGTGTCGTATATTGGGAAAGTGCTGCCAAAGAAAGGTCCCAGCGCTTCGGAGCCCAAACGCCAACAAGGACCCGCCAGGCAGCTATGACACGTTTCAGACTGTTCGACGAGTCAGTCGGTCAACACTCAATCCCAACAGAGTCTGACACGTACTGCATATAATTATCTATGAATACACAAAGCGTCGTGCAATGTTCCCAACATCAATCAGTAAAAATAGCAAACACGCGATAGTCAAATTACGATTGGAACTCACCATTCACGAGCCTTGTGTGATAGTAGGCAAACGCCCATACTGTCAACGCCGCTACCAGAGCACCGGTGCCCGTGTAGCTCAACACAGCCCATAGTATCCAAAAAATCATCGGATAGATCAACATGAGCAGCAGCAACGAAACAACAACCTTGTTCTGCGCTTGAGTCTCCTCCTCGTGTTCGACAAGACGCGCAGCTAGACGGCCCACGATATACACCGGCATATGAATGAGAAGCGGAAGAAAGAATAAGGGAAGTCGAATTAGCGCTGCAAGTGTGTCATGAATAAGCATAGATAGTGTAAAGAGTCGTGATGGAAGAGGAGTAGGGTGAGTGGGGGAAAGAGTAGCAGGGAGATGGAGAGAAGCCAAGACAGAGTTCGTGAGATGCGTCGATTGGAGAAGAGCATAGTAGTCTAGGAGATGACGGCGAACAGATGTGTAGTTTGTTGTCACATCCTTTGCTGAGAAGAGGTCAACGAGTCTGATACAGAGATTGTCATGAGACAAGCAGGCCTTCCACCAAAGATGCAGTAGCGTACGTCTGAGAAATCACCACAAAATCGCTAAGATTAATGGATCGTTCATTCTCCCAGAGTAAGTCTCTGGCCATCTGAGCAACATAGAGTGTTTCCCTGTGAAGCCAATCTCAGCTGTTTGAGCAATGCTTCGGCAGAGTACCGACCAATCAGGGGCGTTAATAGTAGTTTCTACAAGCTGTCGTTCAATAGCGTGCGTCAGACGTTTGACCGCTGCGCGAGGCATCCCTTCAATGTCAGAAAGGAATTGCGCCTTGTATTCATCCATGGAGATGGGCTGACCAAATCTGCAGGTTGTATATGAGCAGGCGCAGCTATCAAAGATATGTATTGCGTACTCCATGATAGCCTGTCATCGAACATCGTCAATACTTTTCGCTTTCGTCTAGTAATTTGAAGACCCACATCACTTCTATACTTGGATTTATTCGTGTACACGATAGCAGCTGGGACAATTTTGACCTCTAATTCGTCAATGCCATTCTCGGTTGCCCATTTCATGTATTCGAGGGCGGCCCAGCCTGCACCATCTTTCACCTGCATGATTTGAGGCTGCGTGTAAGAAGTCCCTTCGGGGAAGAGCGCAACCGCTTCGCCACGAGCAAGCGCATCGAACGTTCCACGAAACAGAACCCGTCTGTCCTTGGATCCTCGGTCCACAGGAATGTTACCAGAAGAATAGAGGATCCAAGCAAGAGTGGGGCTCTTAAACAGAGAAGCTGCAGGCAACGGTTGGCGTCACTGGCGCTTCAGGAATTGGGCAGTTACTTACCTTTGGACCAGTAATTCAACATCCGTCTATGAGGGAAGTAGGAAGCTGTGGCGGACGGATGTTTGCCTAGAACGAATACCATCTAAGATGGAGAACTCACACAGAATAGATGGATCCAGGATCATATTGTGGTGAGTTGCTGTGCTAAATGTCAAGTCAGCACTCGAACGGCAGTCGGTCCATGGACAGAGAGGTGTCCAGAATATAAGAGCATTAACCCGTGCGAGGTTTGTGTGTTCTGAGCGAGAGACCCACTCTGTCCAGGATAGGCGCACTTACACGATGATTGGACCATCCTTTGGCACATTTTCTGCACCTATGACACGCACTTCCGTGAAGAACGACCAGACGGCCCAGCCAGCCAGCTTTCTGATGATCCTGTGCAGTGTTTTAGGTTGCGAGCTGTGAGATTCTTGAACTTCGTTGGAAGACTTAGTCTGTGGCTTGACGGTGGCCATCGTGCTATAGCAGGAATACACCAGGGTAACGCTTGAGGTTCTGAAGTAACTGTCTGGTCCAGCTACCCCAGCAAGTTGGAGTAGTCGATGTATATGATAACTAGTGCGTGTTCAACTGAAGCGTGATTTTTTTTGTTCGCTTTGGGCCGTGTGCCTGGTCGATGTTCAACTGCCAATACTAACACAGGTACACCAGGGTGCAACAGTCCCTATACATATACGTTTGGTAACTCTGCGCAGGCTCTGCTACTAGTACTTTGTGCTTTCAAAGGAGTCGCTGTCTCATTTGACCACTCGAGTGCCGATGCATCATCACCTTATAGGTGCTAGGGTTGTTTGACACCAGCTATCAAATTATATGAAAAGCACTGACAGCCCCGTTGTTTAAACGCCCCATAGACAGACACAGCGTCAGTCCAATAGCGGATGCTAATCGGGTGAAGACCCGCTAAATTGTTGATGCAATTGATGCCAGGCCTAGGGGTTGAAGTGAGTGACTATGGTACCGTCGTGCTGAGATCTGTCGTACAGGCACCAAGTTGGATTATCTTTTAGCAATGACGCCTGAGCCTGAATTTTTTTATTTTACAACCATGATGGGTCTCCCTGAGCGTCACTTTTACTGTAAAAGTTTACTGTGGTAACTATGGCTGACTTGATTTTTTTTTTTGGACAAGTGATATCATTATGTAGCCACTGACAAGTCAAGCTCTACATAATACACTAGATCGAAAACCCAGTTGGGCTTCGTTGAGAGGAAAAATGCTCTTATGCACTTCCCGTCAAGGACGGGGGTATGTGGGACTCCGTGAGCCTACTGGTAAACCCGTTGAAGGGTGCCTGGTAGGCATTATACCCACTAAAACCTCAAGTTGGGAAAAGGGAGGCGAACATCTCGCAAGAGGGGACA
>Ga0307516_10006441_pt1 | contig 13750 bp, 16 predicted proteins | sample 19_EM_MG_FD_203310 | JGI IMG/M metagenome (GOLD analysis project Ga0307516, IMG submission 203310) | Populus trichocarpa ectomycorrhiza microbial communities from riparian zone in the Pacific Northwest, United States - 19_EM | ecosystem: Host-associated > Plants > Roots > Unclassified | place... | reverse complement strand
TTATCGACGCGTTGGACGAATGCGATGGCGAAAGGGATGTCAGATTAATCCTTCATCTCCTTGCTCAGGCGAATTCTCTCGGCTCCGTGCGGTTGAAGATATTTGTGACCAGCCGACCGGAAACTCCTATTCAGCTAGGTTTTAACGATATATCGAATGGTGCCTATCGAGATTTTGCTCTTCATGCGATCCTCAACGCATTAGTCGACAACGATATATCCGTCCTCCTCCAGCATGAATTTGACGCCATTCGGAATCGCCATGGATTGCCCGCCAAGTGGCCGGACGCACCATGCCTACGCCGACTTGCTCAGAAGGCTGGTGGGCTATTCATCTTCGCTGTGACAGTATGCAGATTTATTTGGTATGAGTTCGATCATCCACCAGACCGTCTCACTCTGGTGTTGGAGGGCGACAACAAACACGGAACGTCAATGGGACAACTCGATTTGATGTACACGACACTCCTAAGATACGCAATAGCATCAAAAGACGACGATCCCGAGGTGGAAGAGCTACTGTCACGGCGATTCGGGTTGATTATTGGGTCCATTGTGGTCCTACGTGACACGTTGACTGCGGCTGCGTTAACCGAACTCTTGTGCGCTAAAGAGTGGGAGGTGAAGCAGACGTTGCAATCTCTGGGCTCCGTCTTACGCAATTCCGATGGCCACGGCTCCCCTATCACGCTCCTATACCCATATTTCCGCGACTTTCTGTTGGACAGCCGGAGATGCCAAGACCCTCGATTCGAAATCGACGCCGCAAACACACACAGAGAGCTGGCTGCGAGGTGTCTCGAGCTGATGTCAAGAAGTCTACGACAGGATATCTGCTCTCTAAAACATCGTGGCACCATCACTAGTGACATCGCTCCCAAGACGTTGGAGCGATTCCTTCCAGTCGAGGTTCGGTATGCGTGCCGGTATTGGGCCGATCATATTCAGCGAGGCAACATCGAACTATGCGAAGGTGAACCGCTGCACAATCAGGTCGAAGCCTTCTTGAAAGAACACTTCCTCCATTGGCTTGAAGCGCTAAGCTTACTGGGGTGTATGCATGACAGCATTCTGATGGTCAAAGCAATTGACTCAATACTTCCGGTTAGTAAACAGAACATTGCAAGTGCTCCGCTTCTGGAGGGCTGCCGTCGAGCACTGGTCAGAAGATATTTCTGAGTGCGATACTCAGCGACTCGGGCAACAGAAACCAGTGAAGGGAACCCTGCTGGTATACAGGTTGCCCGTTTGGCGACGACGGCATCCCTCCACCATTACCGAGCGTGGTTTTCAAGTCATACTGACATTGAGGTGAAGTCCAATGCCAATTCTGGTTTACGCGCGATGACCAGTGACGCGGTGCGGTTTGCCCTGGCGTTTAGACTGGTCATCGAGATTGCACCTCTCCAAGTGTATTCCTCGGCACTCATCTTCAGCCCAAGGCGAAGTACTGTCAGGGACCACTTTTGGCACCATGTCCCTGACTGGATCGAGCAAACCCCGGTGGTGCCAAAGGATTGAGACTCGACTTTGCAGGTACCCAACACGCATAGCAATAGTATCAATGTTGTGAGATTCTCGCCTGATGGCACGCTCATCGCATCAGGGTCGAGCGGCAACACTGTCAGGCTGTGGGATCCAGCGACGGGGACCTGCCGCAGCACTCTTGAGGGCCATTCACGCGGTGTCACCTCGGTGGCATTCTCGTCTGATGGCGAACTCCTTGCATCAGGGTCGGGCAACGCCACTGTCAAACTGTGGGATCCGGCGACGGGGACCTGTCAGCACTCTGAAGGGACATGCAAAAAAGGTCACATCAGTGGCTTTCTCGCCTGATGGCAATTTCATCGCATCAGGATCGTACGACAACACTGTCAGGCTGTGGAATCCGGCGACCGGGACCTGTTGCAGCACCCTGGAGGGCCACTCGAGCTTGGTCTTGTCAGTGGAATTCTCGCCTGATGGCAAGCTCCTTGCTTCAGGGTCGTGCGACTACACTGTCAGGCTGTGGGATCTGGCGATGGGACCTGTCGCAGCACCCTGAAGGGCCATTCCCATTCGATGATGTCAGTGGCATTCTCTCCTGATGGTAAGCTCCTCGCATCAGGGGCGGACGGCAACGCTATCAGGCTCGTATGACAACACTGTCAGGCTGTGGAATCCGGCGACCGGGACCTGTTGCAGCAACCTGGAGGGTCATTTGAGCTTGGTCATGTCAGTGGCATTCTCGCCTGATGGCAAGCTCCTTGCATTGGGGTCGTGCGACCACAGCATCAGGCTGTGGGATCCGGCGACAGGGACCTGTCGCAGCACCCTCGAGTGCCATTCATACTCGGTCACATCAGTGGCGTTCTCGCCTGATGGGAAGCTCGTCGCATCAGGGGCGGACGACAACGCTGTCAGGCTGTAGGATCCGGCGACGGGGGCCTGTCGCGGCACCCTGGAGGGCCATTCATACTCGGTCACATCAGTGGAATTCCTGCCTGGTGGCAAGCTTCTCCCATCAACCGACTATTTTGGTGACGTCTTGTTGTGGGATGTTGAAAAGGGGGTGGTTTTTCAGGAAGTGGAAGAAAGAGACGCCTCCTGTTGTCGGTATCCACCAGTCATGACCTCGGAACAATCCCGGGACTCGCGGAACCCACCTCTTACACCACGGAGGAGTCTCAAGTGGCCCCCACCTTATTGTTTCCATTTCGTGTAAGTAAAGGTTGGATACTCTTAGGGGAGCGAAAATTACTTTTGCTCCCGCCCGATCGTGGTGAAGTGCGACGTTTCGCGAGCAGTAGCAGCATTGTTGCCGTTGGGTATAGCACGGGGATAGTTTATTTTGTAGGGTTTAACGTAGATTCCATTCCTTAGGATAGCGAAGGAGGATTGGCGTTACGTTGTGTTTGGCTGTCCACGGGGTTCACATTTTGCTCGGTGTCGGCGTCGCAGCTGGTTTTTTCCGCTTTGGGAATTTCGTTTAATTCGGCTAATCTTTATTTTGAGGGCTGGTTCACGGCACAGGGTTTGGCCGCCTTTGTTACACCCATGGGGAGCAGTTTGAAGGATTCGTGAATATTTGTATAGAAGGTCATTTGTACATCATCCTGCTCTACACCTGGGGAATTGCACCGCCCTAACCGTGACATCACCGGGATCAGATTACCGCCACGGCCCTCACGCTGCTGTGGAGACGTAGCCACTGCTGAGAACGCAACCTTCGGACTGGCGCTAAACGGTGGCCACTGGTAGCCATGCCTTTGCAGAGATCGAGTCATCGCCGTCAATATTTAAATAAACATGATCTAGATAGTTTGCATGCGGTTACTGAGCCAACAAAAACAAAGAAGAAAAAAGGCTGGGCATGAGTGGAAGCTACGTGGTTGACACGCCGCATCTCTCCTTTCTTTTTGCTCGTCGTGGCTGAGACTCACGGGTTCGGTGCGGAAAGCGCCTACCGCACTATGTCCGCGCTGGAAACACGGGCAGACAACCCTTTGGACGGAGCACAGGGCGAGGGGTGAGGACCGGTTCAAGATCCGGGACCTCTCTGCCGTCGAGCGTTGCAGTCCGACAATCTTAGACGTCACCAGGGAGGCGGGGTGGCTGGCTCCCAAGCCGGCTGAGGAAAACGCCCCGAGCGAGGCATCGGAGTGAGAGCTCCGGGAAGGGAAAGAAAGGGAAGAGGACTAGATGTGTACATAGAAAGCCGCCTCTTAATTGGGCATTCGTGTGTCTTTCCTTTTTATTTTCGTCGGTGCGCTGTATCTTTATCGGGACAGGCCAGGGAGGAGGATAGCGCTAGGCACAACGCGCTGAAAGACAGTGGACGGAAACAGACTGTACGTATCGCCATGATCTAGGGTTGCACGCGATTAATGACAAATCAAAAACAAGCTAAGGCTAAGGCTTATCGAACTGTTTGTTGGCTATGTGTAACCTCGAACGTCCAATAATCTACATCGCCGTGGTTTAGACGCCGAGACGACGAACCCCGCAGACAAGCCCCGCAGCTGGGATAGCAACATCCACACCCGTCCTTGGTCATTGCTACGATCTTACGGCTTACCTTTTACAAGCGATACGGCTTATTTCCCTCAGCATACAAATTTTAAGATGGGATCTCTTTTCAACAAGTTGGCGGAAATGGTGTTGGGGTCGACGGACGACCAACCACATGCATCCGGGAATCAGGCCGGAAACGGTCAGCGAGTTGGAAGCGCAAGTGTGACGGTCAGTATTGCCTTCCGGATGCATCAAGCTCTTGATGTAGCTAACACCGATCCTTAGACGGCACTAAGGCGGGATAACTCGAGCGCTGGTTTGACCGCTCCTGGAATCATCTACGATCAGGCGACCAACTGCGGCAACACGAGCAATAGCCACAACGTCAACCACGTCAACCACGTCAACCATACTGAGATTTCCTACAATATGACCGAAGATCCATTGAGAGATTTTGGTATGCTAGAAGATGCTCCGATCCTGATTCCCCCAACTAACCCGCAGCGTCATAAAGCCAAAGCGAACTCTGCCGATGGCGCCGCATTCAACTCGCTGCTATGGCAACACGAATCTAGTTGTTTGCAGAACACCCGATACGGACTCCTTCTCGATGTTGCGCGCTGGTCAAGAAATCCTCGTGATGCTTGCATCTTTTGGCTGAGTGGCATGGCAGGTACTGGCAAGTCTACCGTCTCACGTACGGTCGCTCGGAGGTGGAGCGATGAGAAACGACTAGGAGCGTCCTTCTTCTTTTCTCGTGGCCAGGGAGATATAGCCAACGCATCGAAATTCTTCGCAACCCTCGCCTGCCAGCTGGCGCACACACAGCCCAGTCTCGCCACCCCCATTCGAAAGCTATACGCAAAAATCCCAATATCACCAAACAAGGCCTACAGGACCAATGGGAACACCTAATCCGACGACCGCTTTCCCAGGTTACAGATCTACCATCCGAATTGATTTTGGTTATCGACGCGTTGGACGAATGCGATGGCGAAAGGGATGTCAGATTAATCCTTCATCTCCTTGCTCAGGCGAATTCTCTCGGCTCCGTGCGGTTGAAGATATTTGTGACCAGCCGACCGGAAACTCCGATTCAGCTAGGTTTCAAAGATTTATCGAACGACGCCCATCGAGATTTTGCTCTTCATGCGATCCTCGACGCGGTAGTTGACCACGATATATCCGTCTTCCTCCGGCATGAATTTGAAGGCATCCGGAAGCGTCATGGATTGCCCGACGAGTGGCCGGACGCATCATGCCTACGCCGACTTGCTCAGAAGGCTGGTGGGCTATTCATCTTCGCTATGACAGTATGCAGATTCATAGGGTATAATTTCGATCACCCACCAGACCGCCTCACCTTGGTGTTGGAGGGCGACAACGAACATGGAACGCCAATGGGGCAACTCGATTCGATGTACACGACGCTCCTACGGCACGCAGTAGCATCCAAAGATGACGATCCCGAGGAGAAAATGCTACTGTCACGGCGATTCAGGCGGATTATTGGGCCCATTATGGTCCTACGCGACAGATTGACTGCGGCTGCTTTAACCGAACTCTTGAGCGCTAAAGAGTGGGAGGTGAAGCAGACGTTGCAATCTCTGGGCTCCGTCTTACGCAATTCCGATGGCCACGGCTCCCCTATCACGCTGCTACACCCATCTTTCCGCGACTTTTTGTTGGACAGCCGGAGATGCCAAGACCGCCGGTTCGAAATCGTCGTTGCAAACACACACAGAGAGCTGGCTGCGAGGTGTCTCGAGCTGATGTCAAGAAGTCTACGACAGGATATCTGCTCTCTAAAACATCCTGGCACCCTCACTAGTGACATCGCTCCCGAGACGTTGCGGCGATTCCTTCCAGCCGGGGTTCAGTATGCATGCCGGTATTGGGTCAATCATCTGCAGCGATGCAGCATCGAACTATGCGAAAGCGAGCCGCTGCACCATCAGGTCGACGCCTTCATGAAAGAACATCTCCTCCATTGGCTTGAAGCGTTAAGCTTACTGGGGAATATGCATGACGGTATTCTGATGGTCAAAGCAATTGACTCAGTACTTCCGGTTAGTAAACAGAACATTCCAAATGCTTCCGCTTCTGAAGGGCCGCCATCGAGCACAATTCAGAAGATATTTCTGTGTGCCATACCCAGCGCCTCGGGCAACAGAAACCAGTAAGGGAACCCTGCTGGGGTAGAAGTTGCCCGTTCAGCAATGACGGCAGTCCCCCGGAAATACCAGGCGCGGGTTTCAAGTCATACTGACATTGAGTGCAGTCCAATGCCAATCATAGCTTACGCACGATGGCCAGTGATGCAGTACGATTCGTCCTGACGTTTAGAGTGGTAATCGAGATTGCACCTCTCCAAGTGTATTCCTCGGCATTAATATTCAGCGCAAGGCGAAGCACAGTCAGCAACCACTTTTGGCACTATCTCCCTGACTGGATCGAGATAACTCCGGTGGTTCCCGAGGATTGGGACTCGACTTTGCAGGTACTCAGCGCGCATAGCAGTGGTATCAATGGTGTGAGGTTTTCGCCTGGTGGCAATCTCCTCGCATCAGCGTCGTCCGACAACACTGTCAGGCTGTGGGATCCGGCAACCGGGACCTGTCGCAGCACTCTGAAGGGCCATTCAAAGTGGGTCACATCAGTGGCATTCTCGCCCGATGGGAAGCTCCTCGCATCAGGGTCGGAAGACAAGACTGTCAGGCTGTGGGATCCAGCGACGGGGACCTGTTGCAGCATCCTGAAGGGCCATTCAGACTGGGTCACATCAGTGGCATTCTCACCTGATGGAAAGCTCCTCGCATCAGGGTCATACGACAACACTGTCAGACTCTGGGATCCGGCGACGGCGACCTATCTCAGCACCTTGGAGGGCCATTCAACTACGGTCAAATCAGTGGCATTCTCGCCTGATGGGAAGCTCCTCGCATCAGGGTCGGAAGACAAGACTGTCAAGCTGTGGGATCCGGCGGCGGGGACCTGTCTCAACACCCTGAAGGGCCATTCATACGGGGTCATATCAGTGGCATTCTCGCCTGATGGGAAGCTCCTAGTATCAGGGTCATACGACAACACTGTCCGGCTGTGGGTTCCGGCGACGGGGACCTGTCTCCGCACCCTGAAGGGTCATTCATACTGCGTCACATCAGTGGCATTCTCGCCTGATGGGAAGCTCTTCGCATCAGGGTCGTACGATAACACTGTCAGGCTGTGGGATCCGGCGACGGGGACCTGTCTCAGCACCCTGGAGGGCCATTCAAACTCGGTCAGATCAGTGGTATTCTCGCCTGATGGGAAGCTCCTCGCATCAGGGTCGTACGACAACACTGTCAGGCTGTGGATTCCGGTGACGGGGACCCGTCGCAGCACCCTGGAGGGCCATTCATTCTTGGTCACATCAGTGGCATTCCTGCCTGATGGAAAGTTCCTCCGATCAACGGGCTATTATGGCGACGTCTTGTTGTGGGATGTTGAGAAGGGGACGTTCTTTCAGGAAGCGGAAGCAAGAGACCCCCACCGTTTGTCGGTATCTACAGGTCATGACGTCGAAGCAAACCCGGGACTCGTGGAGCCCGCCTCTGGCACCCCGGAGTCTCGATTGGCGGCCACTTCATTGTTTCCATTGCATGTAAGTAAAGGTTGGATACTCTTAGGAGAGCGAAAATTGCTTTTGCTACCGCCCAATCGGGGTGAAGCGCAATGTTTTGAGTGCAGTGGCTGCTTTGTTGCCATTGGGCATCTCTCTGGGGTGGTTTCCTTTGTGGGATTTAATGTAAATAAGATTCCTTAGGTTATTGTAGCGGGATTTGGCATTACTTTGTATTTGAATGTCTTCGGGGTTCTATTTTTGCTCGGCGTCATGGTCACAACCGGTATTTCTGCGTTGGGAGTTTCGTTTTATTCGGTTAATGCTTTATTTTGGGGGCTGGATCGCGGCATAGGCTTTGGCCGCGGCCCGCCCTTGATATACCCATGGGGGGGGGCAATTTGAAGGAAGGTCATTTATAACTCTACACCTTGGGAATTGCACCGCCATAACCATAACATCACCGTAATCGGGTTACCGCCACGGTCATCACGTTGCTGTGGAGACGGACCCACTGCTGGAGACGCAACTTTCGGACTGGCGCTATGGTGGCCACTGGTATGCCTCTATAGGGATCCAGTCATTACTGCTGATATCTAAATTAACATGCTCTAGATAGTTTGCATGCGGCTACTGAGTTAACCAAAACAAAGAAAAGAAAAAAGCCTAGGCATGTGTGGGAACTGCGTGGTCGATACCCTGTATCTCTTCCTTTTTTTTGCTCGTCGTGGCTGAGACTCACGGGTTCTGTGCGGCTCCTATCGCGCTGTGTCCGCACTGGAAACGCCGGCAGAAAACCCTTTGGACGGAGCACAGAGAGAGGGGCGATGGCCGGTTCAAGATTCTGGACCTCTTCGCCTACGAGTGCTGCACTCCGGCAGTCCCACCAGGGAGGCTGGTAGGCAGGCTCCGAAGCCGGCTGAGGAAGACGACCCAGCGAGGCATCAGAGTGGGAACTCCGGGAGCGGAATGGAAGGGAAGAGCAGTAGGAGGTCGCCTCTTGATTGGGCTATTCTTTTTATCTTTCCATTGTACTTTCTTTGCTGTGCTCTATCTCAAAAAAAAAAAGAGCTGGGAGTTTTCTGATGCCCCGAGTCCCCTGGCGGAGGGCAGAACAGAGGGACACAAACCGGAGAGTGTCAAACTTGGCAACGAGAGCGGTTTGGATGGCTTTTTGCTACATATAAAAACTGTTTGCCGGATGTGCATACACAGTGACATTAACGACTGGGAGTCGATGGGAAAGTTCGGGTCCAGGATCCACACCATCTTGGGGACGAGTGGTAGTTGTAGCCCAAGGTGAATCCACAACGGTTCTACATAGATTGGCACGAGGAAGTGCATTGTGTGGGGCAAACAACATCTGCAACCTGTTGGACAACAGCCATTCAGTCGCGTCTGGGGGGTCTCGTGCTGAGCATGCCGCCGTCCCTGACCTTTCCGCGGCCTCGCAGGCCTCGACCATCACAACCGCCCGCGACTCACCCGCCCCCAGTCCCAGTCGCCCTCACTCGTCCTCGCGGACTCGACACGCTTACCCGAATCCGAATGGCCGTCGTAGGTCTCAGGACTGGAGACAAAGGCTGCCGCGACCAGTCCCTAGCATCCAGAGCCCATTGCGGTCCCACCCCTCCGCACCGAGTCCACCCCCACCGTCCCATTGCCGGGCCCTCCCCGCCCCCCCCAGATCAGAACAAGTACACCGTCGACGCATTCGACGACCAAACAGCGCTTCCAACACACCACGTCTCGAGCCGCGGTAATGCAGTTGCGGTAGCATTATAGTCAGCGACAACGGATGCCGAACCACCGGGCAGCGTGGAGAACGGAAGTGCCGATGCGGTTGCTTACCGGGTTGGCGTGCGGGGTCGGTCACGTTTGCTTTTCCTCCTGCCTTGACATACGACGACATGACCACGCTCCGTTTTGGTACGCCGCATATCTTCGTGGGACAGGCCCGGACGGAGGGCAAAGGGGAGATTGCAATGTGTCGCCTTTGAGCGGACTGGGGACGGAAATCGGACAGTGTGTACATCGCGCCATGATCCCCAGGGGTGGCATGCGATTGATGATAAAACAAAACAAAAACGGTATGCACACTACGGCCGGTTACGTGATCCGCATCGACCATCTCCGCTACAATCCTCGCTAATCGCGGCACCAAATGCGAGCCAAACAACGGAAACCGTCATTTATTCGATACCGCCAATCATCGAGCTCAACTATCAGGATCACACACACACGGTGCCCATGCGCACCGTCTCCCCCCTCCCCACGCCCCCCGTCTCATTTCATCTCCTTCGCCAGCTTTCGTCCCTCCCCAGTTGTAATATGCAGATAACAGAAAGCAGTTGGACGGACCGGCGGAGCTGTCGTCTACTCCTTCTTGACGGTCTGCCCGGCGCCGAGCATCTTGCTGACAATGCTCTGCTCACGGGCGCCTTCTGGGACGCGGGCGTCGGTGGCAAGGGCGTCGCCGCAGAGCTCGAGGTTGGCGACCAGGTGCATGCTAGCGTCGTAGTTCTTGACGAAGCGCGTGACGGTCTCGGCGATCGCCGGCTGCAGCGCGTTCGGCGCCGACGGCGTGATGGTCGGGATCAGGTTCGTGCACAGGTACGTCAGGAAGTGGAACGTGCTGTACACGGCGAACGGCAGCAGTGCGGGGTAGACGGGTTTGCGGTGCAGCCGGGTGAAGGCCATCACTGCCGTTTGTCAGCTCTGCGTCTCTCACTCTCTTGACTCGCGCGTGACTTACAGAGGTATTGAGCATTCTCGTCGCCGAGGGTCTTGATCGCGCCCTGCTGGCCGGACGGCATGCTCCCGCTGCGAAGCGGGTGCTGTATGTCTCGTAGACGACGATGCTGCACGTGGCGGTGGAGCCGAGAAACGCGAGGTGGTTTTTTTTTGTTTATTCATTACTCGCGTGCGACCTATGGAGATCATGGCGAGATTATGTACATTCCGGTTCCTGTCCGCTGTCCGCGCAGTGGCGGCACGTTGCTAGCACCCTTTGCCCTCCGCCCAGGCCTGTCCCGCGAAAGTGTGATGCGCACCAAGGAAATCTGTTGGAATATAGGGATCGATAGAGACGAAGATAGTGAACTGATTTATTGATACAACGTCGAAGGAAAAACATTCTCTCTATATACAACGCGCCTGAGGGACTCGCCAAGGGGAAAGGACGGAAGACTGTCTCCCGAGCCGGTGCTCGGAGACTAAGGCTGCTGTCATCTCCGGACATGTTGCCTCTGGTCCGTCATCTCCGGACGCCCATTATTCTGACAAAATCACAAAGGAAAGCCGAACGAGCGTGAAAGACAAAAGAAAGAAAGAGAAAAAGGAAAGCAGTTTCTCATGCCGTTCCCACGGACGCCATGAAGTCAGGAGTGGGTAGGAACAGCGGCGGTTCCCCCCCATCGCCCGGCTCCTTGGCCGAAACGCGAGGTGGTATGGATAAGCACTCTGGTGGTGTTCCATTCTGGTGCGAACTCTACCAATGAGATGGAGTAGAACAAGGTTGGGGTCAAGCGCATTAAGCCTTGTGTTGTAGCATGACTTCTGTATGCTTAATCAGTCCTCGTGACTACCACTGCTATAGATATAGGCAGTGGCGTCACATCGTCACATGGAGAACCATCACATCTTTACATCACTCCGATTGACACCTTGTCAACCACGTGTGTCAAGTGATGGATTGTGATCCTTATCCCAATCCTCAGCCAGCGATGCAAAACCAAGCTCTTTAACGCCGCTCACTGACGATAGATTACTCCCTAGAGAATCACCTCCTTTCATCCATGCCATCTATGGAGTGTTAGTTGTTGAGGTATTCACAGAACCATGGTGGCGGTGGTAGAGGAAGTGACGGGAGAAGAGGCGGGAGGGCGAAGAGCTTGGTGCTGGGGATGAGTAACAGCCGTTGTTTCTCCCCATGCCCTCCTTCATGGCGGCCGCAGAAGAGGTATAGGGGTCGGTCACGCTTTCCTTTATTCTTTCCTTTGTTCTTCTCATTGGTGCGCATCTTCTTTTCCTAGGATAGGCTTGGGCGGAGGGCAAAGGGGTGCTTGCAATGTGCCGCCATCGTGGAAAGCGGACATAATGTACACCGCCATAGCCTATATAGGCTGAATGCGAGTACTATATAGTTGAGGGGGGGTACAAAATGTAGTGCTTTCTTATCATGGACAAAATGGTAATGATATATTATGTACATATGGACACGGTCGGAATATATGGTACGACAGCAATTAAGTACATACTTATGTAGGTATGCGTCCAGCGGGGAAAATCGTTTTTTTATATCCCCGTTGAACTATACAATATGGTTGAAAAGAAGAAAAACCATCGCCCTTTCGAAGTCCCCTGTTGCGGGGCACTCGCTAGCACTCGTTTTCGCACAAAAAGGTGGAGTTTTTTTTTTGGTTTAATCGTTACTCGCATGCGACCTATTCAGATCATGGCGAGATTATCTACAGTCTGTTTCCTGTCCGCTGTCCGCGCAGTCGCGGCCCGTTGCAAGCGCCCCTTTGCCCTCCGCCCAGGCCTGTCCCAAGAAGATGTGAATCGCACCAAGGGAATTACAAAAGAAAAGACAAAAGAGAACGTCAGATGAAAAATGGTCTAGCCCTCTCCTGCGGACGCCATGAAGTCAGGCGTGGGAAGGAACACTGGAACAGTGGTGGTTCCTCCCCACCCAGCTCCTCAGCCCCCGCTCCCTGCTCCTCCAACCACTCCCGCACCTCCAGCTCTGACACCGCGCTCACGGCGTCTTCCTCCTCGGCCGGCACCCGCCTTCCCACCTCCGTAGAGGAGAGGAAGTCAAGTACCGCCCGGCTGCACCTCTCATCCGCCAGGAGGTCTCGGATCTTCCACCTACCCTTCCACTTCCCGGTCTCCTTCTTAACCTCTGCCCACAGGATCTTCTGCTGGGCCTTCCACTCTGGACACACCTTGAAGAAGTGCCCCCGCGTCTAATTCGGGTACTAGCACCACCATCACTGCGGGGTGGCCCGATTCTTCTTCCAGTTAAGGTATTGCCCGGTCAGGCAGTGCCCCGTCTTGATCTGGTAGAACCGCGAGGCTAGTCTCTTGGTGCTCCCAGCTACCGCGCCATCTGGCTTTTGGCTTCGTGGCATCCGGTTTTTAGTCTTGGAGGTCCTGCCTCCAGCCCCCGACGTGCCTCCACCAATTTTTCTCCGAAATCTCCTGCTTAAGGTTTGCAAGGAATCGCGGGAGTGGCATGGGGCGTACCTCTGTCCGGTCTGAGTAGTTCAGCCATTCCACCCCGTGGGTGTCTGGCTCCTCCGCCGCAATCTTCGCCCATTCCTCGGCCTTTTCGTTTCCGGCGATGCCTTTGTGGGCAGGACACCATCGGATTTCGATGGTGATTCCCGGCCACAAAAAGGTGGAGTGGTGAGGTGACGTCGGCGCTAGCGTCCGTCCTTCACCTGCCCTCCCCTTTTTTCTGTCGTGGTTCCTTTTCTTTTTCTTTTTGGTCAATATTTGGAAGACAGACAATACAACTTCTCTCTTTCCTCCCACTTTCTTCGGTTTTCTTTCTCTTTTCCTCGGGTTTCCTTCATCATCTCGTCCTGCATCGGGGAGTGCCGGAGAGGAGACTCGGGAGAGCCGACAGGACACTCCTCTTCTCTTCCCTTTTCCATTCATTTCTCTCGTTCCGCGGCTTAGAGGCGACCAACGAAGGACCGCCTCTCTTCTCCTCGTCAAACTAGCATATGTCCTTGACTGCTTCCCAGACTTCGATGTATCGACTGATACCCGTGAGTTTTCTCTTTCCAAAAATTTCTCAATCGTTGGGTGATATTAGGAGAGACCTAGTTACTCGTCTGTTCGCTGATTATAGCCAGCCTTCCACTCTAGGAACCTGTTGGAAAAGCTTCTCGGCGCTGGATGTATGGGGGCTGCTAGAGTTGAGAGGGTGGTGTTACCATGGGGATGATGGGGCTAAGGGGGCAGTGTGGATGTACCTAGTGTTCCTGGTTCGGCGGGCTTCTTCTGTTCTGTACTCTTACAACCTACATAGCAACTGAGATTGTCCCCGTCCGAACCCCACCACAACGTGAAGAATCCCATCTACGTACACCTACGGCCATAACCATTCAACAGGTTATGAGCCCGGAGCCGTAACCGCACGCAC
>Ga0307516_10006440_pt1 | contig 13751 bp, 18 predicted proteins | sample 19_EM_MG_FD_203310 | JGI IMG/M metagenome (GOLD analysis project Ga0307516, IMG submission 203310) | Populus trichocarpa ectomycorrhiza microbial communities from riparian zone in the Pacific Northwest, United States - 19_EM | ecosystem: Host-associated > Plants > Roots > Unclassified | place... | reverse complement strand
CTAGGCTTTTCTAACCCCTGTGGCATGCAAGTCACAACAAGTCAGAGGGAAGAACCAGGGGCACCAAAGGTGAGTCTTTATGACTCGTGTGGCGTGGGTGTTGGAAAACCTCCTCATTTTTAATCGGTGAGGTCAGCGTCGACTTTGAATATTGGAAGACGCCCGCACCTTCACTACCACTCGAGCTTACAATCGACCGTGGCCATGCAAGGAAGTCCTCAACCGCTGACATTCACAACCTTCCCAACATACCGGCAAAAGTTGCTCCATAACATCCAGCGGTCAACCCGCTGTATCATGTCCTTTGATACAGCTACAATGAATTTAGTCCTGTATTACTGGTATGTAACCATAGCTCGTACGATGGATCGATCTTGTATTGTTTCCACAGGCCCATCTATGAGGGTGTGCATGTGTCACCAGTGGAATTGTGCAAATATCGTGAAATTTGTCAGTACCTTGGGCCAGGATGCCTATGTCCACTATTGGAACCGTTCAGTGAAGAACCCGTATTCACTGAGGCAGCAATATACTTAACTACATTCGGGCACTATGAGGGAGAGTACGTTGCCGAATGTGCAAGGGGTTGCTGCGGGTATTTAGGTCAGTCTCCGTTTTCCCTATTAAAAAGGTAAGCACTTACCCTCCTGTATTGCAGTACCATTGGAGAGAATATATTCGAAGTATGGAGTTCCAGTAGGGGTCTTTCCTCCTTGAGGTTAGTTGCCAAGTTCCCACAGCGTCAATGTCAGCCACTTATTATGAATTTGAATGCAAGACGCCAGTATACCCTGTCCTCCACAAGTCTTGCATGAGCGAGAGATTAGGCCCAGGACCCACAGGCCATTGAAGAGGACATACACCCAAGCTGGTATGTGAGAATATTTCTGGAAAGATGGATTGATCATGATGAAATGCAAGAGTAGATCTACTGGCCCCACCCCCCCTGCTCTTGTATTTGATGGGGTGGATTTAAGTCATCGCACTGACTGGCGGAAGTTTGTGAAGCTCGACTGCATGGACAGGCCTGGGTTAACCGAAGACAAATTCCTCGGCTTGTTCATCAAGTGTGATGCGTGCGCCCTCATTACCACGCATCTGATGTTCTACTGTCATCACTGTAACCCAGATGACTTGGACCTGACTGACCAAGAGTAAGGGGAGGAAGGGTGGTTTTCTTGAATCCTCCATCATTGTGGTCATGTGAGCGCAGTGACCAAGTAGACTTCTTAGATTAGGATTACATCTCGAATGTTCGAATCTAGTACCAGCGTATTTCTTGCATTGAAAATATGGCCTTTGCTTCCCAGAATGAAATCGGCTGATGGTGAAGATGAGATTGAATAAAAAGAGCAAGGACAAAAGCCATACCCATGTTGTAAGTCCGAACCATCTCCATTTCAATTTGGATTTGCTTCTCAAAGGGGCCTAGGAAACATGATACAGGAGGTGGTGGCTTTAGGTTCCCCTCATCAGTAGTAACAATGTCACTAGGAAGGTACGCAGAAGCAGCACTGTCGGTAATAAAAAAAGCTAGTTCGTCAGAATGATGAAAGATGCGGTGGATCATGCAGACCTCTTATCCAAGATTTCCCAGCTACGTTTCACAGAGAGGCTTCCGTACACTCTGGGTCGATGGCACGCATCATTATCCATAGCGTCAACCCCCTCCACAGCCTCTTTATACCACCCTCTCTCTTCTACCATCTCCCATAGAGGTCCCCATCCTACATTAAAGCCCCACAACTTATTGACGCGGTCGGTAACTTGGGAGTTTTGGATGAAGTTGTTGGTCATCGTTATTTTCGGTGGCTTGAATAATGATGGGGGCGATTCAAGGCATTTGACACATCCGGTACACATGTTCAAGGGCATAGCTCTGTGGCTATGGTGCACACTTGGCGTTGGAAGAACATACATCTGGCATTTAGAAGCGCGAGAAAGGCTGGGTTTTGTTGCGCCTGCAGACATTTTCATGCAGGGGAGGGAAGCGGACTGAGTCTAATGTGGAGTTACTCCATCCCAAAGATCCTGGATCAACGACCTCATACCATCGTACCCACAAAAAATCAAAGTGGCGAGCCTCATAGTCCTGCATTCCAGGCCCAGTATAGATCACGTTTGCATGGTATGCACCAAGAATGCGGCCATACAAAAAGTGGTGTAACTTTGTCGGATCGGAACTGGCTATATGGTCTGCAAGTAGCATGACATTACAACGAGACGTTCCCAGCTTGATAATATCGGTTCCGTGCCACACATCGTATGTTGTGTAGTTGATCCGAAGGATTTTGTGGAGGTAGATACAATTGTGCTTGAAGAAAACAAAATCACGCACAGTTTCATCCAGGCTACTAGAAGGCCCAGCAAAGGCAGTCCTGTCCATGATACCGTAGAGCTCAGAGCAAGATTCAGCTTCTCGCCGAAGCCCTGCTTGAAGACAAGGCAGTAGGTGATCTCGTAACTTTGAGTAAAAATTCTATGCCAGAGGATGAGAGAGCACATGCGAAGGTGAAAGAACCACTCACCCTAATAGCAGGATCACCAGCATTCCGCTGCAAAAAGGTGGGAATATGCATGGGAAACTTCTGTGAGATACCCATATTGTAATGGACCCTGGGATCGGCAGCCATGTCCTCTGGCTCTATTTGATGGGGAGAGCCGTTTGCATTCAGCTTTCCCCGGATTGCACGGATGCGGCGTTGGTGTTGTTCAATCTTTGAGAGTTGTTGAGGTATTGATCGGCCACTTATCCGAAGGAACCACCCTTTTGAAGTTTTATGTTCTCGTTCACTCTGAAAAACTATTAATACCCTGGAGCTCAAGTGGAAAGTCTCACTGGTTGAGTGGTGTATGAATCGGTGGTGCCAAACCGCTGAATAGTAAGGTGGTAGTCACCAAGTGAATGGAACATGTACGTCCTTAGATTCAGCTGCTTCGGCTGTCTCGCACTGCTGCTGTGTTTTTGAGCCTTCAAATTGGAGGTTCCTGACTTGACCGCAGCCAAACCTGGAGCCTGACGCCATAAACAAGCAGCTCGCTCACGTTCTAATTCCCGTGCTGGAAATGCCGGACATGTTTTTCCCTGAAATGAGCGAAGTTTGTCACTGAGAGACTTAGTGACCTGTGATAAACATCCAAGAGTAACGTCCGTGTACAATCAGAGCTTGGCAAGACCATGCCAATGAGCTGACTGCCCCATGGGCTCGCACTGCAGTGAGAACAAGTGTTCGGAAGGGATAGAAATTCATGCCATTGAACTTCTTCTCATCCGAGAAAACTGGTGGATTGGTTTGAGTCGACATGTTGTATGTACGAAAAAATTTTGTAGTGTCTGGACTTTCTGTATGCAGCTCAGGGCCCATAACCTGTGAACATATGAAGTACTCAGTCAGACCCGAAATGTGAGACGACTATATTGATGGTACCTGTGAACGTACAAAGTACTACAGGTACCATAAGTATGTGAGAGTCAATAAATAAAAGGGGTCTCACCTCAGTCAGACACGAAATGTGAGATGACTGAGGTGGACAAAATAAGGTTAAGGAATATAAGTAAGTGATTGGTAAAACTGTACAGTAGTGGAAGTGAACTGTACAGTAGGTAGACGGCACACAGTGCCGCCGTTGAAATAGCGGGAACATTGAAATAGTCCATAAAAGGAAATACAACAAAAACATACCAGTTTGACTGACACCTCACATTAACAACGGTGAACCCTGGAGCCATCGAGAGCCAAGTTGAGAGTGTTGGGAATTGAGGTTGCCCAGCCAGCAGGACCTGGGTCAGGAACACTGCTTTATAAATTCAGTAACATATTCATATGTCACCCTATATATGAATTGACTTTAGAGTTGTTGGCCTGGATGCTCAATGCTCAGGTTCAGTACTATACATTCATCCTGAAGATCAGGGATGAAGGAGTGGATAATTGGCAAGCCCTGGGCATAAATTCAGTAGCTAATACATGTTGTTTTAATTATGACTTGACATGTCTGCCCTGGATGTTCAGGGGTTGTTGCTAGACAATTGGCATGTCTAGTGGGGATCGGGGATGGATGAATGCATCATGTCGCACGTGCTCCCTGCATGACAGCAGCAATTGGAGAATGTGTGATGGGTGGTTGGAGGATGGCAGGGGTGTCGTGGAAATCATATTGATGATGATGAATGGTCCTGACAAGTGAGAGGGTTAGCTGAGTGCTAATGACGACAGTGAGGTGCATGGAAAGAAATTTGATGGCTGTAGAGGGCATTGGTCAGCAAGGAAGACATTGCCGAGTAGTGGTGAGGTGCATGAGAAGGGTGTTGATGGTCATGGAGGACATTGGTGGGTGAGGGAGGCGTTGCCAAGCCCTATTGATAATGGTGGGTTGCGTGGGAAGGAAGTTGATGGTCATAGAGGGCATTTGTGGGCAGGGAAGACATCACCGAGCCTTGGTGGGGCACATGGAAGGAGTGTTGATGGGCAAGAAAAACATCACCGAGCAGTGGTGAGGTGCATGGGAAGGGTGTTGATGGTTGTGGAGGATGTTGGTGGGTGGGGGAGACGTCGCCAAGCCCTATTGGTAATGGTGTAGTGTGTGGAATGAAATTTGATGGCCATCGTGGGTGAGGAAGACATTGCTGAGCAGTGGTGAGGCACGTGGGAAGGGTGTTGATGGTCATGGAGGATATTGGTGGGCAGGGGAGAAGTCACTGAGCCCTATTGATAATGGTGTCATGTGTGGGAAGGATGTTGATGGGCGTTGATAGGCAAGAGAGACATAGCCGAGCACTGTTGATGAGGGTGAGATGCGTGGGAAGGACGCCACTGAGCATTGTGGACAGGTGACACGGTGTTGATGGCTGTGATGGATACCCGGTGGTCCGAGTACTGGTAAACGGCTGAGGGACTTAGAAGAAATAAGGCTGGGGGTTCAGGATTATGCACAGATTTAATGCTGGTGTCGCGATTTTACAGGTGACGAGCCAAATTTGCCTGGTTGATGGGCCTGATCAACCAGGCAAATTTGGCTTCAAGTGTGGGAAGGTCAGGTGCATTTTTTTCGGAGTTTTAGAGAGCCCCGTGATGCGTGACTGTCGAATTGAATGAAATAATACAGTATTTAGGGCAGGATTTTACTGATTTCATGCCTGATTAGGCTCGGAATGTGGGTACACTAGGTGCACCTGATGTGGTGGATTTTGAAAGTCACCTACCTTAGTAATGGCCCGCTCACCATGCACATCCGAGTCACTGAGTGCAGACGCCTTCAAACCCTCCATGCACATGGAACACATGTTTAATCAAATGCATTTATCGCGAGGCTGCTTCGAGGTTCGAAACTCCTAATTTCCGCCAGCCGCCGTCTAATATCGATAGATGACCCAACATGAAGCTGCAGGGCAGAGAGCATTTGCGTTGATGTTCTACACATGTAGGATAGGATAAATTAGCCCATGGTGTGCCATGAAGGTTCAACAGAGTTCATGTGTTCCGTGTACACGGTCTGAAGGAGTCTGCACTCAATGTGCAACGTGTAAGTCGCGCGCAGTGACACTGCCATGAACATCAAGTTACTACATAAAGCTAAAGAAAGGTTAAGTACTGTTAAGTACTGTTATTCAGTTGTTTGTTGTCCCTCCGTGTCTGCATGTCCTCGTGTCAAGTCATCTCTCGTTAATTCATGTCTCTTCCATCCCCCACCGAAAAACAAGTCGCTCTTGCTGTGGTCCGCAGAGCTTGCTTGCTCACGGATTCAGTTTTCAACAAGCTCGAAGAGATTTACCAATGGGGATAAATCTCCTGTTACTAGTATTTTTAATTACCTTTCAACTATTACCTTTCCTGCGAGCTGACCGCGGCTAGTGGGAGATTACGCGGCACAAGCTCTGATCAGCACAGTCTTGCTTAGGGCATTCCCCGGAGGCCGGGAGGAGGACGCAACAGACTTACGTGAAGAAGCTGGAGCTGGAAATCGCGATCGGATCGTCGCTCTCGCAAACGAAACACTTACCGCGGAGCTTGAGGTTCGAGAAGATGTACATTGGGGCATCGGTCCTGGTCATGAGAGGATGGCTGCAGAGCTTTTGGACGCGATCGATAGGGGGAACCATGCTGGTGGAAGCTCTGGCCGTGCGTTCTTACTCACCTTGAATCATGATTACTAATTGATCAATTTGAGAGTTTCAATGTGGATTATAGACCCAATCGACGGGGACGGGACGAAAGGTTTCCTCAGAGGCGAACAATATGCTGTCTGTCTTTCCTCAATTGTTCATGCACAAGCGCAACTTTGGATCATTGGGTGCCCAAATTTGCCAGTTGATCCCGTCAATTCTGAATCGACACGAGGTGTACTTATCTTCGTCGCGGGTGCGGTGTCGAGTCCTTTCTTTCCCTGATGTTTAACGCAACAGGCTGACCACGGAAAATTTCCTTGTATCTGTGGATCCTGCACACACCTCGCATTCATTCGAAGATCATGTGGCATCTTTACTTTCAATAATACGCAACCCTATCCGTCTGGACACCCAGGCCAAATACGGATGTCTCGCCCGCGATGAGGGTGCTGCCTATCTGAGGATGACCACAGTGGTCGGATACCAGGAGAGGATCTGGGTTAGTTCACTTGGCTTTGAAAAAGAACCGTGGATGAACGTGTCATGAATGCCTACGCACGCCGTAGTGGACCCTCGGCACGCGGTTCTCAAAGGGGCTTCCTTAAACTCTCCGCCATCGGAAATGCACAAGGCTTCTGAACTTTTTTCATCTTCACTCAAACAATGCCTCATGGTGTCCATGCGGTGCATGGGTGCCGGTGCCCTTCGAAACTTCACGTACGGATCACCCCTCATATAGACGAAGCCATCCACAGGTATTGAAAGTCTTATCCTAATGTCCTCTCTGGAAATTGTGAGTTATGCACTCCCTAGTCAAGGATAATTCATCATTGAAGCAGTTTGACTTGGAAGAACCTTACCAGCGTTGTACGAAAGGTGGGCGCCTACTATGTCGCTATAGGTGAATACGCAGATCTTTGGGACGGAGAGCTGGTCGATACAGCCATGACCATACGAAAGAGGGTACGAAATCGACCGGTTCTTCTAGTAGCAGTCTACGAAATATTCTGTGATATTAGGTAGCGATCAAGCTTCTACGAGGCGGGAATACCACCAAGCCCGACTTCCTGGAAGGTTTCCAACGAGTGCGTATCCAGAATAATACGTTTCCGTAGATTGACATCTTTCCAGGAACTCGAGTGTCATGGCCGCGTTTGGAAGACTTTCAAGCACGAGAATGTCGCTCGGTTTCATGGACTTGCATTCAACTTTGGGTTAATGCCGGCCTTGATTCTTGATTTCTACCCGAATGGGAACATCAACGAATTCGTGAAAGCAAAGTCCCTGACCTATGATTGCAAATTGAATCTGGTTCTACCCGCCGTCAATGCTACTCCCTCAACATGTTGGCTGACATTACTCCCTTAGGTCAAAGAAGTCGCCCTTGGCATGCGATACCTACACAATTTCGAGCCTTCTATCATTCACGGAGATATACGTGGCGTAAGTCATATTTTCTGAATCCCGTGTATCGTCCACCTCGGTGCTCACATCTTGACGAGAAGGCAAACGTCCTGATTGATGCAGACGGCCATGCAGTTCTGGCAGACTACGGGTTGGTATTTATCATCGACTCCTCTGACTTCAACACGACCAAAATCCTTGGGGCATGTCGCTGGACTGCTCCTGAGCTAATGAGATGCGACAAGGAAGAAGATAGTGATCCACCGTTCTCGCTCGCTACTGATATTTTCGCATTTGCCATGACCACCATTGAGGTATGTTTAGCAGTTTAGTTTTGTTTGCCCGCTATCGTAACCGCTATTCTCCCGTAGATCTTCACCGAGAACCCTCCCTTCTCGGACAGGAGAAGAGATGGGGTTGTCCTGTTTGCAATATTGGGTGGTCATCGCCCTGGTCTTCCTTCTTACATTGAAGAGCGGGCGAACCTTAATGGACTGATTCAAAGCTGTTGGGACCAATCCCCCAAGGCGAGACCTTCAGCTGACGAGATCTGCGAAGTACTTGGGGGTATATATTGAGTCTCGCATGACCGTTATGTATAGTCGTGGACGCACAAAGTCAACGAGAAATCAAACCATCGTTAATGCCTTCGAAAACCATCGGAATGAGTCCCAGACGTAACTTTGATATACCAAAATCCTGAGCTCACAGGACTGAGTTCCGGATATCGCTTGGAAGAAATGGTATGCCAACTGGCAGATTTGTACCGCAGCATCGCATATTATTAATATACTTAATAAGTGGTAGATCAAATATCAGGCCTTCGCTGAGGGGCCGATCAGCATAGAGAATAGTAAGGCTCAACCTCTGTATGATATGTATTTGGTTTGAACTGAATATATCCTCCAATAAATGGCCAGGCCGAAGTCATGCGGATTGCAGCTGAGCTTCAGAAATGTTCAATCACTGGACCTTGAGGGCTGCCAACCGCACATCAAGTTACACTGCACTAGCCAACTGATTATATCTGCTGACAGAGCTGCCCTCTTTCAAATCACAGACATGGTCTTCGAGCTATCTAAAGCAAATCTAATATTCTGCCTCTAATCGAAATTTGCACTTCAAAGTTTTAATGAGAACCCGTCGCTTGTCCAGTGGCAATCGGGAAAATTTAAATCTTACAACGTCGAGCTCAGCTAGTTCTTGTCTTGGATTCTCCGACGTCATTCCCGAGAGGGATAGGACACATGTAAAAACGGGGTCACAACAAAATGGATTCCATGTCTTGCAACTACGCTTCGACGCCAAACATGTCCCTGCAATTCTGCGGCAGATCGCGAACCAATGCTTCCATCTCGGGCCTGTCACTTGGGTTGACCTTCCAACAAGGGGTGATGACTCGCCAGGTGCCCGCATACTCTGGTGGGCAAACATAATCCTCAATCGGTAAACCTTTCGGAATCTTCCAAGCCATTAAGAGATCTGAAGCGGTCTTGTAGAATGGTCTCTTCCCGCTCAAAATCTAGGGGACGAGGGATTGAGTACATATCAAGGATACGGGCGGGCAATAAAACTGAACCTCCAACCCGACCATGCCCAAAGCGTAAACATCGATTTTTTGGGTCAAAACGGGAACGAAAGAATAGAGGGCGTCACCATCCAAGCCAGCGGGAATAAGTTCTGGGGCCATGTAGCGACTTGTAAAGGCCACCGTTGTGATTGCAAAATCCTCTTCACCCCGAACAACTGAATGACCGAAATCGCAGAGGAGAGGTTGCCCCTCATCACTGACAAGTACATTGTTCTGTGGCGAGTTCGTATGTTAGTTTGTCTACCAGAAATATTCGATGACAAACGGTTCTCAGATCCATATGAATCATATTCCTGGAATGCAAGTATTTTAAGCCTTGAGCAATTTGGAAGATCTATCGCGCTCGTCAGAATATAGTCGCAAAACAAGAAGAAAACTATCACCATCTGAGCACGATCTACGTCGGGATTTTTCTCGAGGTATTCCATAACATTGCCATGTTCGCAAAAGGGAGAGACAAGAGCTGGAGAGCGCGCCACATCGGTAATATAACCCAAGAGGGGTAAAATATTGACGTGGTCCAAGTCGTACCAAACCCGCAGTTCGAGTTTTAAAGACTAATCATCAGGGTCAGTAGGCGCCTAACCGGGGTCCAGGAGTACCAAACCCAACCTTCATTAGGTGTTCTGAGTCCCGCGAGGGATGGGCACCCCGAAAAATCTTGATAGCGACCTAGTTCTATTAGGCTACAGAAGTAATGGTGAGGAATCTTGACGACGCACTGGCATTCCAGCTTTCCCATGAGGGACCTCTAAGATACCTCTGTAGACCTCGGAAAATCCTCCACTGGCGGACGGGAACTCCTCCGTTTTTCTTACTTGTCCTGTAAGATCCTGAGAGACTATTTTAGTCGAAATTAAACGTGAAGGAGCGGGAAGAGACTGACTTTCAGTTGAGTGAGCAACAGTTCGTTCATCGCGATGAAACCAGCGGAGAACGTGGGGGGTGTTTATCTATTTCATGCCATCTTCTGGTCACATGACAGCGTTCATCTAAGTAAGTTAGATTGGCGCCTTTATGTATGTAATCCAAATCGCCGCAAAGCCTGCAACGGCGGCAGCCGTCGTATGCGCCGCGGGTTAATCTATTTTATCCTATCCCACAACAACTACCATGCTTAAAGTTATTGGCTTCAGGCCACTCCTTGTCTTCTGATTCTTACGGCTCGTATCTTCCGACCGCAGCGTAGAGGCGCCGCCAGCTCCACTTCCTGACGTGTTTCCTATGAGACCATTTTTCGGCATTTATCGTACTTGGTGGTCGTTGGGCTGTACTTTTCGCAAACTCTCTAGCCGGTGCTCTGTACTTTTCTTCTACTCTCAGTTTGATGTATTGTACTTTTCGTAATAACCTGAGGTTTCTAGTCTATATTGTTTACTTTGTTTGTACATGGTTTGTATGACGCGCAGTGATACATCCTTCATGGTATCTGTTACTCTGTTTGCGCATTGCACATCACTCGGTGGTCGGTGAGCGGTGGACCTCACTGGTTGGTGTTTGGTGGCCAGAGCCATGATTGATGCGCAGCGGCCATTTTTCACGAGTGCGTCATCTTGGGACCACTGATGCCGATGGTACGTTGTTTGTTGTATGTCATTCGTTAGTCAGTGGTCGGTGGTCGGTGGTAGGTGGTCGGTGCACCGCACCGGAAACGTTGTTACCCGGCTCGGCTGAACCCCTGGTACCCGTGGGGTGTCCCCCGCCATTTCCGTCGAACCGACGGGTCCGTGGCTCACACCCCGATCGACGAAAGCGAGCCGACCCAGCCAGGCACCTGACCTCGACGACCGTGACCTGACTTCTCCGGCCGCCGTCTCTTGAAGAAGGGCAACTACGCTCAGCGTGTTTGTGCCGGTGCACCCAGTGGTAAGCATCTCACTATCCTGGCTAAAAACATCTATTCTCCAGTCTATCTAGCCGCCGTTCTTGAATACCTCGCCGCTGAGATCCTTGAGCTGGCAATGCTGCCCGTGATAACAAGAAACAACGTATTGTGCCCCGTCACTTGCAACTTGCCATCTGAAACGATGAAGTCAGTGGCATGTCTCCTACTTTCCCCGCTCTTGCTTATCTTGTTGTGCTTTAGACTTGGGAAACTTCTTGGCGATGCTGTCATGTCTCAGGTGCGTTGTTTTTCCTCCTGTCCTCGATGGCATGATCCTTATCATCTCTTCCTGGCCTCTTCTCCTCGACAACCCTCCTTCCACACCCCCGAACTGTGGACGACGACGACGACGTTGGAGAGAACGGCAGAGGGAGGTCGGGCCTGCCACTTCAGTGGTGGGCTCGCTCGTTGCTCAGGCTGTCTGAGAGGAAACGGCCCGTCCCACTCTCTTGCCCGTCAGGCTCCTCCTCCTCCCAGCCACTCGGACGACTCTCCCCACTTGCCCCCGTGATCTCCATACCCCGACCGACCTCCTCTAAGGCTGATTTCTCAAATCGGATTCGCCCCGTCCCCACCTTTTGACCGTGCCCAAAGACAACGAAAGAAACCCGCCTCGCGCGATCCCAATAAAACCAAGTCCACCCCTTGGGGTTACGGTCGGTCGGTTTCGTTCAGCCCCCACCCATCTCCACTCATCTGTTTCATTCAGGAGCAAAACGGGAAAGCAATCTGCGAGGTTTGGCGCCTTCGAGATATCTCCTCCGTCTTCCTTTCGTCGTCTCGGACACAGCGCTGTCAACACCGCACACCCCAACAACCAATTACCAATGAACACCCTCACTCACGGATGTGGCACCGCACCCAGGAGAAACACCAACAACCAATTACCAACCACACTCGCAGTGGCACCACGCCCAAGAAACGCCAACAACCAATTACCAACTCCCTCGCTCGCTCACGGACTCGAAACGGCCCCATCGCTGACCGTTGGAAAGACCCACCCACGTCATGCCCGTGGACTGTTGGGGGCACCGTCTCGAACACGACGCGGCGGTGCTGAGCGATGCTCCCGCTACTTGACAAGAACAAAGGGAAAGGTAAGCTTCTGCATCAGTTTACCTCGTAAACTGAGCAAATTGAATGCATCAAAAGCGAGAAAACACTACACGACGAGGGCAAGACTTCACCGCCACATCCTCCCAGCGCGCGCTGCACCGCATGCTGTGTACGCACTTTTTGCCGCATCAGTGCCAATCAGGTCAGACCCCAGACCCCTCTCCATCACGTCAGACTCTAGATGTAGGCAACAGGTAGCTATTAGAGGCTCTCCAATTCAAGGGGAATGACGAATGTGACTTATGTAATTGTGCTCGAAATGTATACTGGTCAGAGTTGTGTTGTGAAGTCCACATGGCAGAATCTACGGCGCACACACCCCCTAGCGAACTTCTCGAAGCCTTCCGGCATCACTATCGCAGCTTTGAAGCCAATGTGCAGCAGGCAGTGAGCAATGGCAGTCTCGATACAGCAATATTGTGGCGACTTGGTGATGATCTTGAACAGTTCACTAGACTTGTGCAGGAGGTAGGCATTAACTTGAGTACGTTCCTTTCTGTGTAAGCTCAAAAAACATAGCATTGGATTATTTTTGCTCCTGAAGAATACAACCTTATCACCCGCAATTTAGCCATTATGCAAAACGACGTGCAACTGCAATATCAGCAGTCACTCGATGAATCCCATTTCGGACATCCCACAGTTATTGAAACCATATACACAGGTTCCCGTGGACGACCATCGATACAGATTGATCCTGATTTTCTCCGGTGGGCATATTCACTGTGCTCAGTCCGCAGTATAGCAGGCTTTCTTGGCATCAGCCGGAGACATGTGCGGCAGCAGCTCCTGGAAAATGGAATCGTCGAATCCCAGTCGCAGCCCTTGAATCTTTCCGCCGGTTATGCTAACAATGAAACCCATGGTGACTATGATGACTTGTTGGATCCACTCGACGCTGGGACACCCACAGTGGAAGCTGAGCCTGTCACATCATATACTGCACCTCAATTGCAAATCAGTAGTGATGACCTGGATGCCCTTCTCTGCCGTCTACGCCACCATTTCAGAAGAGCTGGGGTATCAATGCTCATGGGCATGTTGCGACGACTGGGCTATCACATTGCTCGAGAACATGTGCGGCAGTCACTTCTTCGAATTGATCCTGCATCGGGAAAAACCCAAAATCGTAATTTGGCACAACAAAACAGAATTATGCAGATGTCGCGAAATTATTCGAATTATGCAACTTTACATATGATACTATATTATTTACGAGACCAAGAAGAATTTAGCATAACGAGGGACTGTATAATACATGGATTATACTCATTCTACGGTGTCGTACATAATTCGATAGAGATGGCGGTCAGTAAGGCTGTTGACAAAGAATGTTTGGCAAGTGTCGAGGACATTACTACTTGTCCATTCAGGTGGTGCCACAGGTCCAAACTTCGGTAACAGGTGCACGGAGCGTTGAAGGTTCCCGATCGGAACAACGCTACAAACGTGATCGCCATTGTTGTCCTTCTTCGGGGAGATCTTGAACATTCCATGGTTGGGATCTGTCCGGCTGAGGGCTGTACTGTACTATTACGACCGTTTGTCCGCGGGGTGTGACCTGTGACACCAAATGTCCATTATCCCAAAGGTTCCAAAGTCCATGTGATCTGTGACAGGTGTCCATTCTGGGACCGTCTGACAGACTC
>Ga0307516_10006438_pt1 | contig 13753 bp, 12 predicted proteins | sample 19_EM_MG_FD_203310 | JGI IMG/M metagenome (GOLD analysis project Ga0307516, IMG submission 203310) | Populus trichocarpa ectomycorrhiza microbial communities from riparian zone in the Pacific Northwest, United States - 19_EM | ecosystem: Host-associated > Plants > Roots > Unclassified | place... | reverse complement strand
GCTGCCACGCGGGCAAAAACAGGCCGCGACCGCGCTCGGGCTGACCACGCTGCAGGCCTATCGCTACGTGTTGTTGCCGATCGCGTTCCGCATCATCATGCCGCCGCTGACTTCGGAGTTCCTCAATACCATCAAGAACACCGCGGTCGCGATCACCATCGGCCTGATCGAACTGACCGGCCAGGCGCGGTCGATGCAGGAATTCTCGTTCCAGGTGTTCGAGGCTTTCACCGCTGCGACCGTGATGTATCTGTTGATCAACATCGTCGTCGTCACCGGCATGCGCTTTCTCGAACGCAGCCTGGCGATCCCCGGCTACATCACGGGGAAATAGCCACATGTTCGCCAGTTTCGATTTCGACGTCATTCGCCGTTCGCTCGGCTATCTCTTTCTCGACGGCATGGCGTTTACGCTGACCCTGACCGGGCTCTCTGCCCTCGGCGGGATCGTCTTCGGCACGCTGATCGCGCTGATGCGGCTGTCTGGTTACAAGCTGCTCGGCCGTATCGCCGGAATTTACGTCGACTTCATGCGGTCGCTGCCGCTGGTGCTGGTGATCTTCTGGTTCTATTTTCTGGTGCCCTATGTCGGGCAATGGCTGACCGGAGCGTCGCGTCCGATCAGCGTCGGCGCATTCACCTCCGCGCTCGTCACCTTCATCATGTTCGAGGCCGCGTATTTTTCCGAGATCATGCGTGCCGGCATCCAGTCGATCTCCAAGGGCCAGCCTGCTGCGGCCAATGCGCTCGGCCTGACCTACGCTCAGACCATGCGCTATGTCGTGCTGCCGCAAGCGTTCCGCAATATGTTGCCGGTGCTGCTGACTCAGACCATCGTTCTGTTCCAGGACACCTCGCTGGTCTATGTGCTGTCGATGCCTGATTTCCTCGGCGCAGCGAGCAAGGTTGCGCAGCGTGACGGCCGGCTGGTCGAGATGTACCTGTTCGCGGCGGTGGTCTATTTCACGGTTTCCTGCGCCGCTTCATTCGGTGTCCGGCGCCTGCAGGCGCGTATCAGTATTGTCCGTTAGGAAAGCGCATGATCGAGATCAACCACGTCAACAAATGGTACGGACCGGCCTTCCAGGCGTTGAAGGATTGCACCACCCGCGTCGCCAAGGGCGAGGTGGTGGTGGTGTGCGGCCCGTCAGGCTCGGGCAAATCGACGCTGATCAAATGCGTCAATGCGCTGGAGCCGATCCAGGAGGGCGATATCATCCTCGACGGCATCAAGGTCAACGATCCCAGGACCGACCTGCCGAAGCTGCGCGCCCGCGTCGGCATGGTGTTCCAGCATTTCGAACTTTTTCCGCATCTGAAGATCATCGAGAATTTGTGCCTGGCGCAGGAGAAGGTGCTGGGCCGCTCCCACGCCGAGGCTATGGCCAAGGGCGCCAAGCTGCTCGACCGCGTCGGACTGAAGGTCCATGCCAATAAATATCCGGCGGAGCTATCGGGCGGACAGCAGCAGCGCGTGGCGATTGCACGTGCACTGGCGATGGACCCGATCGCGATGCTGTTCGACGAGCCGACCTCGGCGCTCGATCCCGAAATGATCAGCGAAGTACTGGACGTGATGGTCGACCTCGCCCGCGAGGGCATGACCATGATGGTGGTGACCCACGAAATGGGTTTTGCCAGCAAGGTCGCGCACCGCGTGATCTTCATGGACCAGGGCGAGATCGTCGAGGATGCCGCGAAAGCTGATTTCTTCGGCAGCCCCCGCAGCGACCGCGCGCAGAAATTCTTGTCGAAGATTTTGTCGCATTAAGCGCGAGGCTCCATCCACGTCATTGCTTCGCTCGCAATGACGAAACCATGCAATTTTGCGCTTGTTAGCTGCAAATTCATGGATCGAGCGCTAGCGATTCGCCCTATACTGTCCGCGGCAACCACGTCACTGCACTCAGGAGAATTCGCTTGGAACAGATCGCCTATGTCAACGGTTCGTTCGTGCCCATGGCTGACGCCAAGGTCTCGATCCTCGACCGTGGATTCCTGTTCGCCGATGGCATCTACGAGGTCGCGGCCGTGCTGGACGGCAAGTTGATCGACAGCGCTTCGCATCTGGCGCGGCTGGAGCGATCGGTAGGCGAGATTCAGCTGGCACTGCCGGAGACCCTCGCACGGATCGAGGAAATCCAGAAGGAGCTGGTGACGCGCAACAGCCTCGTCAACGGCATGGTCTATCTGGAAGTGACGCGCGGTGCCGATACCGGCCGCGACTTTGCCTTTCCAAAGGGCGTCAAGCCGACGCTGGTCATGTTCACCTCGTCCAAGGACATCATCAACGCGCCGTCGGCCAAAACGGGAATCGGCGTGATCACCGTGCCCGATCTGCGCTGGACCCGCCGCGACATCAAGAGCGTGGCGCTGCTGGCGCAGGTGCTGGCCAAACAGGCCGCAGCCGCGGCCGGCGCCGGTGAGGCCTGGATGATCGAGGACGGCAAAGTGACCGAAGGCGGCTCGTCGTCGGCCTTCATCCTGACGCAGGATGACGTGATCGTAACGCGGCAGAATGGCAGCGAGATCCTGCCCGGCTGTACCCGCAAGGCGGTGGTCGCGCTCGCCGAAGAACGCCAGCTCCGCGTCGAGGAGCGGGCGTTCACGATCGAGGAGGCGCTGGCTGCCAAGGAAGCCTTCACCACCAGCGCCACGGTGTTCGTCCAGCCGGTGGTGTCGATCGACGGCAAGCAAGTCGGAAACGGCAAGCCCGGTCCGATGGCCCAGCGCCTGCGCGAGATCTATGTCGAGTTCGCCAAGGCGACGGCGGTTTAGACACTGCCGTCATTGCCGGCTCGACGGGGCGCGAAACGAAAGGCCGCCAGCTGATACGGCCTTACTACGAATCCTTCGGGGTTAATCGGTGAACCACAAAAGTCTTCGATCTATTGCACTTGTCGCAATCAAAGGTCATTAGATCGTAGCCTTCTAATCCGGCCGTGGTGCAAGACAGCTTCATCGGCTCGCTGCAATTCAGGCAGACTACGACTCCGATTTCATCGGGACTGCACGGTACGTTGAAGTGAGTAGTCGTGGGCATGACGCTTCCCCTACACTTGGGCGGGAGCATTACCGTGCCGCGAGTTGGCGGCTATTTCGGCTTGGATGGTTTCTGAATTGACTTCATGTAGTTGACGACCTCCTCCGCATCCTCCCTGTTGAAGCGGAAGGTCGGCATGAAAGCGATGAATGCTGCTATAGCCGTCTTGTAGACGTTGCAAGAAATCGCCGTCGTAGAGTTTGGTTTCGCTAAAGCTGCGAAAGGGCGGCGCTTGCCTGTTAGGGCTCTCGCCGGTCCTGCCAACGGAGTGACAGCGAGCGCACAGCTTTTGCAATATCTCTTTGCCATTCCGCTGCTCCTCAGCCCGCGCATGGGCGAAAGTGCTCCACAAGAGACCTATTGTCAGTACAAGCAAGGATCGCTTCATCGCAGTCTTCCTGTCGTTCTGCCGCAAGTATGGTTGAGATGGCCACGGCGCGTCCGTGCGCTTTACAAGCCATAAGGGTTGCACTCGATCAGGCGATTGCGTCGCGCCCGCAGCACGCACAGAAGGCGCGGCCCCGCTTGCACGGAGGCAAGCAACTATTCTTCGAGTGACTTCTCTCGCTTCGCTTGTTCGTCTCTGAGCAGCCGCCGCAGTATTTGGTATCGCGCCTCATCACGAGACGGATCACCTTCGGCGATGGCAATGAGCTTGCGGTAGCGCTCGATATTTTCGTGCTGGACGAAACTTTGCATTGCGCCCTCCATTGACCAGAGAGATTCGGCGCTGGCACCGCGAATTAGCACCCTGTTCCAGATACAACGCAAGGCTTAATAGGGGGCGACGACACAATTAATACAGGGCAGGTTCAGTGTAGTGACGTTCCTAAAGGAAGGCGAGGTCTGGATGTGGGCGTTCAAAAAGCTCGGCGCCAATGAGGGCCTCGTCATGATGGCAGAGCCGCCGCAAGCGCTCGACCGCTACTTCAGCGGCGAGGAAGCGCCCTGGCGCAAGGTGATCCAGGACGCCGGGATCAAGATCGAGTAGTAGGGAATTATCTATCGCTTCTCGGCGACGAATCTGTTGCGCAGGGTGCCGATCCCGGTGATGTCGATCTCGACCACGTCGCCGGCTTTCAGATCGGGCGAGGCACCGTCGGTGCCCATCCAGATCACGTCGCCCGGCCACAGCGTGAAATATTTCGTCAGTTCGACGATGAACGGCACAACGCCGAAGATCATGTCGTTGGTGCGGAAGCGGCCGGTCTCGCGGCCGTTGACCCGGATCGCGGTCTCCATCTTGTCGAGGTCGACGTCAGTCTCGATCCATGGGCCCATCGGCTTGAAGGTGTCAGCGTTCTTGGCGCGCCACAGGCTGCGATCGGCCTTTTGCCAGCTGCGTTCCGAGACATCGTTGCCGATGGTGTAGCCGAACACGCAAGACATCGCGTTGGCCTCGGTGAGATGTTTGGCCTTCTTGCCGATCACGACGACCAGTTCGCCCTCGTAGTGGATTTTTTCCGTCGCGGTCGCCGGGATCACCACATCCTCGTCATGGGCGATGAGCGCGTTCTGGGCGCGGTAACCGATTTCGGGACGGTCCGGTATGTTCGGGACGGTGCCGGCCTTGTCGGCGGCTTCCTTGAGATGCTTCAAATAGTTCAGGCCGACGCAATAGAACGTGCGCGGGATCAGCGGCAGTTCGATCTTGACGTCCTTTAGCGCATGGATTTGCGCGGTACGCTGCCATTCGCCAAAGGGATCGCCGCCGACGGCGATCACGTTGGCGCCTTCGACGAGGCCCCAGGATGTCGTGCCGGCGGCAGTGAATTTGAGCCAACGCATGGTTTCTCCCGTTTTTTGCTATTCGGCGGCGACTTGCGGTTGGGTTTTCCATGCGCCGGCGGCTGGCCGCCGCAAGCCAAGGTTTTCGCGCAAAGTCTTGCCGGCGTAGTCCTTGTGGAACAGGCCGCGGCGCTGCAATTCCGGCACCACATGCGTGACGAAATCGGCGTAGGAGCCGGGCACATAGGTCGCCGCGATCACAAATCCGTCGCAGCCGCGGCCCGCGAACATTTCTTCAAGTTTGTCGGCCAGCTCCTTCGGCCCGCCCACCATCGCATCCTGGGTCTGGCCGCGGCCGGAGAAGGTGATGAAGTCGCGCGTGCTCGGATTTGACTTCCCCGACGTCTTGAGCACGCCGTCGCGGATGCCGAGCATACCCTGCATGCCCTGCAACTCCTCGGTCGTCAGCGGCTCATCGATGCCCTTGGTGGCGAAGTCGAAGTTCAGTCCCTCCGCCAGCAGCGACAGCGCATCGATTTCCAGCGGCAATTTGCCGATCAGCGCCATCTTGTCCTCGGCCTCGGCCTTGGTGGCGCCGCACACCGGCGTGATCAGATTGCAGAGGAACATCTGGTCGGGATCGCGGCCGGCTCTGCCGGCCTCATTGCGGATCGCGTCATAGCCCTGCTTGGCATTGGCCAGGTTGCGCGCCGCGGTGAAGATCACCTCGCCCCACCGCCCGGCGAAACGTTGCCCGCGACCGCTGGCGCCGGCCTGGATGATGACGGGATGGCCCTGTTGCGAGCGCGGCACTGTGAACGGCCCGCGCGACTTGAAGAACGCGCCGTTGTGATCGAGCCGTTTAACCTTGGTGGGATCGGCGAAACGCCCGCTCTTCTTGTCGATGATCAGCGCGCCGTCTTCCCAGGAATCCCAGTGGCCGAGCACCACTTCCATGAATTCGTCGGCACGGTCGTAGCGCAGATCATGTTCGAGGTGCTGCGCCTTCCCCATATTGTGGGCTTCGCCGTCATTGACCGAAGTGACCACGTTCCAGGCGGCGCGGCCGCCGGTCATCAGATCAAGCGTGGCAAAGCGGCGGGCGACGTCGAACGGCTCGTAATAAGTAGTCGAACAGGTCGAGGCGAGGCCGAGCTTTTCGGTCACCATGCCCATCGTTGTCAGCACGACGATCGGATCCATCTTCACGCAGCGGATGCCGTATTCGACCGTGTGGGCGTGATCGCTGCCGTAGCGGTCTGGCATCGCGAGGCGGTCGTCGAAGAACGCCATGTGGAATTTGCCGGCTTCCAGGATCCGGGCGATCTCCTGATAATAATCGGCCGACATCGAATCATCGCGCGATTCCGGATGCCGCCACGAACTCGGCAAATTGGTGCAGTTCTGCGCTTGCAGGAAGCCGACCAACGCCATTTGCCGTGTCATGTCGTTCTCCCTGTCTCGGCCAGAGCCTTTTCCGTTTCGATTGAATCGAAACGGGACACTGGATTCTTTATATCGACGCGTTCTCTTGACGCGAATTGGGTCCACTTCGCTGGAAAACGCTCTAGCTGCGGCTTCACATCAGATCGAGCCCGGTGGCGAGCTTGTACTCACCGGCCAGCGCACGCAGCCTGTCCCAGGTGGCGTCCTCGATTTCGATGCCGGAAATCTTGCGCTGTTGTTCGCGGATATATTCGACCTCGCCCGGATAGAACACGCCACTGGAGCCTTCGGACGGTGGTGTTTCTTTCAGATAGCGCGCAAACTCAGCGACTTCCTGCTTGAATTGCTTCAGCGGCCGGAACGCCGCGACGTTGAACACCGCCATGAAGCATCCGTCATTGTGACGTCCCGTGGGCTCGACGCCGAAGCCGAGCCCGGTGAGCAGCCCGCACAGCACCTCGACCATCGCAGCCAGGCCGCTGCCCTTGTAGCCCTCGCTGCCGCCGAGCGGCAGCAGCGCGCCGCCCTTGCGGTATGCCCGCGGATCGGTGGTATGGCGTCCGTCCGCATCGACAATCCACCCCTTTGGGATTTCTTCGTTGCGCGACACCGCCAGCGCGATCTTGCCTGCGGCGACGGCCGAGGTCGCCATGTCCAGATAGAACGGCGCGTCGAGGTCGGAAGGAACCGCGATCGAGATCGGGTTGGTGCCGAGCCGCGCCTCGCGGCCGCCATAGGGCGCCACGATCTTCGGCGAGCGGCCGGAATCGGCGGTGGCAAGGCCGATCATGCCTTCCTGAATCGCCATCAGGGGATAGGCGGCGAGCCGTCCGACATGGCTTTGCCGGAACACCGTGCAGGCGGCGACGTTGGCGGTCTTCGCCTTCTCGATCGTCAGCGCCATTGCCTCGGCGTTGACATGAAACCCGAACCCCCAATGGCCGTCGATCACGGTCGTGGTCGGCGATTCCTGCACGATGGTCCATTTGGCGCCGGGCACGATATGCCCGGCCTTGATGCGGTCGATATAGGTCGGGATCGCGATGATGCCGTGAGAATCATGCCCGGCGAGGTTGGCATTGACGCAGCCCGTGGCGACTGCGTTCGCCTCCTCGTCCGATGCACCGGCAGCCCGAAGCAGCGCCGTGCCGATCTGTGTGAGACGGTCGGCCTGGACGATCGGCATGGAGTTTCCTCATGGCATGCCCGCCCGATATGCGGGTCTTGTTCGTTGTCGCCGGTAACATGGTCTCAAAGCGGTGGCCGGAGGGCAAGGGCGGAATATCCGCCTTGGGCATGCCGTCGGCGTGGTCTTGCGCGTGGCGGACTTCATCCGGCGGAATGGAATGTGGTCCTGGTACGGGAAACGCGCCGACGGAGATGCCGCCGTCTCATGGCTGAAAAATCGTCAACGGGTCCGTAGTTCTTCGGGGGCGGGCTTGCGATGTTCGTACAGCATTTACTCTGAATCGCAACTTCCAGGCGCCAATAACGTCCATTTAGGCGTCCGCCGCGCATAAATCTCGCGGGGGGCAGGCCGAAGATGCCTGCGCGGAGCTCGAGAACCGTGAAGACCAATATTGCGCGTACATTTGCGGCGTTGAATGCCACCAACGAAGCGATCCTGTATGCGAAATCGCCCGAAGAGCTGTATGAAAAGGTCTGCCAAGCCGCGTTTTCCAGCGAGGACTTCCTGGCGACAGCCGTCTTTTTGCTGGAACCCGGGACCAATCTGCTGCGATTTGCCGCCGGCTTCGGCGAAGACACGCTGCGGCTGCGCAGCATCGACATTTCGATCGTGGCTAATACGCCCGAGGGCTCCGGGGTTTGTGGGCAAACCTTTCGCGATCAGAAGCTGTGCATCAGCAACGATTTCCTCAACGACGCGCGCTCGCTGCCCTGGCGCCAGGGTGCCGTCGCCGGCCAGGTCGGCGCGACGGCTTGCCTGCCGCTGACCTGCAATGGCCGCAGCGTCGGCGTATTCCTGGTCACACGGCGCGAACCGGGGTCGATCGACGGCCCAATCGTCGCGTTGCTCGAGCGCATGTCGGCGAACCTTTCCTTTGCGCTGGACAATTTCGATCGTGAGGCCTCGCGCAAGGACGGCGAGCGGGCGATGCGACGGCTGAACCGGATGTTCAATGCCATCAGCGCGACCAATGAAGCCATTCTTCGCGCCAAGACCCAACTGGATCTTTACCAGCGCGTTTGCGATGCCGCCGTCTACAGCGGAAAATCCATCGCCACGGTGGTCCTGTTGTCAGAGCCGGGCTCGATCTGGTTGAAACCCGCCGCCGGCAGCGGCGAAAGTCTCGATCTGACCGACGGGACCCGCTTCTCGATCGATCCCGACAATGACGATGGCAGGGGCATTGCCGGGCAGGCGTTCCGCGCCCAGCGGCCTTGTGTCAACCACAACATCTCCAGGCGCGTGCCGCGGCAGCAGGCAGGACGCGCGGCAGGCGCCGTCGCCTGTGTTGCCTTGCCCCTGACCAAGGCCGGACAAAGTGTCGGTGTCCTGATGGCCTTTGTCGGCAAGGCATGGGCGGCGGACGACGAGATCATCGCACTGCTGGCGCGGATCGCAGAGAATGTCTCGTTCGCGCTCGACAATTTCGAGCGCGCGAACGCAAAGGCGAAAGCCGACGAGCAGAAGGAGCGGCTGACGCGCATGTTCGCCGCGCTCAGCGCCACCAACGAAGCCATCATGCGGGCGAGGTCGCGAACCGAAATGTTCGAACTGGTCTGCGAGGCGGCGGCACAGGGCGGACGATTCAATTCGACGAGTATCCTTCTCACCAGGCCCGACAGCGATTATTTCGAGATGGTCGCCGCCGCGGGACCGACAGCGGCCAATGCGCGCCTTCTGAGCGTCTCGACCAGCGAGGCGGTTGCCGAAGGGCGCGGGGTCTGCGGGACCGCGTTCCGTTCCGGGCAGGCCTGCGTCAACAACGACTTCCTCGAAGGTCCGGGAAACAGTGCGTTCAATCAAGTCATTCAACACCAGGGGGCGCGATCAGGCGCAGCATTTTCGCTGCTGGTCGATGGGAAGCCCGTCGGCGTGATGCTCTTCATATCTGCCGACACCAACACCTTCACGGCCGAATTCACCGAATTGTTGCAACGGCTGGCCGACAACGTTTCCTTTGCGCTCGGAAGCTTCGAGCGCGCCGACGAGAAGGCGAAGACCGAGGAACAGAAGGAGCGGCTGACGCGCATGTTCGCCGCGCTCAGCGCCACCAACGAAGCGATCATGCGGACCAAGTCCAGAACGGCGCTGTTCGAGCTGGTTTGCGAGGCCGCGGCCTTTGGCGGCAATTTTACCTCGACGGCAATCGTTCTGGAACGGCCGGGCGCCGATTTCCTGGAAAATGTCGCATCGGCCGGACCCGATCGGGAGCGGGCGAGGGCTGTGAAATTGTCGGCCGATGCTGCACTGCCTGAAGGTCAAGGCCTCACCGGGATCGCGTTCCGTACGCGGCGGCCCTGCATCAGCAACGACTATCTGACCGATTTCGGCAGCTCGGCGCATTTCTACAAGGTGGTTCGCGACAGCGGGACCCGATCGGGCGCGGCATTGCCATTGATGAAGCACGACAGAGCCGTCGGCGTTATCGTGTTCCTCTCCAGCGAGCTCGGCGCGTTCAGCCAGGAATTGATCGGGCTGTTGCAGCGCCTTGCCGAGAATATCTCGTTCGCCCTCGACAATTTCGATTGTGCCGACGAAAGGGCGAAGACCGAGGAACAGAAGGAGCGCCTGACGCGCATGCTTGCGGCGCTCAGCGCGACCAACGAGGCGATCGTACGGGCGAATTCCCGTCAAGAGCTGTTCCAGCTGGTGTGTGAAGCTGCGGCGAAGGGCGGCAAGTTCACGTCGACCAGCATTGGGCTGGTGCAAACCGACAGCGACTATCTGGATTTCGTGGCTTCCGCCGGGCCGACTGCGGATAGCGCGCGCAAGGTGAAGGTGTCGATCAACGAGGCGCATCCGGAAGGGCGGGGGCTCAGCGGGACGGCAATCCGTTCGCGGCGGGCCTGTATCGTCAATGATTATCGCACTGACGTGCGCGGCACGGCGTTCCACGCCATAGCCCGCAGCAATAGCGCAAACTCCGGTGCGGGTTTCCCGTTGTTCGCGCGCGGGCAGGTTGTCGGCATCATGATCTTCATTGCCGTCGAGAAGGACACGTTCACGCCCGAATTCGCCGAACTGCTGCAACGGCTCACCGACAACGTGTCGTTTGCGCTGGAGAATTTCGACCGCGCCGACGAAAAGACCCGTGCTGACGAGCGGATCGAATATCTGGCGTCGCACGACAGCCTGACCAACCTGCCGAACCGGGAGATGTTCAACGGGCTGCTGCGCCGTGCGATCGATGCCGCGGCGCGCTATCAGCGGCAATTCGCGGTGCTGTTCATCGATCTCGACCGCTTCAAGGTCATCAACGATTCGCTGGGGCATGATGCCGGTGACATGCTGCTGGTGGAAATCGGCAGCAGGTTGCGCCGCGCGCTGCGTACGAGCGATGTCGTGGCGCGGCTCGGCGGCGATGAGTTCGTCGTGATCCTGGAGGAAGCCGCCGAACGCTACGAAGTGGAGCGCATCGCCGGCGAGCTTTTGTCGGTGCTGAGCCAGCCGCTCCAGCTGAGCGGGCATGAGTGCCACACCACGGCCTCGATCGGTATCGCGATGTATCCGTCCGATGGGTTGGACATGCAGACGCTGACCAAGAATGCCGACATGGCGATGTATCTCGCCAAGGAAGACGGCAAGAACGGCTTCTGTTTCTTCACCAAGGAGATCAAGGCGCAGTCGATCGAGCGCCTGACACTGGAATCCGCGCTGCGCCGCGCGCTGCAGCGCGGCCAGTTTTCGCTGCACTATCAGCCGAAAGTCGACATGGCGACCGGACAGATCACCGGCGTCGAGGCGCTGCTGCGCTGGAATCACCCCGAGCTTGGCCTGGTGTCGCCGGGACAATTCATTCCGCTGGCGGAAGAGACCGGGCTGATCGTTCCGATCGGCCGCTGGGTGCTGTCGGAAGCCTGCGCGCAAAACATGGCGTGGCAACGCCGCGGCTTGCGGCCGGTGACGATGGCGGTCAACCTTTCGCCACGGCAATTCGCCGATGCGCATCTGTTGCATGATGTCGACGAGGCGCTGCTGGCCAGCGGCATGTCGCCGGTGCTGCTCCAGCTCGAAGTCACCGAAAGCATGGTGATGCGCAACGTGTCGCGGGCCATCAAGGTGCTCGACGCTATCCAGAGCCGCGGCATCCGCCTTGCGATCGACGATTTCGGGACCGGCTATTCGTCGATGTCGCTGATGAAGCAGTTCCCGATCGATACCATCAAGATCGACCGCTCCTTCGTTCGCGATCTGCCGAACGATTCCGAGGACCAGGCCATCGCGCAGGCGATCATCAGCATGGGCAAGGCGCTGGGGATGACCGTCATCGCCGAAGGCGTCGAAACCGTCGAGCAGGAGACCTTCCTGCGCAATCACGCCTGCGACGAAATGCAGGGCTTCCTGTTCAGTAAACCGTTGCCGCCCACGCAAATGGCCGATCTGCTGCGGGTCGCACCGCTGCATGCCTCGCCGCCGCTCCAACCCGATTCCGGCGCCGCTGCCGCGGAGTCCCCATCAAGGCTGAAAGGCACTGTCGTCTGACGGCTGCACATGCAGGTCGCGGACGTCGGAATCGGTGGACTTCACCTTGCTCGAAAAATCATACGGCCAGGGCTGGATGGTCTGTCCGGCCAGCGAACGGAACAGCACGCGGGCACCGTCTGCGTAACTCGCACCGTCGGGCAGGCCCAGCCGGCCGCTGCTATAGGCTGACAACGGCAAATCGACATCCCGCACTTCGACCGCCGGCCCCCACCACCACGCCGGCGGGGGTGGCCGGTCGTCCTTGGGGAGCGCTCGCCATCGCGCAAACTCGACGATGATGCGCTCGAATTGCAGTTTTGCGGCCGGATGCATTGAAATTCCTCTCGTCATTCCGATGGTATCCGCATCCCCGGCCGGCGCAATGCGCGAGGAGCCGGGAACCCGGCGGCGCCTGAAGTATCCGGACGCAGCCCGGCACGACCGTGCGAACCGGGTTCCATTTTACTTTGCATGGGGTTGTTTTCGAGATTTTGTGTTTAGGGCCTTCAGCCGGCGCGGCGGCAGGCTAAGGCGTCTTCAGCGGGTGGGCCTTCTTGTGCCAGGCCCAGGCCGTGCGGATGATGGTCGCAAGGTCCGAATGCGCCGTGCGGAAGTTCAAGGTCTTGCGTGCGGCGGAGGCATCCGCGACCAGATAGGTCGGGTCACCGGCACGCCGCGGCTTGACGACATGCGGCACTTCGCGGCCGGTCTCGGCGGCGATTGCTGCAAGAATCTCCCGCACCGAAAAGCCTGTGCCGGTGCCGAGATTGAGGACGCCGCCGGAATGCCCCTGCAACAGCAGCTTCAGCGCCAGCACATGGGCAGCTGCAAGATCGGTAACGTGAATGTAGTCGCGGATCGCGGTGCCGTCGGGCGTCGTGTAGTCGTCGCCGAACACCGCGAAGTCTCCGACATGTCCCTGAAGGGCCATCATCGCGCGGGGAATGAGGTGGGTTTCCACCTCGCGCAGCTCGCCGATATCGCCGGAGGGATCGGCGCCGCTCGCGTTGAAATAACGCAGCGCGAACGATCCGAGACCGTAAGCCCCGCGATAATCCGCCACGACACGCTCGATCATCCATTTCGAGGCGCCATAGGGATTGATCGGCGCACAGGGGTAATTCTCGGGCAGCGCCTTGCTGTCGGCGTTGCCATAGACCGCGCCGGTCGACGAGAGCACCAGGCGGTGACAGCCCGCCGCGCGCATCGCATCCAGGAGCGACAGCGTGCCGACGAGGTTGTTGACGTAGTATTTCTGCGGATCGACCATCGATTCGCCGACCAGGCTCGACGCAGCGAAATGCATCACCGCGACGATGTCATGCTCGGCAAAGGCGCGGGCCAGCGTGGCCTTGTCGGCGATATCGCCGGTAACCAGCGCGCCGGTGACGAAACTCCGGTGGCCGGTCGAGAAATTGTCATAGCAGACCGGCAAATAGCCGGCCACGTCCAGTGCCCTACAGCAATGCGAGCCGATATAGCCCGCGCCGCCGGTGACGAGAATGGCAGGTCGATCGCTCATCAGTCACGCGTCCGGTCGGTGATCGACGGCCGGCTCCGGTTGAACAGCAGATACAGCGCGCGCGGATTGGTGGTGAGATAGCGCCAGAACAGGCGGCGCGGCTCCAGCCAGATGCGCCAGGCCCATTCGAGCCCCATCATTTGCATCCATTTCGGCGCGCGGGCCCGGCTGCCGGACAGGAAATTGAACAAGCCGCCCGAGGTCTTGATGATCCCGACATTGGACAGCCGGGAAGTGTATTCCTCGACAAAGGCCTGTTCATAGGGAACGCCGAGCGCCACCCAGAGATAATCCGGTGCCAGCGCATTGATCTCGTCGACCTTGGCCCGCAGCGCGTCGCCCCGGAGATAGCCGTGGGAAT
>Ga0307516_10006437_pt1 | contig 13755 bp, 7 predicted proteins | sample 19_EM_MG_FD_203310 | JGI IMG/M metagenome (GOLD analysis project Ga0307516, IMG submission 203310) | Populus trichocarpa ectomycorrhiza microbial communities from riparian zone in the Pacific Northwest, United States - 19_EM | ecosystem: Host-associated > Plants > Roots > Unclassified | place... | reverse complement strand
CTTGCCGTAGGCGTGCGCGACGCTGCCGACGTTCGGCGACGTCGTCGAGGTGGCACCGTCGCCCCAGGCGACCGTCACCTTGGTGGCGCCGGTCAGACCGCTCAGGCCGAGCGTCACGTACTGGGTCGCCCAGATCGACTTCTTGTCCAGGGTGTACTTGCCCGGCTGGGCCGACACCACCACCGTGGACGCCCCGGTGAACCCGGCCGCGGCCGTGTTGCCGGCCCCGTCCGTGAGAGCCACCGAGACCGGGTAGCTACCCACCGCCGCGTAGGTGTGGGTCGCGGTCGTCGTTCCGGCCGCCAGGGTCTGCGGCGCGCTGCCGTCGCCCCAGGTGACCACCCGGACGATCGCCGCCGGCTCGCTGACGTCGTCGGCGAGCGCGGTCTGGCTCAACGTCACCGTCTGGCCGGGCCAGAGCGCGGTGGCGTCGAGGGCGAACGTGCCCGTCGGCGCGGTGTTGTCGAGCACCCCGGCGGTGGCCCGGAACACCGGGTCGGCGGTGATCGGAGTGTGCGCGGCGAAGTAGTTGACCAGCATGGTCAGGTCGTTGTCGCCGGTCGTCTTCCGATCGGTGCCCTTGCCGAGGGTGACGAAGTTGTCCCCGCCCGCGGCGAGGAACGAGTTCGTCGTCACCCGGTACAGGCCCGCCGGGTCCAGCACGACCCCGTTGAGCTTGAGCGAGGAGGCGATGATCCGGCTACCTCGGGCCTGCGCGGCGTCGTAGGTGTAGGTGAGCCCCTTCGACACGCCCAGGTGCAGCACCGGCCGGGAGGCCCCGTCCGGCTGCCACTGCTCCTCCAGCGCCTGCTTGATCTGCGCGCCGGTGAGGGTCTGCGTCACCACGTCGTTGGCGAACGGCTGCACGGCGAAGGCGTCGGCGTAAGTGATCTTGCCTTCGGTGCCGTACTTGAGGTCCGCCCGCAGGCCGCCCGGGTTCATCAGGGCGATCTGCGCGCCGCCGCGGCCCGCCTCGCGGGTCTGGTCGAGCTGCACGTCGGCGATGAAGTTGCCCATCACCGACTCGACGCCGCGGTTCTCGGTGCCGTTGACGTAGCCGCGCAGGATGTCCCCGGTGATCGCGCCGAGGGGCTGCTTGCCGAGTTCGGCGGCGTTCGTCTTGGCATTGGCCACGATGGTGGCGACCGCCGGGTCCGGGGTCACACCGACGACGGTGAGCAACTCGGCGGTGGACGCGGTGACCGAGCCGGTGGCCGGGTCGTAGGTCAGCACGGCCTTGCCGAGCTTTTCGCCGTAGTCCTCGGCCTGGATCACCGGACGCTTCTTGTCGGTGCCGGGGACCGGGACCTCGAACGCGTACGGCTGGTGGGTGTGGCCGCTGAAGATGGCGTCGATCTCGGCGCTGACCTTCGTGAAGTCACCGAAGACCGGGTCCGCGACCAGGTCCTCCACCGAGCCGATGTGCTCCGACGCCGCACCCTCGTGGGCGAGCAGCACCAGCACGTCGGCCTCGCCGTTGGCCGCGTCGCCGTCGGAGAGCTGCGCGGCGAGCGCGTTCGCCTCGGCCACCGGGTCACGGAACTCCACGCCGGCGATGCCGTCCGGGCTGACCAGCGAGCCGGTCTGCTCGGTCACCACGCCGATGTAGCCGACCTTGACGCCGCCCAGGTTCTGCACCGTGTAGCCGGGCAGCACCCGCTCGCCGTCCTTGTAGACGTTCGCCGCCAGGTACGGGAACTCGGCCCGGGTCTCGACGTGGCCGAGCAGGTCGGCGAGGCCCTTGTCGAACTCGTGGTTGCCGACCGCGGAGACGTTCAGGCCGCCCGCGTTCAGCGCGTCGATGGTCGGGTTGTCGCCGTCGATCGCGGAGATGAACGTCGACGCGCCGATGTTGTCGCCGGCCGAGACCCAGGCGGTGTTCGGGTTCTGCGCCCGCAACTGGTTGACCAGCCCGACGAGCTGGGCGGCGCCGCCGACGGCCTGGCCGTTGACGGTGCTCGGCGACTCCAGCCGGCCGTGGAAGTCGTTGATGCTGAGCAGCTGCAGGTCGACCGGGGCGATGAGCCCGGTCTCCAGCCCGATCACGACCGGGTCGTGGTCGCTGGCCCGGTACGGCCCGTCCTCGTAGAACGGCGCGAACCCGTCGTACTCGAAGGCGAACGACTCGACCGAGTTGATGTTCCAGATGTCGACCCCGGTGACCCGCTCGGCGAGCGAGGCGGTGGCCAGCGCGTGGTCGAGCGAGCCGACCTCGCCGCCGAACACGTACGAGGACTTGCCCGCCGCGTGCGTGCTGTGCACGTCGGTGTAGCCCTTGTCGTACAGGGCCTGCAGCGGGTCCTCCTGGGTGTACGCATTGAAGTCGCCCAGCAGCAGCACCTTGTCCGTACCGCTGTCGGTCTTCACCTGGTCGACGAAGGCGGCCAGCGAATTCGCCTGCCGGATCCGGTCGCCGTTGTACGGGCCCTGCCCGTCACCGGTGTCGACGTTGTCGCCGGTCGGCGCGACCGAGGCGCTCTTCGACTTGAGGTGGTTGGCGACCACGGTGAAGCTGATCGTGCCGGAGGTGAACGTCTGCGCGATCGGCTCGCGGGCGTTGGACCACACCGACTCGTCGTTGATCGACCGGGCCGCGCCCTTCGGCGTGACCTTGGCGGGCTTGAAGATGATCGCCGTGGTGATGACGTCCTGGGCGCTCGCGTCCGGCAGTTCCGCCGGGCTGCGCACGTAGTCCCAGGTGTCCGCGCCGTCGACCGCGTTCAGCGCGGCCACCAGCGTCTTCAGCGCCAGCTGCGGATCGTTCGCCTCGAACTTGACCGAGTTCTCGATCTCCATCAGCGCGATCACGTCGGCGTCCAGCGCGGTGATCGCCGAGACGATCTTCGCCTGCTGCTTGGCCAGCGCCGCGGCGTCGGCCGCGCCGCGGGCGTCGCCGCCGAAGTGCACGAAGTAGTTGAGCACGTTGAAGCTGGCGAGCCGGAGGTCGCCGGCGACGTTGACCGGCGCCGCGGTACGCGGGTTGGTGTCCTTGAACGTGGTGCGGGCCGCGGCCGGGGTGGTCGCGTCCACCGGGGTGGTCGGCTGCAGGCGCCACTCGTTGAACCCGTAGCTGAGCACGGTCGGCCCGAACGCCTCCACCGTGTCGCCGACCCGGATCGGGTCTTCCTTCGACAGGTACGGCGGCGCTATCCCGGCCGCCGAGAGGTTCGTGGTCTTGCCGTCGTCGAGCAGCACGCGGCTCAGCTTGTTGGCGGCCTTCACCTGCGCCGCGGCGTCGCTGCCGGGCCGGGCCACGTCGGTGGGCACCCGGGCGGGGGTGCCGCCGGCGGCCAGGATGATCTCGCCGTACCGGTTGGTGTTGTACACGTCGGAGACGGCGTACGTGCCGACCGGGGCGACCAGCATCGACTCGACCGACTCGCGGGCCGCGTCGTCCAGCGGCAGGCTGAACGCCACCGGCGCGGGCAGGGCGACGCCGTTCGCGCAGACCTGCACGTCGGCCTTGGCGGCGATGGTCAGCTCGGTGAACCCGCTGAACTCGCTGGGCGTGCCGCTGACCCGCACCAGGTCGCCGATGGCCACCGTGGGGTGGATGGCGCTGTTGCTGGTCAGGTAGACGAGGATGCCGTCGGAGGCGGTACCCGCGGCGACCGGGCGGTCCCCGCCGCTGCCGGCGGTCTGCACGTAGATGCCGTTGTAGCCGCCGGTGCGGTGGTCGGCGGTGACGACGCCCTCGACGGTGACCCGGGTGCCGGCCAGCTCGGTGGCCGCGCCGGTGCCCTGCACCTCGGCGATCGTGTGGTCCACGGTGGCGGTGCAACCGGGGACCGGGTCGGGATCCGGGTCCGGGTCGGTGGGCGCGGTGTTGAGGACTCCGAAGGTGTTCGCCGCCGCGGCCGTCCAGGTCCCGGCGATCTTCTGCAGCGAGTGCCCGACCGGGGTTTCGACCTCCGAGACGCCGATGTCGACGCTGGTCTGCCCGGCCGCCGGGCCGCCCACCGCGGTGAACGAGCCCTCGTAGCTGAGGAACTCGGCGACGGTGCCGTCCGCCTTGACGAGCGCCACGCCGTCCGGGGCACCGTTCTGGAGGCCATTCGCGGCGTAGTTCTGCACCATCACGCCGGCAGCCGGCACGACGCCGCTGAGGGTCGCCGTGTTGTATACGGCACCGCCGGTGCCGTTGTAGAGGACGATCTGCCAGCCGGTGAGATCGAAACCGGCGGGGGCCTCAATTTCGACGGCTTCGCCGCTATCGGTGCCGGTGTTGTCGTAGTGAAGCTCGCTGATGAACGGTGTGTCAGCTGCCGCGGCATAGGCCGAACCGGTCAGGCTCAGGCTGAGCGCGGTGACCACGACGGCGGCCCCGAGGGTGTAGAGCCTTTTGGACGGAAGCCGGTCGGTGACACCGGCTCTGCGCATATATCGACGCATCGAGATTTATCCTCCGGAGGAAGTGAGTCCGCCGGAGCTTAAGGGACGTTCATTGACGATGAACGCTCGCCCAGGTAACGAACTGGCCATAGAACCGGGTGCGCCATCTATACGTGGGCAAGATCCCGGTGAATGTCCGTCTAACGGCGCAATTCCGGTCGGGGTTGTTCATGGCGACATTCGCCGCCGCAACCCCGGCTCGATGTTGCCACGATATCATGTTAGGCATTATATTAGGCGCGTGAACACCATGACCCAGCCCACCTTCTACGTCCTGACCGCGTTGGCCGGCGGGCCACGGCACGGCTACGGGATAGTTGGCGAGGTGAGCGACCTCTCCCAGGACCGGGTGCGGCTCAAGATCGGCACGCTGTACGGCGTACTGAACCGGCTGGTTGACGACGGGCTGGTCGAGCTGGACCACGAGGAGGTCCAGCAGGGCCGGCTGCGCCGGTACTACCGGTTGACCGAGGCGGGCAGCCAGTCGCTCGCCGAGGTGGCGGCCCGCCAGGCCGCCGACGCCAAGGTGGCCGTGGACCGGCTCCGGGCCTGGAAGCCCGCCAACGATTCGGGAGCAGTCTGATGAGCCGGTTGGAAGAGCGTTACCGCAACGTGCTCCGCGTCCTGCCCGCCTCCTACCGAGCGGCCTGGGAGGAGGACATGGTCGGCGCCTTCCTCGCCAGCGTGCACACCGACGACCCCGAGGCGGCCGACTATCTGGCCGACTACGGCCGTCCGGGCTGGGCCGAGGTCGCCAGCGTGGCGGCGCTGGCCGTGCGGCTCCGGCTCGGCCTCGACGGCGGGACCCGCCGCTCCGTCGCCTGGGGCAGCGCGGTCCGGCTGGTGGCGCTGCTCGGGCTGCTGGCCGGCGCCGTCCTCGGCATCGTCGAGGTCGGTGTCCACCTGTGGCTCGTCGGGCGGATACCGGGGCTGCCCGCACCCGCGTGGGTCGTCGTCGGTGCCACCAACTTCTGGGTCTCGGCCCTGCATCTCGGCGGGCTGGTGTGGGTCGTGGCCTACCTCGCCCTGCTGCGCGGGCACTGGCAGGTGGCCCGCGCCCTGGCGGCGCTGGGGCTGGCGGCGGGGCTGACCGCGACGGTGATCACCTGGGGGCCGCCGTCCGTCACCCAGTGGCTCTACCTGCTGGCCAACGCGATCCTCGTGCTGGCCGTGGGCGCGTACCAGGGCCACCACGAGCCGCCGGCGCGGATCCGGCCCTGGCTGCTCGCGCTCCCCCTCGGCGCCGCCGCGACAGCCGGCCTGCAACTCGTGGGCGGGACCACCGAGGCGCTGTGGGCCCTCCTGGACCCGGCCGGGATGTACAGCACGGCGGTGCTCGGCGCCGCCGCCGGCTACCTTGTCGCCCGGCGGCTCGGCCGGGTCGACGACGCCTCCACCTGGCCGCACGCGCTGGCCATCCTCGCCGGCGGCGTGCTGGCCCTGCGGTTGCTGACCGTCCTCGACTACCTGCGCTCGATCGGGCAGGAGCAGCGCGACATCATGGTCACCGTCGGCCTCGCCCAGGTCTGCGCGCTGCTCGCGGTCGGCCTCCCGCTGGCCACGCACACCCGCCGGGCGCTGCGTCGACTGCGGACGGAGGAGCCTCGGGGCGCTACCATGCATTCGACCTGACATCGATCGGGATGGATGCTGAATGAGAGCCTTCGCACTTGCCGCAGCCGTCCTCCTGACAGCCACAGGTCTGCCGGCTGCCCCAAGTCAGCCAGCTGCCGCAGCTCCGCCGGCCGCCGGCGCGGAGGCTGCCGGGGTCACGCTCGCCGCCTCGTGGACGGCGCCGCTGAGCACGGCGGGCCGGTATGTCGTCGATGCGACCGGCCGCCGGTTCCGGCTGATCTCCGGCAACTGGCACGGCGGCAGCGGCACCTGGGACGGCTCTGGTGACCCGTTCGACCCCGCGCACAACCACGCCGGCGAGGTCGCCGGCCAGATGCCGCTGGGGCTGGACCGGGCGGCCCTGCCGGCGATTCTCGCGGGCTTCCACGAGCTCGGCCTCAACAGCATCCGGCTGCAGTTCTCGAACGAGATGATCCGCGACACCCGGCCGGTGCCCGACGCCGCGGTGGCGGCGAATCCGGCCCTGCGCGGCCAGACCCCGCTGCAGGTCTTCGACGCGGTGGTGCGGGCGCTGACCGCCGAGGGCTTCGCCGTCATTCTCAACAACCACACGGCTACCTCGCGGTGGTGCTGCGGCCTGGACGGCAACGAACGCTGGAACACCGCGCAGACCGCCGAGCAGTGGGAGGCGGACTGGCTCGCCATGGTGCGCCGCTACGCGGGCAACCCGAGGGTCGTCGGCGCGGATCTCTACAACGAGGTCCGCCGGGACGTGTGGAACGACCCGAACTGGGGTGCCGGCGACGGCCGTGACTGGTGGGCGGCCTCCGGCCGGCTGGCCGATCGCATCCTGGCCGAGGCCAATCCCGACCTGCTGATCGTGATCGAGGGCATCAACTGGACCGGGCTGCCGGTCGACGGCCTGCCGCACGGGCGCCCCGACCTGCAGCCGGTACGGCAGCTCTCGCACACCCTGGTCCGGTCGCACAAGCTCGTCTACTCGGCCCACTTCTACGGCTACACCGGCCCGCACCACAGCGGGGCCACCGGCATCGGCGAGACCCACGACCCGCGCTACCAGGACATGGACCGGGCCGAGCTGGTCGCCACCCTGCGCGCGCAGGCCTTCTTCGTCACCCAGGACCCGCCCGGTCACTTCACCGCGCCGCTGTGGATCAGCGAGTTCGGCGTCGGCGGGCGCGACGTCACCGATGCCCGGGTCCGGCAGTGGTTCACCAACCTGGTCGACTACCTGGTCGCCACCGACGCGGACTTCGCGTACTGGCCGCTGGTCGGCTGGCACGAGAACCGCCAGGGCAACGGCTGGGCCCTGCTGAGCTGGGACGCGAGCGGCGGCCGGATGGGCCTCTACGACGGCGACGACTGGCGCGCCGAGGCGTGGCGCCGTCTGGTCACCGCGCCCGGCGCCACCGGGCCGATCGCGCCGCCCCGATCCTGGCACCTGCTCGCCGTCGACCACGCCGACCAGATCCAGTCGCTGCGCATGCGGGCCCTGCCGGACTGGGACAGCGGCGCCCGCAAGGCCGTCTGCCCGGACGGGGAATCGCTGACCGGCCTCAGCCACACCGGCGGCCGGGGCCTGTGCACCGACGGGTCGCCGCAGTGGGGTGCCGGGGCGGCGGTCGTGGTGCGCGGCGAGGACTACGTCGACACCGACTGGGCGTCCGGCTACACCAAGCTGCAATGCCCGGCCCGCAGCCTGGCCGTCGGCTACAGCGTCCGCGGCGCCGACGTGTCGGCGCTGTTGTGCGGCCCGGCCGACGCGGCGCTCGGGGCCGGCGGACGCACGGTCTGGTTCGACCGGGGGGACAACCGGCCGAGCGACGGGCCGGGCGGCGACTTCGCCGCCGGCCACTACAAGGGACAGTGCGAGACCGGCGAGTACGTGGCCGGCGTCGCCTACTCCGCCCGCATCACGTCGCCCGGGAAGGAGCCGGACGCGATCCTGTGTCGCGCTCGCGCCTGACCGAGCACGCGGCACCCGGGCATGCGGCACTATCGTCGCGTGGGAGAACGCGCGCCCGTCGGGCAGTCGTCTTCATGACAGCCACGCCGCCTTTTCGCAGGTCCGAAAAGGTCTGTCAAATACGTCGCCTTTTTGGTGATCTCCGTTCTTGTTATCGTCGCTGAATTGTCGTCGCAACGGGGGTTTCACGATGGGTATGTCCATTCGCACCAAGCGCGCCCTGATCGTTTCCGCATTCGCCGCGACCGCGGCGATCACTCCGGCAGTGCCGGCCGCCGCCGCTGCCACCATCCCGTGTCCCAGCGGGTACGTCTGTGTCGAGCTCATCAAGGGCACCATCATCGCGGTGCCCGAGGGGCAGTCCTACACGTTCCCCGGTGGCGACACGATGACCGGGATCACCAACCAGACCAAGACGCCGTACTGCGTCGGCGGGTCGCCGAACTTCAACCTCGGCCCCGGCGTCGAAATCATCCGCACCCAGCCCATTACCAGGTTCGGACCGGGCACGATCTGCCTGACCTGACGCCAGATCCGGCGGGGCGAAAGGCTTGCCTTCCGCCCCGCCGGACAGGCCTGGATGTGGGGCGGCAGGTCGCGGTTCCCGCGCGGGCCCAGGAGCGACTGATCGTGATCGGGAACCGCTTTGCCAAGGCGTGGTTATTTGACGGCGCCGCCGGTGATGCCGGAGATGATTTTTCGCTGGGCTATCGCGAAGACCACGACCAGGGGCAGGCTCATCAGGATCACGTACGCGAAGATGAGGTGCCAGTTGTTGAGGTAGAGGCCGGCGCTGGCGACGCGGAACAGGTTGAGGGGCAGGGTGTCCAGGCGGCCGCCGATCACGAAGAAGGCGTAGAAGACGTCGTTCCACACGTACAGGCAGATCAGGATTGTCGCGGTTGCCAGCACCGGCCGCAGCAGCGGCAGGACCACCCGGCGGAACACCGTGAACGGGCTCGCGCCGTCGATCTGGGCGGCTTCCTCCAGGGCGGTCGGGATGGTGCGGACGAAGCCGGTGACGAAGAAGATCACCGTGGAGATGTAGATGCCCATGTAGACGCCGATCATGCCGATGGCGCTGCCGGCGAGGCCCAGCTGGCGCAGCAGCAGCACCACGGTCACCACGGCCGGCGGCAGGATGATGCCGCTGATGCCGAGGGCGTACAGGATCGCGTTCAGGCGGGTGGCGCGGCGGGCGAGGACCCAGGAGGCCATGGATCCGAAGGTGAGTACCCCGGCGACGGTGGGCAGCACGACCAGCAGGCTGCCGAAGAACGCCACCGGCACGTCCGCGTCGGTCCAGACCTGGCGCAGGTTGTCCAGCAGGTGCCATTCGGTGGGCAGGGAGAGGTCGGGGCTGAGCGCCTCGCCCTGGGATTTGCCGGCGGTCACCACCACCAGCCAGAGCGGGATGCCGATCACCGTGGCCACCAGGATGAGGCTGACGACCGGCTGCAGGCGCCGCCAGATCGGCAGGTCGCTGAGTCCGACGGGCCGGGTCACAGGATCTCCTCCCGCTTGCGCAGCAAGTAGATGACCGGGAAGGCCATCAGGGCGACGAGCAGGAACAGCACCAGGCTCATCGTGGTGGCCTGGGCGAAAAGGCCCTGACCGAAGGTGCGGTAGATGAAGATGTTGAGGATTTCGGTGGTCCGGGCCGGGCCGCCGCCGGTGGTGGCCTGGACGACGTCGAAGCCGTTCATCGAGCCGAGCAGGGCCGTCGCGACGTTGAAGGTGACCGCGGGGGCCAGCAGCGGCGATCGGATGGTCCAGAAGGTGCGCCAGCGGGACGCGCCGTCGATCTTGGCCGCCTCCAGCACGTCCTCCGGGATGGTCTTCAGCCCGGCCAGGTAGATCAGCATGGACAGGCCCATCCACTTCCACGAGTGGATCAGGGCGACGACGACGATGCTCCAGGTGGTGTCGCCGAGCCAGGCGTAGTCGAACGGGTGCCCGACCACCGAGCCGAGCATCTCGTTGAGGCCGCCGGTGGGCTTGAGCAGGGCCTGGAAGATGTAGCCCACGGCCAGCGCGGACATCAGCACCGGCACGAGGAAGAAGATCCGGGCCACCCGGTTGAGCCAGGTGTCGCGTTCGAGCAGGACGGCGAGGCCGAAGCCGAACAGGTTCTGGAAGACGGCCACCAGGGCCGCGTACACGAGGGTGATGCGCAGCGCGCGGAAGAGCGTGCCGTTGGAGGAGAGTTCGACGAAGTTGTCGAAGCCGACCGGGTTGATCGCGGCCTTGAAGCCGGACCAGTCGGTGAACGCGTAGATGAAGTTGAACAGTGTGGGCAGGAAGAAGAAGACGAGCAGGACGGCGAACGCGGGGATCAGGAACCAGGTCGGATGCGTCCGGCGGTTGATGCTCCGGTTGGTGCGGCGCCGGGTCTGCACCGACGGCGGGCGCGGACTCAGGCGGTCCGGCACCGGCGGATGTACTGCCGTGGACATCGTGGTGATGGCTCCTCTGGTGTGACGTACGGGGTGCGGGCGGGCCCGCACCCCGTACGTCGATCGAACGGTGGTCGGTTGTCAGAAGCCGGCCACGCCGGCGGCCTTGGCGAGCTGGGCGAACTGGTCCTGGGTGGCCTTCGCGACCTGCTCCGGCGTCATGGTGCCGGCGATCATGTCGGCGAGGTTGATGTACAGGTCGGGGTTGGCGACCGCGAGGGCCTGCATGGAGCCGACCGAGGTCGGCAGCGAGGCGTGCACGTCGAGCAGCGCCTTCGGCACGCCGGCCGGGTTCGGCACCGCGGTCTCCAGCGACACCGTCTGGCGGTCGGTGACGAAGTCCTGGTAGCCGGGGCCCATCCAGTACGCCAGCAGCTGCCGGGCCGCGGCCTCACGCTTGGTGTCGCCGGTCTTGAAGGCGACCAGGGCGTTGGACTGGTCCGGGATGAAGGTGCCGACGTTGCCGGACGGGGCGATCGGGAAGAAGCCGATCTTCTTGTCCAGGGTCGCGGTGTCGGCCTTGGCCTGCAGCTGCCCGAAGAACGAGTTGACCTGGACGACCATGGCGGCCTTGCCGTCGAGCAGCGCCGTGCCCTGGTCCTCGAACTTGGCGGTCTTGATGTCGGAGTTGAACAGGCCCTGCTTGATCAGCGCCTGGTACTTGGTGATGGTGTCGAGCACGGCCGGGTCGGTGAACTTCTCCTTGCCGGTGTTGATCCGGTCCCACAGGCCGGCCTTCGCGGCGTCGGCGAGCTGCACCTGCACCCACCACTGGGTGGCCCAACGGTCGCCTCCCATCTCGAAGAACGGCGTGACGCCCTTGCCCTTGAGCTGGCCGGCCAGGGTGACCATCTCGTCGAAGGTCTTCGGCGGGGTGGTGATGCCGTTCGCGGCGAAGACTTCCTTGTTGTAGTAGACCCCCTCGACCGCCGGGCTGGTGACCAACGCGGCGTACCGCGTGTTGTCCAGCAGCCCGGTGATGTCCTTCAGGTCCGGCGCCAGCTTCGACAGCCAGGGCGCGTCGGTGAGCGGCTGCAGGTTGGTCTTGGCGTTGATCGCGGTCAGCATGGACGCGGTCGGCTGCCAGAAGGCGAGGTCCGGCTTGTCGCCCGTGGCGACCTTGGTCTGGATGCTCTGCTCGTACGGGTCCGGGATGGTGACCACCTCGACGGTGGCGCCGGTCGCGGCCTGGAAGCCCTCGATGACCTTCTTGGGCACGGTGTTGCTGTTCTGCGCCGCCCAGATGGTGAGCTTGACGCCGTCGAGCTTCGCGGTGGGGTCGGCCCAGGTGGCGACCGTGTCGGTGGCGGTGTCGGCCCCGGGGTCGCTGCACGCCGCCAGGCCGAGGGTGAGGGTCGCGCCGAGGGCGACGCTGAGCAAACGTTTCATCGTGGTCCTTCGATAGTTGGTGAGGTTGGGTCGGGGGTTGCCGAGCGGGTCACGATCCGGAAGATCCGCGCGGAGTACGGGTCGGGCCGGGCGGGTGTCACGGTGAGCGATCCCGTTTCGGGGGCCCACTGCTGGGCCCACGCCGGCAGATGGCGGGGGTAGAGCACGTCGATGTCGAGCTGGTGGCCGCTCAGGTGCGGCAGGGCCAAGGTGGTCGCGGGGGGTGCGCCGGCCCGCCGCCACACCGCCAGATAGGTGACGTCGCCGGCCCGGAGCGCGAGGCTGAGCCAGGAGTCGCTCCACCCGGGCAGGCCGAGCGGCCAGAGCGGCACCGCACTCGCGAGGTCGGTGCGGATGTCGCGGTAGACCCCGACGGCGTCGCGTACCGACTGCAGTTGGTCGGTCCGCATGCCGTCCAGCCGCCCGGAGAGGTAGAGCCGGCCGAGCATGCCGGTGCACATCGTGTACGCGAGGTGCTCGTCCGGCATCTCCGGTTGCGGATAGGCCCAGCTGGCCGACTGCTCCGGCAGCACGGACATGGGCGCCGCCACCGCGATCGGCGGGTAGAGCCGGTAGTCCTGCTGGTCGCTGGTGGATTGCAGCTGCATCCGGGAGAGCAGCGCGTAGTCCATGCGCATCGCGCCGGAGGCGCAGTTCTCCAGGATCAGGTCGGGGTGGCGCTCGTGGATGCGGTCGAGCCAGGCCAGGTGGGCCCGGTTGTGGCCGAGCAGGCCGGCGCCGGCGCTCTCCGCGGAAAGGTCGGTGCCCGTGCCGGGGTCGATGTTGTAGTCGAGCTTGAAGTAGGCGATGCCGAGCTGCTCGACCAGCCGGTCGATCACCTCGTCCAGGTGCGCCACCGCGGCGGGGTGGCGCAGGTCCAGGTGGTACCGGTCGTGCTCGATGAGCCGGACGCCGCCGCGCTGCAGGAACGCCTCGGCCGGAAGCTTGTCCGCCATCGGGCTGCGGACGCCGATCACCTCGGGTTCGAGCCACAGCCCGGGCGCCAGGCCGCGGTCCCGGATGTGGGCCAGCACCTCCTCGATCCCGCGCGGGAAGCGGGTCTGCGACGGCTGCCATTCGCCGACGCTGTCCCACCAGGTCGTGTCGTTGTCGTACCAGCCGGCGTCGATGCAGAAGACCTCGGCGCCGGCGGCGCTCGCCGCGTCGATCAGCGGCAGCAGCTTCGCCGTGGTCGGGTCGCCCATCAGCGTGTTCATGTAGTCGTTGAAGATCACCGGCAGGGTGGACCGGTCGAGATGCGGGCGCACCAGCGCCCGGCGGTGCGCGGTCAGCTCGGCGATCGCGCCGTCCAGGCCGCCGCCGGAGACGGCGATCGACACCGGAACGGTGGTGAAGGAGTCGCCGGGCGCCAGGAGCTGCTGCCACTGGTGGTCGATGTCGGTCGGGCCGAGCAGTGCGAGGTACGCGCCGTCCAGGCGCTCGCCGACCTCCCAGCGCCAGGCGCCGTTGTGCTCGATCTGCCACAGCCAGGCGTGCCCGCTGTCACGGTCGACGATCCCGCCGGTCGGCAGGTGCTCCCCGGTGGACCAGGTTCCCGTGCTGACCACGGCGAACCGGCCGCGCCCGTCCTGGCCGTGCAGCCGCAGGTGGAGGTCGGCGATGTGGTTCCGCAGCGGCTCGCGGGTCCAGCGGCCCTCGCCGAGCCACTCGCTGTCGCCGCGTACCAGGTCGAGGTGGGCCATCGGGCGGCCGAGCAGGCCGGTGGCGAAGGAGGTGATGCCGAGCAGCAGCACCGGCTCCGCTCCCTCGTTCGTCACTGTGGTCCGGACCTGGCAGGCGCCGACCCCGTCGACCGAGCGGAACGTGGTCCGCGCGGTCAGGCCCGTCTGGTCGTCGCGCAGGTCGACGCGGAGTTCGCGCCACGCCCCGTCGCGACCGCGTTCGGCGCCGACGTAGCGCAGCCGGCGCCCGACGGCCGTCTCGGAGAAGCGGTGC
>Ga0307516_10006436_pt1 | contig 13756 bp, 18 predicted proteins | sample 19_EM_MG_FD_203310 | JGI IMG/M metagenome (GOLD analysis project Ga0307516, IMG submission 203310) | Populus trichocarpa ectomycorrhiza microbial communities from riparian zone in the Pacific Northwest, United States - 19_EM | ecosystem: Host-associated > Plants > Roots > Unclassified | place... | reverse complement strand
CGTCCTCCTCCACCATAACTGCCCGCGCACCTCCCTACAGCCCTTCCACATCCTCGACCCCCACCCTTCATTCCCGTCCCCACACCACATCCCCACAACACCGGCAGCATCCCCCTCTACCAGCACCAGATCCACAAGACCCTCAGGCGCCCCGGCGGTTCCCCGTCACGCCCGCGATGCTGCGGTCTATATTCGCGTCATCCCGCACACCGTACGAGGAGAGGTCCATTTCAAGGGTCGCGTTTTTCAGGTCCGTGCACTTCCACCGGAGAGACAACGGCTGACTGATTTAGGTTCGCGGGTTTCTTGCTGAGCTGTGTCGCGATCAGCTTCGCTGCTGCGAGAGGGAGAGGTGTAAAGGGTGCGCCAGGTTTGCTTGGGGTGATCTAAGCATCGGACAACCCACGTCATGTACAGAGGTAAAGAAACGACAGTGCTTTAGTCGTTGAGACATGTCTGTTAGCATTATGCATCAAGTGCTAGGTAAAATCTATTAGTACCATGTTGAAGGATACGTGTCCGCCTCTTTGCAATGTCCATCCAATGTCCCCGAAACTTCGCCTCTAATCTGCAACAGAACCACTTGGACCCGCCTCAGCGACAGTCGTGCCGCCCGTGACATGCTCAGGATCCACCACCGACTCGTGATCATCCACGTTCGCAGCACTCGTTACCTTGCGGCGACGCATCGAGGCAGATGGAGGTGGTAAATGGGCCTTTTTGACACGTAGAATGTCCATGATTTCTGTGGTTGAGTATCAGGACCAGGCCGACAGAGCGACGGAGCAGATGACGCACCTTGATGGGTCATATCCTCGTATCCTTTGATGCTCCGCTTCATCGTGAGCCACCGTCGCTGCAATGAATGCGCACTCCACAAGTTCCATTCTGCATCAGGTAGCATCTTCCAATCTATCTCCGTGTCATCTCGGACTTTGAGAGAATCCACTCTGCATGGCCATGGTCAGCCCTCACTTGACAGGGGCAGGTTAGAGCAGAGACTAACTTGTGCACCAGAATGTACGCATCCTGCGGACTCCACCGTGGTTTCTGTCCCTCGTTCTTGACAGTCTTGCTGAGCGAATCGGTCCTGCACGCACCGCACATCAGCCCAACACCAAAACAAGACGGTGTTCACAGACCATTTTATGCGACACTGCTGCCTCCCACGCCGGTTGCCCATGCGATCGCTCACGAGCCCCCAGAATACATCGTTGTCAAAGTCCCTTCCCTGTTGGATCGTCATCTCCGCCACGATTCGTGTCAACTCTTCCTCCTCCTCTTTGCTCCATGGTCCTGTCACGCGCACTTCGCGATTTGCGATGTGGTTCCGGTAGCGATCCCGACAGTCAGAGGACATACGACCAACGCGTTCGCTGACCTTTTCCCATTGTTGACCGAGGTCTGCCACAGCTCTGGGTGACGGAGGTGTCAGTACGGTGACGTTTGGGATCCTCAGCGACGACTGACTGCCTTAGCAAGTTATCCTCTTCCGGAGACCATCTTCCTTGCTGCTTTTTGGGGTGAAATGTTCGTCGAACGTGGTGATACACGGCAATAATGGGACGCTGAGGCACAGCAGTCGCTAGGTGGAGCGTTATTAAGTGCTACGCCAATGCCCCGGACGTTACTTACTGATCTCGGACCAGAACGTATTATCTTTTCCTTTTTCATTCTTTTGGAAGATGATTTCAAGTATTTGATCGTCACTAAGGGCACGAGACTGACGAAAAAAGAGGCTGCGTGAATGGGGATGGAGCGTTTGCCTCATCGACTTACGATTTTGAAGTTTTCGATGGCCGTTTTGAGTTGCTGCTCTTCGATCGCTGAGAACTTGCCCTTCTTGTATACGAGTCCTTGCTCCACAGTCAACAACATGACAGGAAAACGATATAATGGCGCAAACCTTGTGTTTTGACAAGCTCGGCGAGTTTACTGGCATTCATCCACTTGTTGGCAAGCATATGAGCGTGTTCTGGGTTGGCGGGTTCTGGTCCTGGGAGACTCATATCCAACACACGTTTATGGGATGATTTTGTGGACTTTGGGGCGGTGCTAAGGACACCCGCTGAAGAGGTGGACGGCGTTAGTACCAGCGGCTGTACGGCATCAGTGTTCTGGGGTGGAGGGGGGTTGGGCACCGGAGCATTGGCGGCGGCGGCAGCATCGCCGAGCGTTTTGAGTACGGTGGCTATCTTGGACATGTCCATGTCCTGGATTGCACGTAGAATGTCGTCATTGGATGCATACTGGAAGTCGGATAATGGACCACCCAATCCAGGGAAGAGCTGCTGAGGCTGGGAGTGCGGAGGGGGGTGGTCAAACGAAGGGACCTCGGGGAAGCCGTAGTGTGTGAGATGATATGACAGGTAAGGTGGCTGTTGTTCGGGAATCATGGAGGAAGGGTCATGGTAGGATGGATGATGCTGGAACTGTGAAATATCGAGAGGCTGCGAGTCGGAGGACGTAGCAGAGGCGGCTGCCACGACTGCGTTGAGAAAGGCGGCAGAGGAAGCATGGTTGTTGTCCCCAGACAGATCTTGGGTTGTGAGGGTCGACTGGCTGGCTGGCTCAGTCTGCGTCGGGGACTGATCTTCCTCGACAGCTGGTTTCTTCTTTTTCTTTCTAGGCTTGTCGAGTGGTTCATTGTCGAGACTGGCACGTTTCTTTCGAGATGTTTTACGGGTTTGAGACTGGACAAATGCATTGTTGGCCTCTCCGACGGCGAGCTGCAGTGCCCGCTGAATGTCAGACGAGAGGCTCATGTCGAGTATTTAGGGTGGGCCGTCGACGAGGATGAGGGCAAGCGCTGCTCGACCTCTGCTCAGAGATATGTTCCATATATAGACTATCCTATTCCTCAGAGTCCTCCTCCTCGACGTCGTATTGCTCGCTCCAGTCAGCCAGGTCGTAGTCGGCTCCCTGCGAACAGTGTCACCGATCCAACTACAGAGACACGGATCATACTTACTTCTAGCAACCCGTAGATGAACAGCTCCTTGATCCGTCGTACAAAGTCATATCTCTGCTCGTCCACACCCTCGGACTCTCCTCTCCCTGAATTCTCCCTGTCACTGTCACTCTCTTCCTCCTCTTCCTCGGGAACAAACTCATCTTGACGACGTCTCAGATGTCTCACTCTCTCAGCCTCTCGCTCGTCCTCATACCCCCCTAGCAGATCACCCAGTTTCCCCACCTTCAGTTGCGACCCACCCATAAATTCCTTGCGCGCCCATTGCTTCTCTTCTTCACCAGCCCGTGTCCCACATCGCTCATATCCCGTCCAAAGCTGTGCCCATCGATTCTTCGCCGACTCAAACTCGAGCTCTTTCGGTGCTGTTTCCGTGTATCCCAACCGACGGTTCCGTATCGCTGGTATGATACTCCGCTGTTTCGCCGTTGTTACCGATCCGAAGCTGGTGATGAGATGCGGTGGTAATTGGTACAGGAATGTCCGCAGGAAGTCGATTGGGGACTCGCTGGGAAGTGGTCTGTGGTCTGCGGGGAGACCGAGATACGATAGTATTGCTAGATCGTCGAGGTTGTTGCTGTCCATAGGATACCTTTGATGTCAACTTGGACAAACAGCCTGATTCCCTTTCCTTCCCCTGACTCTTCTGATGTCCGAGCTTAGTCCGGTTTCGTGCCAATGGGACAGATGTAGGGAGGAATTTCCTACCCGTGATGAGCTGTTGCTGCACATCACAGAAGAGCATATCAAACCCATGAAAGCCATGCTCAAGGATGACATTATCATCATGAAGAAGCTGGATAAAGCAAAGTGCGAGCTCGACGATATAAGTCAGTCACCATCCACACCGTTCACACCCGTCTTCATCACCTCCTTCAGCTTCCTCGACACTTGAACTCTCTGCACAGTCGGAAAGTGCTGCTTCCCCCGCGATCCAAAGGCCAAGGTCGGCCAAGCAGCCATCTTCGCCTGCAGACAATCTGGCTGCGGTGACAGTCCCGGAACCACCAAGCATTGAAACGAATGGTGGACCTGACCCTAGTTCCATAAACGGGAGATTCGAGAGGAAATGTAGGTCACGATTCTAGTGCTACACCCTGACCGATTTCATCACACCGAATAGATAACTTGAGTACCGACTCACCAGATTCTTCACAAGATATAGAGCAGCAACTCACGCAAGAAGATTCTATGGAACATGCAGGTCACATTTACGTTTTGGCGTCTCCAGGCCTTCTAATCATGCTTTGATATAGTAGTGAACAGTGGTACACTATCTACCAGTGTCGATGCTCCTCAGGGTACCTAGTTCCAAATGCCTTGGCTCCGATGAAGTTGACGATTCATATTCTCAGACTCTTTGACGAGTCCGCTAAATACATCCAGTGCTCGCACCTCTGATATTGACAGGGGCGTCAAGTTCCTAACAGGATGCATGTCAGTTCCATCAGTCGTTTCCACCCCCGCCAGCCCGGAATTGGCTAGGTATACACAGTCTTTCCTGCCACAGACGCAAGCAACCTACTACAGTCAAGACATGGACTCGGGGCAGAGTCTGTGATAGATACTTGCATGTGTATCGTAGTACCATTTACTAGTCACGGTGTGACATGTGACAATTGGATCTTGCATCATATCAATCTCATGGCTACTACAAGCGCAGAATTAGGGGACAACGCTTTGCAGGTCGTCCTACATGTTCCAAAGGATCTCTTGCTAGTCATCTTCGTACACGGGTACGCCGAAGACAGACCTCTGTTACTCTTAAATAAAACTTTCGTAGGTTCAAAGGCACTGACTCGACTTTCGGGAGCTTTCCTTCCAGACTAGAACATATCCTGAGGGAAACGATGAACGACGTCACCGTCGAGTGCACAGTCTTTCCTGCCTACGAGGTCAATTACCGCCAGCTAACATTTCATCTGCTGCGGAGACTGTACTGATGCCATGTAACCTGTATAGACGAAAGGGGAACTGGTGGGTAGCAGGTTTCCGTACGGAAATATTTAAAAATGCTAATCCATCCATAGAATGCTGCAGTTGAGCGCTTCGCCGATTGGCTTACCACGCTCGTCGTTCAGAAAGAAGTTGCTCATGGTGGCGGGGCCGGCACAGCTAAAATCGTGTTGTGTGGGCATAGGTACGTCAACTTTCCAGTATCCAACTATAAACTTCGATGTCGTGTTGGCCAGCATGGGTGGGTTGCTAGTTGCGGACGCTCTGTGGTCCTTCATTAGTTCAAGACCTGACGAGGCCGCGCCATTATGGCCAAGAATCATCGGGTGCCTTGCCTTTGACTCTCCTGCAAGTCTTTCCGCCTCAGCCTGGCCCCAGGTGGCATATTGATACATCCTTAGTACCTAGGACTCCACCCTTACGTGTTCAAGAACAGTGTAACCAAAGCAACAGAACTTGCTGGCACTGCGCGCACCATCGCCTCCGACGTACTCTGGTTGTTCGGCAAGAGCCAAAGCACATCGTCGAAACCTCCAGATCCATCATTGCTTCAAATCACCGCAGCTGAGGAGTCGTCAGGTACGACTACAACAACCGGATGGTCACGGTGGGCTCCCGCAGCTTACGCTGTAGGCGGAGCTGTCGCTGCTGGAGCTGCAGCGGGGGCCGCTTACTGGCGACGTGATGAGATCACATCAGGGTATAAGTGGGCGTTTGACCACATGAAATACGTGGGCAACCTCTGGGATGAAGCGGCGATGAACAAACGCCTTGACAACATGATGCTTGCTGAGACAAAGTATGGAATCGTCTTCAAGATGTGAATCGCTCCCACAAACCCCCATATTTGCTTGCTGATCTTTGACCACCTTTCAAGGTTCTATGTGCTACTCCCACCTTCTGCCCCAGTGTTTACCACCTCGCGAACATTTGTTGTATTGCCCTCCCGGTCGTCTCCTATTTTCGCCAACTATATCATCGCACGAAATTCCCTTACTTCTGATGAGATTCAAGCACACATGGGCATGTTTGATCCAACGCAGAATGATGGTTATTACGAGCTTGGGCTCGAAACCGCCAAAATAATTCGAGAGACAGCCGGAAGAAACGGGATGCGATCTACTGCGACAACAAATCCACAGCCAGACACTGAAACCACCTCCAACCAGTAGTGCGATGTCGGTATTGTATGCCTACCTATATGCACCTGTATGTTATCATAGTGATTTCATGATTGATTGAATGTAAGCTGCATCGCGTATGCGTCTTCACCATCAGCGTCTCAAGAATCATGAGCTTCGAGATCGAAGAAAAGAACCAAAAACAACGCACAGTATTTTTCCTCGATACTTTTGACGGTGAAGCCCAAGGTGTCCCGATACAGACTGAGAGCTGCACGGTTCGATTTCCGGACATGCAAGGACACATATGCAGCACGGTAGATGGTGGACATGGCCTCCTCTATAAGGTCACGAACATGTCGATGAAGGCGCACACCAGTTACACCACAGAAGGCTCACGAGACTGTAGCATCAGCTTCTTGGCCAATCCCAGCCGACGGTACGATCGCAGCACTGATATCGAGGTGACGTGCCCGTGTGGCACCTGGTCAATTTTTTCGGCACCATCATGTTCCTCGGGTTCCTCCCTGTTCTGAATTCAGTGACTTTCGTTCATAAGATATGTGGGAGGACTAACATCTTGGCTAGTATGTATCCAACTATCCTCCCATTATCCTCTGCAACATAAGAGAGCGATGGCCATGTTAGGGCGTGGTATAAGTCTAATGATGATGCATAAAATGTCAAGAACAGTCGAGCTTGTGCGCGCACGCACAGTACTTCATGGTATAGTTTTCTGGAAGATTGTGTAGGTTACAGGCTTGCATGCCTGCAAGATCCTCTACCTACGTCCATGTTAGCGCTGCATATTGATGTTATGCTCATACGCACTCCCGCTTGTCGGATGTTCATGGCGATGTGTAAAGTGAAAGTGTTTGTTCCAAGGCAACTCCACAAAGGCGAATGCTACATTGTTGTAGAGGAACATAGTGATTAACTATATTATACATAGTGACTGACAACAAATGAATCATCCGTGTACAAACAAAACTAATACAGCTCGCGAAAACAAGACTAGAGATACGAAAGCAAAGACTGTCTTATTTACCATGATAGGTGCTATAAGAAGTGGTCGCGAAACAACCTCCAGAGTGGCCACTTCAATATTGACCCTTCGTTTCTGAATTGCTAGAATCGTGTGGGTTATTGCTCCCTGACGCGGAGGTGCGTCCAAAGAGGAGAGAAGTTGCGAGATGCTCAGCAGCGTTGATGGTGTTTCTTAGACTTCTCCTTACGCTCCTCCCTCCCCCTTCTGGCTCACGTGGGTCTGAACTCGCATCGAAGGTTGGAGCAACGTTGCTGGGAGAACTTGAGTTCCCAGACGGCGCTATGACCGGAGTGGGTGGCTCCTGAAGGGGCCACGGGATGGCGCGGTCTGACACGCTCAATGGTAACGGCAGGGGCTGATCCTGCCTATGCCGCAGTTCCAGTGGCGTCCCTGCCGAATGCATAACTTGGGTAATGCCATGAGTCGTGCCATGAAGGGTGGCTACGGGAGTAAAGGCATGATTCCCAAACACCGGAGACAGGTGGGTAAAGGGACTTCCTGCTCCACGGCCGTGACCAATCTCAGCATAGTTGTAATCTGGGGTTAATGCCCCATTACTCCTAGAAGACGATGCAAATTCCTGGTAAGTGCGGAAAAAACCAGTTCCATTTGACTGAGTTGTTCCCCCGCTGCGATTCGATGCTACGTCACTCGGGACTGGAGACGTTGGCGTCTCCACAACGGGAAGGAGTCCAAAGCCTCGCTGGGATCTTTGGACTCCCCCAATGGGGTCTATAATGGGTTGGGCGGTATGAGGTATTGTATAGGTCGCAGAAGGCTCTGCAGAGAGAGAAGCCGCCAAACCGCTTGACAAGCTGGGATACCGTGGAGTAACAATGGGCTCCATACGACGATCGCGAATAGATGGTTGGAGCGAGGGCTGGAAATGGAACCTCCCGTCATGCATGAAGTCGTCGTCAAGGTCACCTTCATTTCCTGCCTCCATGTCCACATCATGAGGGACTTCCACGAAACTCTCATCAAAGTCGTCATCATACTCCGTTTCCTCGTCATCCCCTTGCATGTCTTCCGTAATAGTATTGAAAAGCTCAGTGAGGAATGATCTGAGTTTAGCGACGCCGTTACCCGAGTAGACACAAAATGACATCCTCTGACTCATGTTAAACTCCTGATGAGTCGGGGATGAGAGAATATTCCCAGGCAGTAATAGAACACGAACCTGAGGTGGCGGTCTACAAAATTGTTGCAGTTCAGGCTTTCGAAAAGATGGTATACCAGTGAGACTCAAGTGCGTGAGTTTATGCAATTTTTGAAGCAAGAAATGAATGGCCATGACAGATATCTGATCACAATACGAAAGGTGAATGCGCTCAAGCGTATTGTGACGCTCTGCAAGCGCATAGATGGCTTCGTCTGTCAAATTGTGGACCCGCACGAGGCCGATACGACGAAGTTTGGGTAGGCTCGCCAACTCAAAGACAGACATGTCAGTGAGAAGCGCGCAATCTATAGCACAGTAATTCAGGATGACAACATAGCGGACGAACAAACACTCACTTGCGAAATCAACGTAACGCAGGCGTGTACAACACCTGGCAAGAGACTTGATCGAGCGGTCGGTAATATTAGTAGCATGACCGAGATGAAGGTAGTGTAGATGTTTTCCGAGGAGGCACACGCTTTCCACCGCTTGATCGGTGAGTAGTGAGCATTTGGACAACACAAGGTTCCTGATTTTTGGTGCATGGGATAAGATGCCCTCTACCGCGTCGTCAGTTAAGAGAGAGCAGCCGGTGAGATCGAGCATGCGCAGATGGTCTAGGGTTCTGGGGAGGATTAATGGTGGTAGGTCATCCCATATTCTTGGGACAGCCATAGTAGTTGTATCCCTAGGTTTGAGGGACGCGGGAAAGGCAGCGTCTGTTAGCTCCAAGCAATAGGAGAGCCTCATCTCGCGCATATGCGTGCAGTGCACCCATAGATCACGAACGGATGTGTTTGTGATACGTTTGCAGTTGTTCAAGTCAATTTCGAGCAGGAGAGGGCACGCTTTAGCAATGGCCGAGATGGCCCCATCTGTCACTTGGTCAACACCGCTCAGTTTGACGCGGCGGAGGAAAGCGCAGTCTCGGGCCAGACCAAAGAGGCCAGTATCGGTGACATTCTTGCACCCTGTTAGATTGATTCCCTGCAAACGCTTCGAGACGGAAGCTACGCCGAGAATGACTTTGTCGGACATCTCGATGACACCAGTGAGATCAATAGCGATCAAATTAGGCAAGCGGGTTAGAACACGAATGAGAGCGTCTTCGGAAACTGAAGAGCAGTTTACGAGAGTGAGACGCTCGAGGCGATCGCAGAGTGCGAGGCGGGAGAAGAGGACATCGGTAAGGTCGCTACCGAGGAAAAGGAAATTTAGACGCCTGATGAAGCGCGCATAGGTGAACGTCTGATCCGCCCTGCTAAGGATCGTGATGAGTTTGACGAGGGTCGAGAGGCGGGTTAAGGCGGGTCTGTGCCAGAGTAGTTCCACGGTACACTCGCACCACGCGCGGGAGACGAGCATCGAGTGGTAGAGATCGCGTGGGGAGTGGAGATGCTTGAGGATGTGTATGAGTATTTCCGGTGGAAGGTGGGTCATGGGCGGGCGTGGGGAACGGGTCACTGCGTTGGAGGGCTTTGGCCGTGCCCATTGGGCGGGGATGGCTGGCAGGGGTGCGTCGTCATCTCGGGAGAAGAAGGTAGACTGGTACGGACACTCGTCGTCGTTCTCTGAGAGGGATGTTGTGGACTGCGATGCCGAGTGGATGCGGTACACAATTCTCGATGGCCGCACGGAGGGCATCCCTGCGTCGTCGTCGTCGTCGTCGATGAGATGGACGAACTTGTCGGAAACATGGCATTGCTGAGCCGTGGAAACGACCTTCCTCGTTGGGACTCCTTGTGGCATATCGTCCGTCTCCAGGCTTGCTGGTTCCCTCTGGCGAGCTCGCCTGCATGCCCAGATAACGTGTTCATGATACCCTCCGACATAGACAGCCTCGCCATCATCAAGTCCCAGACCTCGCCGGATCGCAGACCCTTTTCCAGGTTCCAGAAACTCGCAGAAAAATTTCATTGCAGCACCACTCGTTCTTCCACTCCTCGTTCTCCATGTCACCCAGATCTGAATCAACCGAGCTACCTCGTTAACTCTAATTTACCGCCCCCTGGTCAAGCCCATTATGCCGCTCGTCGGACCTTGTGGCTCACACCCACTAAAGTGCCCGAGCACTCCCCTTCTTCCTCGTCCCGTCTCCGTCTTGAACAACTACTCAGCCAGCCTGGTGCTGTGCACAATGACGAAGCATGGAAAGATGGCGTCGAGAAGGTATGGAAAGGTCTTGTAGGCGGAGGAAGGTTACGGCGGAGGCTACCAATGAATTTGGTGGTATGCATTACTCACCGCAATCACATCACCTTGCTTACTGGCTTACAGATCAAGGTCATCCATGCTGGATGGCTGCGAGACCCGGAAACATGGCCCACAGGAGCAGTCGTCCCAGAGTCTGACGATGAGCTTTCCCGCATAACTTCGTCACCCTGCCCCCTGCCCAGAATCACCAGCAAGCAAGAGTCCTGCATGCCGCCGGCCAAGCCAGAAGACAAACAATGCGCTAAGCATTTCCAGGACATCTGATGTATTCGCCGCGTTGACGTCTCCGTGACTCTGTCGGCACAAACCCAAGCAGTAATCAAGAATCCTGACTGTAATACCACTAGGTCCAATTTGTACGATCACGGTAGTGCTCACCCACTTTCGATTCTGATGTAGTACGAAAGATTATATGTTGTCCAGTGATATCTCTGATAACTCAATAATGCCATGTCCAATTTTTACTGTACAGTGTATGTTAGACAGTACTGATGCAATCTTCTAAACTTGACACACAAGTTCCTTCGAGACCGCCGAAAAAATATATACGGCAGAGATCACGAAGTCATGCTGAAGGAACCTCGGCAGTCGTTGTGAGTGGTCACGTCCGGGATGGCGGTGATACCTATGACAGAGGATAAATATCCGCATACACGACGGTCACTCAGACTGACCAAGATCACACCATCCCCTCTGACAAAGAGCATGTCCATCTTCCTCTTCGCGACCTATCGGACATCGTTGGACTGGTAGTCGAATTCATGTCCGAAGTAAAATGCCAACCTTAACCGTGCCCTGTCCCTCGTAAGACCCGTCGACCGAATCGACGATCATGACGGTCTCTTCAACATTGCTGAGAATGAGATTCATATGGCCATCATATGCCTGTCAAGGCTCAGCAAGTTAGCAAAGAAAAATCCAAGAGAGCGCAACTGACGTGTAGGACCCCAACCAGCTCGCGATCTCCTCGTAGCTTCACGAAAACGCGTTCGCTCAGCGACAGTCTGATGAGGTCGAATGGCTCTTGTATGGTAGAGGAGGGATCCATGGATAGATGGCATTAGTCAGCATCTATTGGACACTGTGGGAGCAATTTGTGCTTCTCATCTTCCAACCATGCCAGTAAGAATAACCCACTCTCTGTCCTACGAAAACTCATCGTTTTCTTATCAGAAACATTACTGTGATTACTGCGATGTATTCTTAACGCATGACTCCGCTTCAGGTTCGTTCCATGGATGGAAACACTCCACATTTACTCACCACTATATAGTGCGCAAAGCCCACAACAGCGGGCGGAACCATCTAGCCAATGTGCGCGATTATTACGCATGTAAGCACTTGTTTGCGTTACTTGCCCCTCATTTTTTGACTCCTTTTCAGCACTCGGCCACGACAAAGCCCAGAACATCATCGATCAGATCACCGCGGCATACGAGACTGGAGGTGGTCCCCCACCAGGAGGCTTCGGATTTGGTCCCCAACATCTACTTGGTTCTAATCCTCCTTTCCCCGGAGGCCCCCCGATGCCGTTTGGTGGTCCTCCCGGGCCATTCGGTGAGTACTAGCTCTCCCTCCTTTGGACGCTCGTTTCACAAGACATCCAGGTCGACCACCTTTCCCACCTCCAATTCCTCCGCCAGGTGGCGCACCGCCTTTCCCTCCAAATGGGATGCCCCCTCCAGGTGCCTTCCCAGGTGGTAAGTTTCATGGCTCCAGTTCACTGACCCTCCACTCATTTTACTTGCGTTAGGACCACCACCATTTCCCCCCAATAGCGGTCCACCGGGTGGTCCCATGCCTCCCTTCCCCCCAGCTGGTAACTTTGGTCCCCCTGCTAGCTCTCCTCCTGCTCAAAACCCCCCACCAACCACAAGCAACGCTCAGCCTCCAGCGAACGGCGGACCAGGTGGTATGCATCCAGACAGGTTACGTCTCTTGAGTAGCGGGATGTGAAAGTAGGCTTCTTAGTTTTAACTATTAACATCTTTCACCAAGGATTGTGGCGGCGCAATGGGGGTAATTGGATGCTCTGATTCAAAACGAACTGAGACTGTTCAGTGTATATAACTAACCGACTTCAGTCGATCTTCCGGGCCTTTGCCGAGGGCGTCCAATAGTTGGTACATTACTCTTGTCTTTGCTTTAGCTATCCTGGTAAACTTGTTCAGGTTCAGACTCGCGGTCATCCTTGAAATGAACGCTCGATGAACTCTAGGATATGTATACCCCGGGTCCTGCCAGATGCAACGTGCCTTCGTCTGCGCACAGCAGTCTGGGAGTTGGGTAGATCATTCAAGATCTTGCATCATCTACGTATATGACCAGATGACCGTTATAACTTGTTAACTGTAACCAGTTCCTCGAAGGAGCCAGAGGTCAATCCCCTCGGACCAACCGGGCACAGCGCCAATTCCCACATCGAAGTCCGCTATTCTGGTTGCTAATGCATCTAACAGTTCCCCTTGTCATTCCCCATGGGAGTAGTTTACAGTCGAGAACTTGCTTTCAGGACCCATACTTCGTCGACGTCGCAATATCCGCCATTCAATTTGGAGTTCTGACTGACTCTTTATCAGGGTAACTGCCAATTAATTACATTGAGCTCTATTACATGAACTGCTCGACCATCCAAGATGTACGTAGATATGTAGCGTATCCCCCGTCAAAAAAGCTTACGTTTGTTTGGAATAGTCAAGATCCTTTGCAAAGGCCTGGCTAAGCGCCGTTAACGATGTGCTGGACACCTCAACGCAAAGCTGGACTAGACGTCGATTGTCCAGCATTTGGCGGATATCTTGTGAGGAGTGCTTCTCGCGGCAACGAGACCTTAGTCTGTCAACCACCTTCTGTTTCGACTGGAGACAGCTCAGCCGGCCGGCCTGAATAATCTGAGAACTCACTCGATCCCCCAAGGTTGGCCAGACAGAGAAAAGTCGAGTAAGTTTCCAAGTATGAGCACCGATGTAGTACCAGACATCCTTGGGGAAGTGATTGTAGTGAATTCAACGGTGTATGATCAAGCCTCACCTTCTTCACTGGCAAGATAAAGGTGTGCAAAAATGGATGAATGTTCACATTGTCACTGATGTGACGTGCTGTTGTCAGATTATCTGTCGGGGATCCCCAATCTAGAATCATCGACGCAGACGGACAATCCATTGAAAATGGTTCATAAACAAATGCCATGTTCTTGACGATCTGTACACGGAGGCAAACATTGTCCATCTGCGAGAGGCTGTGGTCGCAACCATGGTGAGTTAACATCACCACTGCGACAATGT
>Ga0307516_10006435_pt1 | contig 13757 bp, 22 predicted proteins | sample 19_EM_MG_FD_203310 | JGI IMG/M metagenome (GOLD analysis project Ga0307516, IMG submission 203310) | Populus trichocarpa ectomycorrhiza microbial communities from riparian zone in the Pacific Northwest, United States - 19_EM | ecosystem: Host-associated > Plants > Roots > Unclassified | place... | reverse complement strand
ATTACCTTTGACGTACGAGTTCAGGTCCCTGGGGAAGTGGTGAGTAAAGCCGTGAGGATGGTTCCCCCAAGCTGCGCACCAAAGGCAGACAGTCATGTCCTCGGACCCCCCGAGGATGTGAGCCTTCTTGAGGGGACTCCAAGAGAGACCGAATCTACAAACAGGTTTGGTTCTCTGTAACGATTAGGCACATCGGGAGCACGTACCCTTCTTTCTGTTGTCCGACCAGCCTGATGTCCGGTTTCGCTTGGCCGTTGCGTTCCGGTTCGCTTGAGTGTTTCGTCCGGTCGAAGATCAATATCTCTCCAGACGTGCATTTGGTGGCAATCAAATCGGGGTTCTGGGGCATGTACCTCGCCTTGTTGATTTCTCCGGGGTGGACTATCTTTTGGATGATCTGGATTTTGGGCGTCGTGGGGATTGTATGGCCACCCATCTCTCCCCGTTCGTCGTTCCTATCGAGGTGGACGTCGCGTTTCGGGAGGTGGACTGCTGCGATTTGAAGATAATCCGGGGCTTGGGCAGAGGTGTGAGTACCAAGTAAAAGCCGGTGGATCGTGTATGGTTTGTCTGCAGGTCTGGGTGATAGTCTAGACGCATGGTACGTGGCTTTGGAGGGCTACTCACGACTCCTTGTCCGGGAACCATTGACACGTTAAGGTGGGCCAATCCAGAGCATGGGTGATAACCAAATCATACAGGTAGGGTGCATTCTTCTTCCTACGATGGAGGCTGAGGTTATCCACCTGGGGGGAGAGTACGCTGTCTGACGTGCGCACCATGTCTTGTATTCCTGCAGTTGTTTTTCAGCACGCCGTCACCTTTGCCAGAGGATGGTCGGTGTGTACCTCGTTAATTAGCTTGTTCTCCTCCTCTGCGGCAAGTTCTGCCGCGGGATCCGCATCTATGACTTCTTCCACGGTTGGTCTCATAGAGGTGGCGGTGAGTGCGCAAGAGGTAAAGACGCGTCGAGACAATCACGAGTTGACGCGTTTGGCTTTCAGTTGGCGCTGGAACAAAGTGAGGCTCTAATGGCTACGGAAAATATTGTGTCTCTATTGACGATGACAACGGAGTAACGGTAGAGTATTGGTAATGTCGGCCTTCCACATTCCTTCAAGACTGCGCCTCCCATGAAGCAATGAGCTTCTCCAGGTCGAAGCGTGGGTCATCGGGGTCGGTCACAACTGGGGTGGGCGTAAGCCGAGGGTGTTCAGACATCGAGGGGACAAACGTAGACTTACCACCACCTTTAGAGGCCTCCTGCTGCCTCTTCCAGGCTTCCTTAGCACGAGCGACGAGGTCCTGACGCTCGTGCTTTGCATGGTGAATCTTCTCCTCGTCATGAGATTTCTGCAGCGTCCGCCGATGCCAAATACCGTAGAACACGCCACCAAAAAGAGCTGTATATCGGACGACCTGGGGAAGAGATTAGGTCGCAGTCGTATGCGTCGCGAATAGACGGGGACGGACGTTCACAGTTGGAGTTGCCATGATCAAGTTTTTAAACGAACGAACCTCCGGTAAGCGTTTTGGAGGCTATGGGGGGCACGAGGAGTGCGAAATGCTGGAAGATAGAATGGTTTCAGGGTGAGGACGGCCAGGCGGGGAAAATGGTGACCAGTCGGCACTCACTGCTTGAGCTAGGGAAGATGTCGGACGGAACGGGATCAAACGCGGCGGTCACATCACTCTCGACTCTCCGACCTCAACTTGTATCTACTCAACTCGGTGCACAGTAACAAAATTCAAAATTCGTCTGGACAGACTCGGTGAAGGAACTAAAGGATCGTTTCAAAAGTGCCCCGTCGGTTTCACTACACCGTTCATGGCGCGGTTCAAGGCGTCTGGTTTCGGCGTTTCACGAAGCAGAGGGCGGATGAACTTGGGATAGTTGGATGGGTCAAGAATGACGTGGTAAACGCCATCGCTCGAGGTTAGCCCGCGTGAACATCTTCTGAGGTCGACCCAAATTCAGGGAGGGAGCGTCAGTGGTGTCGCCATCGGTACATCGGATTCCGTACTCGACCAGTTGTAAGCATATCCTTCTCGGTCCGGTTTCTTGCCTGGTTTTCAGCGAGACGTCGTTCCAGCAAACGGGCCATTGGCCGGGGTCCTCCTGCTGCAAGAGTCGAGCGTGTCGATATCACCGATGAGAGCGAAACCGACGATATCGGGTTTACTTCGTTCGAAATCTGGAGGAGTTCCTAGCACCAGTCGGAAACATTTAATACATGCTTCGTGTATGGTTCGAATCGAAGCCAGAGGGTCGCCGAGTGCCGTCGAAGTGTTCTGGCATTATCCATTTTTCGGCCTTGTGCCCATTTGTGAGGTGCTTCCCCTCCAAGTCCGATGTAGATTCTCTCCTGTACCCTTAGACAGCGGACGACGGCCATGAGAGCGACGTTGGCTCCCCACGAAGGCACGTTCCGCGTTACGCCTTGGAGGCCATACGTTCCGGTTCCCGAAGCCGGGGATCCCCCCACGAAGGACCCACCCCTGAACCGCCATCACAGCCGCCACGACGCCATGGACGAGGATATCGACATGGACGCCCCCCAGATTTCTATCCTTCAGGACGACAAAACTCCCCCGCCTCCCACCTCTTCCTCGCTGAAACCGACGAAATTCAAGGTGAAACTCCTCGTCAACAAGAAGCGCTCCGCTTCTCAGGCACTACCTGACGATGGCCATGGGGAGGACGAGGAGGACGAGCTCATCGACGATGACGAAGAGGCACCCCAACCCGCCGACCCTCAACCCATAGTACCGCCTCCTCTCCCTGCTGCCCCTCCAAAGCGTGCTTCTCGGTCAAAAGCAGCCAAGACGGGTGCTGGCGCAAGCCGGCGGAAGGCTAAGGCTCAACCCGCCACCGACACCGCACAGGTGGACAACATAACCTGGTTCGAGGTGTCTCAACCGGATGCAGAGGGGAAACCATCGAAACTTGCCGCAGACAACACGGACTCTGCGAGCGTGGCGAGTACCAGCACCACGAAGAAACCGACGAGGACACGGACACGAAAGCCACCCGTCAAGTAGGTCACATCCACCTCATTTTTATCCCTACCAGCTAACCCCACGCCTGTAGGCAATTGAAAGCTGTGGCTGCCGTGCAGAAGGATGAAGGAGATAACATTAGCGAAGGTTGGATACATTCTCCCCCTTCAGGATCATCTAACCAACACGCCTGCAGCCGCGTTTACCGGAACCGCTCCTTCGTCTCCCACCATGAGGGAAGCAAGTCTGGATCCTATAGACGTTCCGGGGCCTCCTGCGATATCCGCACCAACTCTGTCCAACCAAGATGAAAGCCTTGATGGTGTTCCTTGTCCAATTTATCCCCTGCCATCGAAACCTTTCCCAGTGCTTCCTCCCGTGAAGATTGCGACCGGCTTCGCTTCAAACCTTCCTCTTGACAAGAATCACACGCCGGTGCGTCACTGGCGGTTGGCCAAACGCGAAGTCCGGGGTATCGCTGGTGGACGGTGGTTTGCTCAGTCGTGGGTTGGCGGTAAAGATTCGGCATACGCTACCTCTGTTGCCAATAACCCACCGCCTACTGAGGTAGAAAAGGCTAGCGGGAATGCCTCGACGAAAGTCTCCACCGCGGGTTCCAAGGGCTCAAAGAAGAAAGAGAAAGCGGACACAGCTGCATCTTCCCGCTCGAGCTCGACCGTCCCCGATCCCCCCGCGCCAAGCCGTACTACCACCGGTCCGTCGAAAATGCGCACAAGCCACACCGCAGCTGCCGAGGAGGAGCCCAATCCTGCACCGTAGATCTATGTTACCCTTGTTCGTTGCGCCCTGTACTTTAGAAATACATTGCTTGTAATGCCCGGATACTTTTCCCTATGATGCGATCAATTTGCGTTGTACAATCCCGCAACGCGTCGTTTAACAACTTGACTTTCTTCAGGCGTACCTCCACCTCTACGAGTGGGCATGCAGACCGCGAGCCCCGACATCTCTAAGCAATCGGTGATCCAACAGGCTTCCGACCACGGTGAGCGTTGCCGAACCGCCAAAGTGGCAGAACAAGGCCGAGCTGATCGCACCTTCCCCCGGCTCATCGACGTCACCCACCAGCTCTGTTGATGCAGAACTACGCGTCCGACCCCAAATTCAAGAAGTACACCCAGCAGGTCGAGAGGTGCTTGAGTTCGTTCGACAATGTTCAGGAATGGGCGGATTTTATATCGTTCTTGAAACAGCTGCTCAAGGTGTGTTGATTACTTCCCTACAGTTTAACGATGCTCGAACTTGGACGGCTTTCTATCTAGACGTTTCAGTCGTACATGCAATTCAAGGAGATTCCTCGTAAGCTGGTCGTGTCGAAGAGGCTTTCACAATGCTTGAACCCTGCGTTACCGACGGGAGTGCATCAGAGGGCCTTGGATGTATACACCCATATCCTCTCCGTCCTTGGGGTACGTAACTCGGCAATCGCGTGTCGTCGGCCGTTGACATTTCGTGATAATCAGTCTGAAGGGTTACAACGGGATCTGCCACTTTGGTCTGCAGGGTTGTTCCCGTTCTTCCAATATGCTGCGACGTCCGCCAAGGTCAGGTCACCTCACACGATTCTCTCCCGTCGCCCATAAACGTATCCGTGACAGCCCGCCCTACTTAACCTGTATGATACACACTTCCTGCCGCTGCAAGAGGGTTTACGCCCGATTATGAAGTCGTTCATCATCGCGTTGCTTCCCGGACTGGAAGAGGAGACGGGGGAGTACTTCGAGAAGGTTCTTGTTTGTCCATCGTTTGGAAGCTCTCGAGCTCAACTTTGTGCTGCATCGGTTAGGTGCTTGGAATTTTGGATCGATTGTCCGGAACTGTGTCCCCTTCGTTCTTCCTGCAAAACGTCTGGTTGATCATGTTGACAAGTCCACCTAATCGTGGGACAGCCCTCAACTATCTTTCCCGACGGTTACCCCGAATCACGCCCGAAGAAGGTACCCCACACCCTCCACTCGTGCAAAATCATGCTAACAAAATTCCAGATATTGGTCACATTGTTGGCAAAGACGTCGGACTCATGATTCGTGCTTTCGCCGCCGTCTTGGAAGACGAGAACTCTCTGGTCCGGCGAGCGGCCCTTGATCTTTTACTCACTTCGTTGCGCTTGGACAGCTTGGCAGTCAAGAATGCGAGACCCGAAGATCGCACCATCCTGATGCGCGCGGCGTGTAGTGTCGTTCTACGGAGAGATCTGGCGTTGAACCGGCGGTTGTACACCTGGCTGCTGGGACCAGAGGAGGGTTCTGAACACCAGCCACACTATCTCCGCGAGAATGCCCTGGATCTACTGAAGTCCACTCTAGAGGTACGCCTTGAGGTGCAACGCTGTTCAACAAGCGTATGACTGACGGCATAAAAGGAAGAAATGGTCAATCCCTCCGCAGAGTATTCCGGATCTCGCCCATTCAAGATCTTCGTTTCTCTACTTGATAAATGGGAAGTCGGCGGTCCGTTGACCGAAGTCCTGGTATATAACGCGCTCAAAGCCATCGAAAAACACGTAGAGGTGGAGACTGAAAGCTCTGAAGACGTAGGTCCCGGAACTCCACCAAAGAACGCCGATTGACTTTTGCCCAAGGTGAAAATGACCGCGAGTACCCTCTATGAAGCGGTTGAGCCGCAGGTCGTTTGGAAACAACTCCTGAAATCCATCATATCTGAGATCACGGGCGAGACACCTCGAATCGAAGCGATCCACATGACGAAATTCCTCTTGGAGACGTTCCAGGTCCAGGACGAGGAGGTCCAGACAATACATCTCCCCATCGTATTCTCTGCCATTTCAGAATCCATAAGGGTACGCGTTCAGTGCAGGCGTCACTTCACAACTGACCTTGTGCACGTAGGCGTGCCTCGAGAGGGACAGACCTAAAGCTGCTTCGGGTCCTATTAGAGAAGCACTCATCCTTCAAGAGGAGATCCTCCGACATATCCCTGCCACTGCCTTAAAACTGAGACCCCGGCCTCAGGAAAAGTCGGAGGCTCCTCCCACTCAAGGTCCATTGGAATTCGCTTGCTCCTTCTACGGGATTGAGAAACCACCTCTCGATGCTGTTCGGAGGAGATGCGTCGAAAGCCCTTTCGTGACCAACTTTGAAGACCTTGCCTTCCTCACGGCCACCACCGCCACGAGCCTGACGAGTTGTACACCGGAGCTCGCATACCCGTTGAGGGGTGCTTTTACCCAGTCCATCTTGTTGGTTATGCGATTACTTGGTCGCATGGACCAAAAGTTGGATGCGCCATTCGACGTTGATTGGGATCCGTCGGGGTGGCTTTCGGTCGTGCTCGAATCAGTGGAACATCCCGTACGTAGCGCGCTTCGCACCCTTTTGTGTGTCGAGTTTCATTCCAGACCTGTAGGGTTCGACCTTCACAATGGTCGATCGTGCCATTTCGTTGGCGGCGTCCCTCCATCACTCACAATCGATACAACCTAAGTTGTCGATTGACAACCGGATGATTATCTCAAAGATGATGACGATGGTCAGCTTTTTCTTTTTCCTAGACTCAGAGAGTTGAATGGTGTCCTTTTCAGTTATTGAAGTACTTGCGCCCTGACTATGCCGTATACCACGTTCGGGCGGTCAACTTGATCTGGCAGTTGGAGAACGCCAACCAACAGCCTCACGTGGAAGCCGTACTCTCACAGAGCTTAGCCTCACCGCAATCACGTAATAACTATGGAGCATATGAGGCATTTGGGGTCCTTTGGAGGCTGACCGGTGGGTTCCTTCATCCGAGGGTCGCGTTCTTGGGGTTTACCTGCGATCCAAGATGAAAACCTCCTCCCTGGGTTCCGTTTCAAGGTCCCAATGATGATCACTCTGGATACCCTCAAGAGCGACGATACAGTGATTAAGCGGATCGGCGAAACGTGGATGCGATGCAGTCTGAAGTCGTACCTACGGTGGGCAGTCCGTTGTATCCCCCTTCGATGAGACTTACGGCAGCCACCAGGGTCCTTGATCCGATTCTTTTTGACCTCCTAGATCCCTCGGTGCGCAGGTCTCGGTCTGTCACGAAGGTCAACACCAGAGAACTACAAGACTTCACGTACGATGCTCCAATGGACCAGCGTTTGATCAACCACCTGTTGGATACGCTGTTGTCTGTCGTGCGGTTTGGAGGTCAAGGTTTTGTGAAAGTCGCGAACTCCACCCCCATCAGGCGGTCCTTGCATTTGGGTCTCGTGAAGCGCGTAGAAAGTTGTACGTGGACTGTTGTACGCCCACCACCTGTCGGTGCTGACAAATTCACTAGCTGGATTGGCTCCCGGAGATGGTACCTACCTCGACGCGGTGCTGGATATCTTGATACAGTGAGACCAACCAAAATATGCGAGGTGTCTAGTCTATTGACGGCAGTAGATTTTTACAGTCCGAACCAAACAACCCGCGGCTCGAGGCAATGCGCAAGTTCAACACAACCACCCAGTCGCTATCCCTCGACCTCCTCCAAACCATCACCGCTCGTGGGGAGATCGACCAGACCACTCTTGAGACGGTCGAATCAGTGATCGTGACGAAGCTGTATATGTGTGTTCACACCGGCCGGCTCGATCTCCAGAATAAACTATTGCACTTGTTGCACTCAGTCATATCTGCGCTTTCGACGCTAGGGTCCCAACTTCCGATGACTCACCAACCACGCATGGAAACCCCTTCGGAGGCTACCCATTCCGCAGAGGTCGATCGGGAGGCGGCGCCGCAGTCCTACAACATGAACCCTTTACTGACGCAGGCGCTCATCGACGGGATCGGAACAACCTCTAATCGACCGCTACTTCAACATTGGTTAGACTTCGTCCTTATGACGATCCCTCAGTTTCATCTGGCTCTTCAACCCGCGGTAGAACCCTTGATCGAATGCATATGCAGGCAGTTACGATCGGCTGCGGACGATACTGCGTCTGCTCGCGCGCAAGTTTTGGATACCAAGGACATCTCCTCAGCAACGAGCGACGCGGAGCTTATCATGCTCCTCCATGCAATCGAGCGTCTGTTGCTCCTCAATCTATCAAGGCAAGTAGAAGCTGCGGACGCTGAAGATGACAGCAGCTACGTGGAAAAGTCCGCTTCAGATGCCACTGGACTCTTCGGGTATGTTTCGACTGTATTCGGGTCGGAGAACCCTGCCTATGTGCCAGAAGAACAGCTAGCGGTGAGTCGATCCGAGGACGATAGTAGCCAGCGCCTGATCAGCAGATTAAATAGGCCCGTTCCTCGGCGTATCGTTCACTCCATCGGGGCGTCTCCGTGCTCTACAACATGTGGGTGACATTCGAGTGGAAGACCCCGCAACCCTGGACATCCAAGGACGACTCCCTGTCACACATTTACAACAGGGCCAGGACAAGATGTCGGCGCGTGCTTGAGTACTTGTTCCGGGAGCGCCCCACCGAGGTTCTGGAATCCATTATTGACTGCTGGAGCGGGGAACCCGCGGTATGTGTCTTTCTTCCGTGCTTTGCGGCCACGGCTCAACAAATGCTTCGTGTAGAAATCGGAATCCGACCCGACAAGCGTGTTTGAGCTGGTAGACGCCCTGGCATCTAGCGCCCAAGCGGTAGTTCACATGCTTTGCGAAAGCATATACCTGCGGTTGTCGACTGTCCCAGACAAATACAGGAAACCGATATCCAACACCACGCTGTAAAGAATCAGTCGCACTTTCTCGACCCTCAGATGCTCACGATCGTAAGCAGGACCGACGCAGTCTTGTTCAGGTTTTTGGAGAAGTACCTCAGCCAGTTGGAAGGCCCGGTGGCTAACCAAGTCTGGAACCGGTTTATGCAACTCGCCAAAGAAGTTGTGATGGGACTAAAGGACCTGAAATTGCAAGGATATTTCACCCTCAGGTTCGCGGATAACTGCCCTCTGTGTTGGTCCATGACTCACCAAACAATAGATGCTTAACTGTGCTTGCGGACAAAGTCGTCCAGACCGCAGCGCTGGATGATAGGCGGTTAAGGAAGGAGCTCCAGGTATGACCTGCCGTTGGTTGTTGCAATTTCTCCCGTCTGAATCCGATCATGGAGGAAAACTATGGTAAACTCGTAGACTCCTGCGTAACTTCTGTCAGCAGACTCGACCCTGGTACATGGATTCGGCGAACCACCAAGGACACCCTATCTGCGGTGAATGGGAGGGAATCTCCTATTCCCAGAGGTACACCCTATTGTTCTGCTCGGCGGCCGTTCCCTCATTTTTTTCTAGTCGCTTCTGATGCGAAACTTGAAGAAACATTTGCCATAAATTTTCCGGACGGTAGACCCCAGCCCGAGACCGAGGCTGGTGAACAGGTACCCCTATCTTACCCCTGACCCCCCAACCGGAGAGAATACCGACCCATCTAAAGCAGGTAACCGAGTACATTGCCCAGCAGGTCGTTCCGAACATGAGGAGGTTCCTCATGGACAACGACAAGGTCCTAGCGTCGTGTATAAACATGGTGTACTACATCGTGACCCCGAGTTTGAAGGGGAAAGCAAGGTTAGCCGCCGATCAACCCTTTAACCTGCACAGAATTACAACTGAGCCGAAGTAGAACGTTGGACCTGGACCTTGCAACCATGGCGCTTCTAGAGGAGATGAGCAAGTTGAACATCGCGCTCAAGGCTTGGCGTAGTCCCATCTCGGATGCGTTGAGCGACAGCAGATTTTTCAGCTCATCGTCCGCAGCGGGGAGGAAATGGCGCCCGATCGTACGTGCGTTGGTTGGGACGGACAAGAGCGCCTTTACGGAAATACTAGGTTTCTCTATCCTCGTTTTCAACCGGAACATGACGATGACGACGATTTCTTACAGGAAAAATCACGACCGCACCATCTACAAACATCTTCAGTAACCGGGAACAGGAGATGCTTCTTCGCGCTCTCAGTCTTCGGAGGCTATCCTTCGTCCTTTTCACGGGGGATAAAAATCAATTCCTGACTCAGCTGCCATCCATTCAAGAGAAACTCGTGGACACGCTTCGAAATGTATCAACGCCAATTGTCCAGAGCGAGGTGTACACGTGCATACGAGTTTTGCTGTGTCGCCTGTCCGCCCATAACCTCACGAGTTTCTGGCCCGTGATTCTGACGGAAATGGTGTGGGGATTTATCCGTCATCATCGCCTACGCATACTGACATTACCACTAATCTGCCTAGTATCGGCTGTTCGGGCAGGCGCTGCTCCACACGCCAGCTGATGGTTCAGATGAACTGCCTCTCATACTATCCGCATGCAAGCTTTTGGACCTTCTTCTAGTTTTACAAACAGAAGAGTTCCAGGTGTATGTATCAGACCTGTCATAGCCGGATCCTGCCGCTGACACAGACCCAGCCACCAATGGGTGTTTGTTACGGATACGGTTGATGCTGTATACCGGCCGGATAATTGGTCGCCTGAAGCGATGATGGACCGCCTCGCAGAGATTGCTACGAGTACTCCTGCTGTGGAAAAGGTGGGTTAAAGTGATCCTAAAAATTAGCTCCCTGATAACATAACCCATGGGTCTAGACCAGTTCGACACCTGTCGAAGTACAGCCTATTTCCACTTTCGTCGACACCTCACATCCGGCTCGAAGACCGATGTTGAATGGCGTACGGAACATCGACAGCATCCGAGACCTTGCTCCGTTCTTTTCCAGCGTCAGCATTACAAGTTACGAGAGCATATACGCAAGTGGTGGGATAGTTGATTGGGTAGCTGTCGAGAGAGGCTTGATAGACGACATGTTTGACGCACGGTAGATCAACTTATTAGAGACTAATCCACTCGCATTCAAGATATCCCAAAGGGTACAGTGTTTGAGCCGCGAAAAGTTGCTGAATGAAAAGATAATTAGATGGATATGATCTCGGTAAGGCGAAAGGCCTGTCGCCGGAGTCAGAAGTCTCCCCAGGTCCGCCTGAACTTGTACTGCATTCGGGAGTTCTTTTCATCAGCGATCGATTGGCATGCGACAGATTGAGGGTGGGAAAGTGGAAAGTTCACCTTGTACGGGACGTTCTTCCTGAGCCTTTCTGCCGGTGTCTTTGGACTTTTGAACCCCTCATCGCCAGCGCCCCATTCGGCCCTGTTCTTGCTCTCCTCTTTCGCGTCACCATACCTGACCTCGGGGTCCTGTTTCTCGGGGGGAGTAATCCTCGTTACCTTTGGCTTCTGAGGTTGAGTGTCGGGTTCATGCTGAGCCAATGCCTCTTCCACGGTGATACCCTGGTACATTGCTTCCCTGCGCGCCTCCTCACGTTCAATGGCCTCGTGATGAGCAAAATGTTCGAGATCCTCGGGGTGGTTGTAGGACTCATCGGTCTGGGTCTCCGGTGTCGAATGGAACTGTTCTGCCGCGGGAGTCAGGGGGGTCCGAGGCGCCGTTCTGGTTCGATCATACCTTCATGGTGCAAAAAGAATTCTGGGAAACGAAGAAGGGAATTCAGTGTACGTGGAAAAAAAGACATAGCAAAGCGATACGAACCACTTTCAACGTCGTAATGGTGTCCCTCGGCGCCTAATTCATCAAAGTTGGGCAACCCGTCCAAACCGATAGTCTTGAACTCTTCGAGGGAGATGCGCCCGTCCTTGTTCTTGTCGACTAGGTCTAGAACTGTGTTGACGATGAATTCGGCCTTCTTCTGATGTTCGTCTTCATCCTGCCGAGGGAAAACAATGTGAGATGGGGACAGGACTGAATCGGTAGAGGACGAGGACCTTGGACTTTTTTTGTGAATAGACGTGATGGACCCCGTAAATCGCCTCGATTTCATCAGGTCCCCAGTAACCGTCGCTGTTACGAGACAGACGCTGTCAGGTATTTTCAGCTGGGCCGCCGAGTTTGCGACGCACCGGTCTAGGTCATGGAGCTGGAAGAAACTTGGTAGATCAAACGAGTCACTGGTTTCATAATTAGATATCGATCCTGACGGCAGCCTTGGATCACAGGGACGGACATATGATGTTCTGAAGACATCTATGAAGACAAAGCGTCAGAAAGGATAGAACCGAGTTTGAGTGTTCCTCCATCTTACGTGTCTCTGCGCATATTGTTGGATGGTTTCGCCCTCAGCAGGAGCGTCGTGGCCGTGGCTGCCGTGGCCGTGTGCGGTGAGGACAGAGCCCAGGTAGAAGAGGGCGGAAGCGAATTTCATGGCCGGCGGTGGCAAGCTGGATCGGGGAGAGCGGTTGCTTCGGTGGCACTGAGTTCCCACACCATCTCATCCTGTGAACACAACATCCATCCATCCATCGACGCTCGCAATCCTAGGAACTCGTCGCTCTCTCGTCATCTCGAACTCTTCTGGCGGTCTAGCTCGCATCTTTTTGTCGTTTTGCCCCAAAACAATGGAAATCCGACCCCATCGAATTTCGATTCTGCTTTGCTTTGCCGTCTATCGCCCCCATCGATAGTTAGTTCCGGAAGTGATGGAAAATCGACGCTTGTCACCCCCATTCACTCTCCAGATGTTCCCAGTCAGTCAAAGCCCGAGCGTTAGACCTCACGCTAACCAGTTGCCTTCGGGGCGCCCGCGTCAGCTTTCCATCCTGGGGGGTCGATCGCCCATTCGGCCGGTTGCTGTCCCCAAGTCAATGTAGGCCCCGTACCCCTCTCTCGTCCCCACCCCAAGCAACCTCTCGGGCGACAATCGTTACTCGCTTCTTTGTTTTCCCATGACTAGGAAATGCAGGATCCTAGTATCCTCGGGTGTTGTACGGATGACCGGAAAGACCGTCGGCATGGTACAAAGCGCAACCTACCACGACGGTACCGCGACTGGGAAGCCTCCAACGTCATGGTGATTCATGCAGATCCATAAAATAACCGATTGGTCTAATTTCCCCCTGCGCTATCCTCCTACAAATCCTCATAGCTGCTAGCTGTGTTTACGACGGAGTTGAGATCCCGGATTTCTCACCTACCCGCTCAGCCTCATTCTCTGCTTACCGCTGACTCAACCCTGATACGTTCGCCTTCGACGTGGCTGAGTGACACTTTTGTCTGGTATCCCTGATGGGCCGCAACGTTCCGCCACTACATGGATTCGGATGCTCCCGCTGTGTAAAGGCTCTACCCTAATTTTTGATTCCGTTTATGGTTTGGTTGGATCGAGATCCTTTCTAATATTCAAGGATGTTTCCTCATCTGTCGATTAGTATCATGCAGGACGACGACTACAGATATGCGGATTCCGCTAGGTTCATCCCCGCAGCCGGTCGTATATATAAGGGTTCCTGTCGCTCTCCCCGTCCTCCCCAACCGTCCCTCTTTGCGTCTCTCAGCCCTCATCCAGTCCCAGAATCGCATTTCACCCTCGCCACCCTCGCTGCTCGCAATGGCCCGTACTCCTCAGCAGACCTCCCCCTCCCAGACCCCCAATGATCGTGAGTGTCGCCCGATCTCACATCGGCAACGGATGTTGAACCCCCTCATTCCCAGACTGGCGTATGCAGCTCAATAACTTTCTCCAAGTCAACGGGGGAACTCGACGCCTCCAATACGTAGACGTCCCTAGTGGCCCTGCCCACCGACCCACCTGGCACTGTACTGTATACAGTAAGTGTCAAGTTCCCCCGTGCGACGTATGTTTAGACTTGTTCCCAGTCGACGACGTTCCCTGGGCCCAAGGGTATGCCGGAGACAAGGGTGAAGCGCGTGAAAATGCGGCGCGCAACTGTTATATGATCCTGCGCCCCCAGTAAACCTCTTCTACGCTTCCCGGACGTTTCGATCACGCGAGTATTTTCTGT
>Ga0307516_10006434_pt1 | contig 13758 bp, 18 predicted proteins | sample 19_EM_MG_FD_203310 | JGI IMG/M metagenome (GOLD analysis project Ga0307516, IMG submission 203310) | Populus trichocarpa ectomycorrhiza microbial communities from riparian zone in the Pacific Northwest, United States - 19_EM | ecosystem: Host-associated > Plants > Roots > Unclassified | place... | reverse complement strand
CACGACTCGATGATGGGGCTACCGGGTACTCGGTGGTGTGGAGGCGGGGCCTGACTTGGGCGGGCGCCAAAGTGCATATGGGCAACAACCAAGAGGCCTATGATGCAGAGTGCGCCACTCTGGCCCATGCACTGAAACTGGCAGCGCAAAGAAGCTCAACCCCAGAACGAGTCACCATCTTTTCGGACGCACAGACAGCCATCAGGCGGATGGCATCGGACGAGCCCGGCCCCAGACAACTGTACGCCCTCCAGGCGCGGAAACACATCGCCACGCTGCGCAGGGCCAGAAAGGGCATCGTCATCGAAATCCGATGGTGCCCAGCCCACAAGGGAATCGCTGGCAACGAGAAGGCCGACGAGTGGGCAAAGATTGCAGCAGGGGAGCCGAACACCCATGGGGTGGAGTGGCTGAGCTCCTCAGGCCGAACGAAGGTGAGGGTGGCACCTCTTCCACGATCTCTCGCCAGCCTCAAGCGGGAAATCTCAGAGAAAAAGTGGGCGGAGGCATGTCAGTGGGCCGGGGGCCGAACCTCGAAGACGCAGTATCGCATGCCGAAGAGCCAGAAACCCGATAGCGTAGTGGCCGACAGCACCAAGAGGCTTGCCTTGAGGTTCTACCAGCTGAAGACGGGACACGTCCGCACAGGACAATACCTGCACTGGGCTAAAGTCCACCCCGAGGCCCAGTGCTGGTGGTGCCGGTGCCCCACACAGACAAGGAACCACCTCCTCAAGTGGTGCCCAAGGTGGAAGGAGCAGCAGAAGACCTTGTAGAGGGAGGTCTACAAGGAGACAGGGAGAGGGAAGTGGCGGTGGAGGGCGTATGAGCTCTTCGCCGAGCAGAGGTGCAGTCAGACACTACTAGACTTTCTCACAGCAACAGACGTGGGAAGAATAGTGCTGCCTACCAGAGGGGAAGCGGACGCAGGGAGCGAGGTGTTGGAATGGGAGCTCCGGGAGCGCCGGGAGCGGGAAGAGGAGCGTAGGGTGGAGGCGGAGGTGCTGGGTGCTGGGGAGGAGCCGCTGTTCCTGCCCACCCCACCCTTCATGGCATCGGTGGGGGACGAGTAGGGGACGGGTGGTGGTTTCCTTCTGTCTTTTCCTTTGTCTATTTCCTTGGTGCGCAATAACCTTTCAGGAGGGCCGGGCAGAGGGCACAAGGGGAGCTTGCAATGAGCCGTCACTGCGCGGACTGCGGACAGGAAAACTGGGCAAAATGTACGCCGCCATGATCTAGATAGGTCGTATGCGAGTATGATTAAATAAAAAAAAAAACCGCTAGGTCGATCTGCAGCGCTCCTGCAGCTCGCACAAACACAATTCCGTTCTCATTGTATGGGATTGACCCCTTGATGGTCTTCAGCCCCATGGGCTCCTGTACTGGTTTTCCATTCCGGCCGACCCGCTTGAAGTCTGAATGGGGGACTGCCACCTTTGCAGCTGCCATCTGTACCCAGTTACTCTGCTGCTGTGGTTGCTGTTGCTGCTGGCCCCATGGCTATTGCGGTGGCACTTGCATCGGCATCCACTGCTGCTGCCAAGGCTGTTTAGCAGGCCCCTGGGGCTGGGCCTGACTCCCGTGCTTCTGCCATGGTGGTACCACACGGATGTGGGCCCACTCCTCCTCCTACTAGCTAACCAGTGCACGCATTCCTGCCATATGCACGATCCTCTGTCCGGCAGCCACCTCCTCGGCGTTTTCGGGGTCCGCCAGATCACAGATCAGCCTAGCTACGGCATTGTAGGTTTCTTCCTCCTTTTGGCTCAGCTCCTGGTGTGTCATGGGTTGGTGGTATTTTTTTTTTTGTTTAATTATACTCGCATTCGACCTAGGTAGATCATGGCGGCGTACATTTTGCCCAGTTTTCCTGTCCGCAGTCCGCACGGTGGCGGCTCGTTGCAAGCACCCTTTTGCCCTCCACCCAGGCCTGTCCCAAGAGAAAGTAGACACGTCCAAAGAAATAGACAAAGGTGAGAGCAAAAAGAAAAGCGCGATCCGTCTCCTACTCCTCGCCCACCGATGCCATGAATGAGAGGGTGGAAAGAAACAGCGGGGGTTCCTCCCCCTCCTCCTCCTGCTCCCAGCGCTCCCGGAGCTCCCACTCTGACACCTCACTCCCGGCGTCCTCCTTTTCCAGCGGTGGCACCAGCCTTCCCACATCCGTTAAGGAGAGGAAGTCTAGCACTTCCCGTCCACACCTCCCATCGGCCAGCAGGTCCCGGACTGTCCATCTGCCCTTCCACCTCTTGGTTTCCTTCAGCACCTCCGCCCATAGAATCTTCTGCTGCATCTTCCACTCTGGGCACACCTTGAAGAGGTGGTCTCTCATTTGTGAGGGGCACTTGCACCACCAGCACTGGACATCGGGGCGGACCTTAGCCCAGTACAGGTATTGACCTGTGCGGGCGTGTCCTGTCTTCAGCTGGTAGTACCTCGAGGTGAGCCTCTTGGTGCTGCCAGCCACCGCGCCTTCGGGTTTCTGGCTCTTTGGCATGCGGTACTTCGTCTTCGAGATCCGACCTCCAGCCCACTGACGTACCTCCACCCTCTTCTTCTCTGAGATTTCCCGCTTGAGGCTGGTGAGGGATCATGGGAGAGGTGCCGCTCGCGCTTCCGTTCGTCCTGAGGAGCTTAGCCACTGCACCCCGTGGGTGTTCGGCTCCCCTGCTGCGATCTTTGCCCACTCATTGGCCTTCTCATTGCCAGCGACTCCCTTGTGGGCTGGGCACCATTGGATTTCGATGACAATATCCTTCCTAGCCCTGCGCAGTGTGGTGATGTGTTTCCGCGCCTGGAGGGTATACTGTTGCCCAAGGCCAGGTTCGTCCGATGCCATCCACTGGATGGCTACCTGTGCATCCGAAAAGATGGTGACTTGTTCTGGGGTCGTGCTCCTTTGCACTGCCAACTCCAGTGCCTGGGCAAGAGCAGCGCACTCTGCGTCATAGGCCTCTTGGTTGTTGCCCATATGCACTTTGGCATCCGCCCAAGTCAGACCCCGCTTCCACACCACCGAGTACCCGGTAGCCCCATCATCGAGCCATGAGCCATCAGTGAACATGGTTAGCCCAGGTCGGGTCCACTCTGCCTCTGCTTTTGCCTCTGCTTCCTCCTCTTGCAGTAGCGCAGCATCAAGGGTTTCCGGCTTCTCCAGCAGAACTGTGCTCTCAGTTGGTCCGCCATGTGCAAGGGTGTTTATGAGCCACCTCCCGATTCCTGTTGGGGCTCCCACCACCTCCCGTGCCTGGTCTCCCAGAGGTAGGCTTAGTAGCCACAGCCCAAAGCGCCGCTGTCTGTTCTCCAGCTGCGTAGTTGCTGCTCTGAGACCTAACTCCATCGAGAGGGCTCCCAGGTTGGTTGTCTGGAAGCAGCTGGTTGTTGTCGGGGCTTCCTGGTTGATCAGCCAGTGGATATCCTCCACTCGCCCTTGAGTGCCTGTGGTATAGTCTCCTTTCCACCACAGCTCTGCACCGTACATGGTGGCTGACTGGACACACGCTGTCATGACTTTCCTGCAATTGGCTGGCGTGAGTCCCATCTGCCCTGTGAGCCGCTGGAGCCTTGTCATTGCCTTCCTACCTTCCTTCATCCAGGTGGAATGGTGTTCCTTGAGTGTAAGCTGGGCGTCGAGCCAGACACCCAGCCACCGGGTCACCTCCTTGTTGAACAGGACGTCATTGGTACCAACTGCTACTGTTGCTGTAGGTGCTTTTCGTTTCTTGTGAAACAGTGCTGCTTCTGTCTTGCCATAGTCAAAGGCTACTCCATTCTCAACCGCCCATTCAATCGATGCTGTGGCCGCCGCTCAGAGCTTTGCTGCCACTGCCTTATTGTCTGCGGTGTCTGCCCACCAGCTGATGTCATCCACGAAGGACAGGCCCCAAATACCTGGTACTGCTGCCTCCACCTTGTCAAAGATTCCTGACAGGTAGGTGGTGAAGAGGATTGGTGCCACCGGGGACCCTTGGAGGATTTCCGTGTCCACTGGATTTGCCTGGCCTGTCTGGCCATCCAGAACGAGTTTCACCTGGCGATCTGACATGAAGCTACCAGTCCATCGGATGAGGTCTGGCTCAATCCCCAGTACCTGCATGCGCATGCCCAAGTGCGATTTGTTGACATTGTTGAAAGCCAACTTGATGTCCATGAACAGTGTACCTGCTACCTGCTTCGCTGCCCATGCCTGCTGGGTGCGGTTCATCAAGACTGCCACTGCATCCACACAGGATCGCCGCTTGCGGCACCCATACTGCTCCTCATGAAGGGCATGCTTGCGTTCTAGGTGGTCGGCAATCAGGTGGGCTGCTGTTCACTCCACTAGCTTACCGATGACATCCAGGAGTGAGATGACTCTGTATGCTCTCACTTTGGCATAATCTGGCTTCCCAGACTTTGGGATAACTACCCCCTTCACCGTCTTCCATATCTTCGGGTGGTAGCCTGTTCGGATACATGCTTGTACCAGTTGAGTGATTCGCTGTTGGTCCTACTGCCAGAAAACTTTTAAGATGTCCGCCGATATCCTGTCATCACCTGGCGCTACCATGTTGGCTGCCTTAGCCAACAGGGAGCTGATCAAGTGAGCATCGACCTGCTCAAATGCCTGTCCACCCACTACTGGCTTGTATGTGCCTGGCAGTCCCTTTGGAAAGTGCGCTTTGAGGATCACTACCTCCCTCTCATCTTGACTCTCAGCAACGTTGCCATCTTCGTCTACCAGTGCCTGTCCGGTCCGGTCGAGCCTGGGTGCTGTATAGCTTGCTGCCACCCACACCTCCCCCCCCTTCGCCTCCTGGAGAAACCTGTTCCAGCATTCCTTCTTGGCCTTTCGAATAGCCCGCCGCAGATTGCGTCGGGCGTCTCGTGCTCGTCCTATTCCTGCTGGCCACCGCCTCTCTCTCCCCAGCTCCTTCCATAGCTCTGCCAGGTCTTCATTCCACCATGGCTTCGATCTGCTACACCACCTCTTTCTCCGGGCGTGACTATTGAGCGTTCCTACTATGGCCTCCTGCAGTGCCACTGCTGCTTCCTCTACCTGCTCCGCTGAGCTGGTATCGTCCAGTACTTCTGTCTTGCCTCCCACTCTGAGAAAGCACTGCTGGGCCGCTGCTTTCTTCTTCCGTATCGCTGTCTGCTCTTCCTCGCTCTTCCTAGTGCTGTCCCAGCCACTGATATCCCACCCGGTGACCTCATTGCTGGTGTCTCGGCTGCCAGGTATCCCTCCGAGTACCTCCCACACAATGACCTCATGGTCGGAGCCAGTTGCCTCTTCGCTGTCGATATACCAGTTGAGCTCAACGCTGGCTGTGACTGTGAGGTCGATGATCGAGTGATTGTTGCCACCCACCCGTGTGGCCTCCTCGGAGTTCCACACTACTAGTGAGTGGTTGGTTATATGGTTCTCCCAGAATGGTACATTCCGTCTTGACGTTGCTCTCCTATTCCACATCTGGCTGTGTGCATTCATGTCCCCAGCGATGATCACCTGGTTATGGCTTGCAATGGCCTCCCAGTTGGCATGCTGGGCCAGTCGCTCTCCACTGCCACCATATCGCTCACGATCCTATATGTTGATAATGATGATTGAAGCACTGTCTGGAGTCTTGACTTCCAGTGCCTACGTGTAGTTTGCGCAGTCCCGCGTTAGGACCTTCTGCTCTGTTATCTGGCACCAAGACTCCCGGTTGACCGCTACCCAGCACTTGGCTGCTTCACCATCCTCCCCTCTAATAAATTGGAAGCTTGGAGGTGACCTTATACTGACCATTTCCCCCTCCCCACAGGGCTCCTAGATCAGTACGAGGTCTGCTCTCTTCTTCACTGCCGACTTCAGCACCGTCTCCATCACTTGTTCTCCCCTAGCGCAGTTATGCTGGAGTGCCACCAGCTTTGCAACCCTTGGGACCGCCATCAGACGGCTATGGGTGCATCAGCAAAAAAATGGAAAGTTGAAGTATATTGCTTTTTTTTACAGGTGAGACATAAATTTGTACTAATATTTCTCTAGGTTTCAGCTAAAAATAAAGCACTTTTTTTTTTAAATCCTTACAGGAGGAAAATATAACTTCTGCTCTTACGGGAGTTAGCAATGCTTACGGGAGCTATGGGAGCTTCGGGAGCTCCCTAGGAATTCTCAAATTTTTTGCTGATATGGGGCGGCGCCACTTGGTTCCATTCCAGTTGTCTCCATCGCATCTCCAGTCCAGTCCGGGGAGGTTTCTGCTGGTACATCTCCTGGGACCCAGTTCAGCAGAGCCGATCTGCTGATGGTTGGGGTCAAGGTAGGCTGCGCTGGCGGGCTGGTGCTACGAGCCACGGCCAGTCGCACAGGATGCACTAAGCATCTGGGTGTCTTAGTGGGCGATTCCGGACCGGGCATGAACATGCGTCTGCCCCGGGCGATCTCAATCGCAGCGTGCTTTGCCCGGTACCTGGCATCCTGGGTAGGGTGCCCTCCCACGCAGTTGGGGCACTTCATTTCTGTGTGGGGGCAGACCTTTCCGACTTTCCTGCAGGTTGCCACCTCGCACCTGTGGTCTCCGGTCCTGTGGGCGCCAGCGCAGATGGTGCAGGTCATGGCGGCCTGCTGACAGCGAAACTTTGAATGGCCCCATTGTCCGCACATGCCGCACAGGGTGTCTGCCTTGTCGGGGATGTAGGGGAGGGTGCGGAATTTGTTGCCTGCTACCCACATCTCCACCAACAGCTTTTGGGCTGCCACTTTACCTGGCACCTTGAAAATCACCGATGCCGTATTCTTTGGGAGGTGTCCGGCCTGGTAGTACCGTTCGATGGTACTCACTGACCGCATCCACTTCACCGAGGGTGGAGGGACTACAACTCCCAGTTTCTCTGCCTCCATCTGCTCTCTAAGGTCCACCAGCCTACTCTGGTGGCAGTACCGGTCGTTTGGCACCAGGATCTTCAGCTCCGCCCACGTCCTGTTTGTGACAACATTAATAATCGCCCTATCAGCTCTCCTGGCCGCCTCCAAAATCTCCTTCTTGAACTGCAGGAGCATTGCTGCTGATGCTCCGAATCGCGCCGTCATTGACAGTCATCCCTGCACCAAAATCCTGAACGCTTCGGTCCGGACGTGGGCCGGTGCCACCTTGCTGAGTGCAATATTGACAAAGGCTACTGCGCTTGCTGCCACTGCTGGGTTGATCTGCGATGCGCCCACTGCCCACTGAAAGACGATTCCCCGCTCATCACACGGGATCTACCCCTTTATGGGTTCCAGCCCTGAGTGCTCCCGTTCCGGTTTCCCGTTCCCACCCACCCACTTGTAATCTGACTGGGGGAGGGCCGCTGCTGCAGCCGCCCACTGTGCCCAATTGCTCTGCTGCTGCTGCCGCTGCTGCCACTGGTGCCGTGGTTGCAGTGGTATCGTGAGGGCATAGGCCCATTCCTCCTCCCACCAGCTCTCCAGTGCCCGCATTCCTGCCATGTGTTCGATCCTCTTCCCTGCTGCCATCTCTTCGAGGTCGTGGCTGTCACCAGCGAGGCTCAAAATCGGACGCATTGCCCTGCCATACACCTCCTCCTCCTCCGCATTAAATCTCCCTGCCTCCCATCTCTTCCGCACCTTGGCTTTCGCTGCTGCCTTTTCCACCGCTCCTGCCTCCTTTTTCTGCTCTTTCTTTGGGGATTGGTTGCTGCATGCATGCAGGGATATCGATTTCTACCCTATTCGGCAACCACTCCAGCCACAGCCACACATTAAAAAATAAACAAAAAATACTTTGATGTTGGTGTTTGTTGTGGAAAAGGGGCATACGGCACGCGGTAAACTATCACCAGATACTCGAACTTTCATCCCCATTACTACATACAACCAAAATTACATCTATTTCGCGTCTACTTTGCCATGACTTCTACCTTGATTCCTATTCCCAAGAGCGCCGAATTTTGGTGCAACAAATTATTCCATCTCCACACTCCTATCGTTCTGACGGCGGAAGAATTTGACACATACTGGCCACTCATAAGTACAGTGTATACAAAACTCAGCGGTTGTACATCACAGCAGAACGGTGAAGTTACAGTACAGAGATATGAATGCCAATTAAGAAAAAGTAAGAAGGCGGGTAAACCTCCTCCAGTGAAGGATGGGGTCAAGAAAAGATACGGAACAACAGTACAACAGTCTAGACTTTGTCAGGTCCGAATCAAAGTTACGCATACAGTCAACAAACCAATCACTGTGACGGTCGAACGTTTGGATGCAGAATAACACCAGCACGATCTGGCTAGAAGCAGGGAGATTGGACCTTCTGCTCTCGCAATTCAACTGGCAACGGTAGAAGTATCGAAGGGATATCAACAGGCACAAGTTATGAATACGTTGAAAGGAGTCGCTACACCCCAGGGCTCTGAACGCCTGATTGCGATCGGTGGAGCGCACATGACACGGTAAGAACATGAAAAAGAGGGTTTTTTTTATTAATATATTAATTGATTTGTTTAGAAAACACATAGAAAATGCAGCACGAGGGCTTCCCTGATTGGACGAACGTATACATTTGAAGACTACCACCTTTCAGCAGGATGTTGATGAAGCGATCCGTCTTCTTGGGGAGAAGGGGTGGTTACACGAGGAGTATACTGTGTTGGATGCAAAGGGCGAGCCCCATTGGGGGCTTTGCTTTGCATATCCGACACATATTCAGATCCTCCGAAAAAGGGGTTACTTTACCCAATTCGATTCTGCCCACAAGACGAATACGTGGGGCCATAATATGTTCTTCTTTCTGGTTCGCAATGAGCAAGGAATCTGGATTCCTGGTGCTCATTGTGTGGTAGAGCGAGAAAATTCTGAGATACTTGCTCATGCCATGAAGACTTTTAAAAAATGGTGTGGGTGGGAACCTCGTTATGTTCTTACCGATGATAGTGCTGTTGAGTAGCTGGCTGTTCGGTGCGCGTTTTCCGGACTCGAAGGAGGAGAACCGGAAGTGGAGCATCTTCTCTGCACTGTTCACCCTATGCGTACCCTCAACAAGCGATTCAAGTCCGAAGCCGACAAGCCAATTTTCAATGCTTTACGACAAGCTATGTACACGTTGAGACGTACCAGATGTCTTGACCTGTACGGAGAAGCCATCTTTCTGGCACGAGACAAGAAAACCAAGAATTACATCTGTACTTATTGGTTGGATACCTCCCGGAAATGGGCGATGTATGCGTGCTCTCATAGCCCTCTACTACAACAGATCACGTCAATAAATGGTGCAGAGGCATGGCATCGCCAGTTGAAAGCTGGTGGTGGATTGAGAACAGGCGACGCAAGTAATCACGGTATTATTATTTTTAAAATTTGACTTATTTGATTATTCTAACAATTTTTAATCTAGGTATCAGGGGGATGATCCTTCAAATCATGCAACAAGCGGAATACTGAGACTCGAACGCACAGAAAGCTCTCAATGACTTCCGTATCAAGAGTTTGTCAATCGTCTACCGCGAGTATCCAGAAGTTGGGTTGTTTCCAGGCCCAGTTCAAAAGTTACTGGGTCCAGAAATCGATGCTGTCGTGGAGAGAATCGCTCAGGGGGAGCAGATTCCTATTTTTGACGAAAATTTAACATGTTATTGCAAGTAAGTAAACACCATGAGAATGAAATTGATATGAAATTAAAACATAGTAATAGGTTTGCTTGGCAATATTTGCTTGCTTGCCGTCATATCTTCCACCTAGATTCAGAAACGAAAGTTCTCACAGAAGACCAATGGCACACCTATGTCGCTTTATTTGAGGAGTGTGGGTTTGAAGTTTATGAGACGATGGGACATGTGCTGGTGGAGCTGGAAGAACGACCACAGGTGGGTAACATCAGAGTCAGAAGCGTTCTTCAGTTATGTGAACTGGGAGAACGTCTTAACCAGCAGCTTTACGCAATTCATGATATGGTAGAAGACCGTATTGTGGAAGCAGAAGACCGGGAGATTGTGGAGAATTGGATGGGTTTTGTGACACTGGGGTTGTATCGTAACCGGAGTGTAAGGAGAATCAAAGGTGATCAGGCTACTTTCGATAATTCACAGCAGAATAATCTTAGATCTTGTGTGTGGGTTCGGTGGTAGTGTTTTTTGGTGATGTTCGTGCTGAGGATTCTTTCTCGTCGGGAGGAAGAAACCCTCTCTTTTATTCTGAGAGCAGTGGCGTGAAAAGTGGTGACTCGGGTTTGGATTCCCCCGAGGCGTATAGGCCCCGTGGGTGATCCATTGGTCATGGCCGGGGTGTAGATAAGGGAGATGAGCTCTCTATGCCGTCGGGGGGGGTGCTAGCCCCAGACCGCTCGTACGTGGTCTCTCCCTACAGGGACCCAGACCTTTTTCTCATACGTGGTTCCTCTGGTTCGAGAGCCCAACCAGTGTCTGCCTAGCACATCCGCTTCGTTGGCACTTCGACCCCTCATCCCGGAGTTTGCCCCTTACGGCCGGTCTCGGACGTAAACTAATCTCCGTTCCCTTAACTCCCGCCTAGACTCTGGGATCATCATCTGTCACCCGCCAGCCCTGTTCTAACTCTACCGCTATGCTCTCTAGACTCTCAGGTGTAACACTACCTCCCCTCCCCCTTAGCCTCGTCCCGAGTGCTAACACTTTTCTTATCTGAGTAGCCCATCTCTTTCTGACCATAAGGTCCTTTCAATGCCGAAGTTCCTTCAGCGTCACGGACTGCAGTCCTCCTCCCCTGCAGCCCTCCCAGTCACCGGATCAGAGTTCTTCCCTCAGAATGTGCCTGTAATCCGTCTGTATGACTGGGCCCTCAGAGTAGGCCGGTACGTACTCTTACTTGTCGGGTCATATTGCGTCGTACTCGCCGCCGCGCTGTGTCAAGGCTTGGCCGGCTCTGTGAGGTTCTGGGGTCGCAGCTGGCACAGGGAATCAGGAGAGGCATGGTGTCCTTCGTGCTAGTAACCCGTATACTCGGCAGTGACCACGCCCACATCCTTCCGGGGGGAGACTAGTATGCTGGAGCAGTGACAGCACTTGTCGGGGACTCACTTCACCGCTTATGTGCCATCTGCGCCGGTTCCGTCGGTCCGAGTCGGTCGCCGAGAGGTCGATACGTCTGTTCTGAACGGTTTTCCAGACTCTGAACGGTTTCAGCCGCGTGTACTCTTCGTCGGGCGCCCGATCGGGGGCTTCCTGTGGTTGCCTGAGAAGCGGGTCTTTTTGTTGATCGTGATGCTTTGGTACTGAAGTTCTCCACACCTTCAGCCCACTACCGCCAGGTCTCCAGTGGAACTGGTCTAGCCCTCGGTGAGCCGGTAGTCCCTCGGCGCGTCTGGATTCCATTGATGAAACTCCCGGAGTTTCTCCAAACTGCCTACCGAAATGTTGTCGAATGGTTCTTTCGTCCAATCCTTGCGTTCCGGATAGTCCAGCCATTTGACGAGGTAGAGGATCCTTTTGTTGTTTCTCCGGCCGTGTTCGACCAAAGACATAACTTCGTCCACATCATATTCCTACGACTGTTCGATGTCGTCAGCCTCTCGGAGTACCTTTGAAGGGTCCGGTGGTGCTCGGTGTTCGCTGGTGCGGTATGGTTCGAGGAGCGAGACATGGAAGACATTGTGGATCTTCGATTTTCGAGGTAGCCTGAGGCGGACGGCCAGCGGGGAAACAATCTTTTCTATCTGGAAGGGACCATGATTTTTGTGGTCCAGTTTCTTTGAGGGGCGGCGCATTCTGATGTTGCGACCGTCGAGCATTACCAAGTCTCCCATCTGGTATGCTGGGGGTTCCTTTCGATCCGGGTTGGTGTATCGGCGCATTCGTTCTTGCGCGGCCTCCAGTCCCTTCCGAGACTCCTTGTGTACCGTTTTCATCCAATGGCCGTAGATGGTGCTGGCTGGATTAAGGGGTTCGTCCGTTTCTTTAGGTGGGTTGACCGCCGTCAGGTGAAACCTGTAGTTGGCGTAGAACGGCATCATTCCATTGCCCGTTGTGACCGAGTTATTGTATGCGAATTCTGCCATTGGTAGTAGGGACACCCAGTTATCCTGTTCCCTGGTGGCAAAGGCTCGGAGGTAGGCCTCGATCGTTTGATTGAGCTGTTCCATTTGTCCGTCGGTTTGTGGGTGGAAGGCCGTTGACATACGAGGCCGGATGTCCGACAGCTGCAGGAACTCCTTCCATGCTTCCAACGTGAACCTGGAATCTCGGTCTGACACGATATCAGTTGGTAGGCCGTGGAATTTCCAAACCTCCCTTGCGAAGGCGATCGCCAAGCCTAGTGCAGTCTTGCGGGTTTTTGGTAATGGTATGAAGTGTGCCATCTTGGTGAACCAGTTGATGACTACCCAGAGCTGGTCGCATTCCTCCGATAGCGGTAGTTCCGTTATGAAATCCATTGCTATTGACTGCCATGGGGCGTATGGTAGTTCTAAGGGCGAGGTCAGTCCATATGGACGGTGGTGGGCGGCTTTATTCTGCTGGTATTCTGGGCAGCTTCTGACGAAATCGATTATTCGTTCGTTTATCTTTGGCCACCAGAAGTTTCTGCAGATGAGCTCGATTGTCTTGTCCTGGCCCATGTGTCCCGCTACCTTGTTGTCGTGTTCTGACCATAGTATCTGGTCGATCAGCCCTTCCGGGACCCATAGCATGCCCTTTCTGTAGAGCAGTCCGTCACAGACTTCCAGTATTCCTTCCTTGTCCTTTCGGTCCTCCGACACTGCTTCCTGTTCCGCCCGATTCCGGGCTTGGCTGTGAACAAAGTCGCTTGTTGCCGCCTTCCTGACTTCCTCCACGAAGCGTGGGTCCCATTTCCACGCTGGGAGCGAGGTTAGTCTGGCTGACGAACAGACGAACGAATGTGTCCAGCGTTCTTCTAAGTGCTTTTCTTCCAAAATCGTCGTTATCAGCTGGTTTTCTATCCCCCCCTTTTCCAGGCGGTACTTCGAACGCCTGGATAGTACATCTGGCTTCCCGTTCTGAGTTCCTGGACGGTAGTAGATTCGGAAGTTTATGCCGGCTAGGTGTTCCGCCCAACGGGCCTGTTGCCGATTAAGCACTTTTGTTGTAGAGAAGTACTCCAGGTTGTGGTGGTCTGTGAATACCTGTATTTGGTGCTCTGCCCCTTCACAGTATCGGCACCAGTGCTTAAATGCGTTGACGATGGCCAAAAGTTCCTTGTCGTGGATATCATAGTTGATCTCCGCAGGTTGGAACTTTCGGGAGTGGAATGCTACTGGGTGCAACCGGTTTTCTTCGCCTCGTTGGGACAAGACAGCTCCTATCGTGAAGTCCGAGTCGTCGGTTTCGAGGATGACCGGTCTTGTTGGATCGAAGTGGGTTAGAATCGGCACCTGAGTAAATCTCTTTTTCAGTTCTTGGAAGGCGGCTTCGGCTTCCGTGTTCCAGGACCATTGTTTCGTTTTCTTGGTCAGCTCGGTCAGCGGACGCGCTACCTTGGAGTAGTCCTGGATGCAACGTCGGTAGAAGTTAGCGAATCCCAGAAACGCCTGTACTTCTGTCAACGAGTTCGGTGTTTTCCAGCTTAGCACTGCGTCGACCTTGTCTGTTGACATCTCAATCCCATCTCTTCCGATCGTGTACCCTAGGAACTCTACTTTCGGTTTTTTCCACACGCATTTTTCCGGTGATACTGCCAGTCTGTAGGAGGAGGATTCCGGCCGCTGCGGGCGCTGCGGACGCTACGCCCAGCGGGGTGTCTAGAGTTCGGGTGACACGGACAGTGCTACGGGAGTGTGACATAGGGCTACATAGGACAGTCACGGT
>Ga0307516_10006433_pt1 | contig 13760 bp, 15 predicted proteins | sample 19_EM_MG_FD_203310 | JGI IMG/M metagenome (GOLD analysis project Ga0307516, IMG submission 203310) | Populus trichocarpa ectomycorrhiza microbial communities from riparian zone in the Pacific Northwest, United States - 19_EM | ecosystem: Host-associated > Plants > Roots > Unclassified | place... | reverse complement strand
AAAAAAATATTTTTTTTTTTTTTTTTTACTACCCCCCCCCCCCCCCCCCCCCCCCCCAGTCTCCGCTCACAAGCGGCTACCTGGCCGATCCCTTCCTCCTACCATACTCACTTCGCCGCCGCCGCCACCTTCACCACCCAGACCTCTTCCCATCTCTCCCAACGAAAACTCCCTCTCGCTCACTTATGCACTCGTAATTTGCAAAAAAAAAAACCCCCTCTGTCCTCGTCTCGTCTACCCGCCATCCTGACTGCCCGTCGTTGTTTCATGACAAGGCGTCAAGTCGGGGCCTTTGTACTCCGTGCTCACGCTTCTCAGTCACTCGTTACATACCAACATCTCCCCTCGCTCTTCCGTTCGAACTTTATAGCAGATAGCCGGGCAGGTGCGACATTCATTCGGTGCGCCCACAATTCCGAACTTCAACTGAACCTCCTACTGCGCCCTCCTCGTGAAATAACATGACGGCGCGTCAGCCTTCCGCCAGTTCGCTCTCTCACGCCAGTGGCGCTTCTTCGCCTGGGGGTTACCCGAACCCCGGCGCGCTCCACGACCCGGATCCGCTGATCCTGAGTGCGGCCGAGATACCTTCGTTTCACGGCGACTCGTTCCCACAGCCCGCCTATGGCATCGACTCGCCGTATCCAACCATGACAGCAACCTATATTCCATCGGGGATTCCTCCTACCGGAATGTTAAGGCCTCGTGCACATACCAGTGCCGGCGCCGATCCGGGGGGGAGCGCGTTCAACCCTCAGCACTTGAGGACTACGGTGCAAAGGAATTCTATATTGCCAGTGCATACAAGTGCAGGAATGCGGCACGTGTCGACGTCTCAATTGGAGGCTGGCGGGAGGTTTGGCGGTGGTGGTGGTGGTGGCGGCGGTGGTGGTGGAGGGGGAGGGACTGTTGGTAACGGCCATTTCATTCCGCCGCCGCCGCCGTCGCAACCACCGCCTCCATCGTCGCTACCTGCGATGGCTCGTAACCAGCAAGAGTTCCAGCCCATGTATGCACCGAGGCCCGACTATAAAAACTCACCGGGTTACAATTATCCTTATTCGCCTCAACCGCCTTCGTCATCGCATGGCGTCCCGTATTCCCCGCATCAGAAGCCTCCGCCCCTCCAAGTGCCAGCATACAATGCCAACCAATACAACCCATCGAACTATAATACCCCTCGACATCAGCCTGACATGTATCGCCATCCATCCGCACAACTGTCCGAATCGTCTTTTCTTCGGCTCGACCCTCAGGACGACTACAGGAACGCCCCACTTTCAGCTGGTGGCCTCGGCCGCTCGAACCATCCGCCACAATCTCCGTTGGTATCGTCGTTCTCGGCGGCTTCTGACATTGCAGCCCTGTGGTCCATCGACCGTGTAACCGGCTATCTTGACCGTCACCGGTTCCCATCCGAATGGCGTCAGGCGTTCCGAAATCTTAATATCCATGGCGTCGAGTTCTTGGAACTAGCGCACAACCAGGGCATTTTCCAGCATGTGCTCCCAGAGGTTATGCGGATAAACCCCGCCTTGGATGAGTCTCAGGAACGGGTGGCTGCGAAGAACATCAAAAAGATGATTCAAGATATACACAGGCTAGCGCAAGGTGAAGAGTACGGCGACATGACCGCCCCAAGGCAACTGACCATGCGGCGGCCCGTGCCTACACCGAGGAGTTGTACGATGCCCGTGTACTCGGAGGCCGTCGGTTTTAATAGTGCTACCGGGGGCGAGGCACAACGGCCGAATGGATCCGACCCGGGGTTGAGAAGTCGAAGTGATTTTACAAAGTCGATTCTGGGTTCTGTCGACCCGATCCGCCACTCGCCCTCGAACTCCGAAAGCGGTGGGGGTGGGGGTGGAGGTGGCGGTGGAGGCGGCGGCAATGGGCATCGACCATCTGTTCCAGGTTCTCCACACGGGTCGCCACGCCTTGCGCATCAGCTCCCTTCTGCTCGACATGGACACTCGAACTCTATGGAATCGAACTCATCTACTATAAATCACAGACAAGGCGACGGGAAGAATGACAAAGCACGCCAGATACTCGGGCTGATCCCTAGAGGCAGTGGCGGCAGCGACAAGGCGGAATCGCCGCACGGGTCGAGCAGGCAGGATACATTCGATTTGCCGCCACAACATCCGCAGCAGCGGCACGGTGGAGGGAAGATACTGGACAAAGTTAAGCGGCGGTGGTTCTCAAGGGATGGGGATGTTCACGACGAGGAGTCGCCTACTAGTCCCGGACGCGGGCGCGGACTGGTTAGCTTGCCCTTCGCTGCATCGGAGAATAACGGCAGCAGTTCGTCGGTCGATAAGGTGTCGGTTTCGTCGGTCGATGGAACCAGGAGGCATCGCGCTTCATATGGTCAGCTTCCGGCAAGGAACACGCCCTCGTATGTGCTTGTTACGAGGGATGCTAGAGTGTGGACCTTGGTTGATATCACGCACGCTGAGACTGCGGATGCAGTGAGGATGGAGATCTGTAGCAACTTGGAAATTGGGGACTGGGAAACTGCTTTGATTTGTCCTACCGAGCTCGGGCAGGGGACGCACGGTAAGGGTCTTTGGATTGTTAAGAGTCACTTCGGGTTGCTTGGAAATTTTACTGACGACTTGTATAGATGACGCGTTGGCGGACAATATGTTGATGCTCTCCTGTCGAAACAAGGCCGACAGTGTTGCGACGTTGAAGTTGTTCGTGCAATCATCGCCTGGGTCCGCAGTTGAATCGTCACCTTCGGTATCTCCATCGAAGCACGGTATCTTCCTCGCTGAACCTCGCCCGCTATTTGCCGACGGCAGGCCCCACTCAGTGTCGCTCGCATCTCCGACCACGGAGTCCGCCTCGAGCACACTGAAGCAGAGTAGCGTGGCTAGGAAGTTGGTCGAAAGCGCGGCAGTGGAGAGTGATCGTATTTCCTCTCCAGTTGAGTACGTAGCCAAGGGTGATGACGGTGGTGATCTCGATGTCTTACGACAGAGATTGGCCGTGCTTCGTAGACACCAGGAGTCCGGCAACTCAGCTGGCAATCCGAAAATCAACGTCATCCAGCCAAATAGCCCTCTTCCTCCGCCGGCACCACCACAGGGCTCGGTTCAGCCGTCTCCTAACGACCAGAGTCCACCGCCGTACCCTGCTACAGCAGATGCAGCGACCGCAAATTCTGAGGATCAGCCGCCCGCGACCCCGCAGGCCGACTCGTGTCCTTCCCCTGGCGGTCCCGAAAATGAGTTGTTCTTTGAGGATCGCAGGGCTTCTTCTCCATTTGCCTACGCGAACGGCCGTGGTGGATCCGCTGGTGCACTTACTCTGGAAGCTGCGGCCCGTCAGAAGATGGATGGACTATCTCAGCAGCAGCAAATCCAGCAGCAGCAGCGGCCAGTGGAGCAAGGTTTCCAGAGAAGTACGAGACCGCCGGATCTCGACAAGGGATTCCAGAAGGGTGGGCAACGTCGCATCGTTGATTTCGATAACCCGCGAGCTTCGCCTTACGAGGACCGCAAGATGGAGGATCTTATCCCGCAAAGAAATCCTCCGCCAGTACCCGTACCTTCAATCAACCGGTCGTCTTCCGGCTCCTGGACTAAGCTTCAGGCAGCCCAGGCACAGGCACAGATGCAGGCTATGAGGAGGGCTGCTGGTGTCACGGAAGGCATGGATAAACCAATGGTACAGGTGCGCCGGCCGGATGGACATCCCGGACCACCTCCGCGGAACAACAGTGGCCCGGATCCTTCGGCTGGCATCGGCTCCTCGTTGATCGCGGCCGGTGCAGTTTCTGCCAGTATCACCGGGGCCCGGATCCCTGGTGTTTCGGCACGCCCCTCGCCGCACCAGAGGCAGAATCTGCACCAAAGGGCACTTTCGAATGGAAATTTCGGTGGTCCTGCGTCGCAGAAACTCAAGGTGATAATTCCCTCCGGGGGCCGTCCGGTGTCCCAGAGTATGAGCCCGATGAATATGGCCCCCGCCGTTATCCACAATCCTGCGCTCGGACATGAGACTCCATTCAGGGAGAACGATGTGCACTTTACGAAAGCGCTTGAGTCTGCTACAGCGGACGCCCAGGCAGATGACGATGACAGCGACAGCGATGATGGACTGTTTGCAAGACCTGTTATCCGAGCTGGTAGCAGCGAGCCGGCGAAGCCTACTCCTGCGCCCCAGCCGCAAGAGGCATCCGAAAAGCCCAATCTGTCCATCGCCACCAACAGTACGAAATCAGTGAAGTTCAAGTCGCCTACGACGACATCAACCACCGGCAGTGGAAGCAACACCACTGCGCAAACACCACTGACTCCGGAGTACGAAGAGGGCGACGACCGGCAGGGATTCAACTCGCCGACGGTATTCAACAGCAACTCTGTCCCGAGCTCTGCTGCGGGACTTCCTCATTCGCCCGCCGACTACTCCCGTCTGGGCCGCCGTGACTCGTTCCGGAACGATGTGTGGGCATCTCGTCCGGCTCCCGAAGCGCTGGTCAATCATCTCGACGACTACTTCCCGGGTCTGGACCTGGACCAGCCGGTAGCCGACGAGAACACCTCTCCACCGCTGTCACCTGCATTGCCCGGGAAACAGCAGTCGTATCAACTCAGCGACCCACCGGTGCCTAGGTTCGATCAGGACGACGCTTCGTCGACGGTGGGGTCGATGATGGCTGTGCCCATGAATAGGGGCAAAGCGGTTGCTCAGAGAAATGTTGGGCGATCCGGGGGACTGGGCAGAAGGACCACTATCCGTGACGTCGCAAAGCGGGCTCACGAGCCAAGGCGTCTTGTGCAGCCCCAGATCGAAGGCATCAAGAATAGTGATATCGGACGGAGGAAGAGTACCAAGATGTTTGGTGCCAAAACTATCGAGATCAAGGGCAAGCGCGCAGCGCAGCATCGCCAACAGAAGGCCCCCGAGCAATCGCAGGCGCAGCCGTTTGGTGGCGCTCCCACCAGGCAGGCCACTTTCAAGTGGTTCAAGGGAGAGCTCATCGGCAAGGGAACGTACGGCAAAGTGTACTTGGGCATGGTCGTCACCACTGGTGAATTCATAGCCGTCAAGCAGGTCGAAGTATCCAAGAGCTCTGGCGATACCGAGCATCAGAAAGAGTTGATCGCCGCGTTGAACCAGGAGATCATCACCATGGAGCACCTCGACCATGTCAACATCGTGCAATACCTCGGCTGCGAACGCGAAGATTTCGGCACCCACATGAGCATCTTCCTCGAGTATATCCCCGGCGGCAGCATCGGCAGTTGTCTCCGCAAGCACGGACGCTTCGACGAGCCCATGGTTCGCAGTCTCACCCGGCAAACGCTCAGTGGGCTAGAATATCTCCACCGTGAAGGAATCCTTCATCGCGACCTCAAAGCCGACAATATCCTCCTCGACGTCGACGGGACCTGCAAGATCTCGGACTTTGGGATCTCGAAGAAAACCGACAACATCTACGGCGACGACCCCGGGAACTCGATGCAAGGCTCGGTCTTCTGGATGGCGCCTGAAGTCATCCGACCGGAGGCGCAGGGCTACAGTGCAAAAATCGATATCTGGTCGCTCGGGTGCGTGGTGCTCGAGATGTTTGCGGGCCGCAGACCGTGGAGCAAGGAAGAGGTTATCGGTGCGATCTACAAACTCGGCTCCGAACGCCAGGCCCCGCCCGTGCCCGATGATGTCTCTTCGGTTATCTCGCCGAGCGCTATCGGCTTTTTGGCGGATTGTCATACTATGTGGGTTCTTTCCCTTCCCTTCCGTCTCGTACAAGGCTAACGAAGAAACAAGTGACCCTTCGGAACGCCCAACAGCAAAGACGCTCCTCGAAGAACATGAATTCTGCACTGTCGATCCGAACTACGATTTCTTAAAGACGGAGCTCTACAAGAAGATCAAGTCCAAGCCTTAATTCCCATTACATCTCACTCGTTTCATTTCATCGCGTGGCATAATTACTCCCCCTTAGTAGCGTTAGCGTGTTTTCATTTTTGGAGCGTTTTTGTTATTCGTCATTCATGTGTTTGCCTGGAGTTTTTTTTTGTATTATGTTTTGATCTGGTTTTTGGCGCATAGGCGGACGGGCAAATGGGAGGGAATGGGGTGAGAAGGATCAGTTGTATGTGTGTTGATGTGACGGCCAGGGATGGTCTTGGGCTCGACTTGCGGGGTGGTTGGAGGGGGGTAAGAAGGAGAAGGAGAGGGGGGGGCATGTAGTTGGATCGTACCGGGAATGTGCTGATGCTATTATTTTTTGGCATAGCTGTGGATGATTGGGAGAGCAGGTTGGCAAACATATGGCGTTTATCACTTGGGAATATCCCACTGCTGGGCTCCCACGAACAGCGAATCGATTCCATACAGACAGATATATATCTCTAAATAACATGCACGAGCAGATGGGGGCGCCGCGGCTTGTCCGAGCCGGGCTGTTGGCAGGACTACCTACATAATACCTGTGTACCCCGCGAGAGAAGGACTGGACTACCTAGGCTGCGCCGGGCCGGGCAAAAGGAGATGGGAGTTACTCACCCGCACACGAAAACTACTTGTTTATGTACTGAGGAAGCGCAACGGGAAAGGAGAGAAGAGAGGGAAGAGAGATGGGCGTCCCGTCCTGGGCTGATAAAGCTCGGGGCAGGGGCGGCTTCTCTGTGACGGTCTTCATCGGCGGGAACAGGGACACCAGGCCGCAAAAGGCACGCAAACCCAAAAAAAGGGTCGGAGCCAAGCACTCAGACTGAGAGACAGAGGAGAGGTGGGAAAGGGAGCGGGCGTGTCAGCCCGTAGAGAGAGGAGGCTGGAGCCGAGGAATTGGGGGCAGAGGCTGAGGAACTACCGCTGTTCCTCCCCACCCCTTCCTTCATGGTTTCCGCAGGAAAGAGGGAGGACTAGGCGGAGGTCCTCCAATGATTTCTTTTGTCATTCCTTTGGTTTTCCGAATCTTCTTGGGAAAGGCCTGGGCGGAGGGCAAAGGGGAGCTTGCAACGTGCCCGCCACCGCGCGGACAGCGGATGGGAAAAATGGATAAAATGTACGCCGCCATAGTCTAGATGGGCTGAATGCGAGTATGATTAAACAAAAAAAAAAACTTGTTTATGTACTGTGTACTGATATGGTCGGCAAAATGGGACGGATGTGCAGCTGTATGGCGTCGAGCGCGGAAATGGCGAGGACGACTAAGGATCTACAATCGCGAGAGGTATAGTCGGTGTGCTGTACCGGCCGGCGCTGGCGGGCGGATTGTTGCTGTATGAACAGGTCCGGCTGGAACGAGCTAGAGCGGGTATGGCCAGAACGAATATAATTCGTTTTTAATTCGATTCCTTTTATTTTTTAAAAAAAAGGACCCCCCCTCCCCCCAATAGCGAAACCTTGTGCAGGACGCCTCCAGCTCCCTTGTACACAGGTGATATATAGAAGTCCGAACCAACCACCCGCCGCCCAAAAAAGGACAAACATAAATGCGGATATACCTATAAAAAAAACAAAAAAACAGACCAGATTACTCCCCTCCCTTCTCCTCCTCACAACTCATCAATGCCCTCGTGACCAACCACCCCGTCCGCGCTCGAGGTCGGGCCGTCGGCCTCCGACTTGGCCACCTCCAACCTAGCCTCCAACTTGGCTGCCTCCAACTTGGCCGCCTCCAACTTAGCCGCCTCCAACTTAGCCGCCTCCAACTTGACTGCCTCCAACTTGGCTGCCTCCAACTTGGCCGCCTCCAACTTGGCCGCCTCCAACTTAGCCGCCTCCAACTTGGCCGCCTCCAACTTGGCCGCCTCCAACTTAGCCGCCTCCAACCTGGGCGCCTCCCACGCATCGACCACGAGTTTCGCGACGTTCATGCCCATAAGACTGCTCGTCTCCATGGTGCTAATGAAGCTCTCGATGCCGCCAGTGTACCACAGGCCCGGAGCGAGTTTGGTCTCCTCGAAGGTGACGCGCGGGTACTCGTAGGGATACGACTTCCAGATGTGGCGGTACATCCACGTGATGTCGCTCTTCTCGTCCGTGGCGCCGATGATGGCGCGCACGCGCTCGTCGCTGAAACGCGCGGGCGAGAAGACCTTGTACACGTGCTCGGACTCGCCGTTGGGACGGACCACAGTGCGCAGCGTGGACACGCTGAAGAAGCCCGTGTTGCCGACGCCGTGCACGCCCTCGCCGCGGAGGAGGACGGGGTCCTCGCGCTCGGTCGCGTTAAGGGTGGTCATGACTGCCTGGGGCACCGCGGAGCTGGCGGGGAGGTTGAAGAACACCGGGTCGAGTCTGCGTGGGGAGGCGAAGAGCGTGACGTGCAGCGTCACAAACGGGATCTTGTCCGGCGTCTTCTCGAGCTTCGGGAGAACGTTGAGGTCCGAGTACTGCCACGGGCCGGCTACGATGACCTCGTCGTAGACGTCCGACGTCGCGATCGGGGAGCCGTCCTTCTTGCTGGTGACAATCCACTCGCCGTTGTGCTCGTCGCGTTCGAGCTGCGTCACCGTCGCCTTGAGCCGCAGGTCGACGGAGCTGTTCTTCAGCATGCCCTCGAAGATGCGCCAGTTCCCGCCCTCGACGCTGACGGCGCCGTCGGTCGCCATGCAGACCATCGTCTCCAGGCCGTGGATGAGACCGAGGTTCTGGCCGTAGTTGACGCGCGTAGACGCTTGGATCAGGTCGTGGGCGAACGCCTTCGAGATGCCGTTCTGTTCGAGGAACTGCTCGCCGGTGCTGCCGACGGCCGGCAGGAGACCCACGGTCTCGACGGCATCTGACAACGAGCTGAACGGGAATATCGGGGGATTATACATGGCCAGGAACTTGCCGACCGTGGCTTCGGTGAGCTTCTTGGTGCGGTACGGACTGACTGGTCCGTACTTGTAGAACAGCTTCGCGAGCGACCACCACTCTCCCTCGGGGAAGGTGAAGACGAAGTCCTTGCCGTCGTACACGCCCAGAACGTCTGCGGTCGCCTCCTTCGTCCGCGGGGCATCGGCGACGGCGGACACGGTGAGCCCAAATTCGGACGCCGCGTTGACTAAGTTGTGGTTGATGGAGACGAAGATGGAGGCGCCTAGCTCGATCGGGATCGAGGGGTCATCGTAGGCGTTGACAGTAGTTGAGCGCCCGCCGATGTACGAGTGCTTGTCGAAGACGGTGATCTCGACCGGTAGCGAAGACACGGCGGTCGAGTTAGCGAGAAATTTGCGGAGGTAGTAGGCCGACGATGAGCCCGCGGATCCAGCGCCTGGTGTTTCGATACGCGTATTAATAAGCCATCTACGATGGGAATCAAAGAAGTAGGTACATACCGATGATAGCAACACGTTTCCCCTCACGCTTGGGCTTCTTCTCCACGACGGCCTGATCGGGGATGGCAGTGGGGACCTCGATGCCCCCCGACGGGGTGAGAGCGACCAACTTCCGGCGGATGGTGTCGAAGATGCTGGCGTCGGCTGAGTGGAGGCAGAAACACAGCGCGACGAGGAACACGAAGACCGTGACTGGACGGCAGTGGCGGTGGGACGCCATGGCTCTCTCTCTCTCTCTCTATCTCAGAAGTATACGATGACGTCTATGAAAGGCAATGATTTACGTCGACGTCGATGTGAATTGGGGGTTGGAGGGGAAGTGTTTTGTTGGGGTTTGACAGCTGTGAGTGAGGTTGACAGGTGTCGGAAAGTAAACAACGGACTCCGCACTCTGCACCGTGGAGTATGCTACCCTACGCAGATAACAGCGATACCCTAAAAGTGTTGAGTGGGCTCGAGCTTAGGCAGCAGAAGACGAGCCTTGCATTAAGCAGAGTACTGTATCTATCTATGACTGACCCCGGTGCGGGATAAATACCTGGTTGGGCCGACGAGGCCCAGTTCGTATATCTATCGTACTTAGATTAAAGTGAGGCCACGCAGCCAACATCCGACACCGCGCACGTTTTACATTATCCAGATAACTCTAGTTATCCATCTCTGCCCCCTTTGAATACCATATAACTAATCTACTTCTCGAGCGGACAGTCTCATATTTTAAGATGGAACGGACGGGGCTAGCTGCATGTAGTTAGGGTAGGGTGGCTGGCTGGCTGGCTGGCTGGCTGGCTTGGTTCATCTTGTGAACGGGTGCGTTGTTGGAAGCGAGGATGCCAGAGCAATCACCTGCTGCCCTATACCAGACGCGGCAGGAGGAAAGGCGGGCATGAATGCTTCGTCGAATACTGCATCGTCACGGAATCAAGCGGACAAGCAACACGCTTTCGCCCCACTGCGCTTGTGAACTGTGTATACTCACCGGGAGCGGACCGGAGTCAGCAAAGGGCACCGAGCGATACTGCAATCCTTCTGGGCTGCCTACCGGCCGGTGTGCGGATTCGTCGTTTTTATACTCTGGTCTAGATGGGAAGATATCATCCAGGGTGATTTTTCGGGTCGATGCCTGGCCGATTTTCGAGTGAATTAGGCAAAGCATCCCCACTGCGTCTTCTCCCTCTCTCGTGATCGAATGGGCGCCCTCACTACGAGTAGAGTGGAAATGAGGCATCGGCCAGACCTTGTCGACGTCTCCCCCCGTCGTTTGAGTGCCACGACCTCCGCAGAAGAACCACATCACCAAGCGTGCTCCGTTGCTGAACAGCTCGACAGCTCAGTGAGAACACCCTCGTCAACGAGGCGCCAGCACGTCGTGTACACCACGGCATGGCGCATAGATATAGGGGATATGTAGGATTCGAATTTCGAACGTGTATCCGGCGCAGGGTTGGTTGTCCTGGGCCCTTCGGAATGGCGCGCAAACCGGGCACCATACCATATCATGCCTCTCTCTCCGTTCCACATGCTCGACTCCAGTTAGCCCAATCGATCCCTCAAATGTCGACGGCTAGAGCCGCAGGAGTGCTGTTCTCTCGTCTCTCCCCCTCCCCTCCACTTTCCTGGTCAGACACCAGGACCCAGAAACGTGGGCCGGACCGGAAGTCGTCCACGGCAGCGGGAGTACCGGGCGATCCATCATCTGCGGAGTCAATTGGCGGGGGGCGGGCCTGAAGAGCCGGAGGAACCAGAGCGCCATGCCGTGGTATGTATGAAGCAAGTGAGTATATGTGTGTGGCTGGGGCTTGCCTTTATGTAGATATATTCTATGTAGATACACCACGGTATGTATAGTGTCGAAGTCCGAAGAGCAAGGGGCGCCCGCGGAGCGCACGAACGGACGGGAGCTAGACCGCACACGGGCAAGAGGCGATTGCGCGAGTAAAGAAGAGGGGGAAAGGGAGGGAAGGGAAGGAAATGCGTGAAGGGGGAAAAAAAGGGCAGTAATAGCGCACCCTTCGCATCGGCCTGTTCCGACGCTGGTATGGGTCCGTCTTCGTCGAGTATGCATATCTACGTTATGCATGTATCGTTGGCGTGGCTTTGGCGTTGGACTGAGTCCAACATCAACTTGGGAAAGGAACTAGCATGAGTGGAGCACGAGAGCAGACGATGACGCACGATACGCCCCACTACTGTAGCTATGGTACTAGTGGGAGACACATAGAGCTCCCAGCTCCGAGCTCCCCCACATGGGAAAGCCGAAGGGTTCGACAACCATCATATGCATCACCACCGCCACCGTCACCATCCCCCCCACCCTGGAGAGTACGTGCAGATGCGTACCTGCGTGACATAACACCAGCGCACATGGTGCGCTACTTACGTGCCAAGGCAAGTACGCAGAGTATCTACATGCATCCCCGACTGTCCCACCGCGGCCGTTGGGGGAGTTGACTGCGACTGCACCGCCGTGATCGTGAAGAATGCACGTTCTCCACTCTCTGGGAACCCTACATACTCCGAGCGAGGACAGTCTCCGTCGATCTCTGGCCGGTCTGTCTCCATTCCCCCTACCACTGGAACCAAGCCGGGGAGAAAGAAACGGAAAAAAGAAAAAGGAAAAGAAAAAAATAAGAAAATCACCACCCTAACCTTGCTCTACTGCACATACATACCGCCTGCGTAAATGCTTTTGCTGCTTGCTTGCTGCTTACTCGTCTCCCGAGCTGCACGTACTTTCTCACATAATAGTGAAGGGGGTGGGTAAAATAAAATAAACGATATATAGACTACCGTCCTGTAAGGAAATACATGCTCATTGCCAATCCGATATCAACACGACTGGGATACGGCTGGGTCTGCTTAATATGTGCTGATATGGGCACAGTCAGCGACGTAACATGTTGCTTTTTGATATGGTACTATACGCCAAACGCGCAACGATTGCATTTCAGATAGTTATGTAGTAAAATATTAACGCGTGTATCAACTGGTGACGCACAATTTCATCTGGAACACAGATTGAATACAGTATTCAACACAGCGTCGACAGCTAACGCAGTAGTAACCTCATATTAGATTCCGTATTGATACTATGTTAGTTGTGACATACGTGTTAAAGGCGTGTTTAACTAAACCTCATATTCGATTTACTTTGGATCAGGCCCTAACAGCACACGGACGCGGCGTTTTTGTAACACACTAACTAGCTTACAAGATATGATGTCGCGCTTAATACGCATATTATCCTTAAACGCAACAGTGCTACCATATATCCTTACAAGACGATACATCCTAGTACTATCATTTACTTCACGGCTTTTATCCCCCATGAACCCTCCCGGCACCAGAATATCCAGCATGGACCCTCTATCCATGATGGATCACACACAAAATTGCACTATGTAGTAGTCTGGAGCAAGGTAAATCAGCGAGTTAAATCACTGTTTTTATTCTTGAGAGCCACATTTATTCTCCCACCGTGGATCGCTGAACAGGACCGGACGATACAAGTACAGACAGTAGCACCAAGAGTCGCGTCACCCGGATACACGATGGTCAGTCTTTTCCCGCGGATTTGACGGCATCTACCTGCTCCTGTATTCGTTGCCAGGACACAGGCGTACCAGGTGGCCATGCGGTCGCAATCATCCATCATCTTAAGACAAGAACTCCAATCGACTACGTGCCCAAGACGCATTCTCACGACAATTGGGTTGAAACCTGCAAGCCCGACATGGTGCCGCTCGATCCCGAGTGTCCTAAAAGGTTTACCAAGTTTGATCCAAACTCGCGGAAGATAATAGTGGAGAAGACGATCTTGAGCAAGACCAAGACACCTCGGCGTAGTCCTGCTAAAAAGCGAGAACAGAAGGGCGACATGCGGAGGAAAAGTTAAAATCCCCCAAGCAATGATGGACTTTGCCTGCCGGATGTTCCCAATAAACCCCCGCCATGCTGTAGCATCTGAAAATGTGTAGGCCACTACGCATCTAAATGTAGTTATGAAATTCTGCGTGGGGTCCATCGTGGATAGAGGGGTCCACGCTGGATATTCGGTGCCGGGAGGGTTCATGGGGGATAAAAGCCGTTTATTATACCCCACCCTCCCCCTAGCAACTGTTTTACCGTGCCCAGCGGTCACCGGCCAGTCATGCCGTAGGTAGAAACATTCTCCAGGAATCCGCCGCCCTACCGAAATGGATTCCCGCACACCATGGACGATCAACCTCCTGTCCAAAACCCACCTACCATCTGCTAGCATCGTGCCACAGCACTCACTTACCTTACTTTTAACCCTCATCCCCCCAGTCCCTTCGAACGAGTCCTGCATACTTACATACTTACACACTTGCATACATTCATACATTCATACATACATACATACACACCTCCGCTACCTACTATACTCTCGCCTGGCCCTCCGTTAGAGCAAACCCTCCGCCACCCAAACAGTGCCCAAATTCCGTCCAT
>Ga0307516_10006431_pt1 | contig 13762 bp, 20 predicted proteins | sample 19_EM_MG_FD_203310 | JGI IMG/M metagenome (GOLD analysis project Ga0307516, IMG submission 203310) | Populus trichocarpa ectomycorrhiza microbial communities from riparian zone in the Pacific Northwest, United States - 19_EM | ecosystem: Host-associated > Plants > Roots > Unclassified | place... | reverse complement strand
TGTCATGGGTTTGAGTGAATGAGTGTGGGCGCTTGGGACTTAGGCAAAGAAAAGGTGGAAAACGACGAAAATCATGACAAGAACTCTGGTATCCAGTCAACCTTGGATTGACCTACCTCTCAAGAAAGGACAGAATTCAAAGGAAGGGACTGACTGGAGGTCATGTGCTGCTACATTACCCCATTTGATGATGGTGATTGAATTAGAGCTTAGGAATCATGGAGCTCTGGATGCCCACCACTCTGACCACCCGACAGAGTGAGAGGGATCTGGGTGGTGTTATCACTGATCAGCATCAATCCCTACAAGCCTTCCTACCCTGCATCACATGTGTGCAAATCTCTCACCCGCATGTGGCTGTGTCCGGCCACTTATTCTACACATGGGGAGGGTCACTCCCCCGAATTGGACCAAGAACCAAGGGAGCAGCATGGATGTGTTGTAAAAAGTGAACACCAAAACCAAAACAGATCTTTAGGCATCAGAAGAAAGGAAAAAAGCTTATTCATCACTTATTCAATTGTTATGACTACTTATTCACATTATATAATCCAAGTCCCAAACTTATATAATTTCATGGGTCCAAATGGTGGGGGATGGGAGCAAATAAGATCAAATAAGGGCAATAAGTAAATAAGACAATGTCCCCCCTACTGATGAAAGTAGTGTGAAAACCCATTAGGGAATACATCCGTCAACAGGAGGTGTCAGAGCTGGTATCCCAAGTAAGGGTAAGTCGTGGGGGGGAGGGAAAGAAATCTTAAGCGGAGGCCCTCTCCTTCTCGCTCGCAACATCATCAACAACAGTAGTGGCCTCAGAACGAAGACCCATCTGGCTGGTATCATAGCCGTTGGCCTCAAGGTAAGCCCTGAACTCGTCATCCTCCTTCGCCATGCCATCCGCCGTCAAAGGCTTGACAAAGAAGAAAGTGATCAAAGCCGATAAAAGCGCCAAACCACTTCCAATCCAGAACGGTCCGGTATTTCCACGGGTGGACTCCTCACCACCAAAAGCCTTGATGATGGGTGGGAAAGCCCAAGTCCCAACGAACGCTCCAACCTTTCCAATAGCTGCAGCGATACCGTAGTACTGTCCACGCACGGCGGTCGGTCCAGTCTTCGACGCCAAGAGACCAAGGTTGTTTCCTGGCCCGACTTCTCCGAGGGAGAGGAAGATTCCGTAGATGACGGCGAAGGCGCCGATGTGTTTGGTCAGTTTCTCGTAGAGACCGCTCATGATGAATCCGACGATGGCTTGGGCGACCAGGCCGAAGATCATGGTGTTTTTGGGACCGAAATAGTCGACGACGAAGGCGCCGATAACGGTTCCCGGGACGTAGAAAGCGCTATTTAGACAAGTGGTAAGAAATCTGGTGTGGCAAGTAACGGTGGGGACGGGGGTCGGAGTATGCTCACTTAATGACGACACCCCAAGCGAAGATAACGGCAAGGGAGTCGTTCCCACCGGTGATGTTGTTAACCACGGTGGTGGAGTACAAACCGAACTGCGAGTGGGAATCAGTTCCGAAAACGAGACCGGAATGAGAGCGGGGAGGGTGAACGTACGGGGTAGGTGATAAAGTCGTACACAAACCAAGAGATGGAGATGGCAAGGAGTCCAACCCAGTACCGCTTGAGAATCAACCAGTAGGGGATCTTTGCGTGCCTCATGGAATCGCGTTTGAACCTCTCAGGCTCTTCCATCCTCAATCGCCATATGAGGACGGCAAGGGCGGGGATAACACCGAGCCCAAGGGAGAGACGCCAGACAGCCCTGAGGTGGTTGGGTCCGAAGCTATATTATCCGACGTTGGGTCAGACGGCTCCAGTCGAGAGAGGCAGTAGGAAACACTAACATCCAGTAGAGGACCAGTGGGACAAAAGAGGAGACCACGAAACCAAAGTCAATCATGGTGTTGGTCGCAAGGGCGAACCAACGGTGCTGAGCACCCTTGGAGATTTCGCTACCTTCGGACTGCTCAGAAGCCGCAACGGATCCGCACGGGTATTCAGCTCCGACACCGATACCGAGGAGGAATCTATCATTGATAGACGTCAGCCAAGTCCAGTGAGAGACGTGATCGAAGCTCGGCCACGAAACGCGGAGTCAAGGAAATATCATTTAGACTCACCGACAAGCAATAAGCATGGAGAGCATTCCACTAAGGCTACCGTGGGCGCCGCTCGAAGCGGCCGACAAGGCCGAGAAAAAGGCGACGATACCGGTTGCAGTCATCTTGAGACGCGTCCATGGGGGAGTGGCAAGGTGAAAGAGACCGACGTCAATCGGGATCAACGATCGAGATGCTTGGGTACTAACCATTCCGAATTTGCGTCCTGGAAAAAAAGTTAGGGCGGAACTCGGAGGTGCGAAGGCGGAGATGGGCATACCGATTTTGTCAGAGAGGTAGCCAAAGACGAGCATACCGACGATTGTTCCAGCGAACGCGACGGAAGCCAACGTGGTAGCATAATTGTGATGGTCGATCCGCTTTCCGTAGATTCGTCGCAACACTAGACGAGGTGCGTTAGTTGGTGTCTGGTGATGTGGAGAGGTGGGGGCTTGCGGGTGTTAACTAGAAGTGTGGCGGGTGGTCAGACGACTTATTATCCGACGGGCTCGCACGAAAAGACGTACCACATCCAATAACACCATTGGCGTATCCTAGAACCAGCAACTATCTAAGCCAAGCTCGATCACTTAGAGAGCGTCGAGGACTCGTACCATCAGAGAACAACGCCGTTCCACAACTACAAGCAACCGTTAGAACCAAGCCATATGCGCGGAGATAAGCTCATGGTGCGGAACTCACGCGAAAATGAGGGAAACCTGGCTGAGCTTTGACTTTGGGTTCGCCATCTTGTCGTCGTGGACTCCAACCTGAGCAGGGACGCAGGGGTCGGGAGGTCGTCAAAGAAAGAGTGCTCAAGGAGGACACTTCGCCTTGGTGAGAAAAAAGGGACCAGGGTATTTAAGAACACCAGGAAGGGATCTCACAGATCGTTCGGATCAAATGCATTCATCAACGCGATGAGAACCAACCCAGCGCACGTTCATGTCCAAAGCGTGTCTACCAAACGCCTGAGCCGGGCAGCGGTGGGCCCCGGTGCTCACATGCCCAGGTCTGAGGTCTGTGGTCCTCAACGCCAACGTTCGTCTCCCTCCACAACCCAACCACCGGGTGTACGATCTACCCGGTACCCGAGAGATTGATCCGCTCCCGTAACACCCCCACGATGTTGTCGCACTTCTCCACTGCAAGGATTGGAGGGCAAGAGGGGAGGGGTATCCTCACATACGCGACGCACGGTCGTCGACCATATGCCACTTATCTGCGCCCTGGGATGTTCTCGTTATCTCGCCTGAGATACCAGGATCCGTACGAGTTCTAACCGGCTGATTGGCGGTTCTTACAGCGCCAGAATCTGGTCTGGGTTCATGCCCTAACTCTACATCTTGGGCTACTGAAGCGAGGACCATAAGGGTTTCCAGGCCACGTTCAACCACCCATACATTCAAACGCTAACGGAATACAGACAATGTGTTTCTCCCCAATTGAGCGGCTATAGCGTGCACCGGTCATTTCATCCCATTTCGGCCCGTCCCTGAACGCGTTCTACGTGGGTAGTTTTCTTGTAGAATCAGTCACAGGGGCGCGACGCTTACTGTTCAGCCACAGACGCGACCTCTTGGCGGGGTACAGGACTAGAGTCGCGATGAGGGAGGGGGAGTTTTTGCTGATCATCATCCCTTCGGCTGGTAAGCGGTGATCCGCAGCCCAATCTTCCACGAATCCATCTTCCTCTCCTCAGCCTGCACGGCGCGTGGGGTCTCAAGGCGTCGGTCACGTACCCCCTGCCCTCATACTCAACCAGGGGAATCGCCGTCTCATCCTGACCCCCGGTCCACATTCACGTGGTACGGTATATCCGGTACCCCAGCGTCTCAATCACTTCGTCCCAGTGAGATATTTTTGGCGAGGATGAGACCTTCTCCCGTCGCCAATGGAGCCCGCACGTGGTCTGGCGTGGAATAGTCGCTCGTGATCTCATCTCTGATGGCTGAACATTGGCGTTGAACTTCTGGAGGTCACAACCTGGCACGATCACGCGGGGCCGTATAAAGGACAACACCGCAAACCAGCCCGCAGGTACTTACCGTATACCTGTTCACCCCCCGACGCTGCTGGTATCTCGCCAGCTCGCCTGAATAGCTGGTGAGAGTTGTATATTCCGACGCGAACACAATGGCCCACACGCCAATCGCAGTCGGGTGATAGGTGTAGTCCGGGGTATCTTTTACGCTGAGCGGTTTCTACCTTACCACGCGTCATGGTCAATAAGAGCGGACCCCTTTGTGTACCAACGCCGAACTTCCGAGATGGCCGGGGTAGCGGAGGGGACGTGGGAAGGAAGGAACCTTGAGGGGCCTCCTGTTTTCCACGTAGTGGGTCCCCGATCGACGCCATCCCCCCCCCCCAACCAAAATGCACCCGCATCATTGGCTGAATACCCCCTCCATTCGATCGGGGTCAATCGATAACTGAATCGATTGGACCGTTCGGACACACACCCCGGGTTTGGGCTACCAAAGAAATGGCATAGAAAAGGGAGAAGACCCCCCTCACTGTGCCCACCGGTTTGTTCCTGAAAGAATCATTAGTCCAGGCACGCTTGCGATCACACTGTGGCCATCCGAATTCACCACCGTGATCCCGCCCCACCACCGGGAACTAGTAATGAACCCGATAGACCTGGGGATGGCGAACTGAATCTGATTGGGCGAACAAAGCCTCGCTTGGTTTGTGAACTCCGGCGGGGTGCTTTACTTTCCTGCAGGGGGTGGGTACAATAGTCTGACCCGGGCCGAGCCTGCTAAGTGCGGCGTGCCGTGGCTCGTGATCTGAATACCCAGTCACCGTCGTCGGGTTGAGTCTCTTTCCCACTCACCAATATTCGCCCCGTCGTTGTCTGAACCCGTCCGACCACAGAAGACCAATTGGAAGGTGGGGGAACCCAGTTGGAGGTGCCCCCGCGCCGGGGTGGGTGCCACACGAGAGGCTCTGAGCTGAGTTGTGGCGATCCGCGACGCACCGGTCGACGTCATGGGGACCCACCAGGAGAAGCCCGGGCGTCGGCGCTTAAGCACGATAAGATGGTATGGGCCGCGAACACCGATGGGGTCCCGGGTTTTGTGGTTGCGTTAGCAGTAAGATTACTGCTGCGGCCACAGATATAATAAACAAGACTGGATAGGGGAGAGAGGACAAGAATAGCGGAGTCGGTTCATCACGAAGGAAACAGATACTGCAGGAGCTGTCCGCAGGAAGTCCCCACACCGGGAGGGAGAACTTTAGCCAACAGGTCTTGGCCGATTGAGATCGAGAGCCAAGGCCGCGATGAACTCGGGAGCGAGCTGGACGATCTAGGCTTTAGACGGAGATTTGATCATGACAGGCGACGGTAGATTGATTACCCGCGTGAAGGGCGACCGGCCTTCCCAGGTCGGCGGGTGTGGTAGCAACGAGCGCAGGGATACGGTTTGCGGACCGTTGTCTCGCGGTCGGACACGCCACGCCGAGACTGCACCCCTCCCTCGCCTTTCACATCGAATGTCGACGCACGAAGACCAGTGCGTCGGGGAGGACTGAGGGAGTCACGTTCGTAGTTTACCGCGGTTGTGTGGGCCCGAGCGCGGTCAGATCGTAGGGTGGTGACCTCGCCGAGGGGAAGGTAAAGGGGGCGGGTGTTGCAATTTCCTTTTGGGGACTTGCCATTGTTGCGCTTACCCCTCCGCATAGACAGTGAGTGGCGACCAACTCCCTCGTCGCTTCGGGGTCGGCGTTACCAAGCCTCGGATGTGCCCTTCACTCGGGGAAGAAAACGATTCCCCGCGCGTTTGATTGTGGTAGATCAAAGCACAGTAGATTGCTGCCAGGAAAGATGCGAAGCGACGCGTATAGTTCTCTGCGTTCGTTGGTGGTCACACGAGACGAGAACGTTGGATGGAACTCCGCTCACCGGATGCATGAAACCCACTGGGTTGGTCACCGCTGCCTCTCGGCCGAGACTGCGAGAGTGGGTCAAAGGGCAAGGGGTGCTTACAAGCACGCAGAAGCACCGCTCTTTTAAGCTATTTTCTGCATTTCTGGACGAGAGAGCCCGATCTCCGCCCGGGATACCCGCAGTGGGATTGGGCGCTCGAAGCGTGCGAGCGGAGATCACGAACATCAGAGCGATCAGGAGTGGGGCCGACATCGTTTTGCCAGAGGGGTGAAACCGGGGAGGCGTGGGCTGGGGGGGTTCCGGGATTAGAATAGGTGGACGCTTACGAAGATTTGAGCTGCCGGCGGACCATGATTCTTAAAAGTAGACCCCCTTGTACGTGGGTAAAAGTGGAGAGGCAACAGTCAGCAAGCCCGGATTAGGAAGCGGAACAAGTCATGACTGTACACTATGACGGCGCGGTATATTATGCCCTCAGTAAATCTCGTCTCGTCCCTCCTTCCCCCCATCCCTCAGCCCACGAAGATGGCCGCCAAACAGGTCAACCTTACCATCATCTACGATCTTGTGAGCGACCCACACCCTCCCGTCCTCACGCGACCCACTCATCCCTCATCCCCCCTCCTCACAGAATTGTCCGTTCTCCTACATCGGGCAGAAGGAGATCTTCAGCGCTATCAACGAAGTCACTCGGTCATACAACACCCTCCACTTCCAGGTCGAGTACAGACCCTACGTCCTCCATCCTTCCATCAAGCCGGACCAGCCTCAAGACAGGACCGCCTATTTGCAGGCGCACTGCGGGGAGAGGGCTAGCGCATGTGCGAAGAAAGTCAGGGAGAGAGGCAGAGCCGTTGGTCTCGAAATGTAAGCCAACCAGCCGTTCCCTCTCCCACGCGGCGCTCACTCGGATGTAGTGGTGACGGCGGCATCCTCGTAAACACCGATCGCGCCCACCGTCTCGTCTACCGAGCCTGGAAAAAGGGTGGCCAGTCCCTTCAACAAACGGTCATCTCGAACCTCTTCCATGCTCTCATAATCGACCGCAAGGATGTCTCGAACATGGAAATCCTCAGCGAGATAGCGGACGCGTCATGCTTGATGAGCAAAGACGAGGTAGGTCCAACAAGCTTCGCTTCCTTCACTTCTCAAGCGTAGCGCCCGACCCACTCACCACCAACCCAGGCCACCACATACCTCACCTCGGACAATGACGCTCAAGAAGTCGAAGATCAAATCGAGGAGGCACGCAAGGGCGGTATCAGTGGAGTCCCAGTAGTCATCATTGAGGGCAAGTGGGCCATTAGCGGCGGACAGACCCGGGACGTCTACCTCCAGGTGAGTTATTCACACCTTCTATCTTAGACCCATGCATGACCTACTCTATTCACACCACCAAGGTCTTCAAGAAACTCGCCGGCTGTAAAGGTCTCGCCGACAACACACCCAGCCCGGAATGTGCCGCAAAGGCCCTCTCTGCAAAGATCGTCGTGTGAAACAAGGCGTCAGAACATCTTCCGATCGCCGACTGTGTGCTACCCGGCTCGTGTCGGGCCGTTTTATGGAGCCCGAAAGTTGCCTTTCTCTAGGAGGGTGATCAACCTGCTTAGCACAAAAACGAGCAGAGACGAGCCGCCCGGTTGGCTGACGAACCCTCGACCCACTCTTCCAGATCTCCCTTCCAGATGTGGCTTACCCCGGACCCAATCGCATACCACATGCTCTCATCTCACAACCTCTTTCAATCTTTTCACATCGTCCTCTCTCCATCGTTCGTGTATGTCCCCACCTCACCTCAGGCGCGGCGCAGACGTTGACGTACCGCGTTCGTACCCCGTCCCCGCCTTGTGATTGCTCTGAAGTTTGCCCATGTTTTCCCTCATAGTTGCATCAGCTCGTTTCGGGCTGCTCTCCCTTTTCCCTTCATCCATGTCGTCATCTGATTTATCTTTTCTTGGGATGTATTCTCTTTTTCCCTCTTTTCCATGCCCGTAGTGGACTAGTCGTCTTCCCCTTTTCTCCTCTCTCCAACTATCTTGTAAATTGGTAACTCGCTCGGACCGAGGTTCTCCCCGTTTCGCTTTGTTTCTGACGATCCACTAAAGACCCCATTTGGTTCAACGAGGGACGCAGGTAAGTTACACATGGGACGTGAACAAACGATCGAGTGGGTCGCCTGCTCCCACGGAAGGGACGGCTCTTCGCGTCCACATTCAGGTGGGATTTATGTTCAGGCAAACCTAAGTACTTTCGTGGGCAGTGGAGTGAATAACGAACGCTCTACCAGCCCCCCTTTCGTCCGACCCTAGGGTCCACTTTGTGGAGAATATGATTTGAAACGGGATGCCAAAGCCGTAAACTGATGATCCCTTTGAAAAGGGTTTGCCTGCCGACATCGGTTATTGGATTGAACTGATTGAGATCGCGATGGTGGTTGGACCTGCTCCCTAGCCTTGATCCCAGTTCAGTCTGCGGGGTACTGCGGGGTCGGCGGTTCTTTGGGACCGGGATCATCAGATGTCCGTGCTGCCTCCTGGGGCCTGGGGGGATGGTTGGTCGCTTGGCACCCGGAGGGCCTCGAGGGCGGGATCAATGACCATTGGGACGTTGCTGCTGCTGGAGGGTGTCCCTTGCTGATGTTGGCCTTGGGTGACATTTAGCTCAACCGCCACCGTTGGTGTCGTTGATGCCGAGGTCGCCTTCGCTGTTGAAATCCTGATGGACCGGATCACGGTTTTTCCCTTGTCGTTCTGTGTGGGTTTCCGCTTTTTCCGTGGAGGGGGATCTGCACCAGTATCTGCTCCCACGTCGCCGTCACCGCCGACAGTTCCGTCGCCTCCATCTTCGTCATCGCCATCTTCTGTTGCGTACATGTCGTCATTGTCACCATCGTCCACTCCGTCCTTCTTGCTCGCCGTTCTACTGCGGGTGGCTGGACCTGACTCGTCGGTAGGATTGAGACTCCCAGCCACCTCCTCAATGCCGTTGGCTCCAACGATTGCTTTCTTCTTACTCTTCCTCGACTCCTTCCCCCGCCTCTTGGACTTGGAAGTGGACCCCGGAGCGGGAGGAGGAGGAGCAGGGTTGCGGACTTCTACGGGCGAGAACACGATCCTTTGTTCTGTAGTCCCGAGGAGAGACATATGTCTCGCCGACGGGTCTGAATCACCTATAGGTTCGCAGGAGTGGGTGTAATGTCGGAGATTATGGGCCTTGAGTTAGTAATCCGGCATCGGGGTAACGGGGACGAGCGGGTGCGTGGGAGGAAGGGGTGTGGAGGTGACGAATGGGGATGGCGAATGGGGGTGGCGAGTGGGTGGATAACGATTATGTGAACAGTTGTGCTTACTCACCCTGGACATGTGAGAACAAAAGTTCAGTGCCAAGAAGCTTGTGGTGATGTCCCTTGAAGATCGTCCCTGAACTCGAGAGTTGAAGGAAAGGCGTCGGCGTGTCCACCCCCTACGGTTCAGGCATGGCGTGAGGCACGCAGGACGCAGGGCACGGGCACAGAAGCAGAGGGAACGAGTCAAAATCAGCCGGTTGGATTCTTCCTGAACAGACGACCCTCAGGGGCCGTAAAGCAGGGAGGGACGCGCCAACGACTGAAACTCACTATTAGGCGATACGAGGTGAGGAGGTTCGGGTCCACGTCCGCAATCCCGGATATCTCGAGCGTGACGTATTCTACCTCCTCATCGACTTCTTCCCCGTCCCCGTCCCCCCCTGAGGGTCGGGTTTCATATTCGGAATTTGGACCGAAGGTTTCCACGAGTCTGTACCCTGGCACAAGCGATTCCGCTGGCATGGCCCGAAGAAACCGGGTGTTTGGGTGTTTGAAGATGATCGAGGATGATAAGAACGGAGAAGCGGCCGTCGATCATCGGGATATCGAGTCCTGATACCCTGGACTGTGGTTGCGGCTCTGGCGATGGGCGCGCGACGTGGAGTTGGGGTTCCAAAGGTCAAACTTCATCAGTCGTGGGCAGGAATTGCGGTACAAATGGAATAAATGGAGACGAATGTTTGAACAAATGTAATAGGTAACAAATACGAGTACAATTTGGGTACGGCTTCAGTTTCGACATCACAACAACGTAGAGGGGTGACAGACACCCTCCAAAGTCCAAGAGGTTCACCTGGCCCAGTTTCGAATCATGCCTTGCCAGGACCAGGCTTATTTTCCAAAACCCAATCGACCCCCTCCTGCGTCCCCTCCTTGTCCATCAACCCTGACACGCCACCGCCACCTCCCTTCTTCCCCGCCTCACCAGGCGAGCCCCCGGACCCCACGCCAGCGCCCTCCCCAACTCCTCCTTTCTGTCTCGGCGCCCGTTTCGTCGTGACCGGGTGAGCAGCCTCCGAACTCGTACTGCTCTCATCTCTCACTCCCACCTCCCCCCCATGCCCCTCCTCCAACTTCTCGTATGGCGCAGTGGAGTGGTACGCCCCTGTCGGGATCTCGTATTTCGAGTCCGCGGGGTCAGGTTCGTTAACGACGTAGGAGCGGGTTCCCGAGTAGGTCGTGAAGGGCTCTGAAGACGTCTCGAGCTCCTTCTCGTAGGTTCCTTCTGTGAGGCCCCGAGCGGACAGTTTGTTTGGGTCGGAAGGTGGATCGAACGCCGGCGCTTTGCCTTTCGCTGCCTTGACTTTGGTGGTGGAAGTGGAGGACGGTGGGTTGGATGAGGAAGTAATGAATCTCGCCTGGAGAGGTGTGACGGGTTGGATGAAGGCTGGTTTTATCGCGCGCGGCGACTTAATCAACGAACGAAAGAGCATGGTGGACGAGTTTAAGTTGGTATTCTCTCGCCTTCAATGCAAGCTGGAATGATGTCATGCCCTTGCCATCTCGTGATCTTGCACGTGCAAGAGTCCAACGAACGAGGTTGGTTGCTCTCACTTCACCTCCTTCCCTCACCTTCCACCTGTGACGATTTTACCCGAGGTTGTTCGCCAGGGTACGACTCGAGCAGAATGGCGCCTCCCGGACACCGATCCTGGCTCCCACACCAACAGTCTTCCCCTCAGAGTTGGCGGTCTCTCTATTGGTTGGCGACAGCCGAACTCATCGCGTGGGCGTTGTGGTTGTTCAGACCGGTCCGGAGTACATTTGTTGCTGTCCTGTTGATACGGCTCCTCTATGTACCGGTAGTTGGAAGCTACGGTAGGCTGATCCACCTCCTTGACCAACGAACCGGTTATTTATGATATCCAACTGGACAGTGAAGAATCCCCGTTGCCGGTACGCGGCCAGCTATCCCAGTTCGGTCGACCTCCAAAAACTCTGCGACTCATACCGCGACAAAGGAGAGATGGGCCTACCCCGGGAACTCATCGACGAGATCATGCGTTACAACGACCTACAGACGCTCAAAGGGTGCTCGTTGACATCCGGGGCCTTCTACTCTGCTGCTCGACCACTGATCCACAGGCGAATAGCACTGGGCGCGAGATCAGCACTCCGCGGTTCACATACGGATGATGATATACACTCTGACGACCACCTCAACCAAGCCGACGTGTTCCACGCGCATTACCTCTCAGAGGCTGAGGAGCGCGGCCTCCTGCGCCCTGGTTATGTACGAGAAGTGCACCTTGATCTCGGCATCGGCAACCCCGAAAAGGTCCTCCAGCTACGGCAGCTCCTGGCGCTCGATACAGTTCATACGTTGACGATCAACTCGCTGGCCCTGGACCAGATCTTGCCCATCTTCGACCGTTGCTTTTCCCAATTTGTTCGGACCCTGCGATCACTCAGTCTCGAAACAGCGCGTTGCAAGGACGCTCACCAGCTCATAGAGTTCGCCTGCCGGTTCCCACATCTGGACGACTTGGAGTTGATCAACCCGTGTGGTTTAGAATATGGCATGGGGCTTCCGGACGCCCCGCAAGGTTCGGAAGGGCCGCAACCGGAACAGCCTTTACCGCTTGGAGGTCACTTGGTTCTCAGAGGGGGAGCGCCTCTCGTCCAGTGTTTGTTGGATCTTCCAGGTGGTGTCCGGTTTCGTTCGATCGAGGCTATAAGCAATCAAAAGGATCTGGCGAAACTTCTGGCGGCATGTTCGTCTACCCTCGAGGTCCTCAACATCGGTTGCTTCGAAAGTCGTAAGTCCAACAATTTAACACGCGCATCGGTCCACTGAATGGTTAACGGTCACCGGCTAGTCCTTCCTTCACACCTAAGGCTCCGCGAACATTCTGTCAACTGGGGATCGAGGGAGATGCTCAGTGTCAACCTGGGGTGCAACGGGACCCTCAGACGGTTCGGGCTTGCTGTGGACTTTGCAGAACTTGACGTACTCCCCCCTTTTGTCTACAAGACCCTCGCATCCGTCTCGTCGCCCCAGTTTTCGGAATTCTCCCTCCGGTTGTCTGAGGGATATAACCACGATCAAGGCCCTGGCGATCGCAGAACTGTGTGGGGCACTGGGTGGGAGATGGTCGACGAGGAGCTGTACACGCGCGCTTCTCGAAGGGATGGCTTTCGGTTCGTGATCCAGATCGTGCCTGGGGAATCGACAGAGGCTGCTGTTGAAACTCTGTTTCCGCGGATGAAGTCGAACGGTTCGTTGTTGATTACACGACAGCAGCTCCACCGGTGGCGATAGCCGTTCGGGCTTCTTTCTTTCTTTCTCTAATCTGCATTCTACATTCCACAACAACTACTAGTGCAAGGCGCGGCCAACCGTTTGGGCCTCCGCCGCTTCACCTTACTCGGATACCATTTGGCTCCACTCCGTTCAATGATAAGGTTTGATTTGAATGTAGTGATGATGCTTGAGATGAGGGCCCAAATACTGTATGATTATCAGGTCGGGTTTGTCGCTTTGGAAGCTTTTGGACCCCGCGCCGGAGGTGATTAGATGGATCCGCGAGGGGAAGGGGTCAAAAATTGTTCAAAATGATTCTGAGACTCATGGCATCAGGAGCTCGGGTTCGAATCAGCGATCTGATAAGATGGCATTGCCGCCCACAGGGCATCTGGCAGCCGCCATTGTGCGGCGCGTACTTAATAAAACTTGTGTGGTCACGACTGAGCCTGAATAACGGCCGCACTACCCCACCTCTCGTTCTTCTATAAGATTCAGGAACCAGATGGATCCATTCGATTTCAGTAGTGCTGTAATGGCGTCATCGAGTACGCCTGGCCAACATTGATTTTTCCCAAACGTCGATTCTATCGTGCGGCGACTTAACCAACATACGAAAGAGCATGGCAGAAGAGTTGAAGTTGGAATTATTTCACCCTGCGAGAGGCTGTAATGTCCCCGCCCCCCCTGCGATCTTGCACGTGCCAATTGAACCCACACGACGATCGTTTGGATACTTTTCACGCCCTTTCCTTACGTTCTCCGCTCCCCACCGCCAACAAGAGCAGAATGGCACCCCTCGCGTCTGGAGAGGTTTTCTCTTGACGCCATCTTCGATCAAGCCGACGTGTTCCACGCGCATTACCTCTCAGAGGTTGAGGAGCGTGGCCTCCTGCGCCCTGGTTATGTACGAGAAGTGCACCTTGATCTCGGCATCGGCAACCCCGAAAAGGTCCTCCAGCTACGGCAGCTCCTGGCGCTCGATACAGTTCATACGTTGACGATCAACTCGCTGGCCCTGGACCAGATCTTGCCCATCTTCGACCGTTGCTTTTCCCAATTCGTTCCGACCCTGCGATCGCTCAGTCTCAAATCAGCGTGTTGCAAGGGCGCCCACCAGTTGACGGAATTCGTCTGCCGGTTCCCACATCTGGATGACTTGGAGT
>Ga0307516_10006430_pt1 | contig 13763 bp, 9 predicted proteins | sample 19_EM_MG_FD_203310 | JGI IMG/M metagenome (GOLD analysis project Ga0307516, IMG submission 203310) | Populus trichocarpa ectomycorrhiza microbial communities from riparian zone in the Pacific Northwest, United States - 19_EM | ecosystem: Host-associated > Plants > Roots > Unclassified | place... | reverse complement strand
GCAGCGGCCCCCTCGGGGGGCAGGGAGCGACACGCAGTGCGCGACCGTGGGGGCTCACCGTAATAGCCCTAGCGCAAAGGGCAGGCTGACAATCCCCAGCAGGGTCGACAGCGTGACCAGCCCGGCCACCAGCGCGCCGTCGTAGCCCATGCGTGTGGCCAGCACATAACAGCTCGAAGCCGTCGGCAAGGCCGAAAACGCCAGCAGCACGGTGGTCTGCACCGGCGACAGGCCAAACACCCAGGACAGCCCCAGCGCAATCAGCGGCATGAAAAAGTGGCGAATGGCCAGCAGGCCCACCGCCAGGGTTTTGGCCGACGCCAGCGGGCCGAACTGCAGGCCCGCGCCGGCGGCCATCAGGCCCAGCGCCAGCGAGGCGGCGCCTATGCGCGAGAGGGTGGGTTCCAGCCAGACCGGAATCTGCAGCCCCAGCAGGTTGGCGGCCAGCCCGGTGGCTGTGGCAATGATCAGCGGGTTGCGCAGCAGCGAGCCCAGGAAGCCGCTGTTGGCATGCCGCGCCATGGGCCAGACCGCGCCCACATTGAACAGGGGCACGCACACCCCGATCAGCACGGCGATGAGCAGCAGGCCTTCTGCGCCAGCCAGCCGTTCGGCCAGCGCCAGCGCGATGAAGGAGTTGAAACGGAAGGCCACCTGGGCGCTGGCGGCGTGCTCGCGCCGGTCTATGCGTGCACCGACCCAGGGCAGGTAAGGCAGGCTGTAGGCCAGTGCGATGCCCAGGACCCCCATGGTCAGCCCGGCGGCAATCAGGCTGGAGGCCGCGCCCAGGTCCAGCGGGGCCCTGACGATGGAATGAAACAGCAGAACCGGAAACAGGAGGTAATAAACCAGGCTTTCCACCTGCTGCCAGACAGTGCGGTTCAGGGCGGTGTAACGGCAGACCAGGTAGCCACACAGAATCAGGGAGAAATCAGGGAAAAGAAGTTGTGCGTAGTTCACCTGACGAGAATAACGCAAGCTTGGGTATTTCCTAGGGATTGCCCTTATGCGTTATCCACAAGGGGCAGGCGCCCCGCTTGCGCTTAGGATAAGTGTTGTCTTTTTTTTAAGGAAGTTAGCCATGCAACGTCGTTATCTGCTCACCCTCTCCGCGCTGACGCTGGCCACCGCCGCGGCAGGTTCGGCCTTTGCCCAGGCCTATCCCAACAAGGTCATCAAGCTGCAGGTGCCGTTTGCACCGGGCGGCACCACCGACATCATCGCCCGCGTGATGTCCGAGCCGCTGGGCAAGGCGCTCGGCCAGAACGTGGTGGTCGAGAACAAGGCCGGCGGCGGCGGCGTTGTCGGCGCGACGGAAACCGCGCGCGCCGTGCCGGATGGTTATTCGCTGGGCGTGGCCACCGTGTCCACCACGGCGGCCAACCCGGCCATCAACCCGAAAATTCCGTACAACACCCTGACGGATTTCACGCCCATCATGAATATCGCGGCAACGCCCAACATCATTGCCGTGCACCCCAGCTTCCCGGCGCGCAACTACAAGGAGTTCGTCGCCGAACTCAAGAAAAATCCGGGCAAGTACTCCTATTCCTCGTCGGGCACCGGCGGTATCGGTCACCTGCAGATGGAGCTGTACAAAAACCTGAGCGGCACCTTTGTCACGCACATTCCCTACCGCGGCGCGGGCCCGGCCCTGAATGACACCGTCGCCGGCCAGGTGCAGGTGATTTTCGACAACCTGCCTTCGGCGCTGCCCTTCATCCAGCAAAAACGCCTGATCCCCATCGTGGTCGCTGCGCCCCAGCGCCTGAGCGTGCTGCCGGATGTGCCGACCTTCAAGGAAGTCGGCCTGGAGCCCGTCAACCGCATGGCCTACTACGGCATCACCGGCCCCAAGGGCTTGCCGAAAGAGGTGGTGGACAAGGTCAGCGCAGCAGCTTCGAAGGCCCTGCAGGACCCGGCCGTGCGCAAGCGCATCGAGGACACCGGCTCCATCATCGTGGGCAACACGCCGGAGCAGTTCACTGCCCAGATCAAGGCTGAGTACGAGGTTTACAAAAAGGTGGTTACTACCTCCAAGCTCACGCTGGAGTAAGCCACAGGCCGCGCGGGCCGGGAGGTCCGCCGCGCGCCCATGCCCCGCAGGCCCTTCGCCTGGCGGGGCTTTTTTTTGCGCGGCGTATTGTGGTGAGTCGCCGCCATTGTTTGTTATCGTTGTGGCATGCAGCCCCAGAGCCAATCCGGCATTGACAGTTTTATCGACGCCTTGTGGCTGGAAGACGGCCTGTCGAAAAACACGCTGGCCGCGTACCGGCGCGACCTGTCGCTGTATGCCGGCTGGCTGGGCGCGAAAGAGCAGGGCGGGCGGGCGCTGGACCAGACGGCGGTGGAAGACATCCAGCTTTACTTTTCAGTGCGCCATGCCAGCACCAAGGCCACCTCGGCCAACCGCCGGCTGACGGTGTTCAAGCGCTACTTCCACTGGGCCCTGCGCGAGCGCCTGATCGCGGCGGACCCGACGCTGAAAATCCAGTCGACCAAGCCCATGCCGCGCAATGTCAAGACCCTGTCGGAGGCCCAGGTCGAATCCCTACTGGGTGCGCCGTCCGAGGACACGGCGCTGGGCCTGCGCGACCGCGCCATGCTGGAGCTGCTCTACGCCAGCGGGCTGCGTGTCAGCGAACTGGTGGGCCTGAAGACCTTTCACCTGAGCCTGAACGACGGCGTGGTGCGCGTCACGGGCAAGGGGGACAAACAGCGCCTGGTGCCGTTCGGGCAGGTCGCCAGAATCTGGATAGAGCGCTACCTGGCGCAGGCCCGCCTGGAGATCCTGGGCGGGCAACAGACCGAGGACCTGTTTGTCACCGCACGCGGCAGCGGCATGAGCCGCGTGATGTTCTGGATGCTGGTCAAAAAATACGCACAGCGCGCCGGCATCACCTCACCGCTGTCGCCGCACACCCTGCGCCATGCTTTTGCCACACACCTGCTGAACCACGGCGCCGACCTGCGCGCGGTGCAGATGCTGCTGGGCCATGCGGATATTTCCACCACCACCATTTACACCCACGTGGCGCGGGAGCGGCTCAAGGCTTTGCATTCTGTGCATCATCCTCGCGGATGATGTTTGCCCCCACGGCTGCACCTGGGTATCCGCTCGCCCTGAGAGCTACTTGCGCGCTGACCTGAACAACAGAAACGCTGCAACCATGAACGCAAAAGCCACCAAAAGGTGAAGCGCACCTTCGTAAAGTCCCCGGTACTGCGCAGGGATCGGGGTCAGTATCAGATGGCCGAGCTCGCAAAAAAATTGGCTTGTGAGCTTGCGGGTCGGGGGGCACGCCGTGATGGCGATGGCTGGGGCTGAAAACAATTTGACGCTGCTAAAGGCGTACATCCCGCCCAAAAGGGCAAGAATCAGCGCCGAGACGACCTTTAACCCGGGGCTCGTCTCTGGCGCGTTGGGCTGCTGCGGTGTCAGGGGAGCGCGTTTTGGGTCATACATGGCGGATGCTCTGAATGTTGGCAGTGTAGACCGCAAGCTAGGCAAAATGTCGCCATGTTCACATCAGGAAAACCCATGTTTTTGATCCCGTCACGCCGCCGATTGCTGGCGCTGCCCTTGATGGCCTTGTGCGCTGCCGCGCTGCCTTCTTTGTCCCTTGCGCAAACCTGGCCGGCGCGGCCCATCCGCATCGTGGTGGCTTACCCGCCAGGCGGCATCAGCGACAACATCGCCCGCGCGCTGGCCGAAAAGCTGGCGCAGCAACTGGGCACCTCCGTGGTGATTGAAAACCGCGCCGGCGCCGGCGGCGCCATTGGCATGGACGTGGTGGCCAAGGCCGCGCCGGACGGCTACACCCTGGGCTTTTCGTCGGTCAGCCCGCTGGCGCTGAACCCGCACCTGGGCAAGTTGCCTTATGACCCGGTCCGGGACATCGCGCCCGTGGCCAGCGTGATGTATTCGCCGGTGGTGCTGCTGGCGACGTCCGCCTTCGAAGGCCGTGATTTCAAGGACATGCTGGCCGCCGCGAAAGCCAAACCCGGCAGCGTGCGCTGGTCCACCTCCGGCCAGGCCACGGTAGGCCACGTGGTGCTGGAGCAGGTGCAGCATGGCGCCGGTATTTCCATCACCCACATCCCCTACAAGGGCGGCGGCCAGCAACTAACCGATGCGCTGGGCGGCCAGTTCGAGGTGATCTCGACCAACCTCAGCGGCGCCGTGATGCCGCACATCAAGGCGGGCAAGCTGCGGCCGCTGGCCGTGGGCGCGCCGGCACGTGTCGAGGCCTTGCCCCAGGTGCCGACCTTTGCCGAGCTGGGCCTGGCGCCGGCCAACCTGAGTTCGCTGTTCGGTGTGTTCGCCCCCGGCAAGACGCCCGAGGCCGTGCTCGCGCGGCTCAACACCGAGATCAACCTGGCCCTGCAAACACCTGAGCTGCGCCAGCGCCTGCTCAGCGCCGACAACGTGCCCACGGTGGGCAGTGCGGCAGACTTTGCCCGCCAGATCGCGCAAGAGTCGGCCAGCAACGCCCGCATCATCAAGGCCGCGCAGATCAAGGCCGACTGAGGGCGTGTCGTATGCTTGCTATCAATTAAGTAGCTGACAGCCCCCGCAGGACGGGGGCTGAGGGCCAATTTTTCTCAAGAACCTGACGCCGCCCCTGGCGCAGGCGCGGCGTACATGTAGTCGCGTCGGAAGGGGTAGCTGCTTTGTGCGCCCTTGATGGATTCATGGGCCTGGCCTTGCGCCGGGCGCGCCGCCAGCATCTGGTGCAGGCTGATCCAGCCCTGCTCGAAAGACATGGCGCTGCCGGCCAGGTAGAGCCGGTAAGCCCTCAGGGTTTTTTCCGCGCGCGGCGCATCGCCATCGGCCGAGAGCACCTGCAGCGCCTCGTCCAGCCGCAACTCCAGCGCGTCTGACCAGTCCCACAGGGTGCGCGCATAGTGCGGACGCAGGTTCTCGGTGTCCACCATCTCCAGGCCCGAGCGCGCCAGGTGGGTGAGCACATCGCTGACATGCAGCAGCTCACCGCCGGGGAAGATGTATTTCTCAATGAAGTCACCCATGCCCGCGCCCAGCTGGTGGTTGTCCAGACCGCCGGCGGTGATGCCGTGGTTCATCACCAGGCCGCCCGGCGCCAGCAGGCGCATGATCTTGCTGAAGTAGGCCGTCATGTTGGCGCGGCCCACGTGTTCGAACATGCCTACCGATGAAATCTTGTCAAAGGGCTGGGCTTCGTCGAGGTGGCGGTAGTCGCGCAGCTCCACACGCACCCGGCCCTCCAGGCCCTTGTCCTGGATCAGGCGCTGCACATGGGCATGCTGGTTTTTGGACAGCGTGATGCCGGTGGCATCCACGCCGTAGTGCTCGGCGGCCCACAGCAGCAGGCCGCCCCAGCCCGCACCTATGTCCAGGAAACGCTCGCCGGGCTGCAGCATCAGCTTACGGCAGATGTGGTCGAGCTTGGCTTCCTGGGCCTGGGCCAGCGCCATGGCATCGTCACGGTAATAGGCGCAGGAGTAGACCCGGCGCGGGTCCAGCCAGAGCGCATAAAAATCGTCGGACACGTCGTAATGGAACTGGATCTGTTCGGCGTCTTTTTCGGGGGAGTGCGCGCGCGCCGAGCGGATATGGCGCTGCAGGCCGGTCCACCAGCCGGCGTCGCTCTGCACGGGATTGGCCGGCACCAGGCTGGCCGCCACCGCCATCACGTCGCGCATGCAGCCTTCGAGCTTGAGCTTGCCCTCGACGTATTCCTCGGCCAGGGCGCCGATCTGGCCGGCGCGCAGGCGCGTCAGGCTGGACCAGTGGGAAAACGACATCCTGACCGGTGCATCCGGTGTGCCCAAGACCTGGCCTTCGGGCAACTGGACGGACACCGGCGCCGGCAGACCGACCAGCCGGGACTCAAGATGGGGAACGAGATGCCGGATCATGTGCACACTCCTGTTCGACATTGCATCGGGTCTGAACGAAGCGGCCGCAGCGGCGGCCGGGTTGCCATCGACCCATGTGGCAAGTCCCGAATATGCGTGAACTTGAAGATTTCGTCTGTAGGAGAAATCTGACTTCTGCGTCGCGGATTGTGTTGCCCCGTCGAATGCCAGGGGTCCTGAATCCCCAATTCCATGATTCCATTTATCCGATATGCAGTTACCGCCGTTGTGACGGCTGCTGTATCAGCTCAGGCGCCAGGCAGGCCGAGCTGTAGCGCCAGCCGCGTGCTTCCTGGTGCCGACTCCAGTTGCAGTACGCTGCCCAGACGGCGTGCGCGGGCCTGCATGCTGCGCAGGCCGGCGCCGGACGCTCCAGTGGCCTGGTGCACAAAACCGCAACCGTTGTCCTGCACCGCCAGCAACAGCGTGTCGCCGCTGCGCAGCACGTTCACGTCAACGCGCCGTGCGCCGCTGTGCTTGAGCACATTGGTCAGCGCCTCCTGCAAAAAACGCAACAAGTCGAGGCTCTGGGACGCCGGCAACTCCAGCCCGTTCAGGCCCTCCAGCTGCCAGCGGCACTCGATACCGTTGGCATCGAGCAGTTGTGTCGTGCGGTGCCGCAGTGGCGCCAGCAGCTCACCGAAGCTGCGCTGGCCGTCATCGCGGCCGGTGGCGTCGATGATGAGCCGCAGGTCGTCGCGCAGGCTTTTCAGCATGGCGAGCAATTGAGGCGCCGTCTGGCTGTTGGGCGCCTGCTCCAGCGTTGCGATGCTCCCGACCAGCATGCCGCCCAGGCCGTCGTGCAGGTCGCTCGCCAGGTTGATCCGCTCGCCAATGCGCGCATGCGCCAGTTCCAGCGCATGGCGCTGCGCCAGCGTGTTCGCCAGTTCGGTTCTGGCGGCTTCCACCTCGCCGACCAGCTCCGTGTTGAAGTTTTCGATGCGCTGCAGGCTCTGTACAAAGCGACCGGCCAGCACCAGCGCCATGCCGAACACCAGCAGGTAGGAGCTCATGGCGGAGTAATAGACATTGCTGTCAACGATTTGCACAAACACCAGCAGGTCGTGCACGCCTGCCACACAGCCCACCAGCACGAAAGGCGCGAGTGCAAAAAGACGCGGGGTCCGCACCAGGGCGGTGTAGACCAGGTAACCCCCGCCGGCCAGTGTGGAAAGCATGATCGCTGCCACCGTCCACCAGCCCCGGTGCACGCCCATCGCCGCCGGCGCGGCAAGCCACAGGTCCAGCCAGCAGGCCAGCGCCAGCAGCGTCAGCCCGGCTTCGAGGCGCGGCAGCCGCCGCTCACAAAAACGCAGGACAAACAGGACGAAACTGCAGCAAAAAGCCATCAGCAAGGAAGTGCTGAAGGCCTGCCAGCCGTCGGTGGTCGCAAACGGCCAGGGGCTGGTCACGACCTGATTGAGCGCAAAGACCACCCACAGGGACGACATCAGCGCAAACCAGCCATACGCGGTTTCGCGCCGTCGCAGCGCCCATAACACCCCGAAGAACACCGCGACAACGCCGCTGATCGCCAGCCCCAGCATCTGCAGGTCGCGGCGTATCGCGCGCTCGTGTTCGTACTGCGGCCAGATCGCCGCCGGCGGCCCGACCGTGACCGGGCCCAGCCCCGCCTGGTAGGCGGACAGGCCCGACACCCGAACCAGCAGCGTGTTGGTGGCGCCCGGACGCAGCACCGGCGCGGCCAGCAGCCAGTAGCGCGGCGTGTTCCAGGCGCGTGTGAGCGGCTCGACCAGGCTGGCATCGCGGCTGATCGGCGTGCCGTTCAGCCAGACCGCGCCGGCCATGATCAGATACTCCAGCAGCAGGCCCGCTTCAGGTGTATCAGCAGGCTGGTTCCAGCTCAAGCGGTACCACACCACGCCGTCGAAGCCAGGCCAGCGCCGTGCCCAGGTGTCGGGAAGCACCACCGGCGCCCAGCCATCGGCAGGTGGCGCCTCGTCCTGCCAGCTGGCGGCACGCGCTGCCTCGATGCGTAGCGGCAACGGCTGCTCCGCATGTGCCGTCGTTGGAAGCGCCAGCAAGAGGCACAGGCCGGACAGCAGCCCGAAAATCAGCGCAGCAAACCGCGCGTGCGTGCCGTGTAGACCGCCTCGGTGCGCGAGTTCACCGCCAGCTTGCGATAGATGTTTTTGGTGTGGCATTCGACGGTCAGCCTGGAAATGGAAAGAGTTTCGGCCATCTCCCGGTTGCTCAGGCCCTGGGCCACCAGCTCGAGGATGTTGGTTTCGCGGCGGCTCAGTGCTGCCGCAGGCGTTGCTGTTTGCCCGGCCGGCGCCATTGCGGTGGCAGGGGCGGCCGGTTGTGGTCGGGTCAGCAGCGCCAGAATGCCGCGGGCAATGGCCGGGTCTATCGGAGCGCCGCCCTGCGCAATGCTGCGCAGCGCCAGTTCCAGTTCGATGTCGTCGCGTTCCTTGAGGAGGTAGCCGATGGCGCCGGCCCGCAGCGCAGCCAGGATGATGTCATCGGCACGAAAAGCCGAGATCACCACAGCCGGCAGCAGGGGGTGACGGGTTTGCAGTTCGCCGACGAGGTCAATGCCGCTGCCGTCCGGCAGGCCGATGTCCACCAAAGCCACCCCGAAGCTGCGCTCGGCCAGCAAGCGCCGGGCGTCGGCCACGCTTTCGGCGATGGCCACGTGCTCTATCGCGCAGCCCGCGGCGGCCAGCACGCGGCACAGGCGGCGCTGCATCACCGGGTCGTCCTCCACCACCAGCGCGGGGCTGAGCGAGACAGTCAGGACTGCTTCCTGCGGATAGGGGTGCATGGGCGGCGCGGTTTTTACCTGTTTTCGGGGATTGTTGGCAAATCGTGTCTTTTGTATCTTAAGCGTCACTTGTTCCCAGGCTGGACGGAAGCCGGAACGGGCCGACGCGCGGCGCCCTGCGGCGCGTGCCCGGTCGATCACAGCGTTTCAACCAGGCCACACCGCATCATCATCATGAACATCTCACACCGCAGCATCTGGAACGCAGCGCTTGGCGCCTGGGTCGCCGTGTCGGAAATCACCCGGGCCTGCGGCAAACGCAGTGTCGGCGCCGTGACACTGGCTTTGGCCTGCTCGTCGGTAGGCGCACAAGCTGTCAGCATCGACGGTGGCGCCAGCGCGACCGTGCCCGGCACCTACACCAGCCCCTGGGCCATCACCGGTACCCTCACCGTGGGTGACATCGGCCAGGGCACAGTGACCGTGGGGGGCGGCGCCACGGTCAGCAATAACAATGGGGTCCTGGGTCAGAGCGCAGGCGCCATCGGCAATGCCACGGTGACCGGGGCGGGCACCACCTGGACCAGCAGCTTCAGTTTCTTTGCCGGCTACAACGGCACTGGCACACTGAAGGTGCAGGACGGCGGCAAGGTCAGCAATGGCAACGGGCACCTCGGCTTGAACGCCGGTGGCGTTGGCAATGCCACGGTGACCGGGGTGGACTCCACCTGGAGCAACAGCGGCACCCTCGATGTCGGCCTCAGCGGCACCGGCACACTGACCGTGGAGGATGGGGGCAAGGTCAGCAATACCGCCGGGACCATCGGCAATGCCTCGGGCTCCACCGGTCATGCCACGGTGACCGGCGCGGGCTCCACCTGGACCAACGTCGACTTCTATGTCGGCAACCGCGGCACCGGCACACTGACCGTGCAGGACGGCGGCAAGGTCAGCAATACTTTTGGGAGCATCAGCTATATTGCCGGCTCCACCGGTAATGCCACAGTGACCGGCGCAGGCTCCACCTGGACCAACAGTGGTTTCCTTGAAATCGGCAGCGGCGGCACCGGCACACTGACCGTACAGGACGGCGGCACAGTCAGCAGTGCCGTTGGGTACCTCGGCGTTGTCGGCAACGCCACCGGCCATGCCACGGTGACCGGCGCAAACTCCACCTGGACCAACAGCGGCGCGCTCGATGTCGGCGGCAGCGGCACCGGCACACTGACCGTGCAGGATGGCGGCAAGGTCAGCAATACCGCTGGAACCATCGCCAATGCCCTCGGCTCCACCGGTAATGCCACGGTGACCGGCGCGGGAGCCACCTGGACCAACAGCGGCACCCTCGGTGTCGGCCGCGTCGGCACCGGCACATTGACCGTGCAGGATCGCGGCACGGTTAGCAATACTGAGGGGTTCATCGGCGGTAACACTGGCTCTGTCGGCAACGCCACGGTGACCGGCGCAGGCTCCACCTGGACGAACAGCGGCCAGCTCCTTGTCGGCCGAAGCGGCACCGGCACACTGACTGTGCAGGACGGAGGCACGGTCAGCAATACCCTTGCGTTCATCGGCACTAACCTTGGCTCTACTGGCAATGCCACGGTGACCGGCACGGGCACCACCTGGACGATCGTCGGCCAGCTACTCGTCGGCAACGGCGGCGCTGGCACACTGACCGTCGCAAACGGCGGTCACGTGTCCGTCAGTGGCGCCGGCGTGATCGATGTAGCTCTTGCCACCGGCTCCACCGGCGTGCTGAACATCGGCGCTGCGGCGGCGGGCGCTGCGCAGGCGGCAGGCACCGTGGCGGCGAGCGAGCTGCGTTTCGGTGCAGGCACCGGCAGCCTGAACTTCAAGCACACTGACACGGCTTATACATTCGGCACGCGGATCATCGGCGCCGGCGTGCTCAACCATTACGCGGGCACGACCTTGTTGACCGGTGCCAACACCTACACCGGCGTCACCACCATCAACGGCGGCACGCTGCGCGTCAACGGCTCCATTGCCAATTCGGCAGTGACTGTGAACAGCGGCGGCACCCTGGGTGGCTCAGGCACGGTCGGCAGCACCACCATTGCGTCGGGCGGCATCCTGGCGCCGGGCAATTCGATTGGCACGCTCACGGTCAACGGCAACCTGAGTTTCGCAGCGGGTTCGATCTACCGTGTTGAGGTGGATGCCGCCGGCGCGAATGACCGCATCAACGCCAGCGGGACTGCAACCATCAACGGCGGCACCGTCGATGTGTTGGCCTCGGCCGGCACCTATGCGGCCAACACGACTTACACCATCCTCAATGCAACCGGCGGGCGCACGGGCAACTTTGCCGGGGTCACGTCGAACCTGGCTTTTCTGACGCCAACACTGGGCTATGACGCCAACAACGTTTTCCTGAGCCTGGCGCGCAATAGCGTCAGCTTTGCCTCAGTGGCCGCCACACCGAACCAGATCGCCACCTCGACCGCCCTGCAAAACGCCGATGCCGGCGCCACAGGTGACATGAGCAGCGTTCAAACCGCATTGACCGGTTTGTCGGCCGGGCAAGCGCGTGCTGCCTATGACTCGGCCAGTGGCGTCGGGCTGGTGGCCCTGCGCAGCGCGGGCGCCAGCTTTGCGGGGGGCTTTGGCAACCAGTTGCAGGCCCGGCTGGCGGCAGTTGGCGGCGCGAGCACGCCAGTGGGCGCATTTGCAGGCGGCCCCATTCTGCTGGCCGCCAACGACCGTGTGTCTGATTTGATGGCGCCTGTTTCTGATTCGCCGCAGAAGTTCTCGCTGGCCGGGGCGGCTTCTTCACCCGCTTTTTCTGCTTCATCACGGGGCCGCGGCTTCTGGCTGCGCGGCTCGGGCGGCTACCAGGACACGAAGAGCGATGGCAATGCCACGGCCAGCGAGCTGCGCAACAACAGCCTCAGCGCCGGCTTTGATGCAGAAGTGCGTGAGGGCCTCGTCATCGGTGCCGCTCTCAGCAGCGGTACATCCCGCCTGGGCTTTGACAACAACGACGCAGGCAAGTCACGCGGCAGCGCGCTGGCGGTTTATGGCAGTTATGCCGCCGGCCCCTGGACCTTCAAAGGCTCGGCCAGCGCTGCCCGAAACAGCAACCACATGGACCGCTCGGTCGTCGTGGGGGCGATCCAGCGCACGGCCAGCTCGGACTTTGGCAGCAGCACGCTGTCGGCCTACGGCGAGGCCACGTATTCACTTTCCATGAATGGCTGGACGTTGCAGCCGCTGGCCGCGCTCTCCTTGAGCCGCAACAAGGCTGACGGCTTCACCGAAACCGGCGCAGGGGCCCTGAGCCTGCAAGTAGCTGGCCAGACCATCACCTCTACCAAATCCTTGCTGGGCGTCAAAGCGGGTTTTGCGGCAGGAAGTGTTCACCTGGAGCCGCGTGTGATCTGGGCGCATGAGTTTGGCGATCTGAACATGCCGATGACGGCGCAGTTCCAGGGCGCTGCGGCAGCCTCGCCGTTTCAGGTGTCGGGTGTGGCGCTCAAGCGCGACACGCTGATCCTGGGCCTGGGCGCCACAGGCCACATCGGCAAGGGCCTGGACCTGTTTGCCGATGTGCAGGCTGAGCACAACAGCCGCCAGAACAAGCTGGCCGTACTGGTCGGCTTGCGGGCGCGCTGGTAGCCTTCGCCCCTCATTGAGCAGCGCCGGCAGGCTGAGCGCGCGGCGAGCTGCCGGTTTGATGAGCTGAAGTGCGCGGCACAGTGCCATGCGCGACCAGCACGTCATCGCATACGGCATGTCTGATTTTATTTGGATGGTGCAACAAGTACACTGTTTTGAGGCGGTCAGATTGACCATTCGACAACAACAACTTATTGGGAGATGAATGAAAACAACAATCAAATTGGGCATTCTCCTGGTCAGCTTTCTTCTTGCAAGCTGCGCTCCTCCGACTTTGCTTGAGGAAAAAAATCCCGTCGTCAACGAGCGAATCAAGAGCGCCAGGATCGCATTTAGCCGGCCTGCCCAGATGGGAATATCGTATGGAGTTTACGGAAGTGAGCGCAACGAAGTCGCTGTGAAGCGTGCAGTGTCGGATATCGAACGGATCACAAAGGCAGTTCAGGACCATGTTCCTGCGCAGCTTGCAAGCGCCTTGCAGAAGAAGGGCGTCGTGCCCGGGTCAGATGTACTCGTTTCGTTGAGGCCGACAGCAGGTTGGGGCACGACAAATACCACTCCGCGCATTCAATTGGAAGTCACCGTTCAAGCAAATGACCGCACAAGGCAACCCTGGATTGCAAAAATCTCGGACGGTAGTTGGGACTCCATGCCCGCCGAGCAAACTGCCCAAATCTTTACCGATCGCATTGTTTTGGAATTGGCCAAAGCCGGATTCGTGCCGCAGTAGTCGCGCAGCCCGGCTGCAGTCATTTCAGCCGTGTTGACCTCTCGAACATCCGTGTCAGACGCTCTGCGTCCCCAACGAAGAGCGCCGTGTCGATCTCCGGTCCGCAGGCAGCTTGGGCGAGGGCCGATGGCCTCTGTGAGGCTTCACCTGCCCAGCAACGCCAACTCATCCTCGTCAAACCCCGCAGCCCGCCGCGCGCCCAGGTTGAACGGCCCTTTAAGCCGTGGCGCACCGTAGGTTTTCGCCAGTTCGGCATAAGTTGACACCGGCTCCAGACCGCGGTCGCTGCACAGATGGCGGTACCAGTGGTTGCCGATGGCGACGTGGCCGATTTCGTCGCGCAGGATGATGTCCAGGATGTCCACGGCGTGCAGGGCGGCAGGGGTGCCGACCTTGCGCAGCTTGGCCTGCATGGCGGGCGTGGCGTCCAGGCCGCGGGCTTCGAGCGTGCGCGGCACCAGCGCCATGCGCGCCAGCACGTCGCCGGACGTCTTGTGTGTCATGTCCCACAGGCCGGTGTGGGCGGGAAAGTCGCCATAGCCATAACCCAGGGTCTGCAGATGGCTTTGCAGCAGGCTGAAGTGATGCGCTTCTTCGGCGGCCACCGTGAGCCAGTCCAGGTAGTAGGCCGGCGGCATGCCGTCAAAGCGCCAGGCGGCGTCGAGTGCGAGGTTGATCGCATTGAATTCGATGTGGGTGACCGCATGCAGCAGCGCGGCCAGGCCCGGGGGCGTGAAGGGCGATCGCTTGGGCACGTCAAGG
>Ga0307516_10006429_pt1 | contig 13765 bp, 21 predicted proteins | sample 19_EM_MG_FD_203310 | JGI IMG/M metagenome (GOLD analysis project Ga0307516, IMG submission 203310) | Populus trichocarpa ectomycorrhiza microbial communities from riparian zone in the Pacific Northwest, United States - 19_EM | ecosystem: Host-associated > Plants > Roots > Unclassified | place... | reverse complement strand
CTGTGCTTTCCACCACAACCTCTTCAATCCCACTCGTCCGCCTCTTTATTATATCCGGCCTCGTTATGTATAGTATCTTCTCGTTCTCGTTCTCCCTTCTTTCTCTCCATCTCGCGACTCCAATGCTTTACCTTATCGCCTTCTCCCCGGCCTGCTCTTAAAGTGACCCCTCGGCCAGGAACTCTGTTTCGCCTCTTAGATCCCAGATTGTATCTCATAGCTCGTGTGTACGTGCGCTGACCACGGACATATATACGTATATCATTCCGCACACGGTTTTGGTTGATACTTTTATGCTGAGTGGTGGTGCACAAGTGCGTGTGTATTAAGAAAGTGGTCCGGGCGCACACATCCCAGGCCTCAGCCTACTCCCGGATCTTGGCCAAAATCTCAGAGTCTCGGAAGAGGAAATATTCCTTTGTCGGTGTTCAGCCTCCAACGGTTGACGGACTCGACAAATACTGGTACTCACCTCTTCACCGAGCTTTATCGAGTTTCCGCCCCATCCCGGCAGGAGAACCTTGTCTCCCGCTTTAACCGTGGTCGGAACAACCTTTCCGTCCTTGTTCGGCACACCGGGTCCAACAGAAATCACGGTGGCCTCAGGCAAGGGGGTGACCGTCGACGATTCAGGGAGGAAGATGCCGGAAGTGGTTTTCTAATGCAGGGTCAGCGCCCTCCGCACGCGTCGCACACGCGACTGCCTCACCGTGTTAGGCTTGAACCTCTGGACCAAGACACGGTCGAGGAGCGGTACGACTGCCTTGATGCTTTTGAAAGTTGCTTGAGAAGCCTGCAGGACGCGTTAACCGCCGTAAGTCGGTCGAGAATGTGTGTGAGCGGACCATTAGAACAAAGGAGGAATATAAGATTAGCGGTAGGGTGGAGACGTAGGGAGAGGTGAGGTGGAGGTACGCTGGCAAGCTCTTAAACTCGCCTAACGCCCGGGAAAATCCCATCCGAAACACGTGACTTGGATTCGACGGCTGGAAAACATTGTGCACCTAGATATTACTGTACTGATAGTAACGGTAGGGACATCGGAACATTGGAAGGGAGAGTGAGAAGGGGGGGGGGTGAAAGACTGTGATGCGACGACCTAGAAATGCAGGAATATATGTGACGGAGAAAAAATGAACCATGACTGGATGAGACGAGAGAATTAACCATAAACGTGGTATGAGCCACCAGAGTGCATAGAAGGGATCTCGATGTGTCAACGTCAAGCCAAAATAAAAAACCATCCAAACATGCCAATGTCCTAGGTAGGCGCGGGCGAACGACCGCGTCTGGATGGGCCAGCCCCGGGCCGCGATCCCAGTTGCCCATCAGGCTGAGGTCCGGGTAGGAATGGCCCTTGTTGTCCGGCAGAATCGGTGTAGCCAGGGACCGTCGTCATTCTTTGCGAAAGCTGTGGAGCGGCAAGGGTCTCCGCTCGCCGGCGAGTACTCGTCGAGGACTCGGCGTTGGGTTGTTGGCGTGGGTTGTTGAGCAACCGCAGATATTCCGCTTGTCCAGTCTGAGTCGGCGGTCGCGAATTCAGACTGGCAAGTGTGGTGTTCACGTCTGTTCCAGCATTACCACGAAAGGGCCCGGACCCCTGTACAGTGTCTCCGTTCGTAACTGCGCCGATGACCGTTCTCTGTCGGTCCCTGTCGGTCCGTCGTTCTGTCCTTCCCGTGATCGTGCCACCAGAGGTCGTTGCCGCCATCGCAGGTGCTCGGCCATCTCCGATAGTCCCAGCACCAGTTCTTCGCTCCCCGTGGTGATGGTGATGATCCCCATCGTCTTCAGGGTCCTTGGCACTGCACCAGAACCTGTGCCCCTCACTCCAAGCGGTACTTTGACAATCCTTCCCACAATACTTGGCCTTACGACAACGTCTGCATTTGGCAAACTCGCGCGGGAAAGTCTCCCAACGGCCGCAGAGCACTGAGCAGCGGAGTCAGGCAGTTTGATCAAAGGAGGGTGGATGCAGGAACGCTTACTGTTGGCACATTGTCTAATCCCTCCGCGGCTCTCATCCTTGCGGCAGGCATTCCTCATTATCACTCCAGCCCAATATTGAATCTCGGCGGGTAAAGTCGGTGGAGGGTTCGGTAGCTCGCTTTCCGAAGAGCTGGGCCGGAAGGTGAATCTTTCAACCAGAGAAAATACATTTGTCTCCCTCATCGTGGGCCCTTGAACAGGGCTGGCGCTCGTCGTCGCTTTCTCCTTCTCCTTTCCTCTGCCCGTGGCGGACGCGAAAGCCTTGAATATGGGATTGGTTTCCTTGGTGTTTGAAGGTGACGTCACTGCGGTATTCACGATGGTGGAAGGACCGGTCTTGTTCACTAGCATCTGGGTCGCAGGGTGGAACGAGGGTCGCGTCTTGTAGAAATGCTGCCGGACGTGGGGGTATTTACTAAGGTAAGCCAAGAGTTGGAGACTGAGAAGGACATCCTCGTCCCTGTAAGGACCTTCAGGGTGGCGCTCGTGTTGCGCGCCTTGTCCGTGAGCGGTCCTAGGGGCACGAAACCTGGCAGGGATTTGGGCGTTATTCAGATGCCGAGGAAGGTCGAGAGTGCCTCGAGGGACAGTCGTGACCGGTATTATCGCAGGCAAGTCCGTGGTAACAGCCCTGGGAGTCACGTCTGGTTGACCTGGCCGCGGTCTTGTCTCGAGATCTGCCGGCGCTGTCGTGGGCGCGGCACCCTCAATAGCACCCGGAGCGCCAGGAGGGGCACCCATGGCGAAGTCGTCGTTGGGCTCTAGGGAAACGATACCATCCTCAACCCCAACTTCATTGAGGCCATGGGTCGGGCCGTTGTTGATGATGATATGAGCGTCGGCGTTGACTTCGAGAGACACCCCAGCAGTGGTGGTGGGAGGAGAATCGGTGACGATACCGACTGCACGTCTTGTATGTGGTGAGGTCTGAGGAGGATTTCCTACACGTTCGGGAGAGGTATCTGCTCGGTCACGGTCCATGTCAACGTCTCCGTCATCCTCAGTCTCGGTTTCCGGGCGCGAGTTATCAGTGGAGGTAGATCCCGAGGCTTCCGCCCTCCGCGTGGGTGGAGCGAGGGTGGAATCCCAATGGGTTCGGGCAATTATTGTTCCGCTGCGCTCACGGGCGGAAACGGTTACAGTTCCCACGGGGGTGATTGAACGAACTGGTGTGCTCCCGAAGGAGGTCTCGGCGGAGGTTGTAGAGTCTACTGAGGCAGCGGACGAGGGCGGATCCTGGGTTGCGTCAGTCATGGGCTCGTCCTGAGTAAGCTGATGAGTAATCGTTTACTCAGTGGGTGTGTGGAATGGGGGCTTACTTGGACAACGTAAGTGTCGATTACTGCAGTGGTGGAACGGTCGTAGCGGCTGAAGTCGTCGTTGACGATCTGACGTTGGAGGGCACGAGATAGCTGGGCAGCCTGATCCCTCTGGCGTTGTTCGGCCTGGGCTTGGCGTCGAGCGAGCCTTTGTTCTCGGGTTTCGCGAGGCATGCCACTTGCACTAGAGCTGGGTCCGATGGCGAAACCCTTGCTTGCAAGCCAGGCCTCGAGGATACAGCCAACGACGTCCAACGTGCCAGCTTGGACAACACGACTCCGGATAGGTTCGCTCCCCCTAACGCCGATGTTGACGACGCATTGGAAAGCGAGAGAGAAACGGTAGGCGGCTTGCTTGTCAAAAGACTTTGGATTGAGGCACGGGGTCGGTTTGGGGGGGTGCGAATTGGGAGGGGATAGGCCGTAGATGAAAGCAGGATTCTCTGGGGGGGTGGGAGAAATGCAGTAATCGTGAAGGATGTGGACGAGACGCTCTAGGCCGCCGTCCATGGTCATTATTTCTCGTATTCTTGGAGAAGTGGAAGTCAAATAAGCGAGGTGTGTGAGAGAGTTGAAGAGTGGCAGGGGCGAGTTGGTGTCGAGTGCTGGTCGATGGGAGAAATCAGAGGGTCGATAGGGGCTAAATGGGCGAGAGATTGAGAGGGTACATACCGCGCCTGTCGTAGAGTTGAGAGGATATGCAGACCGAGGCCCTGTTCTGGGCAGGGAAGGCGAAGTTTGACTCGCGCATCGGTGCGTTCTTGTGAGGGGGGAGGAGGGGAAAGTGGCAGAAAAACGGGTCAGGGAGAGGAAACGCGATCGCTGGCGCCGACGATGACAAACGAGGTCGGAAGGACGAGGGCGGGCGGGGAGGTGGTCGTCGGTCAAAGGGAGGTCGTCGCCGTCGCTCGTGCCTCCCCCGCAGGTGGGGAGGGATGGGAATAATTCTCCTTTTTAGGTTGTTTGGTCTTGTTTGTGACGAGCGGCAACGAACGGATCAAGATCGACAGACGGGTGCGGATAATTATTCAACTTGGAGATCCGATGGATTTTCAACCCACACTCTTTTCCCTATCCACCACATCCTATACCCCCAGCCATGGCCCAGGTCGCCCAGGAGAAGGCTGCCTCGTCCGAGTCTCTGCAGCCCACACGCTCTCTTTTCCGTTCCGTCGCACTCATCGCATCATGCGCCGCTGCGATGATCGTAAACGTCAGTCTCGTGCCAGTAAGCCTCGCGATCCAGACAACTGACCCGAGCCAACGCAAGGCTGCGACAAACACGTCCGCGGCCATTGCCCTCCCGTCTGTCGGCCAGGACCTTCGGATCTCCCCTGACAAGCTTCAGTGGCTCGTTTCCGCATTTGCCCTCAGCTCCGGTTGTCTCCTCCTGTTCTTCGGCCGCCTCGCAGATCTTTACGGCCGGAAGAAGGCTTTCATGCTTGGGTCCCTAGTTCAGGCCGTCTTCTCCCTCGGCTGCGGTTTTGTTAAAAGTGTGCTTTCGTCCCCGCTCGTCCCTCAGACATCTCAGTCCTTCCCTCCAGGTGAAATCGCAATCGACGTTCTGAGAGGCATTCAGGGCTGTGGTGCGGCGGCAACAATCCCAGCTTGTGTGCGTCCTTCTCGTTAGGCTGCCATTCGCGTGGTAACCCATCCTCCCAACAATAGCTCGGTATACTCGCCCATGCATTCCCACCGTCGAAGATGAGGTCCATCGCGTTTGCTACCTTTGCTGCCGGTGCACCGCTGGGAGCTGCTGTGGGAAATACCCTTGGCGCTATTCTCACCCAACTTTCCGAGTCAGTCGCTTTTTCTTCCCACCTCCGTGTCCCCACCATAAGTCACCCCCTCTACAAGCCCTACATGGCGTTCCGTTTTTTTCCTCTCAGCTGGCCTTAACGTCCTTTGTATGATTGGAGGCGCATTCTCTATCGACCCCGACCAGCCATCAACAGAGGTTGACAAGAGGGTGGACTATATTGGCGCCTTCCTCGTTACCGCAGGCCTCACCCTCATTATTTTCGTCCTCAGCGACGGAAGCATCGCCCCCCAAGGATGGTCTACCCCCTGTATGTTATTCACATTTTCACCCTGCACAGAAGTTGACGGTCACCACAGACATCATTGCACTCCTCGTCCTTGGCGCGCTTTCGATCATTGCCTTCCTGTTCTGGCAACACTACCTCGAGAAACGCCTCGACAATGAACACCTTCCTGCCGGACGAAGACTCCCTCCACCCATAATGCGCCTTTCTCTCTGGAGCCGCGCTAACGGTAGATTCGCAGTGATGCAACTGATTGCCTTCCTCAACTGGTGCTCTTTCATGTCCTATAACTTTTGGGTCCAACTCTTCTATCAAGACTACCTACGACTCAGCCCCATACAAACGATGCTCAGATTGCTACCGATGTTTATTACCGGCGTCGTGTGGTATGTCACGTCGCCTAGCTCACCGATTCGCCCTCACCAAGTTGCGATTCACCATCGACGAATAGCAACGTCATCGTCGCACTCGTGGTTGGAAGGGTGGATGTCGTATACTTGATGTGTAATGTCCATCGCATTGTCCTTCGATAGCCCTGGGCTGATTATAACCGTTTTGTAGTGCTTGGAACCAGTCTCAGCGCCTCTGCGAACATATTCTTTGCCGTGGTCAACCCTTCCCAGACTTACTGGGCGTATGGACTACCCAGTGCCATTATTTCGGTGTTCGGAGCGGACTTCGTATTTGCAGCAGGCACCCTGTTCATTGCAAAAGTAGCCTTGCCCCACGAACAATCCGTCGCTGGTGCTCTGTTCCAGACGATGACCCAAGTAAGTCAACAACGCACCCATGGATCCACCCACCTACATTACACGACGTCTAGCTGGGAACATCGTTTGGCCTGGCGATAACGACCTTGGTCTTTAATCGCGTCCGAGCGGGAGAATCGGCTAAGCTCGGTATGACCGTCGGAGATGGCTTCGATTCCCTTGCACCACCTCGAGCACAACTTCTCGCATATCGGGCCGCCGAGTGGGGAGGCTTTGGATTTGGCGTTGTTGGTACGCAGGTTTCTCCGATCTCCCGGACACCCTTTGATGCCTATGGGTTGTCAGCGGCTATCCTCTGTTTCTTCCTTCGGGGGGTCGGAATTGTTGGAGATCGTGGCGGCGAGGATCAAGATACCCAACCCAGCTCTCCCGCCCCTTCAACAGGCAGGGATTCCGAGGAAGGGAAGATGGCTAGCCCTTCCTCCACCCCACCAGTAATCTAATCACACTCCTTTGCAATCACACCCCCTTGGATCCATCCTTCATGATGGACACACGTATCCATTAAACGTAAACTACACGTACCGCCAACTACATTAATAGACTTAATCCGCCGTATAATATACCTCCGTGAATCGCCCGGAGCCACTCGCTCGTCTGTAATCCATCAATTGGCTGCACAATGTCTTTGGTCCACTTGGTACCAGACAAACGCTCACACCCACAGATCTTCCTGCCATGCGGAGCACACTTAGATTAGCTTCCAACGTCTCCGCCGTAAATGGCGAGGATCCCTGCGTTGACGAAACCAAGGTCATGTGAGGGTCAGAGCTGGGTTGGAGTCCATCGTGCTGTTCCTCGGCAAACAGGTTGATGGCACGATTCCAGCAAACCTTGTCACCAGCCCCTAGGTCAATCGATCCGGAAATGAAGCGTGAGATGGAAAAACCCACCCCCAGGTAAGGATCGAGGTAATAATAATCGTCGTGCGATAATTCGGCTGTGACGGCTACCACCCCGGACAAACACTCCCTACAGCGTGAGCGGTATTGTACTCTTTCTGGGGCTGAAAGGGGCGAATTGTGGCACATGTCATCGTACAACTCTGCTTGCGTAACCAGGGTTATTATCATGCACAACCGCACAGATACGCAGGTCTCGTGGTCTTTGTCAATGGTACTATGCTGCTTGAGCACTGAATTCAGGTTGTGGAGGTTGACCCGCAAGGGGGAAAGCTGCGCTTGGCAAGAAAGGAGCCGAGGCGCGCGATCACCTTTCAGATAAAGTCAGAGGGGATAAGAGGTACGAGGAGATGAGGCCAGACCGGAGGCTATAGGCGATCCGAGCAACGTCCTAGCATCTCTAGCGAGCATCATTGACTCACACCTCAACCACAAGATGCTAATGCAATTATTTTAGCGTCCAAGAAAAGGGGATTTCAAACGCCATAGTTGGCTGCTCACCTCTTAAATACTTGGGGATAGGCAGCCTTTGAAAAAGCGGGTCAGCGGTTTAGAACGCCAAGGTGGCTGGGAACACACCGGGAGTTCATAGCGGAAGCCGTGCTCCAAGTCCAGTGTGAACTCTTGTACGAAACCGAACATGAAAGTGCAATCGATCTCTGCGTAGATCGCCTCTCCTAAGCAGCCTATCTTTTCTTGAAGGCGCTCCGTCAAGTCTGGCAGAGGAGAGATCGAAAAATCGACCCAGTGCGCCCTGAATAGGGCGATAGCTTTTTGGAAGAACTTCCGACCAAGGTATGCATGCTGTGAATACAGATACGCCAGAGACATCAGGAGATACGCTTGAGCGACAGCAAATGAATTGCCGCCCTCGGCTATATCTTTGAACGAGTCCCACACCATGTCCAGGTACATGGCTTCGAGGTGTAAGAGAAAGAACTCTCCCCGGCGTTCTTGGTAGAAATGACATCCCGCTAGCTGGGCAAGATGTATGAAAAAGGGGTGAACTACGGTGCTTGAGGTATCCCCCAGGATGATAGCTTGCTGCTTAGCCGGAGAGAAGTAAAGACCGAACTGCGTTCGGTGAGTGAAGAAAAGTAGGCGGCTAGGGACAGCTTAGAGCGCTTCCCGTGATTGCGGGGAAGAGATGCTCACAAGCTCATATTCATGTCTTCCAGCGATATATCGGAGAGGGCGTAGAGCAGTGGGTCCTCGTAATCAGTCAACAACAGTGGGCGGAAGTTGTTAAGGGACATTGGTGAAGGAAAACCGGCAATTGTTGCCTTCTTCCTCACAAGCCCGTTGGGGTCCCCGGTATCCGCTGGATCGGTGGCCTCGATTAGCGTATCCAGAACTACGTCCTGAGCCCTTGTAGAGACAACGGAACCGGTGGGTGGTGAGGGGGAGGTTTGTGATGAGTCGGGAGGTGGGTCTTCGTGCACACAGTCAACATGTAGCTTAGAGCGCACACAGGTAGAACACGTAGGCCGGGAGCCATCACACCGCTGTGGCGGCACAGCGTATAAACAGAAGATACGGGGTCGAGAACGGGGAGGTTGTTCACCTTTTTCTTACGGCTGAGGGAGCAGGTTCGGTGAAGGGAAGGGGCCGGAGCAGACAGGATGACGTACCGACACGGGAGACACGCTTGGCCTCTTTGTAAAGGCACAGGATGGGAGCCAAGGCCTGCGGGATCATAGGAACACTCGAGGTTCGCTCTCGACCGGCGGCACGGACCGCAGATTGGCGAGCCGGTATCACATTTCTGGGCGGGGATCAGCGGACGCGGATTCTGTTGGGCTCGCGGACGAGACGGACCACTTTTCGGGCGCTGGAGAGGTGGATGTGAGCGGGACCACAAGGAAAATTCGGGAGACTCGGTTACCGGCAGGGGATGCAGGACTTTGAGGGGGGCATCAGGAACAAGAAGAGGGACGGATTGGGGACACAGCGTAAAGCTTCCGAAATGCTTATTGTTAAAAAATGCAAATATCTTATACTACGGCTGGGGCATCTGTACTCCTCCTATCATCCCTTGTATCTTCTCGTGGTCCGCCGGGTTCGCCTGCGCTTCGTATACGGTGATAATTGGGTCCGCCTTTCTCTGTACAAAGTCGTCATTGCCACCCTATCGCCAATCCTAATCCCAGCCACATTTGCGCTCACCTCGGTCCATTGACCCAGAAACCCGAGGTAGTATATGCGAGTCTCGTCGGCCCCCTGTGATGCTGGAAAAAAGACGGTTACGGAAGAGATATTCGTGAATTTTGCAGCCCTAGAGAACCCCATAAGAATCGATTTGAGCGGTGGGTTTTGTGACGAACGTGCCTGACTTGATACTCCCCGACCTCTCTTCCCTGGGGTACATCGAACTCCTGGGTCGGAGTCTTGTCTGCGATGTCGTCGAAGTCGACATTGTCTTGGTTCGCAAACTAGGCATGGCCCGCGTTAGGTTCTACCCTCGCGTGGTCAGCCGCCTTGCACACCAGTGAAACCTTTGCAGGCGTTTTGTCTCCAGGGCCGGCTTTGAGCAAAAGCGCGCGAAGCTTGACAGAAGCGGTGAAGGGGACCCGCAGAATCCTCCATCTATCGTTAGCAACGACCCTGCAGGGGGACCACTTGACACATACAGCTGATCATCGGCATCGGATTCAACGTACTGGTATCCTCCGTCAGCACGATGTGCACGTTTTGGATGACGAGTGAAACCCGCGCACCGATCCTTCGTCGTTCCTTTCTGACCAAGGCTTGATCACCGTCTGACCTTGGCCGTTGGCGTTGAAGGCGACGACGTGAGCGCGGTCTATCTGGCCGTACAGATTGTCTTGGTATCCTAGCACATTCCCCGGCAACTCGTGCTCGTCGGCGCCATCACCGCATCCACCGTGTCCGTGGTCGTGAGACATCTGTGTGTTGATCCAGTCTGACGATCGACACGCGCTCAGTTGACAATTCTCTTCGGTCAAATCTCCGCTGAGTACTGGGGTTGTATCTGTTCGGCGAGCTCCTGTAGTTCGTGGTCGCGAAGTACCCGGGCTAACGACAAGGAGACGCCGGGACCACTCGCGAGTTGCTAGGACCGATAATCTGCCGTTCTCCAGCAGAGATTTGCCCATCTACCCACTACAACAAGGGACCGAGTAGCATGGCCACGGCTTCTGGGTCACCGGGCAACTTGCGGACGGGGGTAGTTGATCCCCCCGGCCAAGAGCAACAGCAACCTCAAATCACCGCCGTTACAAACGGGGGCGTTAGCATCGTTCCAAACACCATCAACGATGGCCCTCTCGTACACATGGGTATGTACCCTCCCTGGGCCCCGTTCGGCCTACGCTGAGGCGGTGGTCCACCTAGGACGTAAGGCGCCCTCTTTGCCATGGCCAGACATTGGCCCTTTGGGAAAATGGTCTGTCTCGTCCTACAAGTTCGGTTTTGGCGCAGAATGCTTGAGTGACGATGACCCAGAGACCTTCTGGCAGTAAGCCCCGTGTAACGTTCGTCCCTCTTGATCGCGCTGTCACTAAACACAACTATAGTTCGGACGGTCCGCAGCCTCATTTCATTACCGTCGAGTTTCCGTCCAAGGTTGCGATCCAAAAATTGTCTATATTTCTCTGCTTCCCACTAGACGACTCATACACACCATCGACCATGTGCATCCGGGCTGGAACTGGTCCTGCAGACCTCCAAGACGTCCGGGTCGTGACACTCGAAAAACCGGATGGTTGGATCACCTTCGACATATCTTCCGAGGCTCGTGATGACGGAGAAGGATTGTGAGTGGCCTCCCCCACTTCAGCAACACCCTTCTCCTCAACCACCTGCCCCAGCAAAGCTGTACATGCCTACATTCTTCAGGTCATCGTCCTCACGAACCACATGAATGGAAAGGACACCCACATCCGCGGCTTGAGGATATTGGGGCCTGAAGAGTCTGTTGACGCCCCGTTTTCTCTTGCCCGTGCTCACGCCTTTCTTCTCCCAGGAAAGAACCGGATCTTGACGGCACCAACGATCCTTTCCCATGGACGACAGCGCCTTTCAAGATGTATAGACAAATTCGTTAGGTTTGACTAGCGGTACAATATCGAACAACACAGTATTCAAGGTGTATATATAATATCTACTTGTATAAGAGATGTGCCACCAAAAGAGCGAACCCAAACCTTCACATGCCGCGAGAGCCACCCGCCATGCCCGCACCTGAATGGCCTGGGCCCATCGCGGGCACGTGTTGGGATTGAAGGACCTGGTGGGAAGGTCCGTGCAGTCCTGGATCATGCCCGGCCTCATACACAGGGGAAGTCGCGACGTGAGAGCTACCTGGGGCATTCGAAGGGGGAAAACTCCAGTTTGGGGGAGTGCCAATGCCATTCTACGCTCAGGCCTATCAGGTTTTCGGAGTACAAAGACCACCGGTGTTGACTGACCTGTAATGGGAGCGCTGACGCAGGCGACCGGTAGTGTCCGCCAAAACTCAGTTGGCCGTGGTAGCCCTGCATGGTGGGGTTGCTTGCTCCGTTGGTATAGGTTGGATAAATGGGACTGGTGTTATGTGTAGGTTGCGAGTGATGCGCATTTGGGAAATGGGCTGAGTTGTACATAGGGGGTTGGGGGTTCCTTGACGTGAATCCTCGTTGGTGAGGTTGATAGTGGGAGAAGGAAATGTTCGAATACTGATCGATGGAGGTTGGCAGACTCGACGAGTGACCGTTGTACACCGGGTGAGGGTACGAGTATCCTCCGTTTGTGATCCCAGAGGCTGGAGGTATCTGGTAATAATCACGCCGGTCCACAGGCACCCCCGCATAAGGCGGTTGGGCCGGTCCAGGGAGCACGGCGCCAGATCTACCATGATCCCACCGAAGCTGCATCTTGGTTTGCTGCGGGGTGTAAGGGGGGATGGTCCCACTTGCCCCATGGCCATTTACAGATGGCTTGGGGCGACAGCGAGAGCAATAAAACTCCTCCCTCTCCCAATCATGTTGGGGTCTGCCATCTCGACGGTCCATCTCTTCGTGGCAGGGGATGTGTTGCCACACATTACACGAACCGCAACACATGATTGGGACGTCATCGTCCTAACGAAAGGTCGGTTGGATCGGAAAGGGAGGGGAATATTACTAACCTGGTTACGTGTGTGTTTCAGGCAGACTTCACAGTTTAGCTCCCAGTCACTCTGTTGATCATTGGAAGCCCGGGAAGTGCTAGCCGTTGATGTTTCACGCGATTCATGGCGGCTGTGATACGGCCTTATCAGTTGGGCATTATTATGCTGGGGTGTCTTGGATCTCACCGCCCACCGCCATTGGCGCGAGTTTTAGGACCGTGATCTCTGCGGCGCCGCTCACGTTCCTTCCTGTCTCTTTCGGCCTCTTCTCGTTGTTGTCTCATCTCCAACCGCTTCGCGCGTGAAACCTTTTCGGCTGCTTCAGCCTTCCTTTGGGACGCAAGTTTGGCTTCTTCCTTTTCGCTCTCCTTCATCGCAATCCGGGACGAACGTTTGCGATGTGTAACGGCTTCCTCGAGGAGCCGCTTTCGCTCCACTTCTTGTTTTTTGCGTTCGAGTTCCTAGTCGCGGTTTTAGTGGCACAAAAAGGGGCGCGACGACGGCTTCACCCACCCGCAACTCAGCCACGACAGCGGGCACTATGTGGTTCTTGAGGAGTCTGTACAGCGCCTTCTCGGAGTAGTGGGTAGCATTCCCGAACCGCTGGGCGATGTATTCCCACTCTGGAAGGGTAGAGCAGACCTGTAGGGTCGAGTGAGCACGATTCTTGGATGAAGAGGTCACGAAGTGGTCAGACCATCTCCCATTCGATAAATTCTCCCAAACTGTCACTCGGCTCGGTGCTGCTGTCCTTCTCGCACTCACTATTGTACTTGTTCCCTTCCGTGTCGATGTCCTCTGGACTTACGAGACCTCCATGGGGGTCATTCTCGTGGTCGGAAGATAGGTCAGTAAGGTCGCTAACACTTTCGTCGGACTCCAATCCGGTCTTCGTGGGTTTCGAGTCCTCCAAGTCGGATTCCGAACCCATGTCGTCTAATGGAGGCCTGCTAGGTTTCATGGCCCGGGTGGACCTCCTAGGGGGGGATTCAGAGTTGTCTTCCGTCAACCACTCATCTGGGATTGATTGCCATTCTTCCTCGGGGTCACGTTTTCCCCTCCTGAGCCGGTTACTAACTCTAATACCGCGGGGTGGTCGTGAGAGCGACGGTCCTGCGTCGTTGTCAGATTCGCCTCGTCGCGTTGTGCGCGTAGACTTAGTTGCGATGGTGTTTTCGCGCTGAAACTCCGCAAGAGCTTTGGCCTGTGCGTCAAGCTTCTTGTTTGCCTTGAGTTTAGCAGCTCGAGGGCCAGAAGTCACGATCTCTCTGGGTGGAGGGTCGGAGGCGTTGCCGGACGAGTCGGAGGAGTCATCCTGGATGACCTTGCGACGCTTCCCAGTTGGTTTACGGACCTCCCTGGTGGTAGGTTGCTTTGGAGCGGGAACTCGCTTCCTCTTGAGGTTCTTGGATTTGTAGGTAGAACGTTGTACCCACAATCGATCAGCTGCGTGAAGGTGAACCAAGGATTTGGTGACTACAGAGGTTTAACATTACCACCGATGAGCCAGTATGCGTTCCTCTTGACGTCATACCCGATAGGTTCTATGCGCTAGGAAAGATTGAGCCCCACGGGAATACTCGTAGGTCCCAAATGAGGAACTGACCCACTGGGCTGTCTCGTCGTCATC
>Ga0307516_10006427_pt1 | contig 13769 bp, 11 predicted proteins | sample 19_EM_MG_FD_203310 | JGI IMG/M metagenome (GOLD analysis project Ga0307516, IMG submission 203310) | Populus trichocarpa ectomycorrhiza microbial communities from riparian zone in the Pacific Northwest, United States - 19_EM | ecosystem: Host-associated > Plants > Roots > Unclassified | place... | reverse complement strand
CTCGTCGAAGGGGTTCATGCTCATCTTGACGTTGGCTATGTCCACCCCGCTGCCATCGCTCTTCACCCGCACCTTCACGTTGTAGTCAACCACTCGCTTGACGGCTACCAATGCTTTCATGATGAATTCTCCTGAGACTTGGAATCTGAATGAATTCTAGGTTCGCCTCCTGGAGCGAGCCCCTAGGAAGCACAAGCGTTCGGCATAAAAACGAACGATCGTTCGATTCGGCGATTGTCTCATGCCTTTTGGGCGAGTGGCCATCCACAAAATGGCCGCTGCTAGACTGCGCCCCCCATGAGCACCCTGCCCTCCCTCATCGGCGCTTTCGATTCAGGTGTGGGGGGCCTTTCGGTGCTGAAAGCCCTGCATCAGCAGCTGCCTTCGAGCGATCTTCTCTACGTCGCGGATTCGGGCAATGCCCCCTACGGCGAGCGCTCCGATGAGTTCATCACCGATCGCACCCACCGCGTCGCGAGCCACCTGCTGGCACAGGGCGCGCAGTTGTTGGTTCTCGCTTGCAATACGGCGACCGCGGTGTCGGCAGCCAGCCTGCGAGAGCGCTGGCCCGGCCTCTCTATCGTCGCGGTGGAGCCTGGCGTCAAACCCGCTGTCGCCGCGAGCCGCAATGGTCGCATCGGCGTGATGGCCACCCCGGCCACGCTGCGCAGCGACAAGTTCCAACGGCTTGCGCAAACCCATGGCAGCGATGTCGAGATTCATCTTCAGCCCTGCCCCGGCCTCGCGGGTCAGATCGAACGGCTCGAAGCAGAGTCCCCCGCACTGCTCGATCTGATCGAAAGGTTCACGATGCCCTTACGCGAGGCTCGGGTCGACACGGTGGTGCTCGGCTGCACGCACTATCCCTTCGTCGCGCGGCAAATCCAGGCGGCGCTTGGAGCAGACATCACCTTGATCGACACCGCGGACGCCGTGGCACGCCAGGTATTGCGCCTTGCACCCCCGCAAAGCCAGCCGCGACAAGCAGGTAAGGTTCGCCTGCAAACCACCGGAACGGTCGAGTCACTGGAACAGTTCGCCCACCGCTGGCTCTCCATGGCCTGCGAGGTGACCGTCGCCGCCGGCCTCTGACAATCGGCTCGCCCTCTGCGCGGTCGTTCGCACCGCCTATGATTCGGGCCGGTGCGCGCGGGTGGCGGAATTGGTAGACGCAGCGGGCTTAAAACCCGCCACTTCCCGGAAGGGGGTGTACGGGTTCGATTCCCGTCCCGCGCACCACCTCATAGATTCGGCATCCGTGTTCTTACGCACGAATGCAGGCCGAATCGGCATAGCAGATAGACGTGACATGACGTACCAGCATGGCAGTTCCCCTGCCAAGATTCTGTGCATCGAGTGCCACCTCTTCAGAAAGCTGCCATGTCAGATCGTTTCCACATCAGCCGCCGATCATTGCTGTTGACCGCCGTCGCGGTATCCGCAGGCCGCGTCCAGGCCCAGACCAAATACCCCGAGAAGGCCATCACGCTCATCGTGCCCTTCGGGCCGGGAGGCATCGCTGACTTGACGGCCCGCGCCGTGGCCCAGGCGATGACAGCCACGCTCAAGCAGACCATCGTCGTCGACAACCGGCCCAGTGCCGGCAGCATCGTCGGTTCGACCGCGGTCGCACAGGCCCAACCCGATGGCTACACCATGCTGCTGATGAGCAACGGCAACGCCGTGAGCCAGACGCTCTTCAAGAAGCTGCCGTTCGACGTGATGAAAGACTTTGCGCCGGTGGGCACCCTGGGCTTCTTCGACCTGGCCGTGTTCGTTGCGGCCGAGTCGCGTTTCAAGACACTGCGAGAAGTCACGGCCTATGCCAAGGCCAACCCGGGCAAGCTGACGATCGGCACCATCGCTCCGGGCAGCACGCAGCACTTGTCGGCCGAGCTGTTCAAGACCACGGCAGGCATCGACGCCGTCACCGTCCCCTACAAAGGCACGCCGGCCGTGGTGACGGCACTGCGCTCCGGAGAGATCGACGTGGGCTTCGAAATCCTCGGCCCCATGCTGTCGCAAGTCGAAGGCAAGGCACTCCGCGCCCTGGCAGTGACCTCCGGCAAGCGCTTTCCGCTGTTGCCCAACGTGCCGACCGTGCAGGAAGAAGGCATCGCCCACTACGACGTTGCCTCCTGGAACGCGCTGGCCGTCCCGGCCAAGACGCCGAAGGACATCGTGGCCAAGCTGACGCTCGCCACCAATGAGGCGCTCAAGTCGCCCGAGGTCATCGCTCAGCTGCAAAAACTGGGCGTTCGCCCACAGGGCAGCACGCCGGAGCAGATGACGCAGTTGCTGACCAGCGAAATCAAGCGCTGGGGCGATGTGATCAAGACCTCCAAGATCGAGACGCAATAAGCCAGCGCGGCGAACCTGACCGCGGCGCCAACCTGGCGAACGGCAACACGGTGGCCGCCGGCATGCGCCACCGGTTCTGAGGGACCGGTTCAACGCCGCAAACCCGCTCACTCCTGCAGCAAGGTTGCTTCCAGCGTGATCTCGGGCACGCTGGCCAGCGCCTTGGAGAGCGGGCAATCGCGCTTGGCGGTTTGCGCGATCTCGTGGAACTGCGCTTCGCCGATGCCGGGCACTGAGGCGCGCAGTTCGAGGGCGATGCGATCAATCTGGAACCCATCGCCCTCCTTGACCAGCCGTACGCGTGCCTGCGTGTCGACTTCGGTGGTGGCAAAGCCGGCCTTGTCGCACGCAAACGAGAACGCCATCGTGAAGCAGGCGGCGTGGGCTGCCGCCAATATCTCTTCCGGGTTGGTGCCGGCGCGGTCGTCTTCGAAGCGGCTGCCGAAGCCATACGGGTGGTCGTTGAGCGCGCGGGTCTCGGTGCTCACGCGGCCCTGGCCCAGGCGGCCGCGGCCGATCCAATGAACGCTGGCGGATTTTTCGATCATGGCGGTTCCTTGAGGTTGAAGAAAGTCTTACTTGGGACGAGCGGCGCGAACGTCCTTGTCCGGTCGGCTCAGGCGACCGGCGCGCAACTCGGCCACAGCACGCACCACGCTGCTCGCGACACCACGGGCTTCCCGCTGAACGGCTTCGTCGCGGTCCAGCGCGTCGTGGCTGTTGAAGTACGGCTCGTAGTAGCCGACGTACCGGTCCAGGCGTGAACTCGCGCCAGCGTCGATGAGCCCCATCCAGTCCAGCCAGTCGCTCAGGTTGCGGCGTTGCGATTCGACGCCCGCCACATCCCCATGGACGATGAGCCCGTACACGCGGCCAGCGAGGTGCTTGGGATAGCCCCAGCCCTTCTCTTCGATCGCCTTGGCCTCTGCCGGCTTCTTGCCATGCGTGGTGGTGGGGTCGGGGTTGCCACCGTCGGCGCACACCAGCCGGTCGATCATCAGCTTCAAGGGGCTTGGTGACTGGTACCAGTACGTCGGTGCCGCAATGATCACGCCGTGCGCCGAGACCCATCGCTCGTAGATCTCGGCCATCCAGTCGTTCACTTGCCCCAATGAATGGTTGGGGTAGCAGCTGCACGGCCAGTGGCACAGGGGCATGGCCGTGCCCACGCAGCCCTTGCACGGGTGAATGTGACGGCCGTAGTCAGACGTCAACAGGCTCAGGTCCAGGACGTCGGCCTCCAGCCCTTCGGCCTGCACCACCTCGCGGGCCCACTGCGTGAAGCGCCACGTTTTGGAGATTTCGCCGGGGCACGTACCGTCGTTGCGCGAGCTGCCGCAGATCAGCAGCACGCGTGAAGGTGTCTCAGGTTTTGCCCAGCGGTCCTGGGCCGTCGCCAAGCGGTCGTGGGTGGCACGCCATTCGTCAGACAGGTCATACGTCGGGTCTGCAAAGCCTTCGCCCGCCGGCCGACTGCGCGGCGCTTTGCGGCCCTGCTCGTATGCCTGCCAGGCAATGACTTCCAGCTTGGCGATGGAACCCTTCTCCGCTTCGAACGCCGGGTCGTAGAAACTGGCTCGAAAGCGTTCGCCGAATGCATCACGCGTCAGGGTGGCAGGAGCCTGGCCGGTTCGAATGGTTGTCATGGGGTGTTCAGCAGCGGCGACGACCCAGTATCTGCAGCACCGGCGCACACGGGCATCGGACAGAACCTCAACCAGGAGGTGCAGCCGTCCTACACCGGCGGCTATGGCTTCCATAGCCAGCTTGTGCTTTCTCAGTCTGGCCCGATCTGGAACAATCGCCACCTCAACGAACGGCCCACGACCATGCAACACACTCTCTTCGGCAAGCACGCCACATTTTTCGCTACCTAGTCACGGCCTTTCGACACATTCGGAATGGCTGCAGAGCCTTCCGCCCCCAACCCCGGCAGGCTCCCGCTTCCGGGGTTTTGTTTTTTCTGCACTGCTCATCACCATGCGCACCTACGACAAGCTGATCGCCACGATTCTTCTCGCCAAAGCACGAGACGGCTTGCGCTCGTACTTTGGCCCGTTGCCGCAAGTGAATTGCGCCTAGCCTTCGCGGATCGTCGTTGAAGGCGGGCACCACGCCTTCAACGAAAGATCCAGATGAACTCGAACAACAGAAAACTCAGAAACATCGGCGTCATTGCCCACGTCGACGCAGGCAAGACCACGACCACCGAACGCATTCTGTATTACACGGGCGCGAACCATCGCATCGGCGAAGTGCACAACGGCACCACGACGATGGACTTCGACCCGCAGGAGCGCGCACGCGGCATCACCATCAACAGCGCGGCCACGACCGTGTTCTGGAAGGGTGCGCAGATCAACCTGATCGACACTCCGGGGCACATCGACTTCAACATCGAGGTCAACCGTTCGCTGCGCGTGCTCGATGGCGCCGTCGTTGTGTTCGACGGCGTCGCCGGTGTCGAACCTCAGACCGAGACCAACTGGCGGCTGGCCGACAAGTACCACGTGCCGCGCCTGGCCTTCATCAACAAGCTAGACCGCGTGGGGGCCGATTTCCCGCGCGTCGTGCAGATGATGGAAGAGCGCCTGGGCGTGAAGCCGCTGGTGTTGCAATTGCCCATCGGCGCCGAGGACACGTTCCGCGGCGTCGTGGACCTGCTCGCCATGAAGGCGCTGGTCTGGCACGGCAGCGAAGCGGGCGAACTGTACGAGACGCAGGCGATCCCGCCCGAGCTGATGGCGCAAGCCATGGGCTGGCGCGCGCGCCTGGTCGAGACCGTGGTCGAGCAAGATGACACCGCCCTCGCGGCCTACCTGAACGGCGAAGAGCCCTCGGTCGAGCAGCTGCGTGCCTGCATTCGCACCGGCACGCTGGCAGGCGCGTTCGTGCCCGTGCTGGCCGGCGCGGCATTCAAGAACAAGGGCGTGCAGCCCTTGCTCGATGCCGTGGTCGACTACCTGCCGTCTCCGCAGGACGTGCGCGCAGTTGCCGGTCAACCCGAAGCCGACCCGGAGGGGCCGCTGGCGGCGCTCGCCTTCAAGGTGGTGACCGACGCCCACGGTTCGATGGTCTTCGTGCGCGTGTACCGCGGCCGCTTGCGGCCGGGCGACACGGTGCTGAACGCCAGCACCGGCAAGACGGAACGCGTGTCGCGCCTGTACGAGGTGCATGCCGACAAGCATGAAGAACGCCAGGTGCTCGAGGCGGGTGACATCGCGGCCGTCGTCGGCTTGAAGGACACGGTCACGGGCCACACGCTGAGCGACCGCCAGCACCCGGTGGTGCTGGAGGAGATCAGCATTCCCGAGCCGGTGATTCACGTCGCGGTGGAGCCCAAGACCCAGGCCGATCAACAAAGCCTGGGCAAGGCCCTGCACGCATTGGTGAAGGAAGACCCGAGCCTGCGCATTCGGCAAGACGCCGAGTCGGGCCAGACGATTCTGTCGGGCATGGGTGAACTGCAACTGGAGGTGACGCTGGAGAAGCTGAGAACCAAGCACCAGGTGGACGTGTCGACAGGCCGCCCGCAAGTGGCTTATCGAGAAACGATCACCAAGCCCATCGAGGTGAGGCATGTGCACAAGAAGCAGAGCGGTGGCCCCGGCCAGTTCGCCGAGCTGAGCTTGCGGCTCACGCCCTTGCCGCGCGGCGAAGGCATCCGTTTCGAAAGCCAGATCGTCGGCGGCGCCATTCCACGCGAGTTCATTCCCGCGGTGGAAACCGGCGTGCGCCGCGCGGCCGAAGCGGGCGTGGTGGCGGGCTTTCCGCTGGTCGACTTCCAGGCGACGCTGGTCGACGGCAGCCACCACGAGCGCGACTCGTCGACGCTGGCTTTCGAGCTGGCGGCGGTGGCTGCGCTGCGTGAGGCTGCGCTGAAAGCAGCGCCGGTGGTGCTGGAGCCCTTGATGGCCGTGGAGGTGGTGACGCCTGCCGATCATCTGGGCGATGTGATCGGCGACCTGAACCGTCGGCGCGGCATCATCCGTGGGCAACACAGCCGTGGCAACGCGGCGGTGGTCGAGGCGCACGTGCCGCTGGCAGAGATGTTCGGATACATCGGCAGCCTGCGGGCCCAGACTTCAGGGCGCGCGCAGTACTCGATGCAGTTCGACCACCACGCAGTGGCACCGCCAGCGGTGCAGGCCCACTTGAACAGCAAGTGAGTTGATGGGGGTGCGAGTCTCAGGGCTCGCACCCCTTTTTTAGTAGCTGATGCCGTAGCGGTAGCCCTTGTAGGCCAGCACCGCTGTTTTCAGTTTGATCTGCTCGAGCACGAGTTCCCCCGAGACCTTGTCGCCCTCGTGAAAGACCTGTCCGTTGATGATGAGCATGCGGTTCGCTGCATTCTCGGAATACATCGCACCACCCACGGCGATCTGCGGCAGCTCGCGGCGGATGTTTTCGGGCAGCTCGCTCAAGGTTTGCACGGGGCGCTCGGGGGCCGCGGCCGATGCCGGTGCAGAGGCTTTCGCCGCGACGCGAGCTGGCTGCTTGCGTGGTGCAGCTTGCACGGGAGCCTGGGGCACCGGTCGAGCCGGCGCCATCGCGACGGGCGGTTCGGTTTGCCGCGTTGGGGGCGCAGTCGCCGCCATCGGAGGAGGGACTGAGGCAGGTACCGGCGCAGGAGCGGGAGTGGGAGCCGCCACAACAGGAGCCGGCGTCTGGTTGAACGCTGGCATCGGCGCAGGCTCGGCCGGGCTGCCGCCCATGAACTGCCAAGCCAGCACGCCCGCGAGCACCACCGACAACCCGATCACTGCCCACAGCAGCGGGTGCGGACGGCTGCCGAAGCCTTCATCGTCTTCGCTGTCGATCAGCGCTTCGGCTTTGGTGTGCAGACTGGGAATCGTGCCGCGCTCGCGCTCGGAATCGGCTCGCCTGAGGGCATCGAGGATGTAGGACATCGCTCAGTCTTTCAGTTGGAAGCCAGCTCGGCTTGAAGGCGGGGCTCGTCCACGCCAGCAGCGCGATTGAGTTGCATCAGGGTGATGGGGCCGGCCAAACCGTCCGCCTTGAGCCCTTGCGCGAGTTGAAAGGCCGAAACCTTTGCCTGCAGGGCAGCGTCAAACTTCTGCGCGCCGGCTGGTGGCGGTTCACCATTCAGCTTGGCCACCTGGAGGGCGAGCCAGTCCACCACTGGACCACCCTGCCCCGCGAACCACTTGTTCTGGTAGCCGGGGGGCACGCGCCACAGCGTGGCGAACTCGCCGCGCCACACCTTCGAAAGCGATAACAGGCTCACCCCCTGCGTGACGCCGCCTGCGCGCAGCATGGCCGTGTGGCTGCTCAAGCCCACCAGCACTGCATAGGCCGGCTTGCCGGCATCGTCGTACAGCGTGAGCATGCTCGGGCGCGACAGCTGGCGGATGAGCGCCAGCCCACCGTCGCTCTTGAAGCACTGAAGCTGCTGGCGCTGTGCAGCCTGGCAAGGGTCGCCCTCGGTCAGCGAGGCCTTCCACCACGGCGCGAGCTCACGCCAGGCATCGCTTTCGCTGTGCAGGCTGAGTTTGAGAACGGCGGCCGGATCGACAGGCGGCGCGCCGGCCACCGGCGCAGAAGCCTGACTCGCGGCAGCTACCGGCACGCTCGCTGCCGCCGACGCCGCCTTGGACACCGGCGCGGTGATCGTCGCCAATTGCTTTCGTGAGCCGTCTGTCGCCCAACCAACGATACCGAACAGCGCAGCGCCGATCAGCAGGCCCGCAGCCGCAGCCAGCGCGGTGACACGCGTACCCCGTGCCGATGGCGGTACCGCCATATCGCCGTCGCCGAACACCTCGACCGCGGCCTTGTCGACCATGGCCCGGTCGACGCGCGAGCGGCCATCGGCATAGGCGCCGAGCAGAGAGCGGTCGCACAGCAGGTTGATGCGGCGCGGCACGCCGCGCGAGAGCTGGTGGATTCGCTTGCGAGCCTCGCGGTCGAAAGGCACGGTACCGCTCAGGCCCGCCACGCCCAGCCGGTGGCGGATGTACTGCGAGCTCTCCGCCGGCGACAAAGCTTTCAGGTGATACCGCGCTGTGACCCGCTGCGCCAGCTGTTCGAGCTCAGGCCGGGCCAGCATCTCACGCAACTCGGGCTGGCCGATCAGGATGATCTGCAGCAGCTTGCGTTCGCTGGTCTCGAGGTTGGTCAACAGGCGAAGCTGCTCCAGCACGTCGGCCGAGAGGTTCTGCGCCTCGTCGATGATGAGCACGTTGTTCTGCCCGACAGCGTGCGTCTTGAGCAGGAACTCGTTGATCGGGTCGAGGTATTCCTTGACCGTGTCGGTGCGCAGCCGGGCCGGGTCGAGCGGGATGCGGAACTCGTCGCACACCGTCTTCAGCAGCTCGATGACGGTGAGCTTCGGGTTGAAGATGTAGGCCACGTTGCAGCGCTTGGGGATCTGCTCCAGGAAGCAGCGGCACACCGTGGTCTTGCCCGCGCCGATCTCACCCGTGAGCAAAACGAAGCCGCCACCACCGCGCAACCCGTACAGCAGGTGCGCCAAGGCCTCGCGGTGCCGCTCGCTCATGAACAAGTAGCGAGGGTCGGGCGCGATCGAGAAAGGCTCCTGCCTCAGGCCGAAAAATTTGGCGTACATCGTGGGGTAAGTCTATCCCCGCCCCGAGCTCACATTGCGGTCGCGGGCTATGCTGCGGCGCTCTGCGTGCCCAGCCCTCATTCCAGGACGACATGAACCCCTACTACGACCCGGCCAAATCTCACCATCGGCCCGATGGTTTTCAGAACAGCCACACGGAGTTCACGCCCAAGACCCTGGCCGAGGTGCTGCGCTGGCGTTGGGACGCATCGCGCCTGGGGCTGCCCAAGCCGCCGCAGACGCCGATCCCGACCGTGGCGGCCGACCTCGCCTTCCTGCGCGCCAATGCGCTGGCCGGGGCAGCCATGCAGCCTGCGGTCACCTGGATCGGCCACGCCACGGTGCTGGGCCAGCTCGCCGGGCTCACGCTGCTCACCGACCCGATCTTTTCTCAGCGCGCTTCGCCGATGTCCTTCGCGGGCCCCAAGCGGCATCAGGCACCAGGAGTCGCTTTGGCCGACCTCCCGCATGTGGACCTGGTGATGGTCTCGCACAACCACTACGACCACCTCGACGGTGCCTCGGTCGACGCGCTGAATCGCCAGGCCGGCGGCCCGCCGCTGTTCGTCGTGCCGCTCGGCCTCAAGCCCTGGCTTGCGGCACGGGGCATCACCAACGCTGTCGAACTCGACTGGTGGGACAGCCACCGCGTTGCCGCGCCGGGCGGCGAGGTGGAAGTGATGCTGGTGCCGGCCCAGCACTGGTCCGCACGTGGCCTGAATGACCGCATGGACACGCTGTGGGGCGGCTTCGCGGTGTTCGCCAACCACTGCCACCTCTTCTTCGCCGGAGACACCGCTTATTCGCGCGACTTCACCGACATGCGCGAGCGCTTTGCGGAGCGTCAGTCGTCGGCGCAAGGCGGCGGCTTCGACATCGCGCTGCTTCCCATCGGCGCCTACGAGCCACGCTGGTTCATGGCCTCGCAGCACGTGAACGTGGAAGAGGCCGTGAAGATCCATTTCGATCTCGGCGCCAAGCGCTCACTGGGTGTGCACTGGGGCACCTTCCAGCTGACCGACGAATCGCTGGACGAGCCACCGAGGGTGTTGGCGCAGCAGCGCCAGATCCACGGTTTGACGGACGACGTCTTTCCGACGATCGCCATCGGCGAAACGGTGCGGCTCGCGCCGCGCACAGCTCAAGCCCAGAGTTGAGCGTTCGGGCTACAGGCGTTCGACGATCGTGACGTTGGCCAGCCCACCGCCCTCGCACATCGTCTGCAAGCCGTAGCGCTTGCCTCGCTGCCTGAGCGCGTGCAGCAGCGTCGTCATCAGCTTGGTTCCGGAGGCGCCCAGCGGATGGCCGAGCGCAATTGCGCCGCCGTGCACGTTGAGCCGGGCCGGGTCGGCACCAGTCACTTGCAACCAGGCGAGCGGCACGGGCGCGAAAGCTTCGTTGACTTCGAACAGATCGATGTCGTCGATGCCCATGCCCGTCTTGTGAAGCGCCCTCAGCGTGGCGGGAATCGGCGCTTCGAGCATCACCACGGGGTCGTGGCCGATCACCGTCATGTGATGCACCCGTGCCAGGGGTTCAACGCCCAGCGCCTTGAGCCCACGCTCGTTGACGACCATCAAGCCGCTGGCGCCGTCGCAGATCTGGCTGGCGGTGGCCGCCGTCACGCGCCCCTCGGGCTGGATGAGCTTGACGCTGCGGATGCCCTCGAGTGACGCATCGAAGCGAACGCCTTCGTCGACGCGATGCAGCTCACCGCTCTGGCTGCCGTCTTGCAAACGCACCGGCACGGCAAGGATCTCGTCGTCGAACGCATGCGCGTTCATGGCTGCGATTGCGCGCTGGTGGCTTTGAAACGCGTACGCGTCGAGCATGTCCTTTGAGAGTTCGTATTTCTTGGCGATCGCTTCGGCGCCAAAGAACTGGCTGAACTCGACGCCGGGGTAACGCGCCTGCATCTGCGGGCTCACGTAGTAGCCCAATCCGTTCTTCGCCGGCAGCGTCATCGGCATGCCCATCGGCACGCGGCTCATGCTTTCGACGCCCGCGGCTATCACCACATCCATGCTGCCCGACATCACCGCCTGGGCTGCGAAATGCAGTGCTTGCTGCGAAGAGCCACACTGGCGATCGATAGAGGTGCCGGGCACAGATTCAGGCAGCGTCGACGCCAGCACCGCGTTGCGCGCGACATTGGCCGCCTGTTCGCCGGCTTGCCCTACGCAGCCCATTATCACGTCGTCGATCAGCGCCGGGTCTGCCCCGCTGCGTGCCACCAGTTCATCGAGCACCTTTGCAGCCAGGTCGGCCGGGTGCCAGCCCGACAAGCGGCCGCCGCGGCGGCCTCCCGCAGTGCGTGTTGCGGCAACGATGTAGGCATCGGCCATGACGGCTCCTTCATGCAAGTGCTCCGGCCTGATTCTGATGGCTACGCCCTGCCCGTCCACTCGATGTTTGCCCCGAGTTCTCGCAGGTTCTCGACGAAGCGCGGGTGCGCTCGGCGGATCGGTGCGGCGTTCTTGATCACCGAGCGGCCGTCGATGCTGGCGGCGAGCATCAGCATCGCAATCGCCACGCGAATGATGTAGGGGCTCTCGACCTCGGCCGGCACCAGACGCTTGCCGCCGAAGGTGATCACGCGGTGCGGGTCTGACAGGAACGCGTGCGCGCCGAATTTGGAGAGTTCGGACGTCCAGCCCATCGCCCCGTCGTAGACCTTGTTCCAGAACATCGCACTGCCTTCCGCCTGCACACCCAGCGCGATGAAGATCGGCAGCAGGTCCACCGGCAGATATGGCCAGGGCGCGGCCTCGATCTTCTGCAGCATGTTGGCGGTGAAAGGCTCGGCCACCTTCAGCTTGCCATTCACGCGAGCGTGCGACCAGCCATCACGGTGCGTGACATGCACGCCGAACTTGGCGAAGCAACGGTCGATCAACGGGAAGTGCTCGGGCGATGAGTTGCGCACCACGACCTCGCCGCCAGTGATGGCACCAAGCGCGAGGAAGGTGACGACCTCGTGGAAGTCTTCAGTGAAGCGGAACTCCGTCCCGCCGAGTTCGTCGACGCCTTCGATGGTGAGCCGAGAGGTTCCGACGCCTTCGATGCGTGCGCCGAGCTGGCGCATGAAGGCGCAGAACTCCTGCACATGCGGCTCGCAGGCCGCGTTCGTCAGCGTCGACGTGCCGCTGGCCAGCGCAGCGCAGAGCACGAAGTTCTCGGTGGTGGTGACGGACGCGTAGTCCAGCCAGTGGTGAGTGGCGCGCAGCGGGCCGTCGCTGCGGACGATCAAGGCATCGTCGCTGCGCTGGACGCGGCCGCCGAAGCGCTGCAGCACTTCCACATGCGGGTCGATCTCACGCACGCCCAGCGTGCAGCCTTTCACGTCGTTCTCGATGCGCGCCGCGCCAAAGCGAGCAAGCAGTGGCGGCACCAGCATGATCGACGACCGCATCTCTTGAGGCAGGCGGTGCAGCTTCTCGTCGAACAGCGTGTTGCGGTGATGAATGCCCACGATGCCGCACTCGAAGTCAGCATGGACCTCACTACCGATCTGCTCGAACACGGCGAGGATCTTTCTCACATCGGTGATGTCGGGCACACCGCGCAGCTGAACAGGCTGACGCGTGAGCAGCGTCGCGCACAAGATCGGAAGCACGGCGTTCTTGTTGGCCGACGGCACGAGCCGGCCCGAGAGCGGCGCCCCGCCGTGAACGATGAGGCTGGGGGCGCTGTGCGTTGTTTGCACGGCTTGTTGCAGAGATTGACTGGCTGACACGGGCTTGCCTCCGAAGCGCCGCACCGACATGGTGGGCGTGTCCCGAAGAGTGGCTCGTGCCTGCGAAGCGGGTATGAAGTGCACAACCCGTTTGTGAAGCCTCGGTGAAGGCGAACCTTGCTCTGCGGCGAGGATCTCAGGGAGTGCGGCTATTGCCGATGCCGTCGAAACCCGACAACATGGGCGCAGGTTTCTCTCAGCAGTAAAGACATGAACACTCGAACCTTTCCCATCGCCTTTTTGACACTCTTGCTAGGCTCGGTCGCAGCCCAGGCTGCGGCACCCGCCGACGCCAACAAGGCAGCCGAAAGCTGCGAGGCCGCCGTGGTCGACACGATCAAGGAGATGCGTGGCCGAGAGGCGCAAGATGTGCAGTTCAGCAAGGACAAGCGCGTGCTGACGCCTACCACTGGTGACGACACCGACGTCAAGGGTGCCGGCCGTTACCGCAGTGCCGCTGGCGCCTCCCTGCCCTTCACGTATGGCTGCGCGTTCAACACGCAGACGGGCGCCACCTCGGGCATCGTCTTTCGCGATGCCGGCGGTGCACGCACGGCACCAGAAAAACCGTGGGACCCCGACTTGGCGAACGTGTCACCAGAGGCCTGCGAAGCCGCTGTGGCAGCCAACCTCAAGAGTAAGCACCCTCGCGTTGGCCGCATTGCCTTCGGGTCGGATTCACGCAAGCTCAGGCCAGCTCCAGCGGGTCGATCCAGCCTTGAAGGCGTGGGCGCCGTGGAGCGCGCGCCAGGCATGAACTTGGTTCAGTTCAGCTACCGCTGCGAATTCGAACCCGGCAACGCGAAGATCGTCGCCGTGCAGACCATCGAGTAAGTCGTCTTCGGGCCGAACCACAAAGCAAAACGCCCCGACAAGTCGGGGCGTTTTGCTGCTTGCTGTGCAAGCCATGTCTGGAGGCGCGACCCAGAGTCGAACTGGGCTCTACGGATTTGCAATCCGGTGCATAACCGCTTTGCTATCGCGCCGCGTAAAACTGAAACCTAGGCTGCAGATTATTGGCAAAAAGGGAAGCCGAAGCTTCCCTTTTTTAAATCTGGAGCGGGAGACGAGGCTCGAACTCGC
>Ga0307516_10006426_pt1 | contig 13770 bp, 9 predicted proteins | sample 19_EM_MG_FD_203310 | JGI IMG/M metagenome (GOLD analysis project Ga0307516, IMG submission 203310) | Populus trichocarpa ectomycorrhiza microbial communities from riparian zone in the Pacific Northwest, United States - 19_EM | ecosystem: Host-associated > Plants > Roots > Unclassified | place... | reverse complement strand
AGTATATGAGACTCCTTGGATTGAACGGCCCAGATCCGTTTGATCTGATCAATGGTTCAGATCCAACTGCCTTTAAACTGATCTGATGGCTCTGACTTGTTGGGCTATGATCTGGTACGGATATGCAGAGATGAAATCCAACAACTGAGATTTTTGGGAGACTGGATCTAGCGGTTATGGCTTGTTTAGGCTATGATCAAATGTAGATGAGCCCTTTTTCGGTCTTTGTATCTACGGGTGAGATTCATAGAGGCTGGATCTAACAGTTATGGTCTGTCTTGGCAATGACCAAGCCCAAATCAAGTTGCTAAACCAACGACTGTGATTCAGTGAAGTTTTGGAATTGACAGCTGTGAAAAGAGACTTTTCATCGTAAAATTCCATCGTTCCCAACCTTTCATCCAGCTCATATATGCCTCCCATCCTTGTGGGCTCCACGAGATGCTTCTTTTCATGGTGTAGTCTTTTCAAGTAAAGTGAGGTCTCATAACGTCTATGAGGGGGGCTTGAGGTCAAACTTGCTAAGTATATTTTCACACGAATGACTTTTCAAAGTCTTCTTCTTCTGTCAAGTAGTGACCTTCATCACTAGCTATCAAATGGTCACACATAATTGACCAATGGGTGTTCAGTGGTGGGATGCGTAAGGTGTTATGTCATCCTCCAAATCAATGGCTCGAGGCATCATTACGGGAATAAGTAACTAAATGAAGCTACCGAGAGCTTAGGTGAATGCGCGTCTTTTTTTTCTCCCAGATCTTCGGAACTTGTTATTACTATTTATTTTTATATTTTAAAAAAAATTATTATTTTTAAATTAATATATTTTAGTATTTTCAGATTATTTTGATGTATTGATATTAAAAGTAATTTTAAAAAATATATATATTATTTTGATGTATTTCTAAATAAAAAACATTTTAAAAAATAATCGCAACAACTCTCAAACACCTTGTTGTAGCTTGATATGCATTTCTTGAAAGATCTTTAAGATGTCTCATATGACCTAAATACTTAGTTGAACAACAACCATAATATAAAACTATTTTTAGAATCTCATCGTTGCTTAAGTCTTGGGTTGGGATAAGTTTTTAACATAATATTAAAGTTTTAATGAACAAATAATCACAGGTTTGAATATGAACTCGTATCACCTCTTTTAATTAAAATTAATTAATAGTATAAGATAATAATAGATCTGCGTAAGTTTCAAGTCCAAAGAGCTTTTCACCTGGTTTGAGAGTAATTGTTGTTTTGTTTTATGTAAAATATTTAAAATGTAAATTTTTTTTCAATGTTTGGATTGAAAAATGTTTTCTCGCAAAATATTTTTTAATAACAATGTTGGGATGATGGTGGTGGTGAGGTGGCAGTGATGAAATGCCGGTGGTAGTGAGGTGGTCATGATGGTGGTGAAAAAGGAGGTGGTGGTGGAGGAGAAAGTGGTAAGATGATGGTAAAGGTAGTGGCGGTGAGATGGCAGAGATTGTGGAGGAGATGGTGGTAAGGTGGTCATGGAGGTGCTGAAAAAAAAGATGGTGGTTGAAATAGTTGGGTGATATTGTAAATGGATTACTATTTGTAAAATATTTTATAGAATTTAATGAGATGAAAATATTTTCTACCAAATGAACTAAGTTTGAAGGTTGACTATAAAATATTTTTTAGTGACTATTTTTCTCATAAAATATTTTATGGAAACAAACAAATGAATTTTTTTAAAAAAAATTTCTGAAAGAAAACACTATAAAATTTGGAAAATATTTTCTGATTAAATATTTTAGCAAAACAAATAGACTTTAATATAAAACTATTCTTCAAACTTCACATAACAACCAAAGTTTTTGGATTAAGATGTTTTTTAACACACAATAAGGACCTAGAAAGTGGGAGTCGGGGCAGAATACCTCTTAGAGGTATTGCCAAACTGATATTAATAGTTTGGGGAATTTGAGCTTTATTACCTTTTTCAGTGTTAAGAAGGTTGATGTTATTAGCATTATTGTTATGATTAAGTAGGATCCCTTTATCATTGCACATTGTGATGCTGGTTGTAGGATTAGCATTCTTCTAGTTGATCTTGGAAGGGGCCATTGTTTTTCATAGTTATTGATTCCTTATATTCAAATATATATAAGAATTCTTAAAAGCATATTAAATAATTAGTTGGTAAACTAGTCAAGATATAAAGAGCTAGTGTTGTGACTCAAAGAAGTAACAATCCACTGATAAAAAATAATTAATACAAGTAGTGAGAAATCAAGTAGTAGAAAGGTGAATGATCAATGTCTAACATATGGAGCTTTAGAAGTTAGATGGTGTAAGAGTGAGAAAACCTGGAGAGAGAATTCTATTTAGGAAAAGGTGTGTAAAATTTTAAAAAATACCCCTTACAATGTTGTGACATTGATATTTATAATAGAAAGAAGATGGCCTTTAATTGTTTGAATTGCACCATGTTATCCAAATTTTGATGGTCAAGGTTTGAGATAAAAAAAAAAACTAGATCTTTTAGTTAAACTGCTTCAACTTTATAGCAAAAGCAAAATAAAGTGTCAATTGGGCCTTCATTCATTAACCTTACTTCAAACCCACCAAGTCAATCTCTCTTATGCACCTTAAAGACAAGGCATGGACATTAACCTTGCTATAATACCTATCTAAATTATTACGCATCCTGAACCTTATGCTAGATGAAGCCCATTGTTAATCCATTTGGTGAGCAGCTTCAACCTATGCTAAATCGTGAAAATAAGATAAATTAGTACATAGAAATTAATTAAATACTTATTTTATTTTAGTGAAAAATAAAGCATATACAAATAATATACATCACCTTTTGACCCTACTACATTACAAAAAAAACTAAAAGAGGTAGTGATTTCATTGTTCACCACTTTATAAAACAATGTGGATTTTCACAATGTTTTGTGATTTTTCTAGTCCTATAAGTTTTTTTACACTGGTCATCACATTTGCTTTTCAATTTCATCCTTCCATTTTGCATTGATTGGGGTTTGGGCTTGATAACTATTTTGTATTGGTCTTAAAAAAAATATCTCGACATTGAATTGATTCTTAGTTTTGTAAAAGCAATTTTGATTTTATTGTATGATAAAAAAAAATTACGGAATCAAAATTGATAATAAGGCAAAAATGTAGGTTTTTTTACACGTTTCATTCAGGGTTTTTTTTTGAAGAATTTTACCTTCATATTTTTATCAATTTATTTTTTAGTTCTTTTAGTTTGACAATTATATATTTTGGTCTAATACTTCATTTTGTTCACATTTCAGTGTATGAGTTTGAGAGAGAAGAGAGATGTTAATGGTAGAATTAGTAATGAAAATCTAGCAAAAAACCAACATGTTAATGACATCTATTATGGAAGATTCTTGGTAGAAATTGTGTCTGAAAATAGGAAAGTTTGTCCTTTTCTATTTTCAGCTATAAATAAAGAAGTTTAGAGAGAGTGGAAGGGGGATTAAATAGAATAAATATAGAAGATGCCTTAATTGGCAACCTCTACTCCAATTTCTTAATAGATATTGTAAATTTTCTTCAACAACCTATTTTCAAACTCTTGTGAAGTTCAAACAACAGAGTAGCTTAAAATTGATGGAGAAAAGAAAAATATATTGATTGGTCAAATAATGTGAACAAAAACGAAGAAGCTAAATTTGGTTTCAATGTGTTTCTTTGACGAGAGGAGTGTCACTAAGGTATTTTTTAGCTTCTATATTTCTTGAAAAAGTACATAGGGTTGAAAAAGATTTTTTTTCTAATTGGGTTTTCAGTTTTTAAATTGATTTAAAGGTATTTTGAGTTGACAAATTAGTTATTAAGGTTCTATGTGTGGTCGTTAAGTGTTTTTAGGTTAAAATATATTAAGAAATAAATTCTTGGGCCTAAAAACCCCAGCCTGATTTTCTAATCGTCCCTCTAGTGACTAAAGTCTAGGCAATCAAACGATACATCATCTATCACAATAGATGACATGTCATTTGATTTAAAAATAAATAAATAAAAGAGAGAATGATATATTGTTCGCGCCCTTGTGCAAACAAAATAATGAAGGCTATGCATGCAAGGTTGACGTTATAGACATGCAGACCCCATCTATTTGGTCTAGGCACCTGACCACTTTCTGTGAGTTTTTTTCAAGATTTATTATATTGAAATGAACGATAAAAAAATATTTGAAATGATATGTAAATTATTATTCAATTTAGCCATTGTTCTTAAATATATTGTAGATTTTTATGAGAATGTTAAGAATTTATTTTTCAATTATTATATGATTGATATGAAAAAAATAAGAAAAACAGTTTCTCATGAATATGTAATAAAATAAAATTTTTGTTCTTAAGATTTTTTAATAGGTTTCTAACATGATTTTATCAAATTTATTTATTTTTCCTTTAATCATATGCAAAATGTTGACATTATTTTAGTATTTATTTTAAACTTTCTTTTTAAAATCATGATAGGTTTTTATTTAAAAAGGCATTGTTTACAATTAAAAAAAATGCTTTTGTGAAAAAATAAAGAGATGAAGAAAATAGAATTGAGATTAAAGAAATACATTTTTCCTTGATAATTTCATTCATTCTCTTTCTTGAAAATCTCTCTTTTTATAATTGTTCAATTAAATAAAAACTAGATTCCAAAATCAAGGTTATTTAAACCAATGAAGGTCATGATTTAGATCACGAGTTTGGTAGACTAACCTGGTTTAATCCAAGTCTATCCAAAACATTGTTGTTCCAATATTTTTTTAATAAAAAACCATTAAATTGAATATCATTTTGAAATTTTGTTATTTATAAAAGAAAACTCAAGTTATTTTTGTTCAACCAAGTCGGTAGTGCACCTGTCAGGTTGGTTGGGTCATACTAGGTCAACTCCTACTTGATTAACTTTGAAACTCGGCTCGGTCAAGAGGCTGGTTTTATAGGTCACCGTGTTGACCTTGTAGGCTGAGCAATGTTTAATAACATTGTCGATGAGTAAACGACAATGTCTTGAAAAATCGAGTCAATCCAAACTTCGTCATCTTGATATTTTAAAAATGAAAATGATGACATCTTTATTTGCTTTTAGTCAAACCGAGTTTTGACTGGCTCAAAAACTCCCACACAATTTAGGTCACATTAGGTCAACTTCCCATGGCAATGCATGGACGATGTATTATTCTTATATTTTTTTATTATATTCATGTCAAAATTATTGGAATATTAATTTTTTATTTAAATTTTGATTTTATGATTATGATAAGATGTTTGAAAAACAAATATTCTAGCAAAAAATTGTAAAAAAATTTAAGTGTGTTAATAAGATAAATGGGTTTTATTAGATAAATACCTTTATTATCCTTATTTCAAATCATCCAATTTTTTTTTGGATGTTTGTTCTAATTGCTTTTGATTTTTTATTAAATAAATGATATAAAAGAAATAACTTTTTTAGACATAACAAATATTAATAAGAAAAATAAGGACTTATTCTAGCAAGTTATATTGTTTCAATGAAATTTAGATTATTAATCTTCTTTTACACACATACTTGTTGTATAAATAAATAAAATTTGATGACCCGTAAAATAAAATCATATTTTTTAATCTACATCTATTTTTTATATTTATTGATACAAACAAATCTCAGTTAAATTTGATAAAATTAGAATTTTTCTTGCTGTTAAAGACTACATTGACAACATCCACGCATTAATCATAAAATCTATATCCTAAAACTGCAATTGTCTATAGCATAAAGAAGTTGGCTCGTAAATGCTGCTTAGTTATACTTCCTAAACTAAATTCAAATTTTGGTCGTTCAAGTGGAGATTTTCTTAGCCTTTCTTGAATCTATAACACGGAACGCAATGCATTATGCATTCATTTTTTTTTTTTTTTACCAAAATAATAATCTTTCAAATAGTTCTATAATTAAGGGTGCAAAGTTCATAGATCCAAAGAAAAGAGGAAAAAAACAATTGAATATAAAAACCAGTTGAATTCCTTGTTGAAGTTTAGGGGAAAAGAATAAACACAATAAAACACAACATGCTTTTGATAATTGGCCAACCCAGTACACGGTATTGTCACACCTCTGGGCACTACCATATTTGGCATAATAATTTTCGACTGCTGGTATAATAGATTTAATCCTGGCAACGTGATAGCTAACAGTATTCTCTGGTCACTCTAGGCATGTTTGAGATTATGATAGCAGTTGTGGTTTTAAGTGTTTTTTATTTAGAAATGTATCAAAATAATATGTATTTATTTTTTAAAAATCATTTTTAAAATCAGCACATCAAAACGATATGAAAACATAAAAAAAAATTGAAATTTAAAAGAACTCGGTTTCAATCGCATTCTCAGACAGATTTTAAATAAGAACATGACACTAATGGTTTTACAAAGAGTAAAATACGACAAAGATTTACTGGAGCCAAGAGAGCAAATTAAACACTCAGCATTGATCACAAGTAAATCTAAAAGGAGTGAGAAAAACACCGGTCCACAGTGTTTTTCATATTTTCTCCCTCTCAAAACCACTCAATTAAATAACTTTAGGGGTATTTTTGTTATTTTATAAGGGTTCATTTGTTATTATTATATTTATGGAGCATAAGTTAGTCTTTTTGTGTATGTTATGCACAGTAAAATGATTTTATTACCTTTAAAATCAAAATTTTTAAAGCTAGTGTCAATAAGCATTTTTGTCTTTTCAATTTCATTTACATAATAAAATATCTAAATTATCATTAAAGTTAAGTAATGGCCATAGATGTTTTGGTATTTTTATAATGATTGTTTTGTAATTTCAGGTTGAAGGGTCTCTATTCAAATTTCAATTTTTAATGCATAATAAAATTACTTAACTACCATCGAGATAAAAAAAATTAAAGCTTCCTTGCAAAGGTTTTTCATCTTTTAATCTTGGTTTTTTTTTTTAGTTCCCTGGTGGGTTAGGGGGGACTTTAATATTTTAGTAAATATAAAATATTAATAAAAAAAGTTAGGGCGTGCATGGCACGCGCTAGCGAGTGGACGCCGCTCGCGCCATTCAGTTAGGGCATGCGGCAACGTCCAACGCTTAAATACCGCCTTCAAATATGGCGTTAGAAGCACACTAATGTCCTCTACACCATGGACTTTTTTCATCTCCTCTCTCTTTTCTCTCTTTTCTCCTTGTCAAAGTATGAGTGTGTCTCATCATTTTTTTTATATCCAATTTAGTACTTATTCTTTTGATTACTATATGTTTTTTTTAATATATATATCTTATTTTGATTGATTTTTTTCTTCAATTTCATCCCTATGATTTAGTTTAATTTGATTTTCATGTCAATTTTCTTTCCTTCAACATTTAATTTTTTTTAATTGTTCTTTGTTTTTTTTGTTTTCTTAATGTGGGGTTATCTTAATTCTAGATTGACTTGAGTTTTTTTTTCATTGCTTTATTTCTTTCTTTTTTTTTGGTTTCATCGCTAAGCATTTTGTTTATTGAGAATTCTGCTTCAATTGTTTTTTAGAAATTGATCTTTGTGCTTTTTTTTCTCTCTCTTTCCTCTATATGGATCTATCATAATCTTATGCCAATGTTCGCGGGGTTAAAGGGTTAACCTAGGAGGAGCCATATCTTTTTTTTTTGTTTTTTTTTCAATTATTTTTTTTTAGTTTTGTCATTCAATATTGGGTTGTTTGTTAGTTGAGACTCATAGTTTTATTCAGTTTGCTTTTGTTGATGACTTTTTTTACCTTTTATTGGCATAGATAATCATTTGATTGAACAAAATAATTATCATAAGAAACAAAGTTACAAGACACAATAGAGTGTATTGACCATGTTACAAGATCATATATCTTAATCTTAGTTATCTCTTAATAAAATATCTATTGATTTAATTAGAAGCTTGTATAAACATTTCGGTTTGTGATTGAGAATTTTTTTATCCAAAAACACGTTGGAAAAGCCTGTATATAATATTTCTTTATCAAAACAATTATTTGACCCGTGATGAAGCGTGGGTCATATAGCTAGTAAAACACTAAAAGAGCTAGTTATTTTGATGTTGATTTCAATATACACACATAATTGTACTGTGGATTCACACAATGCATTTTTTTTTTGTTTTTCTAGTCATGTGTTTTTTTTTTAATTTCATCATTATATATTGATTTTATTCAAGATTTGCCTTGATATATTATTTTGATATCTTGGTGTGGGGTTCTTGTAGAGTTAAAGAAGTAACCCATTATTAGGTTGGGCCTTAATTTTGTGGAAAAAAATGTTTGATTTTTTTGTTTTTTAAATGATTGAAACTAAAAAGACTATGGTCGAAGATTATGAAAAAAAGAAGATGCATCCTTTTAAAATAATTTTAAAAGAGAAGAAATTATTAGGTATCTAGAAACACATAAATACAGTAGAAACAATAATTTTAAAATTTATTTTGGAAGTCCAAAGGATCTTATTTAACAATCTAGAATTGGTTAGAGTTTGAACAATGATTATATGAAGACAATTCTTCTTTTTTTTATTTTTTATTTTTGAGGTTTGATAAACTCTTTAAGAGAGTGTTTGTATTTGAGGTAGTGTATGTGTTTTCTGTAATCGCAATGTATCAAGTGTTTGGTTACAGGTGTCAAAAGCGTATAAAAATGATAGGCCCCACCACTTGCCTGAGGTTGGACCTCGGTTATGGAAAAGCTATTTTTTCCTACTTGTTGCATGTTGGACCACAAGTTCATTTTCTAGATCTACTAAAAACATTCACAAATTACCTTTGCATCCTCTTATTCATTCCGCATTCATTTCACTCTATATGCAACAATTCTAAGCAGGACAATCACGATTACTACTACACATCCCACAAGAATGACCATTGTAACATCTCTTTCTTCTCATTTATTTGTCATTGATTTCTCCATAACTATAGAAAAAGAAGAATAAGAACAATCCCCATTACTACAACTAACAACCCTAAAACAGAAATCCAAATCTATTTAGTTGGTGGACATTAAATCTTGCTTCATTCAGACATTAAGGCTACAATTTCCAACTAGTTAGTTTGATTAATTGATCAGTCCACTCGTATAGTTTCTGTTAAGTTATTTTTCATTCCTTGCTTGCAAACCTAGATTTGTTTATTCATTTTTATAAATTATTGGTTTTTTTCCCTTGTCTGAAATTATTGCTTATTATTTTCAAATCTCTATCTTATGTCTGCATGTAGCTTGAGTTATTAATGTATTGACTAATGGGATGCTGAAACCAATTGAGGCCGAAGGAATAGTAGTCGTTGCACTGTCAATGAATAACAGATTTCTTGCCACCAAAAACCATGTCTTATAGTTTTTTGAACAAAAGTAGATTAAACAAATAATTTGCTCCACTAATTATAAAATCCCCTGATAATTGATGAAACATAACTAAATACAATTAGTATGGATGATACTTGATATGTAGGATTTTGAGACTTCAGATTATTAGGTTAACTTGAAATTTATATTACTTTAAAATGACATTCTATTTGATAATGATGGACGTTAGTGTACACTCCCATAAATGACAGTTTACTTATCTCTATTCTGGGTTTTATGTGGAGGAAACACTTTCTAGGTTTGAGTTGTTTATGTGTAGTTTTAGATATTGTTGATAATCAGTGCCCTTTCATATAATTTATATAGAATACAATACAATCACCCATATTGTTTGTTGTTTTCCTTGTAAAGAAATACTAGAGCAATCATACCATACTTATTTGACAAATGTAATTGCCTATTATTTTTGTAATGTAATACACCAGCTTCAACTGCAACATCTCAGAGAAAATAATAAATTGTTCTCTCATAGACCTTTTACTTTTTAGTTTCTTATTTCATTCTTTGTCAGCATTCAAACTGTTATTTATATAGTTAGTTGTTTCTTTCATTTTTATTACATTGTCAACCATTGAGCAATGGATGGGTCTGACACACATGATAAAGCTTCTTGGACCAAGAGAATGTGCACATGTTTTGTGACTTTGCATTAAAGCTATTGAGGCATGAGACCAAACACCCATTTCGATGAAGTTGATTGGAAATTTGTCATCCAGTCATTCAAAGAGCAAACAAGCCTTTCATTAACAAAAGCACGACTTAAAAACAAATGGGATGGGATTAAAAAGGACTAGAGGGTATGGAAAAAATTAATATCTAAGTTGGTTGGAGTACTAAACTTGGGACCATCTTTACAACTGATGAATGGTGGAAAGAAAAAATTCAGGTTAGTTGTCATTATCGATAGCTTTGCAAAATTATTTGTCTTGTTGCATTATTTATTAATTTGTTAGCATTGTTAACTACATCCAACTTTCATTACACAAGAAATGAGATGAGCAAAGAAGTTTAGGCATGTCAGCATAGAGTCCACATTGTATGCCAAGTACGACATCATGTTTAGTAACATAATGGCCACGAGACAATATGTTTGGACTCCCTCATAAGGACTGTTATCATATAAAGATAATAGGGCTACTGGAATGAGAAATACAACCAATGATAAAACTAATATAGAAAAAGGAAGTGGTGACTCTAAAGAGGATGCAATACCTAATTTTGTACATGATGTTAGCAATATGGTTGGTGGAAGCAATGTCGTGAATAATAGTAGCAACCATAGTAGTGTAAAGAGAAAGAGAGAGGGTGCACAACATACTACACCTCAATGTCAAAAAAAAAAAGGGGAACTGGAATAGGAGCACAATTATTCACACGTCTGAACCGACTTGTTGAATGTGTCTCCATGACCAGAGAGAGCACACCAACTTCTAGAGATAAAAAATGATGTAGCATTAAAGATGTAATAGAAGAATTGCATTCTATAGATAGAGTTAACTTTGGTAGTGCATTGCATACCTTTGCCACTGAATTCTTTTGTATGAGAAGCAAGAGGGAGATGTAAGCTGCAATGGGTTCTATTGATAGAAAAATATTGTGGCTGAAAATAATGTTTGACCAACGAAGAAAACCATAGATGAACAAGGTTAGGTGTTAACTTATTAACCTATGCATGTCATTTGTTTTATGTTTAATACTATAATCCAGCAATATTTTCACTTGTCTGGACTCTTTTCCATGGTCTTTTTCAGACTTCTTATACTGTAATTATTGCTGGAAATATGTGAAGTTGCCTATGTATTTCTGTTACCAAGTAGTTGAATCACCATTACTATATATGTTTTCACCTTATGTATCATTGAATATTGTTGGGTTGGAATTTCAGTCGGCAATGGACTTTAAATGATTAGTTACTTGATTGAAAATGTTAGGTTTCATACATGAAAACTGAAATTTCAGTTAGTATTGCACTTTGAATGTTTGGATACTTAACTTTGAATGTTAGGTTCAGGATATTTAAATCAAAATTTTCAGTTGGTGTTTCACTTTGAATGTTTGGTTACTTGATTTTGAATGTTGGGTTTCATACATGGAAACTGAAATTTCAAATGGCAATAGACTTTGAATGTTAGTTGTCATTCTTATTATTGTTATATAAATAACAATATGGAGTATGTTTAGCTTATCACTTTCATATTGTATCCTTATAAAGAATAAACCGAAAGTTAGTTGTGAAAAACAAGTGTGTTGGTTTCTCATTGCTTTTATTTATAACAAGTAAGTTTATTTTAATTTCATATAAACCAGATGTTTTATGAAAAGAGAGTGCTTGTATTTTCTATTTATGTGTCTATCTACTACTTTAAATTAGAGCTTTATGCTATTTTAGTTGAGTTTGACAAATTTGGATTAGAATTCACGTAGGTCTAGACAGATGATTGTAGCATATTAATTTCAATATGATGAACTTTATTCTAAAAAAAATGTATTCTTAGCTTCATATGTTGTGAAAATGTGATGCTTCCATTAAGTACTTATTCCCCTATATATGATGGTTTGGCTTTTATATATTCATTGATTCGATTAACTATTAGTGAATCTAAACTACCTAAACATCTTTTCATTTTAATAACTGTGAGCACAATGTTTTCTATTTGTAAGGAACAAGTTAATAACAAATTTGAGAGTCTGAACTTTTGTCAGACTTAACTTGTCAAGTTAATAACAAGTTTGTTAAACCAAATTTCATATTAGTACATGAAAGTTGATTGAATTTGACTAGCTTTAAGATAATACAAATGCACATTTCATACAACATCAATTTATGTAACAATTACTTTGAATTTATATTCCCATTAAACACAATAAATTATATATCATAATAGATATGGATTCACAATGGTTTGAAGTGCTTTTCAAAGGGGATTCTGGTAATGTAATGAATAACGTAGCCGATTATGTTAATTATAGTCATTTTGCTGGTATTGATGGAGATTCCAGTGATAATCACAGCTTTGATAACGACGATGATGATTCAGACGATGAAGGTGAGTTGTTTTGGAAAAGGGGAGTTTGATTGTCATAAATTGGTTCTATGCATGACCGGTGCCCTCTCATTGTATTATAATGCTTATATATATAAGGAACCCTGTATGTATTCTTACAACACTGGAATGCGATAGTTGAATGAAATATTACTTGGACATTGGACACGATGTGTAAACATGTTTAAGATGGATACGATGACATTTCAAAGTCTATGCTTTGAGCTTGAAAACCTATATGAGTTAAAAGCATCCAGAAGAATGTGTGTTTTTGAAAAAGTTATAATGTTTCTTTATACAATAGCATTGGGTGCTTCCAATAGGAAAGTTCAAGAGAGATTTCAACATTCTTGAGAAACTATTATCAGGTATTTTACTGAAGTGTTTTAAATTTGTTTGTTTGTTCACTATATATTTAATAAAACCTGAAGATCCTGAGTTTGTAAACACACCGCGTGAAATTGTAAACAATCCAAGGTGTATACCTCCTTTCAAGGTAATGATATCATTCGTATTTACTGATGATGCTTTGAATTAAATAAATTTATAAAAAAAAAATTTAACCAACTAACATTGATGTTTGTTGCTGGTTTCTGTAGGAGTTATCGATGGTACACACGTGTGTGCGTGTGTTTCTTTAGAAAATCAAATTCCATTTATTGGTAGAAAAGGTGTGCTGACCCAAAATGTTATGGTTGCATGTAACTTTGACATGCAATTCATATTTGTTTGGGCGGGTTGGGAAGGTAGTACACACGATACACAAATTTTTCTCGAGGCAATTGACAATTCACATATAAAATTCCCTAAGCCACCAGAAGATAGTAACGCGCATGCGCGTGTGTGTTAATGTTTCTTTTTCGCAAATTTCATTTCTATCTCATTATATATTTTTACAGGAAAATACTACTTGGTTGGTTCAAGATATCCTAATGAATATGGATTTTTAGGTCCATATAGAGGTTAGATATATCATTTGCAAGAATTTTACAAGTGAGGACAACCACAAACTCGTGAAGAAATTTTCAACCGTGTCCACTCTTCATTATGTTGTGTGATAGAACGTACATTTGAAGTTTGGAAAAAAAGATTGTCATTGTTTAATTACAAAGCACAAGTTCAAATTGTTGTCGCATCCATAGCAATTCTTAATTACATTAAAAGAACTTCACTGCATGATGTGGTATTTATAGAGTTTGATCGTTATCCCGATTTTGTTCCTGAGGATTTTTTAACTGATGTGGCTCCATATTCATACGTCGAAAAAAAGCTACAAGCCTTCGTGTATGGATTACGTACGTGATGAGATTTCAGCAGGTTTAATGACACAA
>Ga0307516_10006425_pt1 | contig 13770 bp, 20 predicted proteins | sample 19_EM_MG_FD_203310 | JGI IMG/M metagenome (GOLD analysis project Ga0307516, IMG submission 203310) | Populus trichocarpa ectomycorrhiza microbial communities from riparian zone in the Pacific Northwest, United States - 19_EM | ecosystem: Host-associated > Plants > Roots > Unclassified | place... | reverse complement strand
TATTCTTGTATAATAATTGAACGCCGGCGAAGACCGCGCGCGCCCCATCTCCTTCGTGACTACCGAGAAACCTGACTAGTTCGATATTACCGTCACTCCGACGTTGACCGGACGTCCCAGTGTCACAGTAAGTGGTCTCGCCACTCAGGAGTAGTCGCGGATAAAAGGTCTGTAAAAGTTGGCGAACCCCAAAAACGATTGTGTTTCTGTGAGGGATTCCAGCATTTTCCAGCTGAGTATTGCCTCCACATTTTCTTCCTACATTCTTATCCCGTTCCTTCCGATGATGTAGCCCAGGAACTCCACTTCCTGGGCTTTCCATACGCACTTTTCAGGCGAGACGGCCAGACCGTTGTTTTGTAGGCATTTCAGGACTTCTCTGACCGTTTCGTCATGCTTTTCCTCTCTGTCGGCGTAGACTAGTATGTTGTCCATGTACGCCAATGTTCCCATGTCGAGCATATCGGAAAGGATATGGTCTACTCCAAAACCGAGAAAGAACACAACCGCTTGGTCAAGGAAGTCCTGGAAAGACTCCAGACCAATGAATTAGCGGTCTCACCGGAGAAATACGTCTGGAAAACCCAGGGGGTAGAATTCCTGGGATACGTCATCGGAAGAAACGGGATAGGAATGACTCAATTGAAGGTGGAAGTGGTATTAAATTGGGAAGAGCCCAGGTCGGTGAGCGAAACCCAGTCCTTCCTGGGATTCGCCAACTTCTACAGACACTTCATCAAAGACTACTCCAAGATAGCGCGACCCCTAACGGAACTAACAAAGAAAACAGAAAAATGGTCTTGGGACCCTAAGGCAGGAAAAGCCTTTAAGGAGCTAAAGCGTCGGTTCACGACGGCACCCATCCTCGCCCATTTCGATGCCCGGCGACCGGTCGTGATCGAAACCGATACCTCAGACTTCGCATTGGGAGCCGGCCTATCCCAAAGAGACGATGAAAATCGGCAGCATCCAGTGGCGTTCCACTCAAGAAAGTTCCAGCCTGTGGAAATTAAATACAAAATCCATGACAAAAACTCTTAGCAGTGGTGGACGCCTTCAAACATTGGAGACGTTACTGCGAGGCAGCAACGAACCAGGTCCAGGTATATTCGGATCACCAAAATCTACAATACTTTACAACAACTAAAGTATTAAACCGACGACAAGCGAGGTGGGCGCAGGAGCTGGCCGGCATCGATTACAGAATCTATTACCGACCAGGCACTCAAAACGGGAAGCCAGACGTGTTGTCAAGGCGTTCGGAGTACCGCTCTGAAAAGGGGGGGGTAGAAAATGAGCCGATAACGATGGTTTTGAGAGAAAACCACTTCGAAGAACAACTAGGACGCTCCTTCATTTGCTCATCGGCCAGAATAACGACACTCATGGCAAGAAGATGGGGAGAAGAATTCTTAGCAGACATCAGAAAAGAAGGAAAGAAGGACGAAGCCTACAAACAGACATAGAAACAGGAAGCGGCGACGGATGAACTGCCGCTGAAGGACTGAAAGGTCAAGGAACTAGGAAACGAAAATGCGGTGCTATACTGAAAGAACCTGCTCTGGGTTCCGAAATGACTGGTACAAAGGATCCTGGAAACAGAGCACAAAACAAAGGTGGCAGGACACATGGGACAGGACAAAACCATCGAACTGATCCGACGAAACTTCTGGAGGCCAACGATGTACAAACGAATCATCGACTTTGTCAGGAGCTGCCCCGAATGCCAACAGAACAAGGCATCCCAGCACCAACCCTATGGGCTGTCCTCCCCACTAGAATTGCCTGACGCCCCGTGGCAATCCATAGCAATGGACTTCATCACGGAACACCCAATCTCGGACGGCTGCGACCAACTATGGGTGATCATCAACTGATTCACCAAGATGGCGCACTTCTTTCCTTTGAGAAAGGAAGGAAAGACGGTGGCAGACCTAGCTGTCATCTTTGCCGAAGAAGTATGGGAGTACCATGTCCTCCCCACTGATATTGTGTCTGACCGCGACTCCAGGTTTACCTTGGAAACCTGGAAGGAGTTCCTATGACTCTCAGGAATTCGGCCGTGAATGTTAACAGAGTTCCATCCACAGACCGATGGCCAAACGGAACGACTCAACCAAATGATCAAAACCTACCTCCGAGCGTTCGTCAGCAAGGAACAAGATGACTGGGTAGGACTGCTACCGATGGCTGAGTTCGCCTACAACAACTTGACCACCAGGGGAAATGGTATGTCTCCGTTCTACGCTAACTATGGCTTCCACCCGGCAGCCATCAACCCCGCATCAATGGACCCCTCAACCTGGCAAGCCAGGTCTATGCCCACTGGATGCATACCGTGCACGACGAATCCCGGAAAGGGCTGGAAGATGCAAAGGAGCGAATGCGCTGGTACACCGATCTGACGCGAAAAGAACCCCCGGTATACCAAGTAGGAGACTTGGTGATGCTCAACAGCCGCAACATCAAAACGCGCCGCCCAGCAAGGAAACTAGACTACATGAATCAGGGTCCCTTCCAGATCAAGAAAATTGTCTCCCCCTTGGCCGTCCGCCTTACGTTACCGTGGAAATGGAAGATCCACAATGTCGTCCATGTCTCGCTACTCGAACCCGATCGAACAAGCGAACCCCGAGCGCCTCCCGACCCTTCAAATGTGCTACGCGAGGCAAACGACATTGAACGATCGGAGGAATATGATGTCGAGGAAGTTATGTGCTCGGTCAAGTGCGGCCGAGGAAATAACAAACGAATCCTCTACCTCGTCAAGTTGCTCAACTATCCGGAACAAAAAGGCTGGACAGAAGAACCATTCGACAACTTCTCAGGAGGCAGTTTGGAGAAACTCCAAGAGTTTCACCAACGAAATCCGGATGCACTGAGGGACTAGCGGCTCACCGAGGGCTAAAAACCTGTTCCACCAAGGACCTGGCGGTAGTGGGCTGAAGTGGCGGAGGACTTCAGTAACAAAGCATTGCAATCGACAAAAAGACCCGCTTGTTGGGCAACCATGAGAAACCGCGGCCCAAGCGTCCGGCGAAAAACCCGAAACGACCCGATGAACTTGACACGCTCCTGTAAGGTCATATTCTCCTTACCCCAAAACGGAACCAGAGGCAAGGCAAGCATGACAATCAGGCGATCCCCGAATAAGGCACGGTCACTCCTACCTACTGTTACACCCTAAATATTAGGGGTCGGACATTCGGATACGGACAGGGTAGGAAGGTATCGGAAAATCGTCACACGGTCTTAGAACGGCATACCGAGACCGGGCAACCGGCACTGGTGGGGCTCAGCTCGAGTCAACCGACTCTGCAGCACCAGGAGGTCCCTGGGCCAAGTACCGGCGCAGACCGGGAAAGCGCAAGCGCTGCCGCAGAGGAAGACAACCTTGGTGGTCATCATAAGGACAAGCAATCGGAAGGAAAGGGGAACGCAAGGAGTTGCGAGTCTAGGTCGCGGAATAGGAGTAGGGTTGTTTCCCGCGGAATAACACCACGAATCAGGAATCGCTGTATCGTCGCAGACGGCTCGAAGGCCCGAGGCAATAGAGCTGCACCCCATGGTCGGGAGACACGAGGGTTCATGCTACCACTCGCATCTTTGTTACTAACACGCGATTATGGCGATGAACTCTGAACTCTGCCAGTGCTTGACAGCGTGAGCGTATCCCCACTTATCCGAGATGCTTACAACGAATATGAGGCAGGACACACGCCGCACCAGGGTGAGGACGTTGAGTTGAATTAATACTGGAGTGGAGGCTTGTCCGCAACCCGATCCTGTAGTGCTGGGTAGCCACCAGACCAAGTACCGGCTTGTGATTCGGGAGAGTGCAAACGCCGCTACTGGACTGCACCTCAGGAACAGTTCGAGAGTCTGTTGGGAGCGATATGGGGCGGAGCTATACCTTGGTGCCCATTGCGGCCGAGAAGGATCAGCTGGTACGGTTGAGGGCTTGTTGCTGACGGCTCCGGTCGAGTAACGAAATCAAACTTGCACGCAACCCAATCGCAGCACCCAATCACGACGAGAGGACTTAAGGAGCGGCACCTGCTCTGGCCACTCTCGGGAAGATACGGAAAAAGCACTACTGTCTGACCCAATCTAGAGTTATCCTCTTTACGCTGATGAAATTTAGTGCCAAGGCAAAGAGTTTTCACATTGCGGTGTGGGGTAATTTCCCCACAGCACGTGACCTCGCCGAGCCAAATACTTATACGACTCCTCGCTGGGGGCGAAGGAGGAGGAAACAATCATCGGAATCATCATCAAAACGATTATCGGAATCATCATCAAAACGATTATCGGAATCAACATCAAAACGATCATCAGAATCATCATCGCAACGAGTATCCGAATCATCATCTTAACGATTATCGGAATCGTTATCGAAACGACCATTGGAATCATCATCGAAACGATCATCGGAATCAACATCGAAATGATCATCGGAATCATCAGCGGAACCATGAACCACAGAACGGTCAATCATCAATGGACCACCTACCGATCACCCAGACGTCGAGTCAACGACCTTTCCTCCTATGAGCAATCCGACGAGCAATCCGACGAGTGATCCTACGAGCGATCTTACGAGCGATCCTACGAGCGATCTTACGAGCGATCCTACGAGCGATCCTACGAGCGCTCCTACAAGTGATGCAAGCGAGATGACAGTTGATCGGGAAGGAGACGGGAGGATACGCAAGGGGCTTGAGAGTCTAGGCGGGAGATAAGGAACAGAGTTTAGCTTACGGCCAAGACTGGCTGTACGAAATCTAAAACTCCGGAGATGAGGGGAAGATTGCAAACGGAGAGATGCTTGTGCTAGAACCTCTCCCCCGAAAGGAGGGGATGCCACATCGCCTGCTGATGGCGTACGGACCGCTGGACTTGGGCTATGACCCCTCCCCCGAAAGGAGGGGATGCCACGTCGCCTGCTGTTGGCGCATGGAAGAGAGTCCGGTAGGAAAGCACCCCACCCGCTTGCATGAAACCTCATCTGCCCTTATCGTCAGACCGACCAAGACGAGTAGCTTCGGGCTCCGGCGCTCACCCAGGAGGGTCTGGTGTGTGAGCGTATTCCTTACCTTATCTTACCTGTGAGGCAGTTGTCGAGCGAGCTGTTCGGCAGACTCCGAACCAGACCGATACGATACGAGCGAGCTGCCGGGCAAGCCGCCGGACCCGTCTACCACCGAACCCACACACAAGATCTAAGATTATTCCACTGTGAATTATCGAAAGTAGCCTGATTACCTTTGATTCTTGCTACACTCCGGTTACGATACCACCTCAGTGTCACATTACACTCCAGTCACGATACAACCCCAGTGTCACACTATAATCTTGATCTCAAAAATCACCCTACTTTCATGACTTACTTTGACGACACCTACTTCAAAGACCACCTTTACCTACTCGAACTATCTACCTTCTTGGAGCCTAAGTCTCAATACTCTTTCGCCTACACCTTTCAGACAATCGACGACGAAATCTCAAAGTACGAGCAGTAGGAAGAACTCTTCGACAGACCAAAGCCGATTCACGAAACAATCGAGTGCGCCCCATACCATTGGTATACCCAGCAGTGGTGGAACTGTGTGCTACTATCCCAACCGGCCAATTTCGACGAAGACGAACTCTTCGACCTATTCTATTACGATTTCGACTACGACTCAACCATCTACAGCGGAGACTTCCTCGACCTGTATTGAGCAATGATGACCTCTTCAGACTTCAACATGCTCTGGCTCGAGGTCCCTCGCGACCTGCTCCAGATCACCGACGGAACACCCAGACCAGAACAAGCAGTGGAAATAGCCAACCCCGCAGTCTAGGTTAGGACCCTAGTGAACCAGCAACAGCAGGCCAAGAACGACCTACAACAGCTTACTGGGCTGTGCGGCGACGCCTATGACAAAACTGACCGACGGACGCGGGAAATCGAACAGGCCTATTAAACCTTGGGGGAAGGTACTAGGTACGTATATGACTGTGTCAACGCTAACGAGAAAATAGTGGAAGAATGGATACACAGCGAGCTGTCGAACGCAGCAAACGCATACAAATCCCTCACCAGAAATGTCTGGCAGACAATCATCGAGCGCACCAATGAGGCCAACGAGTGACAAATATGTCAGGCCACTCAGCTGACTCGGGTAAACGACATCCTGTCCTTCCTGGCGGACGCTAACACAGCCCGGAATCAACAACTGGCCAACTTTCAGGAAAACGTGGAACTGTCGGCAGCCACACACCAGAACCAGGTGTCCACCCTGGACAACCAACTCCGGGAGGCAAGAGCAGAGATCCAGCGCATTGCGACCAGAATCCCGCTGCCAACAACACCACCAGTGCCGGCAGGACCACCCGCATGGAGAAGCCCCACACGCCAGACCAGCACCAGCACCCCATCGGCCCACTCACAACCAATGTTGGGAAGCCCGCTACACCTAAACCCGTGCCCGATGTTCCGGCAACAGAGACCTCCGGCGGTACCCACAACACCAGAGATGAGGCAGTGACTGGAGCAACTCAGACGCCACGTGTCCCCAAGGCCACCAGCACCCAAGCCCACGGCATGTGACACCTGGGTACGTGAGTACAGAGGTGGAGGTAAAGATATCGTGGAGTCTGTTCGAATGGTCTTTATTCACAGCGGAATAATCTTAGGTTCGGCGTGTTGGGGTGTTTCGTGAGTGTTGTATCCGAGGTTGGGGAATAGAAGGTAGCCGGTGGAGTTTTCGTGCGGTATATATGCAAACTTTTTCCTGGCACGTGGTTTTCTTCTCTATCGCTACGTCGGATGCTCATTCTCAAGACGCGCGGCCCAGAGGGTCCGGTGTGTGGGTTCGATTGGTACTGATCGGTCCCAGCGATAAATGTGGAGGCTTAACAGACGGTGACCTTGTATTTCCCCAGGCACTGGTCTTCCGGACTATGCTGGTTTCTTTATTGAGATCCTAGTCGGGATGAGACGTTGGTCTTTCCAGAGCCTGTCACCCTTCGAGTTGCCACCTCCCCGCTCCGGAGTTATTCCTACGTCCGTCCTTTTCGGCCATAGGGTCCTAACTGTGGGTCTTACCTCTCGTCTAGACTCTCTCAAACCTGTCTTACGACATGAGCCCCGCTAATGGCGTGCGACTTGCAGGGAGCTAGTTTCTCCCCTTATCTCGTTCTCGTATGCAGCGGCTACAAGAGTCGGTAGTGTATCGGGTCTACCCGGCTGCGGGGACATAGTGGTATTGGACAGTTTGTGCCCTAGTACGCCACCCTAGCCAACGCTTACACCGGGGTTACCGTTCTGCCTTACTTCCTCGTGCCGAACTGGCTTTCCAAGGTCCCGAGATTCCGTCAGGGATCCCTAGTCACGTGACTTACCGTTTGCTACCTTTCTCCTTTGTACCTTTATTCCCGTTGTTACCCTCGGGTGTAACACTACACCCCCTCCTTCTTAGCTTCGGCCCAAAGCCGATTTATCCTGACTCCTCCTCTTTCTTTGTGTGAACGGTGGAATGCAGTCCTCCAACCCCTGCATCCCTCCGGCCGCCTGGTTCCGAAGAAAACCCTACAGTGGGAAAAAACTTCAGAACCAATTCGATTGGCAGCCGGCCCTCGGATCTGGTTGGTCTCCCGACCGGTTCAGGATCCTACTGTCGGAGTTGTGCAAAAGGAAACCAGCAAACAGCATCGTTCCCCCGAAGAGGTGATCAGAAGACGGGTTGGCTTGGCACGCCAGTGTAGCAGGGGATCAGGCTGGCCGTACGGTAGTCTCGCCGCCAGAGCCGGTCAAAACCAGTAGCTCTTAACCGGCCACCTACGCCTTGCCACAGTTAAAGGACGGATGCTGTTTCTTTCTGGGATTACAATACCTTTTTGCTCTTCTGCTCATCGAAAAAGTCTTTGTTTGGATGAAGTCCTCCTCCTGTTCATCCTACTACCCCCCGACCGTGCTTCAACCCTGTCAGCTTCGATATGCGCCAGGGGTGGGTTGGAGTCTAGCCCTTGGTGAGCTGGTAGTCCCTCGGCACGTCTGGTTTTTGTCGGTGAAACTCTCGGAGATTCTCCAGACCGCCTACCGAAAAGTTGTTGTATGGTTCTTCTGTCCAGTCCTTCCAGTCTGGGTAGTCGAGCCATTTGACAAGGTACACCACGCGGCGCCCTTTCCTGGTGCTCCCAAGGACCTCGTCAACATCGTATTCCTCGCTTTGTTCGATATTGTCGGCCTCTCGAAGGATCTTTGAGAGGTCCAGCGGCGCCCGGAATTCGCTAGTTCGGTAGGGTTCGAGTAGCGAGATATTAAAGAGGTTGTGAATCTTCCATTTCCGGGGTAGCGTAAGTCGAACTGCAAGGGGTAAGACGATCTTTTCCACCTGGAAGGGGCCATGATTCTTGTGGTCCAGCATCCAGGAGGGTCGGCGCGTTTTGATGTTGGGCCCATTGAGCATTACCAAGTCCCCGGTCTGGTACTTCGGGTGCTCTGTTCACTTGGGATTCGTGTAGTGGCGTATTCGTTTGTGCACTGCTTCCAGTCATTCGGCGGACGCCTTGTGTACCGCGTGCATCCTATGGGCATAAAGTTTGCTGGTGGGGTTCAAGGGTCCCGAGGAAGCTGGGTCGGAGGACACAGGATGAAATCTGTAGTTGGCGTAGAAGGGAGACATCCCATTTCCCATGGTGATCGAATTGTTGTAGGCAAACTTCGCCATTGGGAGTAGGCCTACCCAGTTGTCCTGCTCATGGCCGATGAACGCTCGGAGGTACGCTTCGATCCTCTGGTTGAGGCGTCCTGTTTGTCCGTCAGTCTGAGGGTGGAAGGCCGTCGACATCCTCGGGCAGATGACAGACAGCCAGCGGAATTCTTGCCAAGACTCGGAAGTGAATCAGGAGTCGCGGTCCGAGAAAATATCAGTGGGGAGTCCGTGGTACTTCCAGACTTCCCGAGCAAAAATGACGGCTAAGTTGGCCACTGTTTTCTTTTCTTTTTGGAGGGGGAGGAAGTGCGCCATCTTTGTGAATCGGTCTATGACGATCCGTCCATTTTCGCGGTCTCGTTGTTCAAACCAGTTCTTTCGATACAACTTCAGACGGTCTGCAAGGAGTTTACGTACTTTGTAGCGTCTAGCGTACTTTACCTAAGCCGCAGCGGCATGGTCCTGAGCATCAAGGGCGGCCCTTAGATCTTCGTTGAATTCTTTCAGCTCTTCTGACTGGCACACTTTGGCAACTTCCTCGTCAGGCAGTTGGTTCGGCGTGTTAACGTCCCTTCGTGAACTAGACCTTGCGAGAGAGTGAAGCAGGTCTAACCTCTCAGGTTGGTCTTGTGATAGGGCCTGAATATCTGAGAAGCTAGTGTATGCGATATAGTTTCTTTCGAATGTTTTTGGCTGCCGGTGTCCCATCATCTGTCTGTGCCGTGCTGCTGGGATTTTCCCCTCGGTTATGTTGGCAGAGCCATGGCGGATGGAATACAGACTGAAATCCTCCTCAAATCCGGCCCTTTGAATGATTCTAGCAATATGCGGACGAAGAACGCGGTAACGAAGACCTCTTTCCGCACTGCCTGCCCTACCTTCCCCTCGAACAATCTCCCTGAGCAGAGGCTGGCTGAGTACGGAGCGTTTCAATCTCAGGTGCAGAATTCCTTCGTTCGATGCTTTTTTGGCGAATAATTCTGCAGGAGTCCTGACTGCTTCAAACGCATCATCCGCGAAGGCTAGTGCAGGTAAGAGCGTAATGGGACAGAGTCCATAGCCATAGTCTTTGGGATCCTCAATCAGCGTGGATCTGAATGACTCTTTTTGGTGATGGTTCTTAACATATCGATACGTGATTTCGGCCGTGACAACATTCTGACCGGCATTCGCGACAATAGAAAGCTTCACATCCTGGTTTCAATTAACGACCGACTAGATGATGGACGAGGGGATGAACAGGGATGGGCCCTTACACCGTATGTCAAAACCTCATTCGAACCCTTGTGGCAGGACGACTCAACCACTGCTCCCGGCCGACTGCACGAATAGACAAGAATTTGTAGGAGAAGGGCAAACTGAACCCTATAGCGTTCACCTTTGTACAGGTGCTGGTCCCGGCACCAGAGATATTGCAGAGTATTGAACAAATCAAGGTGGTCAAATACCATCTTGGGCTTCCATTTTCGGAACTGGAGGTACAAGGGTTCACCGGGGGAACCGAGGTCACCATCGGTGATAAACTACCCCTTGGTCAGTATAGATGCATTGGACGGGTTGTGCTCTTACCGTAGATATCCTTTTGATCTCCGCATTACTGTATAATTTGAGAGTCTTTCGGTAGAGCGCTCCTCTTAAATCCTCCCATATTTGTAGCATTGTTTCGTCCTGGATGACATTTGCCGAGTGACCTTGTCTCATGCAATCCACATACCTGACCCATTGGGCAATATCTCCCATGGGGGGAAGAGAATGAACTTGGTCGATGACGGGCGTTGCGCATTGTTCATGTTTGTAGAAGTCGTCGAGATATCACAGTGCCCTTTGCAGGTTCTCTTTGCTGGCCGGTTGTAGCTTTTTCAACGTCACAGGTTCGGGAACAGATTGACTCTTGGAGTATCCTCGAGCTTCCAGTCATCACTGCTCAGCTTCCTTCTGCCTCCAAAGTTTATAGGCAGAGATGATTGTTCGAAGCTGGGGAGTAGGTTTGGTTGAAATGGTAGCGCGGGTTGTGTGAAGATACACCGACGAATACTGATGCCGGAGGGAATAGGTATACGTTCGGCGGGAGATGGCAGCTCTGCTGTTACTGTCTTGTTGCCCCGCTTCGACCGGCACCCGCCGCCCCCCCCCTGCACCAGAGGGTGTTGGAGAGGTTCATATATGAATTCCAGCACGATTATCCTCCTCCCTGCTCTTCTCATATGCCAGGGCGGGGGCCGGTTGAAGTGGGGCGACAAGACAGTAACAGCAGAGCTGGGAAGGGTGACCACACCTGGGGCACCAATGACCAGGCAAATGAGCTACAGCTGCTGGTCAACCAGGAAGCACAAGCGACAACAGGCTGCTTCCGAACAACAAAGCTCGTTGGTGTCCAGCTCCTCTGCCGCATTCTTCGCCCATTGATCCGTCTTCTCGTTGCCGGCGATTCCCTTGTGGGCAGGGCACCATCGGATCTCGATGGTGATGCCCGGCCTTGCCTTCCACAGCGTAGCGATGTGCTTTCTTGCCTGGAGTTTGTACTGCTGGCCGGGGCCCGGCTCATCTGATGCCATCCGCTTGATGGCAGCCTGGGCGTCGAAGAAGTTCGTGACCCGCTCCGGCGTCGCGTTCCTCCTGGCTGCCTCCCCAACGTGCGGGCCAGTGCAGCGCATTCCGCGCCGTAATGTTGCCTTGGAGGTCGACTTCTTCCTATGGAACAGTGCGGCCTCAGTTTTGCCATGGTCGAAGGCTACACCGCTCCGTGCTGCCCACTCGATAGATGCTGCTGCCGCTGTCCAGAGTTTGGCTGCGACTTCCTCATCATTGCTGGGGCCCCCTTGTGTGCTGGGCACCATAGGATTTTGATGGTGGTGTCCGGCCTGGCTTTCCACAGCACCACCATCTGCTTTCTGGGGGGACGCGGTGTCGGTCGAAGTGGGGCGGTGTGTTACACCCTAAATATTATTGGGTCAGATTTTCGGATACGGACAGGGCAGGAAGGTATCGGAAACCCATCACACGGTCTAATGATGGCATGCTGAGACCAGGCAACCGACGCTGGCGGGGCTCGGCTAGGGTCAACCGACTCTGCGGCACCAGGAGGTCCGTGGGCCAAGTACCGGCGCAGACCGGGAAAGCGCAAGCGCTGCAGCGGAGGAAGACAACCTTGGTGGTCATCCTAAGGACAAGCAATCGAAAGGAAACAGGAACGCAAGGAGTTGCAAGTCTAGGTCGCGGAATAGGAGCGGGGTTGTTTCCAGAGTAACAACACCACAAGTCTGGAATTGCTGTGTCGTTGCAGATGGCTCGAAGGCCCGAGGCGATACAGCTGCACCCCATGGTCGGGAGACATGAGGGATCATGCTACCACTCGCATCCTTGTCACTGACACCCGATTATGGCGATGAACTCTGGGCTCTGCTGGCGCTCGACAGCGTGAGTGTATGCCCACTTATCCGAGATGCTTACAATGATTATGAGGCAGGGTACATGCTGCACCAGGGTAAAGACCTCGAGTTGAATGAATACTGGAGCAGAGGCTTGACCGCAAGCCGATCCTGTAGCACTGGGTAGCCCCCGGACCAAGTACCGGCTCGTGATTCGGAAAAGTACAAACCCTGCGACTGGACTGCACCTCAGGAACTGTTCGAGAGTCTGTTGGGAGCGATATGGGGCGGAGCTATACCTTGCTGCCCATTGCAGCCGAGAAGGATCAGCTGGTATGGTTGAGGGCTCGTTGCTGACGGCTCCGGTCAAGTAACGAACTCAACCCCGCACGCAACCCAATTACATCACCCAATCACGACGAGAGGACTTAAGGAGAGGCACCTGCTCTGGCCACTCTCGGGAAGATATGGGAAAAGCACTACTGTCTGACCCAATCGAAAGTTATCCTCTTTACACTAATGAAATCTAGTGCCAAGGCGAAGAGTTTTCACGTCGCGGTATGGGGTAATTTCCCCGCAGCACATGACCTCGCCGAGCCAAATACTTATACGACTCCTTGCCGTGGGCGAAGGAGGAGGAACATGATCAATCGGAATCATTAATCAATCATCAACGGACCACCTACCGGTCACCCAGACATAGAGTCAACGCCCTTCCCGCAACAAGCGATCCGAGGAGCGAGTCGTTGCCACGGAACCACGAGCGATCCGTCGAGCGAGTCATCGCCACGGAGCTGCAAACGATCTACTGCGCAAGCCGACAGACAGCCCCAGCGCGCACCTTACGTCGAACCGAGCCATCCGCCTAAGCGCCGCAAGCGGGACAACAGTTATCGGGAAGGAGACGGGAGGATACGCAAGGGGCTCGAGAGTCTAGGCCGGAGATAAAAAGCGGAGTTAACAAGGCTTACGGCCGCCATCGGTCGTGAGGGTTAACTTCGGGAGATACGTGATACCGGCAACTGGTGGGAAACGGAGTGAAGTTGGGCCGCGTCATCTACGAGATAATAAGGCCACGTCATCGAACGGGATGGACGAGAAAAGACTTTGCGATCCACTGGGCCTCATAAGGAACTTAACCCCGGAAAGGGTTGGGCGAGTTATGCGGTGCTAAACAGAACCTTGTTTCCTTATTGTCATGGCACGTGCCAGCTAGGCCTCGACCCTTGGCGCCGTCAGGAATGCGGGAGGAAGGAATGTGGAGTGATGTGGAGTGGGAGGATGGAATGTGGAGTGACGCCGAGCGGGCGACGGATATCCTTAAAAGGAGCCGTCGCCCACTTCTTTCTTTCTTTCTTCCTTTTCCTTCCTCACGCAACAACTTGTCTCCTAAGTTTCCTAATAGAAGAACCACACTTTCTTTCCCACACCTCTCTCTCGCCGCGCGCCGTCCGCTCGCTGCGCGCCGCCCTTGTCCTGTCCCCGCTGCGCGCCAACCGCTCGCCGCCGGCCTTGTCCTGTCCCCGCTGCGCGCCGTCTGCTCGCCGCCGCCCTTGTCCTCTCCCCGCTGCGCACCGTCTGCTCGCCGCCGCCCTTGTCCTGCCTGCTACCGGAAGCCCGCCTGACCCTGTGCCGTTACACTTTGTTGCGTCACCACCAGCTCTTCCAGTAGCAGAACCCCCGAACCGCCCCCAGAACCC
>Ga0307516_10006424_pt1 | contig 13772 bp, 11 predicted proteins | sample 19_EM_MG_FD_203310 | JGI IMG/M metagenome (GOLD analysis project Ga0307516, IMG submission 203310) | Populus trichocarpa ectomycorrhiza microbial communities from riparian zone in the Pacific Northwest, United States - 19_EM | ecosystem: Host-associated > Plants > Roots > Unclassified | place... | reverse complement strand
TGGGTTTGTGGTTGGTGTTGCTGATAGTTGTTTCGGTGGTTATAGCGGAGGGGAAACGCCCGGTCTCATTCCGAACCCGGAAGCTAAGCCCTCCAGCGCCGATGGTACTGCACTCGGGAGGGTGTGGGAGAGTAGGACGCCGCCGGACTTAACGTTGGGGAAGGCCCATACCAGTGATGGTGTGGGCCTTCTTCTATTGGAGCTCATTCCCGACCGGGGATGAGCTCCTTTTGCGTTTCCGGACCCGTGGCCACCACGGCAAGGGGTAGCGGCGGCCGGCGGTGTGGTGGAGTCTGTCGGCGGGGCCGTGTAGCCGACGGAGGCGGTGGGTAGCAGATGGACGTGACTGTCCGAATGGGCGCGCTGGTCGTAGCCGTGGGCTTGCTGGCCGGCTGTTCTGCCGCTGACGACGGTGGACGGGACCGCAACCCTGCCCACCAGCCCGGCTATGTGCTGCCCGACGATCCCGGTCTTCCTGATCCGGTCGCTACCTGGCCGGGGTCCGGCACCGGACTGGGTTTGCCCGGCATCGGCCAGGCCGCCCCCAGCGAACCCGACCAGGTCGTCCGCGGTGGGGCCGTCTCGGCCGCCGGGGGGAAGCCGGCCAGCTTCTCGCTGATCAACGCCGCTGACGTGGTCCGGGTCACCGTTGGCGATCTGGGTCCCGACCTTTTCGAGGTGTCCACGCCGGCGGAGTCGAAGGTGGTCCCCCAGGTCGACGTGGACGGTTCCACTGTTGTCGCCGGGCTGCGAGGCACCGGCCGGGCCGGACCCGGGCTGGTCACCGTCGTGCTCAGCGACGATGTGCGCTGGGGTGTCCGGTTGGCCGGCGGCGCCAGCGACCAGAATGTCAACCTCACGGGTGGGCCGGGCGGTGATGTCGAGTTCTCGGCCGGCACCACCCGGGCCGAAGTCTCGCTTCCTTCCGCCAGCGGCACCCAGCGCGTGGTTCTCGGCGGCGGTGCCAGCCAGCTGCTGGTGAATCTCACCGGGACAGCCCCGGTGCGGGTCGCGGCCAAGGACGGCGCCGGCGAGGTCACCGTGGACGGGCAGACCAAGTCGGGAGTGCCCGGCGGCACGGTCTACACCGCACCGGGCTGGGAGACCGCGGCCGCCCGCTTCGACATCGACGCCACCAGCGGCGTCTCCTCGGTAACGGTCGCGCGCAGCTAGACCGCCGCCTCCGCCGCCACGAGGTCAGAGCCCAGAGCGCGCCCGGCGGCCGCACCCGCCGCCCGGCATCACCCCAACCGACAAGCGGGCGCCGGCCGCCGGACAAGCGCCACCAGGCAGGCGCAAGCCCCGGCCACGACCGCCAGGCAGGCGCAAGCCCCGGCCACGACCGCCAGGCAGGCGCAAGCCCCGGCCACGACCGCCAGGCAAGCAAGCGCCGATCGGATGGGCCGCCGGCAGGGAAGCACCAACGGTCAGGCGTCCGGGTCGCCGGTTACCTTGCCGGGGTTGAACACGTTTTGCGGGTCCAGCGTCTGCCTTACCGCCTGCATCATCGCCAGCGCCGCCGGTGCCAGTTCCTGCCGCATCCCGCGCCGTTTCAGCAACCCCACGCCATGCTCGGCGGTGACCGTACCGTCCAGGGCGATGGCCGCCGCCAGGATCTCCTCGAATGCCGCCTCCGCGGCCTCCCGGGCCGTGTCGTCGCCCGGCGGCGTCCGGATCAGCGGGTGCAGGTTGCCGTCGCCGGCGTGGGCGACCGTCGCGATCGTGACCCCGTGCCGGGTTGCGATTTCCTCGATCGAGCCGAGCATCGTCGGCACGCCCGACCGGGGCACGCACACGTCTTCGGTCAGCACCGGACCCAGGCGTTCCATCGCCGGGTAGGTCAGCCGGCGCGCGGCGAACAATGCCTCCGCCTCGAATTCGTTCGTCGACTGCTCGGCCCACTGTGCACCCGCGTCCCGGAAGACCTGGGCCAGGGCGTCCGCCTCGGCTTGGCCGGATTCTCCCGGCGTGTCGATCTGCGCGAGCAGCAGGGCCTCCGCGTCCGCCGACAGGCCGAGGTGTTTCCATTCCTCGACCGCCTGCAGGCAGGCCCGGTCGAGGAGCTCCAGGGCGGTCGGGAGCAGGCCCAAGCGGGTGGTCGCGGCCACCGCGTCGCCGGCGGCGACCATGCTGCCGAAAGCGCCGACGACGGTACGCGGCGCGGCGGCGCGAGCCGGGCGCAGGCGCAGCGTGATCTCGGTGACGACGCCCAGCGTGCCCTCGCTGCCGACGAAGAGGCTGACCAGGTCGTAGCCGGCCACGCCCTTCGTGGTGCGGTGGCCGAGGCGCACCGCCGTACCGTATGCGCCCGCCGGGCCGCCCACGACGGCCTGGAGGCCGAGCACGTAGTCGCGGGTCACTCCGTATTTCAGGCAGCAGGGGCCGCCGGCGTTCGTCGCGACGTTGCCGCCGATGGTCGACCAGGGTGCGCTCGCCGGGTCCGGGGGATACCAGAGGCCGTGCTTGGCGACCGCCGCCTTCAGGTCGTCGTTGACGACGCCGGGCTGGACCACCGCGATCATGTTGTCCGGGTCGATCTCCAGGATCTTGTTCATCCGGGACAGGTCCAGGATCAGGCTGCCGTCGACCGCGTTCGCCCCGCCGGACAACCCGGTGCCCGCGCCGCGGGGAATCACCGGGATGCCGCGGGCGGCGCAGGCCGCGACGATCGCGCTCACCTCGGCGGTGCTCCGGGCGCGGATCGCGCCGATCGGCCGGCCCGCGGGTGCCCACTCGGCGTCGTCGTGGCTCAGCGATTCCAGCACGTCCGGGTCGACGATCAGGTCGAGGCCCGGCAGTTCCGCCGCGAGCGACTCCGCCACGCCAGGCGGGCCGGGAACGTCAAGCGACTCCGTCACGCCAGGCGGGCCGGGAACGTCAAGCGACTCCGTCACGCCAGGCCGGCCAGGAACTTCAGCAGTGCCTCGTTCACCAGGTCGGGTTGGTCGATGTTCACCGGGTGCCCGCTGTCGGAGATGATCAGCGCCGCCGCCCGGGAGTTGCTGGCCGCCGCGGCGGTCGCGTGCTCGCTCGGCCACAACTGGCTGTCGCGGCCCGCGATGAACAGGCTCGGCACCGCGACCCGGGCGACCACGTCACGCCAGTCCTGCTCCGCGTGGTCCTGCAACAGGGGCCAGGTTTCCGGGGCGCGGGCGTCGCTCATGTGCGGCACCCGGCCGAGCGCCTCGATCAGCCGGCCGATCCGCCGGACCGACTCGGCGACCGGCATGCCGTGCCCGGTTTCCGGGACGCCGTCCTCGAAGTAGGTGCCGAGGTTGTCGCGGGTCAGGCCGTAACAGCCGAACTGCCAGACCTCGTCGTTGACCATCTTCGGGGTCTGATCGATCGTGACGACGCCGCGCAGCCGGTCGGGGCCGAACAGGTCGTAGTAGGCCCAGATCGCGCTGGCGCCCATCGACCCGCCGACCAGGACGACCTGGTCGAGGCCGGCGGCGTCGAGGAAGTCGCGGATGTCCTTGCCGTGCCGGGCCATCCGCTGGCCGTACGCGGGGCTCTCCGAACTGCCGTGCGAGCGCCGGTCGAAGCCGACCACCCGGCAGCCGGCGGCGAGCAGGGCCCGGCGTTGCAGCTCCCAGGTCTCGGCCGAGGCGGTGAAGCCGGCGATGAGCACCACCGGCTGCCCGCCACCTTCGTCGGTGTAGTGCAGGGTGACCCCGTCGCTGGTGACGATCGTCGACATGCCTCGACCCTACGACGGCGTCACCCCAAGCGCTGGAGGAACTGCCGTGGGGCCAGCGCCCGCGCGGTGATTCGGACGTCGCCGAGCCAGCCGTAGAAGCCCTGGTCGTACCGCAGGTCGAAGGAGGTCGCGCCGATCACGAAGGGGCGGCCCAGGGTGGCGATGCCGTGCGACGCCTCGCTCGGGTTGCGGGCGATCTTCGACCCGTCGACCCAGAGGGTCGTCCGGCGGCCGTCGTTCACCACCGCCACGTGCGTCCAGCGGCCCACCGGCAGGGCGTGGCTCCACGACGTCGGGTCGGCGTCGCGGTCGGCCGGGTAGACCACGTACTGCAGGAAGCGTTCCGGGGACAGGTTCAGGCTGCACGTCGGTTCGAGCGGTGACCAGCCGCTGTGCTTGCCGGCGTCGCCGCTGCGGCCCTCCCAGCTCAGGATGCCCATCCAGGCGTGGTCGCCGACGAACGGGTCCGGCAGCTTCAGGAACACCTCGATGGTGTAGCCGCCTCCGAACGTCATGCTGTTCAGTGCGGCGTTCGGGGCGGTGTGCAGGATCGCGCCGCGGTCCGGGCCCTTGCCGCCGTCGAAGCGCAGGCTGGCGTGGGCAGGCTGGCCGGGGTGGTGCTCGGTGGAGACCGTCAGGATGTCCGGGCCGCTGTTCGCCAGCCGCCGTACGGTGAGGTCGTTGCCCTTGCCGGTCAGGTCTCGCACCGTGGCGCAGTCGGCGACCGACTGCCCGGCGCCGTCGAAGCGCCAGTAGGCGGCCGTGTGGCGGTCGACGACCGCCGCGGCCGGCCGGGGCGCGGGCAGCGCCGGCGGATCGAAGCCCGCGAACCGGCCCGCGAAGTCGATTTCCAGGCTGAACCGGTCGGTCGGCCCGGTGAGCTCGATGGTCTCCGCTTCCAGCGGGGTGCGCGCCGCCGGTTGCTTGGCGAGGAACCACGGCGCGAAGGTCTCGACGTCGATGGTGTTGCGCGCGAGGTCGAACGTGTACGTCCGGACCATCCCCGCGCCGCCGTAGTAGCGGTCCTGGTAGTTGGTGATGTGCACGTGGACGTCGCGCCCGGCGTCGTTGCGCAGCACCGTGCGCCCGGGCGGCCAGTAGTGCCCGTTCAGGGTCAGGAAGATCTGGTCGTTGCGCTTGATCAGGCGGTCCCACAGGCGCTGCCCGTTGCCGGACAGGGCGGCGACACCCGCTTCGTCGGCGTAGGCCAGGTCGTGGGTCGTCACGATCGCCGGTATCCGCGGGTGCTTGTCCAGGATGCCCTGGGCCCACGCGAGCCCGCGATCGGAGATGCGCCAGTCCAGGGCGAGCACCAGCCACCGCCGGCCGCCGGCGTCGAGCAGGTGAGCGCTGTTGTAGCCGTCGGCGGACGCACCCGCGAAGGTCGGCATCCTGGCGAACCGGTGCGGACCGAAGGCCTTCAGATACGCGGAGTCGCCGCGCTGGTCGTCCGTGGACGACTGCACGTCGTGGTTGCCGGCCAGCACGCTGTACGGCAGCCGCCCGTCCAGCCGCCGGAAGCAGTCCCCGGCGAGCCCGATCTCCTCGGCCGTGCCGTGCTCGGTGACGTCGCCGAGGTGGGTCATGAAGACGACGTCCCGCTGGTCCAGCAGGTAGCGGAACGTCTCACGCAGCGGTGCGGGGTCCGCGCTGTCGGCGTCGAAGAGATATTGGGTGTCAGGCAGCACGGCGAGCGCGAAGCGCTGCCCGGAGCCGCGTTCGACGCGATCCGAGGCCTGGGCGGCCGTGCCGGTCAGCAGGGGCACGGCGGGCGCGGCCGCAGCCGCGCGCAGCAAGTTCCGTCGATCCACAGCGATCACTGTGGCCGAAGTCGTGGCAACAGCCGACGTCGCCGAGGAGAAGAACGGGCGAACAGCGCTCTTGTCGTCCACCGTTCCCGCGCCGGTCACGACGTCGTGGCCTGCCGGACCAGGACCGGCACTCATCCTCTGCGCATGCGAATCGCGCTGGTCACGGAGTCCTTCCTGCCGGATGTCAACGGTGTCGCGCACTCTGTCGTCCGCACTGCCGAGCATCTCGTGCGGCGCGGTCATCGCCCGCTGGTGATCGCTCCGCAGCCGCCGCCCGGGGTCCGGGGCACGGTCGGCGACCTGCCCTATCCGGTGGTGCGCATCCCGTCGCTGCCGATGCCCGGCTATCCGCAGATCCGGCTCGGCTTGCCGACCCCGGCGCTGACCGCGGCCTTGCGCGCCCATGGCACCGAGGTTGTGCATCTGGCGAGCCCGTTCGTGCTCGGTGCGTGGGGCGCTGCGGCGGCCCGGGCGCTGCGGTTGCCGACCGTCGCGGTCTACCAGACCGACGTCGCCGCCTACGCGCGGGCGTACAAGGTGGCGATGACCGAGCATGCCGCGTGGCGGTGGATCCGGACCGTCCACAATGCCGCCTTCCGGACGCTGGCGCCGTCGACCGAGTCGGTCGCGGCCCTGGACCGGAACGGCGTGCGCCGGGTGCATCTGTGGCGGCGCGGGGTTGACGATGTGCGGTTCCACCCGCGGCGTCGCAGCGCCGGCATCCGCCGGGCGCTGGCGCCGCGGGGCGAGGTGCTGGTCGGCTTCGTCGGGCGGCTCGCGGTGGAGAAACAGGTGGACCTGCTGGCGCAGACGAGCCGGCTGCCGGGGGTACGGCTGGTCGTCGTCGGCGACGGTCCGGCGGCGGGAACCTTGCGCCAGGCCCTGCCCGATGCCGTGTTCCTGGGCGCCCGGCACGGTGCCCAGCTCGCCCGGATCTACGCGAGCCTCGACGTCTTCGCGCACACCGGCCCGTACGAGACGTTCGGTCAGGCGGTGCAGGAGGCGATGGCAAGTGGGCTGCCGGTGGTCGCGCCGGCGGCCGGTGGGCCACTCGACCTCGTCGCGGACGGCCGGACCGGGCACCTGGTCCCGCCGTACCGGGCGGATGGTTTCACCTCGGCGATCGCCGGACTGGCGGCGGATCCCGCTCGCCGCGCGTCGTACGGTGCGGCCGCGCGGGTCGCGGTCGAGGGGCGGACCTGGACCGCGGTCGGCGACGAGCTGATCGGGCACTACGCGGCCGCGCTGCGCCCGGTCGCCGACACGGTGCTGGTGGCGGCATGAGGATCGTCCGGCTCGCGAACTTCGTCACCGCCCGCTCGGGCGGGCTGCGTACCGCGCTGCGCGAACTGGGCGCCGGCTACCTCGCGGCCGGGCATTCCCCGGTGCTGATCGTGCCCGGTGCCCGGTACGAGGATGTCGAGACCGAGCAGGGGCGGGTCATCACGCTGCCCGGGCCCGAGGTGCCGCGGCTGGGCGGCTACCGGGTGCTGCTCGATCGCCGCCGGCTCGCGGAGACGCTGTCCCGGATCCGCCCGGATCATCTGGAGGTCTCCGACCGGACCACCCTGCGCTGGACCGGCGGGTGGGCGCGGCGGCACGGCGTTCCGTCGACGATGGTCTCGCACGAGAGCCTGGACGGGCTGCTGCGGCTCTTCGGCGGCGGTCGCGGGCGGTGGCTGGCCGACCGGCTCAACGCGCGCACGGTCGCCGGCTTCGATCGGATCATCTGCACCACCGGCTGGGCGGCGGCGGAGTTCGAGCGGCTCGGGGTGCGTGACGTGCACCGCGTACCCCTCGGTGTGGATCTTGATGTGTTCTCGCCGGCCCGGCACGATCCGGCGCTGCGGCGCCGATGGGCGGCGCCGGGCGACGCGCTGCTGGTGCATTGCGGCCGGTTGTCGGCGGAGAAGCAGCCGGGGCGCTCGCTCGCGGCGCTGGCCGAGGTGTGCGCGGCCGGCGTGCCCGCGGTGCTGGTCGTCGCCGGCGGCGGGCCGCTGCGGCCCGCGTTGCAGGCGGAGGCCGCCGAGCGGGGACTGCCCGTGCGCTTCGTCGGTCACCTGCGTGACCGCGCCGAGCTGGCCGCGTTGCTCGCGACGGCGGACGTCGCGCTGGCGCCCGGTCCGATCGAGACGTTCGGCCTGGGTGCGCTCGAGGCACTGGCCAGCGGTACGCCGGTGGTGGTCAGTGCCTCGAGCGCGTTGCCGGAGGTGATCGGGACGGCCGGCCTGGCCGCCCGGTCGGACGCGTCCTACGGCGCCGCGGTCCGCACGTTGCTGGACCGCCCGGATCGACGGGCCGCCGCCCGGGCGCGGGCCGAGCGGTTCCCCTGGTCGGCGTCGGCGGCCGGCTTCCTGGCGGTCATCACCGCAGGCCGAGAGCGCGCCAGTCGACGAACTTGAAGCCGGTGCTGACCCGGCCGCCGTCGGGGGTGTTCTCCCCGTCGTGCAGGACCAGCAGGCCCTTCGGGTAGCCGGGCAGCCGGGCCGACGTGGCGGCGGCGCCGTCGGAATGCTGGACGCCGTCCGCGGCCGGGCCGTCGACCACGGCGAAGCTGCTCAACGGGCGGTTGGTGCGGCGGTCGTAGACGAAGAACCGGCTGTCACCCTGGCTGGAGACCAGCAGGTAGTCCTCGTAGAGCGTCGCGCCCTCGACGTCGGCGTGGATGCGGCCGCCGTAGCCGGGGTCGTGCTCGGTGTCGAGCGTGCAGTCCGCGCCGAACGGGACGCCGTACTCCGCGACGCGTTCGACGATCGACCTGCGCTTGGTCCGCAGGTCGATCCGCCACAGGCCGACGTCCTCCTGGCTGGCGTAGAGCACCTGCGCCCGGGTGTCGATCACCATGCCCTCGACCTGCGGGTCCTCGCCCGGGTCGCCGCACGGCTGCCAGGTCGTCCCGTTCGGCAGCCGGAAGCTCTTCGGCAGGTCCAGCGTCTCCCGCCGGGTGTAGGTGACCTTGCCGCCGCTCGCCCGCAGCCGGAAGAACCCGAGCCGGGTGGTGTGCCGGCGGCTGACCACGGCCAGCTCGCCGTGCGTCGCCAGGCCGTAGCCGGTGGCCTGCTGCTCGACCTCGACCTGGTCGGCGGAGAAGAGCAGCGGCGGGTCGGCGACGGTGACGTCCTCGAGCCGGCTGGTGGCCGGGTTGATCCGGTAGAAGCGGAGCTGGTCGCGGCCGCGGTCGGTGACCACGGCGAGGTCGGTGCTCAGCCTGCCGAGGCGGAAGCCGGTGACGATGTCCACATTGTTGAATCGGCCGTCGGCCGGAGTGGCGATCGCCTGAACCTCGCGGCCGGCCAGGTCGTAGACGCGCAGGCCGCCGTTCTTGGCGGTGCCGATCACCAGGCTCCGTGCCCTGTCCCGCGGGTGGACCCAGATGGCGGGGTCGTCGGCATCGGCGTCGCCGCCGGCCTCGTCGTCGAAGAGCGCCGGCGTCTCGGCGCGGGCGGTGACCAGCCGGTCGCCCGGCTGCGTTCCGGCGGCCTGGGCGGGACCGGCAGCGACCGGCAGGGCCACGGTGGTGGCGGCCAGGATCAGGGCAAGGGTACGGCGCATGTGCAGGGAGACTGCTCGGCGGTGATGACCGTACGGTGGCGGGTGGTGGCCGTGGTGATGAACGGTCGGTGTGCCCGGCATGCGGCATGATAACCAGGTGACCGGGGGCTATCTCAAGGGCCGGATCCGTCGCGAGGACATCATCACGACGGCCGTGGGCGTGTATGCGGAAGCCGGCTACCACGGCTCGTCCCTGCGCGAGATCGCCCGCCGCGTCGGCATCACCCACGCCGGCCTGCTGTACTACTTCCCGACCAAGGAGTCGCTGCTCACGGCGGTGCTGGAACGCCGGGACGCCCAGGACGACGAGCGTGAGCGCCTGTCCGTCCCGCCCGGCCGCGAGGCGCTGGCCCACCTGGTCGCGCTCGCCGAGTACAACGTGCGCCACCCCGGCATCGTCGACGTCTACGCCCGGCTGGCCGCCGAAGCAGTCGCGGCGGATCACCCCGCCCACGACTACTTCGAACGGCACTACCGGCTGGCCCGCAGGCACGCGGTCGACTCGTTCCGCGTGCTGGCCGCGCGGGGCGAGCTGCGCGACGGCGTCGACCCTGAACTCGCGGGCCTGAACCTGGTCGCGGTGATGGACGGCCTGCAGGTGCAGTGGCTCTCCAACGGCAGCGCGGTGGACCTGGTCGGCGCGCTGCGCTTCCACCTGCAGGATCTCCTGACCGTCCCGCTGGATTAGCGCGAGCTGGCGTAGGGATCCCAGTCGGCCGGCAAGGTGGGTGGCGCCTCGGCCGTGCTCTGCACGACCACCGGCCGCCGGTCGGTGATGGACTCGTCAATGGACTGCATGGCGTCGAGCACGTGGTAGGCGAGCGCGCCGGAAGCCCGTTCCGGCACCCCGGACCGGATCGCCCGGGCCAGCTCCAGGACGCCGGTGCCGCGCGAGGCCGGGTGACCCTGCGCGGCGAGTTCCCGCGGCTCGCCGCCGGCGAGCGGGTGCAGCAGCGTCGGGCCGTCGAAACGGTTCGGATCCGGCAGTACGGCGGTGCCGAGGGTGCCGGCGATCTCCAGGGTGGTCCGGGGCAGCGCCGAGTCGAAGGTCAGCACCAGCTGCGCCGAGCCGCCGTGGGCGAACTCCAGCAGCGCCGTCACGGTGGTGGGCACGGTGACCGGGAACTCCGTACCGGCTCGCGGGCCGGAGCCGATCACCCGGGTCTCGCGGGCCCGGCCGCCGGTGGCGGTGACCCGGCGGATCGGGCCGAGCAGGTGCACGAGCGCGGTCAGGTAGTACGGGCCCATGTCCAGCAGCGGGCCCCCGCCGGACTGGAACAGGAACTCCGGGGCGGGATGCCAGCTCTCCGGGCCGGGCGACTGGAACAGCGCCAGGGCGGTCCGCGGCTCGCCGATCAGGCCGGCGTCGACCGCCCGCCGCGCGGTCTGCAACCCCGCTCCGAGCACCGTGTCCGGTGCGCTGGCCACCCTGAGGTCCAGCTCGCGGGCCCGGTCGAGGAGCTTGCGGGCGGACGGGCGGTCGAGCGCGAGGGGCTTCTCCGCCCAGACGTGCTTGCCGGCTTCGAGCGCGGCCAGGCCGACGTCGACGTGGGCGGCCGGGATGGTCAGGTTGACGACGAGCTCGATGGCCGGGTCGGCGAGCAGGTCGCCGACGGTGCCCGCGGCGGGGACGCCGTGCCGGGCCGCCTGCGCGGCGGCCCGGTCGGTGTCCAGGTCGGCGACCATGCGGACCTCGAGGTCGGGAAAGCTGGTGAGATTCCGCAGGTACGTCTCGCTGATGGTGCCCGCCCCGATGACGCCGACGCGAACCGGTCCGGCGCTCACCGCGTCGCTCCGTTCGGCTGCTCGCCGTGCCGCAGGAACGCGAGGCTGGCCGCCAGGCCGGTGAAGATGTCCCCGTCGTAGTGGTCGAACTCGACGACGCGCAGGGCCGCCGGCGCCGCGGCGAGGATGTCCGTGACGGGCACCCGGCCCTGGCCGGCGGGGACCTGGCCGGAGCCGTCGGTGGCGAGGCTGCCGTCCTTGACGTGGATCGCGCGCACCCGGTCGCCGAGCCGGCGCAGCAGGGCGGGCGCGTCCGCACCGCCGGCCGTGGCCCAGTAGGTGTCCACCTCCAGCACCACGGCGGGGTCGAGTTGCTCGGCGAGGACCTCGAGGGCCGTCCGGTCGCCGATCCGGGACTCCAGCTCCCAGAAGTGGTTGTGGTAGCCGACGGTGACGCCGTGCCCGGCGGCCGTCTTCGCCGCGTCGTTGAGCGCGGACGCGGTGGCGGCGATGTCGGCGGGATCCTGCCAGCGGGCCGGCTCCACCATGGGATCGATGACGACGCCGATGCCGAGCTCGGCGGCCGCGGCGAACACGGCGTGCTGGTCGACGCCTTGGCCCTGGTCGAGGGGCCGGTCGAGAAGCTGGGCGTGTGCGGTCGGCGCGGTCAGGCCGTTGGCCTTGAGGGCGGTACTCAGCACGGCGAGGTTCTCCAGCACGCCGTACGGCTCGACCTGGGTGAAGCCGAGCTCGGCGAGCCGGGTGAGTGCACCGGCGGGGTCGTGGGCGAAGGCGTCTCGGACTGAGTAGAGCTGGACGGAAAGCTTGCTCATCGCTACCTCCAAGCGGTCTTCATATTTTCTACCAGCTGGTCAAAATTAGCGCCAGAGAGCGCTCTCTTGATCATCAAATCAGTGCAGGTCAGGCGCCTATTTCCGGCGCTATTCCGGCCGGAATTGGCGGTGAATGGATGCGGCGCCAATGGGGGCGGAACCGGTACTAATGGGCTGAAAGTATGAGCCTGTATGGCCACTGGTTGAGCGCTCATCGGCCGTTCGGAGGATTAAGAGATCTCAGAAACCATTTTCGGGTTTCCCGCTCGCTACGCATACGACACGGAATATCACCTAATCGGGTTAAAGTCCACGTAGGTCCACAATTCCGGCACTCGATCATGATTTCGTGGATCTAGCAATAAACCAGCCGAGAAAAGGTGGTTCCATGAGTAAGGCAACACGAATGCTGGCCATGGCCGGAATGGCGCTGGTCGCCGGTGCGACGTTCAGCGCCGGTCCCGCGGCGGCGGCGACGTCGACCGCCCAGGGAACCACGTTCGCCAAGCAGAGCACCCGGCAGCAGGCCGACGCCGACCGCAGCCGCGACTGGATCGTCGGCTACTACCGCACCCGCCGCGAGTGCGAGCGGGTCGGCTGGATCGGCGAGCGTTTCAACCGCTGGGACGACCACGAGTGCGAGCGCGTGCGTCGCGGCTTCCGGATCTTCTGGCGCCTCGAGGTCGAGCGTGACTGGCACGGCGGCGGCGACTGGAACGACGGCCACGGCGGTGACTGGAACGACGGTCACGGCGGTCCGGGTCACGGTGGCCCCGGCGGTCCCGGTCACGGTGGCCCCGGCGGTCCCGGTCACGGTGGCCCCGGCGGTCCGGGTCACGGTGGTCCTGGCGGCCCCGGTGGTCCTGGCGGACCGGGCGGACCGGGCGGACCGGGCGGACCGCGTCGCTGACGCGTAGCACCAGCTGACCCAAAACAACACGGGCCACACCCGCTCCGGGGTGTGGCCCGTGTTTCGTACCGCGGGAAGGCCCGCACCGACCGGTGCGGGCCTTCCGTTCCTACTTGGTGATCTTCTTGGTGTAGCTCTTGGCGGTGGAGGTGTTACCGACCTTGTCGGAGCCCCAGTAGGTGACCGTCAGGGTGCCCTTCTTGACACCCCGCAGGCCGAGACTCCAGGCGCCCTTGGCGCTCGGTGTCACGGTGATCACCGCGGCCTTGGCCGAGGCCTTGCTCTTCGAGGTGGTCTTCACCCAGGTGCGGCCGGTGTAGTAATACCACTTGCCGCCGCGCTGCTCGATCAGCTTGACCCGGACCCGGGCCACCCCGACGCCCTTGTCGGTCGCCGTACCGCTGATCTTGGACCAGGACGACGCCTTCTGCGGGTTCTTCGGCGCGCTGAAGGTCACTACCGGCTTGTAGGTGTCCTTGGTGACCTTGACCGAGCCGACCGTGACCGGCGTGCCGGCGCCGGCCTTGCTGAACGGCGTGACCTTGACCGTGAACGTCCCGGCCTTGGCGTAGACGTGCGCGGCGCTGGTGACGTTCGACGACATCGTCGAGGTCACCCCGTCGCCCCAGGCCACCGAAACCTTGTCGGCGGTGCCCACCCCGCTCAGGCTGAGCGTGACGGACTGGCTGGCCCAGATCGACTTCGTGTTGAGCGCGTACCGGCCCGGCTGAGCCGACACGGTCACCTTGGACGCCCCGGTGAACCCGGCCGCCGCGGTGTTGCCCGCCTCGTCGGTCAGCGCCACCGAGACCTGGTAGCTACCCACCACGAGGTACTTGTGGGTGGCGGTGGTCGCACCGGCCGCCAGGGTCTGCGGCGCGCTGCCGTCGCCCCAGGTGATGACCCGGCCGATCGCCGCCGGCGCACTCACGTCGTCGGCAAGCGCGGTCTGGGTCAGCTGCACCGTCTGGCCCGGCCAGATCGCCGTGGCGTCGAGGGTGAAGGTGCCGGTCGGCGCGGTGCCGTCCAGCACGCCGGCCGTGGACCGCGGCTGCGGGTCGGCGGTGACCGGGGTGTGCGCGACGAAGTAGTTGACCAGCATGGTCAGGTCGTTGTCGCCGGTCGTCTTCCGGTCGGTGCCCTTGCCCAGGGTGAAGAAGTTGTCCCCACCGGTACCGGTGGCGGCGAGGAACGCGTTCGTCGTGACCCGGTAGGTGCCCGACGGGTTCAGCGTGACCCCG
>Ga0307516_10006423_pt1 | contig 13774 bp, 14 predicted proteins | sample 19_EM_MG_FD_203310 | JGI IMG/M metagenome (GOLD analysis project Ga0307516, IMG submission 203310) | Populus trichocarpa ectomycorrhiza microbial communities from riparian zone in the Pacific Northwest, United States - 19_EM | ecosystem: Host-associated > Plants > Roots > Unclassified | place... | reverse complement strand
ATGTGTTGGAGGTGGAGCCATAAGTAGAGTAGAGACCATTCTAAAATGTCAAACTTGCATTTAATTCTCTAAACATGCACAGTCAATTATTAGACCCCACAACAGCTTACCAATGCTCAACCCCTTTCGTAAGGGTCCACATGCTTGGACCCTTAATATTTTTTATTATAATTCATCCACTTATTTTTTTTTAAATTAAATTAGAGGATATATTATTTTATTTTATTTAAATTTTAATTATTCTAATGGTTGAAAAATCAGGCTAAATAAATTTTTATTCAAAAACTCATTTTCAATTCATTTTAACTCAAAACACTAAAAAAATACCCTATACACCTTGATAAACCTATCAATACTTATAAAAAACTCCTTCCAAAACATGTACTCAACTTGAAACAAAAAAAATTGTGATCAAATCTTTTTTTTTTTCACTTTTAAGGTAAAAAGCACCTAAGTTTAACTCCTTTTATCAAATAGAATCATTTCACATAAAGATTAATCATTTTAGTGATTAAAATCAACGCCAATGATATTTTTTCTCTCTCTATCAGCAGAATTCGATGACCTCTCTCTCTCCTTTCTCAAACCATAAATTAAAATATATATAAAAAAAACTTTTATATCAAAATTGAATTGAGAAAACTTATTGTGTGAACCTTGAAACCATCACCCATTTATAGCACATTTTATACTTTAGTCCCCTATCTTTAAATTTTATCCTTGGTCAACAAATTTGATTCAATTATCCTTAAATTTGGCCTAAAAAGGATGCAATCGCACAAAAAACAGTTTGAAGACTAAATTGAAAAAAAAAGTAAAATTTTGTACACCATAATAAATAAAAATAATATTAGAAAAACGCACACCACAAGGCTTAAATTTATTAAATGGAATTTATTAAATTCAATATGATACTAGAGTCATTAAAGCCCAATAGCCTAGTAAATATCTTATAGTTCAATCCTCTTAACAAAACTTAAAAGATAGGTTGTAAATAAAAGGAAGTATTAAAAACATAGCTGTCAGACTCAACCCACAACTGACCCGGGAAAGATCAAGAGTAACTAGATCATCGAGTCAACTCATGGGTCACCGGGTTAACCATTTTTATTAAAATAATTTTTTCTCATTCTTTTATTAAAAGAATTTTCCTTGTTGTTGACTTGATCAGGTTTAGACTAGGTTTGATCAAATCAACTAGATCATTAAGAATGATGTCACATTAATTGGGTTTCACCAAGTTAACATCTTGATCAATTCACTAAGTCAAATCGGGTTTAACAACTATATTTAAAACAACTAACCTTACATAAATTTTTTTTTAAAAAAAAATATTAATTTTCTAATATTGCCTTTATATTTTATAAGAATTCCAAATCTAAATAATTTACACTAGGCAGTTGTCTCATGCTTTATAGCGGGTCAGATGAAAAAAAAATATACTAAGATTGTTTAATGAAAAATAAATATATACGTCTACTAAAATAAACTTAGAAGTATATGCATAAATAAATATAGTTTTTCTAAACGATTTTCATTACCTAATTAAGACAAAAGCCAATCTGACTTTAGTGTGACTTCTTTTTTGTGTAATATTGAGTCGATAATATATTGGACCGACCTCGATCAATCTAGGTTAACCATCAAATTTGTAACCCAGGTTAGTTGTCATTTTCTTCTCCTATTTGTTTCTTCTCTCCCATGACGAGCCTTCATTGGCCTCGAGTTGGATAAAATTCACTACTAAATTGCAATATTATTAGAAAAACAAAGATGAAATTAAAAAAAAAGGTTTTCCCGTAAGTAGATTGAGAATTGAGACTCAACTAAAAAGTCATTATATATTGAGGGACTAAATTGAACAAAGTAAAAGTGAAAGATCTTATGTGTGCAACATTTGCATTAGCACATGAGAGGAGTCGTCGTATTGAGGTGGCACGTGTGGGCTCATTAAACCTTGGAGGTAGTCTTTTCTTAATGCCATTGGAATCATATTTGGAAAGGGAATTCTATTAAGACATCTCGTGTGCCTTATGAAACTTTAGTGTGTCTTTGGTGACCGATTTCTCATCTCTTTTATGCTCTTTTCTTTATTTCCTTTCTCAATTTTTATGTATGCTCCCTCTTTGTTACAGAAAAGGGTTTTCTTTTAACCTAAGCTCAACTCTAGCCCTTTTATTTCCAATCATTTGTCTAATAAAAAGCTCAAACTAAGTTTTTCAAATTGAGCATAAATCATGTCATGTGGGAAATTTTGGTGAATTAAAGGTAAAAATGAAAAATAGAAATTGCCACCTAGCTTTATCGTAATTAGAAACCCTAACTGGTCTTTCAAAAATTATTGGTGATATTATTTCATGACATGATGCACAAGGAGATCGAAGTATCTATGGATGATATGATTGCCAAGTCAGAAATAGAAGAAGACCAAATCCAAACACTAAGAATACTCTTTGAAAGATTGAAGAAATACATGCTGAAATTGAATCCCACCAAATACACTTTTAGGGTGAAATTTGGAACGCTTTTAGGATTTGTGATGGGTGATAGGGGCATTGAAATAGATCCTGATAAAGTCAAAGTTATATAAGAAATGCCTAAGCCCAAAACAAAAAAATAAATATGAAGTTTCTTAGGGTGTTTAAATTACATCGCCCGATTCATTTCTCAACTAACAGCGATATATGTGCTGAAATTTTAGCCACTTCGTAAGAAAAACCCATGAATATGAAATGAGGATTTTCAAATGAATTTTGATAAAATAAAACAATATCTATATAATCCACCACTGTTGATCCTACTTGAACCAAGAGGACCATAAATTTTATATTTGACTATAATGTAGACTGTTATAGGTTATATTATAAGTGAACATAATGATTTAGGAAAGAAAGAACAAGTTATTTACTATTGAGCAAGAAGTTCACTGAAATTGAATCCCGATACACCTTCATAGAGAGATTTGTTATGGCTAAGTATGGAGTGCTCAAAGACTTAGACATCACATGTTGTATTACACTAATTAGTTGATATCCAAAATATATCTAATTAAGTATATCTTTGATAAGCTCTATTTGTCAAACAAAATAGCACCATAACAGGTCATGTTAGTGGAATATGATATTGTTTACATAATTAAAAAGTCAATAAAAATGAGCACCATAGCAAATCATTTGGTGGACAATACAATTAATGATTATGAGCCTCTATAATTTGAGTTTCCAGATGAAGACATTATCGTTATTGAAGAAGAGGATGAGGATGGGAGTAAAAGGACCTTGCACTTCGACAAAGCAGTAAATGCACCTAGTAATGGCTTAAGGGCAATTCTTATTTTACCATAAAAAAACAATATCCAATAGCTATCAAATTATAGTTTGAATGCACTAACAATATAGCAGAATATGAAGCATATATCTTTGGGCTTGAAGCAGCTTTAAAAAGATATATGCTTCATATTCTGCTATATTGTTAGTGCATTCAAACTATAATTTAGCAGAATATGAAGCATATATCTTTGGGCTTGAAGCAGCTTTAAAAAGAAAAGTTAAAAATCTAGATGAGTTTGAAGATTTCTTATTGATAATTTGCCAAGTAAAAGGAGAATGTCAAACAAAAGATGAAAAGTTGAAACCATATCAGTAATACCTTATTAATCTAGCAAATCAATTTGGAAAAATTAAGTTTACTCACATGAGCAAAGCTACGACTCGATTTGTAGATGCATTAGCTACCTTAACATCGATGATCCAAATTTAATGTAATGAAAAAGTACATCCCATGAGCATCAAAATAAAAAATGATATTGCTTACTGTTACTTAGTTAAAGAGGAAACAATTGAAAAACCATAGTACCATGATATTAAAGTTCATTAAAAGCCAATAATATCTGCTTGGTGCAAATAAAATAGACAAGAAAAGGCTAAGAATGTTGGCTATGAAATACTTTATGGATGGAAAAGCCTTGTAAAAAAAAGGTTTTAATAAGACTCTACTAAGATGTTTAGATAAAAAAGAAGCCAAAATAGTTATGGAAGATGTGCATGAAGGAATTTGTGCTACACATGCCAACAAACATATGATGGCATAAAAAATATAGAGAAATAGGTACTTCTAGACCATAATGGAAAAAGATTGTATTAAATACGTGAGAAAATGTCACAAATTTTAGATTTTTGCTGAAAAATAAAATGCACCACCAATTCCTCTCTATAACATGTCATCACCCTGGCCATTCACGATGTCGGGAATGAATGTGATTGGCCTCATAAAAGTGAAAGAAAGTAATGGTCATCGATTTATTTTGGTGGCAATTGATTACTTCACAAAATGGGTTGAAGCAACTTTTTATACCCATGTTATCTAGAAGGTTGTTGAAAGCATGTTCTTTTATTGTATATCTTGTTATTATTTATTTTCATTTTCAATAATTATTTTATTTATTTATTTTGGTGAGAATACATGTCGGGAGTTTTTTTAGTTTCAAAACATTTTTTGTACCATATCATGAGTTGATTTGAACTGGGCCAATGAGATCCTAAAAAGTCCATTGAAAGTGAGTGACTGATAGCTCACATGCTTAATTTGGGATATAATGAAGAAAATGAGTTTAAAAGCTCAATTCAATATTTATCATCCTCTCGGGTCCAATACATGTGTTTTAAAAAGTGAGGATTGAGCCTTCAGAAAGAAACCCGTGTTGAGTTTAGGCAAATAATTAGAAAGGCTCAATAGGTATATTTGTTAATCTTTAGGTCATACATTTATATTTTTTATATATTTTTTTATGATAACAATAATATGAAAATTGGACTAATAATATGTTTGGATGAGAATAAGCTTTAAATAGGTTTTATATGAAGAACACATCAACAAGTATGATGAAAGTCCAAGAATGAAGCAAAATGAAGACTTAGTTTAAGTATTCATTTTTAGTGCTCACTGTACATTTTTATATTCTATTTGATAACAAATTAAAGTGAATGCACACACTTCACTGTATAAGAATTTAAAAGAATTGATAAAACGGTTCTAAGAATTCACCAGGATTAAAATTGTCAAAACAAAAATTATGCATAAACAGGTTAACCGTTTGGTAACTACCAAATGAATGGGTCAACTGCTTGTTCATTTGTGATGAATACCTAAGAATTTTGTTTGTGGTTGTTGGTGATTTTACTAGGTATACATGAGTTTTGTTTTTAAAATCAAAAGATGAAACTATTTATGAATTTGTACAGTTTTCATAAAAGGTTGAAAATGAAAAAAAGGTTTTTCCATCATAAACATAAGGAGTGATTATAATGGTGAATTTATTAGTGATTTGTTTGAATCATTTTGTGAAGAAAAAGCATACCACCATAACTTTTCAACACCTAGAACTCCCCAACAAAATGTTTTGGGTGGAAGCCGTAAACACCTATTGCTATGTTTTAAATCATGTTACTTTAAGACCAAAGTTAAAAAAGATTTCTTATGAGCTTTGGAGATGGAGGAAACCTAACATCTTGTATTTCAAAGTTTTTTATTCAAAATGTTTTATTCTTAACATCAAAGACAACTTAGACAAATTTGATTTAAAATCCAATCTTGGAATTTTCCTTGGTTTTTCCTCCTCAAGCAAAGCATATAGAGTTTATAATAATACAACACTTTGTCTTAAGGAATCCATACATATCGCATTTCAGGAAACTCAAAATGATAAATTGTTGAGATTCTAGATGACTTTAATAAAAGTGTTAAACATTTAATTCTTAATCACAAGACCATTATAGGGACAATATTGAAGGAATGGATAAAGACCAGCCAAGCACATGCAATCAATAATAGATGGTATGTAACTATTTTTTTCCACCAAAAGAGCTAAGGTATGTAAGCTCTCACCTTCCTAAGTTAATCATTAACAATCCTTTTGAAGGTACTAAGACTAGAGCATCTCTTAGAAATATAAGTGATCATTTTGCATTTGTTTCGCATATAGAGCCTAAATCATTTCTCAAAGCCAAAATGGATGATAATTGGATCTTAGTTATGCAAGATGAGCTAAACCAATTTGAAACAAATATTGTATGGAACTAGTCCCTAGACCTAGAAATCAATCTATCATAGGAACAAAGTGGGTTTTTAGGAACAAAGTTGATGAACATGAGACAATGGTTAGAAACAAAAGTAAACTAGTTGTCAAAGGTTATAATCAAGTTGAAGGTATTGATTATGATGAAACCTTCGCACCGGTAGTTAGACTAGAATCAATAAGAATGCTCTTATCTATACTTGTCATGCCAACTTTACACTATTCTAAATAAATGTTAAAAGTGCAGTTTTAAATGATTTTATCATGGAAGAAGTGTATGTTGAGCAACCTCAAGGTTTTGAAAATTTTCATTTTCTCAACCATGGTTTTAAGCTAGAAAAGGCCTTATATGGTTTAAAACAAGCACCTAGAGCTTGTTATGATAAACTCAATACCTTTCTTATTGAAAACAGTTTTAACATTGGTAAAATTGATACCACCTATTTTTACAAAGAGAGAAGGAAAAGATATATTGATTGTGCAAATTTATGTTTATGATTTAATATTTGGTTCCATTTGTGAATGTCTTTGTAAGGATTTTGCAAAGTGCATACAAGAAGAATTCGAAATGAGCATGATGGGAAAATTGAATTTCTTCATTGGATTGCAAATCAAACAAAAAGGATGATATATTCATCAACCAAAGCAAGTACAATAAGGATCTTTTAAAGAGATTTAGGATGGAACATGTCAAGGAAGTCAATACACCCATAAGCACTTCATCAAAGCTTGATATGGATAAAGATAGTGAGAACCTAAACATCACCAAATATCGAGGTATGATTGACTCTCTCTTGTACTTAATTGCAAGTAGACCTGATATTATATTTTGTGTTTGTCTATGTGCATGTTTTCAAACATGTCCTAAAGAATCCCATGTAACTGTTGTAAAACATATTTTTTGTTACTTGCATGATACAATTGATTTAGGGTTGTGGTATCCGAAAGTAAGCGAGTTGAGTTCAATTAGCTATTCGAATGATGACTTTACCAGGTGTAAAATTGATAGAAAAAGAACTAGTGAAACTTGTTATTTTCTAGGATCGTCACTGGTACTTTGGGCTAGTAAGAAACATAACTCTCTAACCCTATTAACAATTGAAGCAGAATATATAGTGGTGGCTAGTCGTTGTACTCAAATATTATGAATGAAACAAACCTTAGAAGAGTTTGGACTTGCATTTGATCATGTACCTATTAAGTGTGATAACACTAGTGCAATAAGTCTATATAAGAATCCTATATAACACTCACGTACAAAACACATAAAAGTGATGTATCACTTCCTAAGAGATCACATAACTAAAGGAGATATTGTACTTGAGTTTGTGGGCATTGAACACCAATTAACAAATATATTAACAAAGCCTTTAAGTAAATATTGCTTTTGTGAAATAAGGAGAATTTTAGGCTTTATTCATGCTAAATATATTTGCGATATTATTTATGTGTATATACATTATTATAAATAAGTTGGACATGTTTAAGTGATAAAATTTATATGCTCTTAGCATGAAATATTTGTTCTACTCCAAAATTCACTTATAGTATAAGTCTAAGATGAACCGGTCGACCAGTTCGTCATAGCCAGTTCAACCTCCTGATCGGTTGATCCAGAAAAGTAAAGGATGGCTACTATCAAATTTATGAGATTTTGACTTTTGAGTTTGTTTAGTCTTTTAGTCTACAAATTGGATAAAAAGATATATTTTGACTCATAAAACATATGTGAAAGAGAAAATTCAGAAAAACATGAATCTTGTATGAACCAGTCGACCTGTTAATACAACTAGATCAATTGACTGACCAATTAAGCAAAAGCATTAATAATATTGCTACTATCAAAAATTTGAAATTTTCAACTCTCGATTCCTTTGCTTTATTTTTACATGGAAATGTTTCGTTTTAAGTGCAAAGAAAGGATCCCAAGAGAATTTTGGGAAATTCTTTGTTTTGAGTTTTAAACGGTTGACCAATTTAACTTGAACCAAATCAACTGGTTGACTGGTTGCTCAACAGTATATTTATACCTGTCATTTTTCAACAGTAGCAGAAAACCTCCTATTAAAGAACATCAAACCTTAATTGAACCTTTTCTCAAGATTTCACCATATTATCTCAAATCAAACACTTTCAAGGTTATTTCTTGGATACATTAGAGCAATGACACCCAAGAAATGACAAAGAGATGTCGAATCAATGAGCAAAAAGGTCAATGATCCTACATTATACCAGGTGATAATGTTCAAATATTTCTTAGTTCTTTTGCAAATAGGTCTATAACCATTGAAAAAGGATTAGGAATTGATTTATGTGTTTTTGGTATTGATGGAATCTATGAAAATATAGGTTAGAGCAATTTATTTTATTTGAAGCCTAAATTGATTATAATGTTTTTTGGCACTATACAAATTGATGTTGAGCCTAGAATTTTCAGTAGCTTGCAAGATAAATATATTGAATTTGATTGTCAAATGCTTACGAATATATTTTGTATTTTCAATAAAGGACCTAGGGTATTTGAAATAAAAATTATACCTACTATAAAAGGTTTTATGTACAATGAAACAATAGCTTGCACATTGGTACAATGGACTTTGCACCAGGTGCTAAGATTAAGAGCCAAGATTTACTCTCACAACCTAAGATTATCCACAGAATCATAACACATAACATTTTGCAAAAAAAAAGGCATTATGATAAGGTCACATTTTATGGACATGTGCTTGATTCATTGCATGATAAGTGGTCGTCTGATTAATCTTGTGTACATTATGATTAGAAATATAATTATGGCTTACAATCAAAAGCATAAATTCTTTCCTTATGGTAAAACTTTGATATCTATTTTTGAGAATTTCAAAATTCTATTGACGGGAGCATATAGGAATCTATATTATCAGCTCATGGAAATAGATAATAGGACCCTCACCGAAATGAAATATGTATTGAATGAAGATGGTGCATGGGTTTTTAGAGACCATATTGGAGTTTATGTTGAGGAAGAGCATGAAGAGGAAGAATAATACGAAGGTAATGATGATGAAATTGATGCTATGTTTGAAACACCACTACCTGTTTTATCGCCTGAAGTAGCTTCCTTGAGTTCTTGGCGATCTAGGATAGAGAGTTGATTTTCACAGCTAGAGACAAATGTGCATTACATTAGAGAGACACAATCACACATCATCTACGACTTATCAAAGATAAAGAACATGATGGCTAACTTGTTATCTTGTTATCCATCACCATAGATCATTATACCAAGTATTCCTTTATTTGGTAATGAATCTTGTATTATATTTTAAGATTATGTAATGTATGGTTTATTCCTTTTTACAATTTCCATTATATTTTTTGTATCTTTTTATCTCTTCATATTATGTTTTTATTGATGCTAAAGAGGGTGAAATCGATATGAATTGAATATTTGAAAAAAAAAAAAAGGTGAATTGTAGTTCAATAATATATGCATATATTTATGGGGATAAATTCTAATTTCTTGATGCATAAGTATTTATTCAAAATAAAATTTTATCTCATTTACTTAGATAATAACAGATTGTTTAAATGTCTCCTATATATTGCATTGCAAAATATAGAAGGAGACATATATTTCATATATAAGTTGCATATTAAGTGTCATCATAAAAAAAAAGGGGGGAGATTGATGACCTTTAAGTCATACATTAATGTTTTTATATATATTTTGATGACAACAATAATTTGAAAATTGGACTAATAATATGTTTAGTTGAGAACAAGCTTTAAACAGGTTTTCTCGCATTTGGGAGCACGATGTCGAGGGGTCAAGGAAGTCGTCACCTAGTTGTTTGGTTTAGGGTCGCTAGGAAACCCGAGTGTACTGATCTTATTCAAAATTTCAAAGGTAAGGGATTGGTTGTTGCTAGGGAATGTAGTAACACCCCTAACACACCTTACCTGAGGTCAGCTACATTATGTGGTTTAAAAGTTTTGATGAGTTCCTAATCGGTGGTCTGTTTATAGCTTAGAATGAAGATTTATTTATGTGAATAAATCTAGCATTTTAAATTTATTATAGGCTCATGTACCCAAATGAATTCTTATAGAAATGATTCATGTAGATGCCTTAATAGGGTTCACCTATCCTGAAAGACGGAAGAGTTTTTCACAACTCGTATATTGTGGTAAAAACAAATACTCCCAATTAATATTGGTGAATATTCAAAATAATTCTGAGAATTTTTCTAGTCAACTTCTGATATTTAAATATTATCTTACTTGTAAGTCCATAATTTAAATGAATTAAAATTTGTAAGGATTATTGAAATATTGACCAAGTTTTCATGGATCCACTAAACTAATTATTAAATCCAAAATGCATGCAAAGATGTATTTTTTGAATTTTATATAAAATTACTAAGACACACCATGTATTTTATTTTTTAAAGCCAAATATGATTTTTATTATTATTATTGAGAGACTTGGTCGAATGCAATTAAAATATTTTATTAAAAAAATTTATCTTTCTTTCTTTCCCTTTTTTATCATTTATTTAACAAAAAGTAAAAAACAAATAATAAAAAGGAAATAAACACATGCAGACACATTCTTTTTTTTACAATATTTTACTTACACACCTAAGAACATTACACATGTTTATAAAACAATAATTTAAATACACACATTAAACATCTAAAAATTGCAAAATAGACCTTAAGATAAAAAATAATCTGGAGAAGTTATTGGAACTGGAGAACAATGCTGGAAGATTTTGGTGCTAGAGGAATAGTGATGGCACATATATCCATGCGTCATCGCCACTAGAGGCGTATGGAACACACGTCGCCGCAGGTAAAAAGAAAAAGGCAAATCTAGGAGATTTCCTCCTTTTCTTCCTCTATGTGCCTGCGATAAGTGTCACCATTACCTGCAAAAAATAAATCTCCACAAACAAAACAATTTTATTTCTTCTTCTTCACTACAAATCTGCATCTCAACTGCAGATTTTGGTTGCTCGTTGGTGTTAAGATGTTGATCTGATTCAGTCTTAAGGAGAAATGGGGGTTGGTATGGTTGTTTGGGCCATCCATTGGAAGAGCTTATGGTGCTTTACAATGGCTGTCGGTGATAAGGGTTATTGGTTTTAGGTGAGATGAAGAAGAGGCTCAGAGACATTGTCGTTCCTCGCTGTAATTGACTGGGAGTAAAAGATGATGGGTCTATTGGTGTTGATTCCTACCACCTTAGGAAAGGAAATGTGAAGAGCACAAATTGAAGCTAGTAAGGTTTGTTCTTGTCACCGTGAGGTTGGCTTTGCTGCTGTCATCCGTGGTGAAGGCCATATAGATGGTCTGGCTTTTTTTCCTTTTTTTTTATTAGATGAGGCAAATGGTTTTGTTAAAAGTAGGGATTTTTTATGCTATGGCTTGCGGCTTGTGTGTGTGTGTTTTTTCCTTCCTCTAACTAATCCTCTCCTAAATTCCCATCTAAGTGTGTGGTGCAACCACCTATTTATAGGAAAAATAAGTTTGTTATTTTCAAATGCTTGGTGTCCAAGCAAACTTAGTGACCAAGTAACTTAAAAACAATTTGGTCACTCAACTTTTTTCTTTTCACATTTGGTCCCTTTGTTCATTTCGGTTTTTTTTTTTATTATTTTCTTGAAAAAAAGCAACATCAATGTCAACTCAAAAGGTGCATTAACAACTAAACGCATCGAAAATAGATTTTTTAATTTATTTCTTTGGAAAAGAAACTAAAATTGATGTAAAGACGTTAAGAACATATTTTTGGGGTTTTTGTTGTTTTTTTTGCTATTTTTGGTTTTAACAAAAAATATTTCAAACATGGAGTCAAAATTTAGATAGCAACAGATGCCCCTCTATACAATATTTAAGGAGCAAAGATTTGTTAATTGCTTTGTTTAGTAAGTTTGCAAAGACAAACAAAATGTTCTTTCTAAAACTAATCTTGGATCTTCTGTCTACACAGAGGGAGGCTGCGTAGGTGTGTGCAGTAGCGGTGCAGCAGTCGGAATGGATTGAAGAGAGCTCTTATATAAAAACTCATGTGTAGACAAGTGACTATGAAGCTCAGAGTAAGAAAGAGGCTCAGCTTTGGTTGACAGACTTGTAACCAAATCACGAAATTCACCATGAAGGCCCCGAAAAATATACAGGTTAAAATCAGTGGGGGAGATAGGTCTGCTTGCTGTGGCTAATTCGTCAAATAATCCCTTAGCTTTTTACAGGTAGAGGGTGATAGTATCATCATATTGTCGAAGATCCTGAATAAAACCATGCAATTGCATAATCTAAGAGTTGGATGGAGAGGCAAAAACTTGTTCTAAGGTGCACCAAACATTAGCTGAGGTTAGACAATCAACCACAAGATGGGAACATCGATTGAGAGAGAGGAAAGGAAAGCACTGAGGATGAGTTGGTCTTGCTATTTCCATGTCAAAAATGCTTGGGAAAGACCATAACTAAAATTGGCAGAGGCAGTAGAAAGATTACAAGACAGGTCGAGCAGAGAAGAGCATGGAGCCAAGCCATCAACAAACAAGAAAACTCCTAGGCCAATCAGATATGGCTTCATCTACATACACCAAAATAAATAATTGGTGTTAGTAAGTTTGAGATTAATGATTTGTTGTATGTTAGAGAGGGGAATTATAGTTGTTGTCGTAGTAGAGGGAAGTATGACTGCATTGATTGTAGTAGTCAGCCCAGGAGTCGAAGGAGGGTTGACATTAATACCAGCTGCAGCAATAACAGAACGATCCATAGTTGAGGAAAAATATGGGACCTGTCAATGGAAGGAGACTAGAACTGAAATTGCCAAATTCTGCAGCAAGTTGGAGAAGAACTGATCGCACGTCACAGCAGAACTAGATGTTTGGCAAGGCTGATCGCGACACCTTCAAGAAGAATTGAGCTAGGAGGACAAGAGATAAGGTTGCACTACTCTTTTGGCAATCTAAAGTAGAGAAGAAGCAGACCTCAACAAGTCTATAGCAGAGAGGAGAAGAAGGAGTTGCGTCGTCAAAGTGAAGGAGAAGAAGACGCAAATATGTTTAGATAGAAAGGTTTCGATACCAAGTTGAAATAGAGTTTGTGATAATTAGGAGGCTAGCTTAATTAGGTAGCTAGCTCTACTGTTTATATGATTAAGACAATATACATGTGTTACAGTGTAGCATACTATACAAGATAAATCTATATAGGGAAAGCATATACTACACATGATAAATCTATACATGGAAAACATAATACTTTCTATTTTACAACAGATTCCATAATATGACAAAACACTGAAAAATTAGTTGATTAAAATTGAGTTATGACAAACCGACCATAAATATATTTGTTCGAAATCATAAGAACCTAATACTATGCTAATTTAGTAAAACTATGAAATCAATTCTCAATTAAGATAATTGTGAAATGACTAAATTGAAAATTAGAAAATCATGGTCATGAAAAAAAATGAAAAAAAAACTAAATAACAAGTACACAGAAAAAGTAAAATATCCAAGTCAATTAGTTTATTTCTTACAATAAAATTGATGATAGACCATATCTCTATTCTTTTTTTTTTTCTCTTCCTTTTTTATAAATTCAATTGTAATTATTAATAAAAATACTTGGATATCTTCAACTTTCTCTTATCAAAACCTACATAGAAAAACATGAAAAAGGTAACAGATAATAGTA
>Ga0307516_10006421_pt1 | contig 13776 bp, 13 predicted proteins | sample 19_EM_MG_FD_203310 | JGI IMG/M metagenome (GOLD analysis project Ga0307516, IMG submission 203310) | Populus trichocarpa ectomycorrhiza microbial communities from riparian zone in the Pacific Northwest, United States - 19_EM | ecosystem: Host-associated > Plants > Roots > Unclassified | place... | reverse complement strand
AGAATAACAGGAACGTACACATGCAGCAAGGTAACCAGTCAGCAAACGGAAGCTGGTATTCTCCACCGCGTTGAAAGGAATATTGCATATAGTCATCCAGCGTAAAAGAATGGCCTTAAACACTTCCAGATTGAATGCAACTCGTGGTGTAGTGTTGCCGAATGCCTCCCGAAGGCTTTGCTGGCGGATGGCTACCGGTGGCAATTCCCCATCTGGGCCAAGTTTGTGAACACGCCGAAGGTGTGAAATGGTGTTTTTGGTCGAGGCATCTGAGTACGTTTGTGCTGTACGTGTACTGGGACCTAAGCAAGTGTTGTAACAAGCAAATTGTAGATGGTGATGACATACATCTTCGGCATCTCCATCGAAGTTTCCCATCAACACCAGTGTACTCTTCTCCGTTTTCGGCTTTCCACACCCAACTTGTCCGTTTGCGTGAGAATCCGGCAGACACAGTAGAAAAGGAAGACGTGACAACGGATGTAACGTTTGTCATTGCGCTGCCGCCCATCGGTGGGGAGAGTAGTTCGGGATCGACAAGGAGTTGTCACTGGGAAGCCGAATCCTCAGGGCGAACGACGATATCATCGAGTGCTTCGTCTTCGGCATAGGCATCGGTACTGAGATCGCTGTTAGGCATCTGACCGGTGGGCTGGGTGGGCTGGGTGGTGCCGATGGGATCGATGTCTGGCGAGCCGGATGGACACGGCGGTAGGTATAGATAGTGGTTGGTGAGTGGAGTCTTGCATACCCCGCCGGAGTAAAAATTTTCACCCTAATCGGAAATTTTTCACGCTAGTGGGGTGCCCGGCCGGGCCCCGGCGGGCCCGGCAGTCTTCGGCAGTCCGTCCAAATCCTATCCCAGGACGGACTAGGGCGGTGGGGACCCTGCCCGGGACGGGACCGTCCTAAAAGACTGCCGGGCCCGGCCGGGCAGGACGGACTATTGCGAGGCCTGGGCTCCGGATAGTGGGAAACGGACGAGCGACGAGCGACGAGCGCGAGCAGTGCGTGATCACAGCAAACGGATCCACCCTCCTGGCGTCACCCAGCGCTAGTGGTGATGCACCTCCAAAGTTAGCTAAAATTGGGAACTGGCGTCGACGTCCTAGGGGCGGGCGAGGTCTCAAAGATCCGGACATAAACCCAGTACCAATCCCCTATTTCCTAGGCCACTACCAAATTACTAATATTCAACCCCCTCACAGCTGCCCACTCTACCTCAGCAACCTCGGCGCGTGTCTCGGCGGGCTTGGCACGCATTTCGGCGGGCACGGCGGGCCCGACGCACACATGCAAGGGAAAACTTCAGGCCTGCCGGACCAGTTTAGCCAGGAGAAGTGAGAGATTGGGAGGAGTGCGTAGATATGGTTGGGGACACCTTTAACCGACACCAGGGTGCCATTCGGTTTTCGGGTGACTAAGCAGCGAGTGATGAATGATGCCACTGACTAATTTTGGAAATTCAAAGTTACGTGCCGGCGAGAGGAGTACCAAACGTCGAACGGCCGTGACGAGGCAATCGCAATGCGTGTCTGGGTGTCACTAACAGGGTATGGCACTCTTAGGACTGGGAACTGCTGATACACGCACCTGCAATCCGCACAGCGGCCGACAGTTCCAAGAGGCTCGCCTCTAGGCCTACAAGCTAACGACAGGCACTACTTTACCGGGCAGTACTTGAACTGGACAAAGAGCCGAGCCACCGCTCAGTGCTGGTGGTACCGGTACGGGACGCAAACGAGGAAGCACATCTTCAAGAATTGCCCCGAGTGGAAGGCCCAGCAAAAGACTCTGTAGATGGAGGTGCGGAAGGAGACTGGGAGGGGGAAGGGCCGGTTCAAAACCTGGGACCTCTTTGCCGATGGCCGATGCAGCCAGGTGGTACTGGACTTCTTCACCACCACGAATGTACGGAGGCTGGTTCCGGTTGATGAGGACACGCAGAGCGAGGCGTCAGAGTGGGAACTCCGGGAGCGGAGAGAAAGAGAAGAGGAGAGGAGGCGAGAGGCTGAGGAGCTGGGCGTCGGGAATGAGGAGCAACTGCTCTTCCTTCCCACCCCCTCCTTCATGGCCTCGGCGGAAGAGGAGTAGAGAGACTGGTGGCGGGTTTCTTTTGTGTTTCCTTTGTAATTTCCTGGTGCCTTTACTTTCTTGGGACAGGCCTGGGCGTAGGGCGAAGGGGAGTTTAAAACATGCCACCGGCGGCCAGGAAACGGACAGTATGTACATCGCCATGCTCTAGCTAGGTCGCACGCGATTAATGACATAACAAAACAAGCACCTGCAATCCGCTCACCAATGTAATCCGAGGATGCTCTCCTCACACTCTGCTTAGTCATTTCATTTTAATTCATTGAAGAGCACTCGAATTACCTAAATAGGTTTAGTGCTACTCCAGAAATGGCTAGTGCATCTTCTAGGTGTAGACGCTAGGGGGTGCCATTCCAGACCCTCACCGCACAAACTGCTCATCTTCGACCCCTACATTCTCGCTCACCACGCCCTCTATTTTTTTTTGAGCATTGAGCTGACCTACTTTCGATGCTGCTCTATCGCGGACCAATCTTCTTTTTAATTTAGATGTTGTGGTAGAGGAGAAAAGCCGGGGGTGAAAATGTGGTTGAATTGGTGTCGGTTACAGGTGTCCCCAACCATAGGCAGTATGTGGTTGCAGAGTCCTTCCCTAGTATCAGCGGCGCTGGGGGTGTTGGTGGTTTCGGATTCTGTTGGGGCCGCGGGTGCTTCGCAGGGTGGTATGTTGGGGATGTCAGCGGTAATATGACAGTCATGTCATGTCACGTATTGTCACGTATTGCGACCGAAAAGCAAAAGTCATGACGGTAATATCTTTTGCCAAGCATGGCTGTGGTGGCTGGTGGTGGCGCGGATGGTGGCGGCGCGGATGGCGGTGGTACCCTCCGCCCTGGCCTATCCCTAACATATGGGCCGTGCAACCTTCCTCACTCCTAAACTCGTTCCCAACCTCATTCACCCTGCAGAACGCTCACCCCCCAGCTACACCGCTCATCGGCGAGGGGTCACGGATCTTGAGCCGATCTTTACCTTTACCCGTCTCCTTCCACACTTCCGCCCACAGGATCTTCTGCTGGGTCTTCCAGTGGGGGCAATTCTTGAAAAGGTGGTCCCGGGTTTGGGTATGGTACAGGCACCACCAACACGTGGCTGTGGGCGTACTCTTCGTCCACTTGAGGTACTGGCCAGTGAGACAATGACAGGTCTGCAGCTGGTAACTAGATTCTCGCCGCTTGCCGTTTGTTGCCCTTCGCCGGAGCTAGGCCAGGTTTCTGAAGCGCCTTCCCCTGCCAGCAGTGTCGGTATTCTTCCGAGTGACCCGCAAATTTGCCCGTGACTTGGCTTCCTGCCATTTCTTTTCCGCGATCTCCCGCTTGAGATGCGCAAGGGATCCGGGGAGTGGCATTGGCCGCCTGCCGTACCGGTCTGTGCATTGCTTCCATTCCACTCCGCGGTAGTCAAACTTATCGGCTGCCCACTCATCAGCCGTTGTAACGGCACGCCGCCGTCACCACCAATGCCGAACGACTAGGGCCTGGGAGGTTCTGGATTGCGCGGCGCGAGGAGGAGACTTTTGGGTTTTGGCTCGGCGAGAGAAAGGTCCTGGATGGCGCGGCGCGACGAGGAAACGTTCTGGGTTCTGGCTGCACGGCGTGAAGAAGGATCTGGATGTGTTCTGTCTATCGCATCGTGGGTGGTGAGGATCGCACTCACTGTATACAAGGCTGTCTGTCTTGTGTTTCTTCTTCACGCAACAACTTGTTCTCCGGGACAAGTTGTTGCGTCTGTCGGATGGGAAAGATGGGAGCCCCATGGGGGTGGTACGGCGTGGAGGAGTGCATGGAGTCTGTAGTACTGAAGCACAATGGAATTAAATGTCACTTGTTATCGTTAGCCATGGACAGCCTCGACCATTAGCAACTGTTCTCGTCACCACTCCTTGTTCCACGTCCCTACCTTGCCCGTTCACGTCTCCCCATTCCTGTCATTGCCTGTCCAGGTCTCCACACCCTGTCCTGATCCCTGGTTTGCTATCTGGAGTCACATCGAGCTACGCCCGCTACAGCCGTCTCGTCCCCTGGAACGCCCTTTTTACGAGGGGGGAGAGAGGGTTCTTCGCTGGTTGCTCCCAGGCCAGGGAGACCGGAAGGCAGAAGAAGAGGAACGGGAAAGAGAAAGAAAGGGTCAAGGTTGCTCTCCTCTCCGGCATGCACCGGAGCAGGACGAGATGTAGCACTCGCGGAAGGAAACGAGGAAAAAGAGAAAATGGAACCAGAGGGAAGTGGGAGGAAAGAGTTGTTGTATTCTCTATCCAACTATCGACGACCGCTTTTAAGAAAGGATGGAAACTGAACGACAGAAAAAAAGGGAGGCAGGTGGAGGATGGACGCTAGCGCCAACGACACCGCAGCAGTTACTCCACCTTTCTCCATGAAAAACGAGTGCCCGCGAGTGCCCCGCAACACCCTTGTAGGCTGGACACCATTCGATCTCAATGGTAATGTCCGGTTGTGCTCTCCGAAGCTTCGCGATGTGCTTTCTAGCCTGTATCGCATACATCTGGCCTGGGCCAGGTTCCTCCGAGGCCGTGCGCTTGATAGCAACCCGGGTATCTGTGAGGATCGATCCCTCTCCGGGGGTGTCAGTCGCCCTGCATCTGTTTCCAAAGCCCTGGCGAGGGCAGCACACGCCGCATCATATAGTTGTGGTCCATGTGAGTTTTGATGCCCACCCAGCGTCGATCGTTCTGGCATACAACATTGTACCCGGCAGCTCCGATACCGCTGCAGCTTCCGAGAGCTGGTCATCCTTACCTCCCGCCCAGCAAGCAATGAAATCGACAAAGGGAAGTCCTTTGATACCTGGAACAGCACGATCCACTTCATCAAAGATGCCCGACAGATGGTGATGAAGAGAACCGGAGGGGCAGGTGAACCCTGAGGAATTCCAGCGTCCGCTGGATTGACCTGCCCTACCTCACCACCGAGTACAAGTTTGACCTGACGGCCAGACATGAAGCTAGTTGTCCGCCGTATGAGATCGGGCTCCAGGTCGAGCGCTTCCATCCACCTTCTCAGGTGCGCCTTGCTGACATTATTGAATGCCGCCTTGACTCTGCGCCTGCAACCTTCTTCCTCGCCCATGCCTGTTGGGTGCAGTTCATGAGGACTGCTACTGCATCGACGCAAGACCACCGTTTCCGCCAACAATACTGGCCACCATGCAGGCCACTATCATTTTTCGTACCGGGGTGGTCGACAATCAACAAAGCTGCAGTGTGCTCCACCAGCTTGCTGATTACGTCTAAGCGTGAGATCGCCTGGTAGGCTCGAACCTTGGAGTTATCCGGCTTGCCAGGCTTCGGAACAACCACTCATTTAGCTATCTTTCACAGACGTGGGTGGTGGCCCAACCGGATGCAAGCTCTGATAAGCTGCATTATTAGCCGCTCCGGATCCCATTCACAGAAGACTTAAGAACCAGCACTGATCCGGTCATCTCCAGGTGCTGAAGAATTGACAACCTTTTCTAGCTGGTTGCGACCATGGCAACATCAATACGGTGAAAGGCCTCGCCGCCTTCCTTTGCAATGTAGGGTTCGGTGTCTACTGGAGCCAGAGGGAAGTGGGCATCCAATTGATCCTTTCTCGCTCCTCATGGTCTCAGCCAGGCGTAGAACAGTCCCAGTGCAAATAGCCAGAGCCAAACCGGTAGTTACCAGCCCTACCGATCAGTGATGTTAGCAAGGCGAGTAATGAATAAACAAAACAAAACAAAAAACTTCCGCAAGAAATGCACTTTCTCACTCGACGAGTGACGAAGCGTGGTTTTGTCCCCCATCGCTAGATGTTTTGATTCTAATGTGACCATGCTCACTGGATACGCCGTCAAATCGACGGTGTTAGCAGCTATGACGCTCGCCTGACGACTTTGGAGCCTGAGAGACCTCAATGCAAGTCTATAAAGAATACCGAAAGGGTTTATGCTAGCTGGTGGCATGAGAAGGCCGCCAGAAGTGTTACGGCTACGCACGTCGGCCCGCGGAAGGCCCACCTCCCCGATAAAACTATTTACTTTGCTCGGTGCTTGCGTATATATCTACCCGCATTATTTCCATGGTATTCTAACCGGCCTTTGTGTTGTACGGGTAGCTACAGGTAGGCTGACTAACGGAAGCAGTGTACTCTTGGGGCGGGCACAACCCTCTCTCGCAAACGAGTCACCACCGTCCTCTTTGGAAACCACCACCGTTCTCTTTATAAACCACCGCCCCGCAGTTGTTCCCATCCCCCAGCAACACCAACCTCCCCCGCCCCGCCTCAACATCCACCACCCCGCCTCAACCATCACCACCAATCCCACTATCCCCATTCCCGCCGCCCCAACACCACCGTCGCCGCCGCCCACTTCTCACTTGGGTCGAAACCACTGACTGTCTGGTCCCCAGGCAAGTGCAACAATTCGCCCACACTCCCGATATTCCACCTTCACGAGCAGCTGTATCCTGACTCTGTGCAGCAATCGTCACCTGGGTCCTGATGTCTGCAGCCAATCCGAACGGCAACAAACCCTGCACGCTCGAGGGCATATCGAACGAGGCCAAGTGCGTGATCGGCGACATGCTGGATTCTGCCTCGCTTCTCAGCGTTGCACTTGTGTCCCAGGCCATGGGCGATATCCTGCTATCCAGGCTGCGCCGCCGCTTCAGTAGCGACGCTAGCCTCCGTTTCGAATTCACCATCAACGGGAATCAGCGGGTTTCCGGCACTCCGCTGCAGTGGGCCGCCTATCACGGCTGCGAAGACCTGGTCAAGATGGTCCTCAAGCACCAACATGGCGGTGGAATCAATCGGCCGGTCCGCAACCCGACCGGCGAAGCCATCTTACCCGGCATGACGGCTCTGTCGTTGGCGGCCATGAGTAGCGACGAAGGCACGATTCACTGCCTCCTTCGCGCTGGGGCCTGGTGCTTCGCCCACCAGCGGGATGGGCTGCACATCGACCCCATTGCACAATCAAAGAATAACTTCGTGGTGGGATGGATAGGAGAGAACGCGCTGGAGCAGGCCAACAAAAAGGCGAGGGCGGCCCGCAGGAAAAAAGCCATCAAGAGACAGGCTTGGGCCCGTGCTTAGTATGTTGTGACTCCCGTCATCCCTCTTGTAATGCCTTTTCCTTTGTGATTTCCTTTGCGCTCTTTATCTTCTTGGGACAGGCCTGGGCGGAGGGTAAATGGGAGTTTGCAACGTGCCGCCACCGCGCGGACAGCGGACGGAAAAAACGGGCAGAATGTACGCCGCCATAGTCTAGAAAGGCTGTATGCGAGTATGAATAAACAAAAAAAAGCCTCTTGTCCGGCTTGTGGTCTTGGTGCGTGTGCTTGTGCTGGGCTGTTAGCCAACTGGATCATCCCCGGCCGCTGTATCTAATTGCAGTGGCCTTCCCGATTGGTTTTTGTGGTCTTGGGTCAGTTTCTTACCTCGGATCCGCTCTTCTTGCCACTTGAATTTTCTTCCTGCACCGCCGGTTTCGCAAGTGCGTTACGACCATGAGTCTGCACCACATTTCTTCCCGTCACTTCGTTCCCCCCATATTCTCGTCATGCAACGATTCCGTCACTGCACAGGTGGTTCGGGAAAGCGGCAGCTGGGGCAAGATCGCGGCCCCAGCCTCTCTGCCGTTTGTACATATCATAGGCAAACTTGCGGTTGTGTGAAGGGGGCCGGGTGCAACTTGTCGCTCCGCTGCCGCCGCTTAGGCAGCCACAGATGAGGGTCGCACCACGAGGTAACATTCACCTGGCGCTGCCCCCCCTGCTCCATCGCCAGCCGCAGCAGATTCCATCGCCATCGTCGGAATCATCTTCACCATCCATATCCTCATCGGAATTATCGGATTCATCTCGACAATTGCCGCCAGTTACCAACGCGCATACATACGACGAAATCGCCCTCCTGCCCCCCTTCCCCTCCGGGCCAAACCAGAGTATGGCTACGTACATCCTCACTGTTGCGTTCCCCTGTCCTGTCTGCTGTCTCGGTATCTAGCTAGGAGCAGCACCTTCTTCCTCCCGCCCCACTTCCAATCCACCACGACACCTGGGCGCATCACGGATATCAATCCACTTGCTGTGATGGTCCGAATACCTATTCCGGCCTTCTCTGCCGTCCTATTCACACCTCACCTGCCCGCCATCTCGCCATCTCCACCTGCTACCCGCCATCTCCGCCGCCCGCCATTTCGTCTCCTCCGTCTACTACTGCGGCTCTTCGGCCTCCAGTCTCCGTGAGATCCTCGCCCGCCGAAAGCCCTCTCGCCCATTCAACTCATATCTTCATTCCGTGAGTAATATTGCAAGAATCTGCGTCGGCTTCTCAGCGAGCAGCGCCTGGAGCGATCCTTCGTTAATATCATCTCTTCACCCTCCTTGCTTCTAGGTCTGCATCCCATTATTTCGAAATATCAATCAGTGCGACTTCCCATCTTACTGGCTCCTCCCACCCTTCCCGTCCAGTCCGCTGATATCCCACAACTTTTAGATACCCTCTTGTCAGTCTTCAGAGACGGTCTCTTTCCTACTAGTTCCGTCCGCTTCCGCCCCACCACCTAGCGAGTTCTACAACGCGCCATCTGCCGCGCTACAGTTAAGCGGAATTCCACGTTGGATCCATCACACGCGCGACCAAGGGTGAGTCTCTATGGGCTAGGGAACTCAACTACTGCGGCCAGTGTCTGGCCCGTGGCAAGGCGGGGTTTTCGTGTGCGGCCCTTCTTTGATTCACATGCGCCAGCACGATTCAGCCGCCCTTGAGGGTAGCCGAAACACATGGGTTCCACCGTCCTCCAACCCTCGAACCTCCGTCACGCTATACCTGCCGCTTATTATCTGCACTGGTCATGTGGATTGTCGATGTCGCGTGGTGACGTGACTAGCGGGAAAGCTTCATTGGTAGTCCATGTCCTATTGTTCAAAATTGCCGCTGACAAAAGGAAGGAAGGAGTACAGAGGCATAGCATTGGGAGAAAGGTGTGCAAATCGCGTTCGCAAAACATTTGTTCTCGCCGTCGCCACGCAAAGGACAGGCTGTGAACACGATTGCATCCTATGTAATTATTGCTATCAGTGGTTCTTGTCAAGTCACAAAAAATCCTCGCTCCGGTTATTACGCATCGTGTTTGGGTTGAGTGTTTTTGCTATCTGTGGCGAAAACGCTAATCGAATGGGCCACGGCCTCTTTTCTGGCGAACACCGGTCAAGGGAATGGCGAGCTGCCTAGGAGACCACAATCCGTGCGAGAAGCGGGGTTCTAACAGTAGTCCTTAGCATCATAATATCGCCTGTGGAAGTTGCCGTGTCCGTGAGTGCCGCTGGTGCATGATATTTGAGGGGTGGCTGGCGATGTGACTATATCTTGGAGGACGAGGCAGTCTGGATGGGACAGTTGCGAGATGGCTATGTACTGCGGGCAGGGCCACGGCTGGCGCTGTTTGGCCTAGAAGATACGCCAGGTGGAATGCCATGATTCCCCAATCGCCGATGATGCTCCAAACAATGCTTGACGTGAATCATTACTTGGTGGAAGTGAGGGGTACCAATCCCAACGAGGGGCCGCGGCACTGACACCACAACCGATGTTCAGATCCGCCATGCAAGGGATTTTAGAGGGATTTTTTTTTTGTTTATTCATGACAGACTCGTATGCGACCTAAATAGATCATGGCGAGGCAGACAAAGTCCACTTCTCGTCCGCAGCCCGCGCGAAGGCGGCACGTTGCAAGCTCCCCTTTGCCCTCGCCCAGGCTATCCCGAGATGTAAAGCGTACCAAGGTAACTACAAAGGAAAAGAAGCCGAGCGAGTGTGAAGGACAAAAGAAAGAAACAAAGGAAAAGCGCAGCCCGCCCCCTAGTCCTCATCTGCGGATGCCATGAACGAGGGCGTAGGCAGGAACAGTGGTAGCACCTCCCCAGCGCCCAATTCCCCCGCGGCACCCAGCTCCTCCGCCTCCGCCACCCTCTCTTCCTCCCGCTCCCGGCGTTCCCGGAGCTCCCATTCCGACGCCTCACTCCTGCGTCCTCCTCAGCCGCATGGCCATGGCAGTGGTGTTGGGAGGGTATCGCACCGCGAAGCCGGCTGCTGGTCACGTGCATCCAGTCGGTGGGCAATTGGGTTTTGGGGATTCGGACCGTTTGGGGAGAGGAAAGCCGTGCCATGGGGTTTGCGCTGGTGATTCAATCCAATTGCACCTGCTCTTTACATAAGTACCTTGTTTTGTAGGAATATATACATGTACTTAGTAAGAGGGGATCACGTGTACAAGTAGTCTTGGCGAGAGTTAAGGTTTAGTGCAGTTTGCTAGATAGTTAAGATGCCGTCGCGCACGGCGAGAATGGAGAACCTTACACACAACTGTATACTACTTGCCCCCCCTCTATACGAGTCCTACATTGGTAGCAACACCAGTTCATCAGTGACCTCAAAACGCCCAAGCAAGCCGCCTCACACAAGCACGGACGAATAAGACACGATGACATCGGGATCAACCGACGAAACGATGGCGGGAATGATGGCTCCACTCAACTATGGCATGCCGTACGGGCAGAGAAGCCAGGCGTGGGAGAACCAGCGACAAACGATCGTCGACCGGGGACTCACAGGCACGGCCGCACCGGCGGATGTGGAGTTTGTGGAAGCGATTCAGAATATGGCGGGGCAACTAAAGTTCGAGATGGATGGTTTGACAATGAAGCAGGAGGAGCAGTTGGAGCGGACAGAGAGGGATCTGGAAGCAGCTAAGTTTCAGATTCTGTTTTACCAGGAAGAGCTGAGGACGTCACGCGAAGCCTACACAAAGATGCTCGCCGTACTCACGAAGACCACAGAGGCCAACGCGAAGGTGACGAACGACCTACGGAAAGCGATCGATGTTGTCCGTACCAGTACAGCCACTACTACAGCCGTAGGACCGAGCCGAGCTGCACAGCAGCCAGGCACGTTCACGGTGAAGCCAAAGAGCATAGACACGTTCAGCGGAGAAAAGACCATCGCTGCAGTATATTCGTGGCTGACCACCGTCGAGAACGTCTTCTATTTGCGGGCCCAAGAGTGTGGCACTGCAGAGTCGACTGCCACGTGGGCACGCTACGCCATCTCGTACCTCAAGGGCACGGCCAACGAATGGGGAAGTACAACATGGCCTGACGCAAGAACGGAAATCGACTGGATGGAGTTTAAGAAGAAGTTCACCGCTGAGTACCTCCCGAACGACGCACTACGCAGGGTGCAGAAGGACATGGACAACCTCATGCCCACGTCATCCATCGCTCGGTTCAATGACAAGTTTCGGGAATTTGTCAATCGGCTACACCCCATGGAAGCATATGTCAGTGGCCAAACAGCGCAGGCTGTACCGCCGGACACTGAGGCTCAGCATGTCAAGACTGATATCCTCAAGCTCTGGAAGGCTACGGATTTGGAAAAGAAAGCTGGAAAGGACGGGCCGATAACGAGAGTCTACTCGGCATACATGACGGCAGCGTCGATGGAAGCGGTAAAGGGCACGGAGACACAATGGACCCTGGACGATGTCATACGTATTTGCGACTCGATTGACCGAGCACACAACGACAAGCCCATTATTGCCACGCCCACGAACCCCACTACGATACCCGCCGGCGACCCAATGGATCTGGACAGGATCGAGACCAGATTCCAGGCTCTCTGGTCAAAGGCATGGCAGAAGAAGGGAGGCCAGGAGCAGCAGCGGACAGGGTCAAAGCTGTCATGTTTCGTGTGTGGTAGCAAGGACCATCTGATCCGTGACTGCAAGGACCCCCGGAAGAAGTCAAGAGCGTGGAAGCCACAGGAGGGCAAGGGCAAAGGAGGAGAGTACAGGACGACGGAGGCGAGCGCGTCAGGTGGAGATGCAGGGGATGCCTCCGATGGTACGTCAGAGTCGGAAAACTAACGCGGGATGGCTCAGCTGCGGAGACATCCCGAAGAGAAGGCATAGGAGTACAGGACTACCAAGCAGCACCAGATACGCTTACCCACGCTTTAACGTTATCGGAAAACAACAAAAAAAACAACGAGTTATTACGCTTCCAAGGAACGGTATTATTCCCCCTATCGACTAACCACCACCGACCGGAAGACGGCGGATTACCAGCGGAGGCCCTACAGGACGATGGTGCAAGCGAGCATTACATATCACCAGTATACCTATCACGATTAAGAGAAGCAGGGGCGAAAGTGGAAGTAAGGAAGGAAGGATGGATGACGATACGGCTGGGAAAGAGGGCCGAGGGGCCACTGCCGAGAATGAGAAGAGAAAGAGTGGATCTGAGTATTCGCCTGGGAAAGGTCTATACCTACACCGCAACTTTTACCGTCTACGACTTCGATACCTACGACATCGTGCTTGGCAAGCCGTGGTTGGCAGACCTGAACCTCCGCCACGAAATCGACCACAAGAAGAACCGCATGTGGATATGGAATACACCGGAGGAAAAGAGACGCAACCGGGCGTGCAGACACACGCTGCTAGGACTACGGCCATGGGAAGGGAAGGGTCGAAGAGAGACAATACAGGCGATGGCGAAGGAGCAGAGGCTCAATCTTGTATGGATGGATGAGCTACGGGAGGAATGCCCATTACGGCTGAAGGACGGACAGGGCGAGTCAGAGGACCGAAGGCTGGCAAAGTGGATCGACGAGGTCGGCATTCGGGTGGAAGTTCGGATGGTAAGCCACGACACGACGGAACCCCCCAGCGGGGACCTGGAGAATAAGGCCACAAGCATACTGGACGAGTACCAAGACATCTTCGCAGCGCCAACAGGACTTCCGCCGGAACCACGGGAAAAGTACCAGATTATCACCGACCCCAACGCCAAAGCGCCATTCAAGAACCCATACCAGATCAGCCGGAAAGAAGAGGAAGAGCTACGCATCCAGATAGAGGCTGCCCTACGGAATGGATGGCTGACCGAGTCTACATCTGAGTACGGTGCACCGGTCATTTTCATCCCAAAGAAGGATGGAACGCTAAGGATGTGTATCGACTACCGGGATTTAAACCGCATCACGACCAAAGACCGGTTTCCGCTGCCGAGTACGGAGGACTTGATCGATCGGCTGCAAGGCGCCAAGGTCTTCTCGAAGATCGACATGTACGCGGGCTACAACCAGATGGCCATTAGACCAGAAGACACGCACAAGACGGCGTTTGTCACCAAGTTCGGCCTGTACGAATGGCGAGTCCTACCGTTTGGGCTGGCCAACGGACCGGCAGCGTTTATGCGCATGATGGATCGGATACTGGCATCCAACCCCGAGCTCCGCGACTTCATCATCGTCTACATGGACGATGTCATTATATACTCCAAGTCGACGGATAATCACGAGACACACCTACGGAAGTGCCTGGATGTATGTCAGCACGAAGGACTAAAGCTGAAACGGTCCAAGTGCATCTTTTTCCGGGACGCAATCAAGTTCGTCAGCTTCTGGGTCGACAAGGAGGGCTTACACACCGAGGCCTCAAAAGTCCAGGCTGTACGGGACTGGCCAATGCCGGCAACCGGGAAAGAGGTCCTCGGGTTCCTCGGACTTACGTGTGACACTGGGGTTGTCTCGTAACCGGAGTGCGGGTTGAATCAAAGGTAATCAGGCTACTTTCGATAATTCACAACGGAATAATCTTAGATCTTGTGTGTGGGTTTCGGTGGTAGTGTTCGGT
>Ga0307516_10006420_pt1 | contig 13778 bp, 9 predicted proteins | sample 19_EM_MG_FD_203310 | JGI IMG/M metagenome (GOLD analysis project Ga0307516, IMG submission 203310) | Populus trichocarpa ectomycorrhiza microbial communities from riparian zone in the Pacific Northwest, United States - 19_EM | ecosystem: Host-associated > Plants > Roots > Unclassified | place... | reverse complement strand
CCGTGCGGCGCAAGCCGGTCTTGGCCATCGCACGAGCGAGCGACTGCCGGATCACCGCCTCGGCGTAGCCTTTCTGGGTCTGGCCCGCGGCGGTCGCGACCATCATCACGTACAGCCGGCGGTCGACGAGCGCGGTCGTCGAGGTCGAGACCGCAGTGTCGCCGATGTAGCCGACCTCGCCCCAGACGTCGGCACCGAACAGCTCCTCGCGGGCCAGCGCCTCGTAGCCCCACGCGGTCGGCATCTGGTGCGCCGCGGTGTTGAGATCGGCCACGAGGCGGCGCGCCGCTTCGCTGTCGACCGGGCGGATCGCGAGCTCCGGAGGTGGTGACCGGCGCGGCCGCGCCAGCTCGTCGGCGACCATGCCCGTCGTCGTCGAGACCGGCGCCATCCCCGCGGCCGCCAGGACGGCGGGGGCCCGGGCGTGCAGCGCGGCCGGCAGCCAGTCGTCGCACAGCGTGAAGATCCACGACCGCTCGCTCGCACGACAGATCTCGTGCGCGAGCTCGAGGCGGCGATCGAGATCGGCGGCGTCGGCCACCGGCGCGGTCAAGAACACCATGTTCATGAGCGGCATCGCCACGCCGCAGAACGCGACGGCGATCCCATCGCACTCCCGGATGAACCCGTTCTCGGCGCGCCGCGCGTACATCTCCCACGCGTCGATGAACTGGCGATTCGATTCCTCGAGATCGTTCACACGCGGATGCTACATGGCGCCCCGCGATTCAGTCCAGCGGCGCGCGGTCGCCGGATCGCCGCTCCCGTCGATGGCGAGCCCACGCGGCCACGCCACCGCCGCGGGTGCTGGGTCGATGATATCGGTCTTACGCACGGTGTTCGAATCGGTGTCTCGAATAACCATGCTGGATATCGGCGATCGCGACGCCCGAGTCAGCCCGCGACGCGCGGCCGGGCGGCGTCGAGGATCGCGGCCAGCGTCCACGCGTTGTCGAGGCTGGCGGCCCGGCGCAGCCGCTCGGCGGCGCGGTCGCCGCGGACCACGAGGTCGGCGAACGCATCGATCTCGACCCGGAACCCGTTCTCGCTCGGCACCGCGACGGTCTCGAACGCGGCCAGCCACTCGGTGCCGCGCTTGATGCGATAGCTCGGATCCGGAGCGCGGTCGGTGTGGTTCTGGAACTCGGTGTCGATCACCGCGGCGCTGCCCGCGATGAGCGCGCGGCGGTGCACGGCGGTCCCGAAGCTGCAGCTGATCTGGGCCAGACGGCCGCCGGGGTACTCGAGCGTGGCCACCAGGCTCTGATCGATGCCGCCCTCCCAGTGCGCCGCCGCGGTGATCCGCAGCGGCCGGCATCCGAACAGCTGGCGCACGAAGCTCACCGGATAGCACCCGGCATCCATCAGCGCGCCGCCGCCGAGCCGCGGATCGAACCGGATGTTGCCGGGGTCGGCCACCGTGAAGCCGAACGTCGCGAACATCGTGCGCAGCTCGCCGATCGCACCCGATGCCACGAGCCGCTCGATCTCGAGGGTCTGCGGCTGGAACATGTATGGAAACGCCTCGAGCAGCACCACCCCGCCCGCGTCGGCGGCGGCGAACATCGCCTGGGCCTCGGCCTCGCTGGTGGCTAGCGGCTTCTCACACAGCACGTGCTTGCCGGCGCGCGCCGCGGCGATCGACCACTCGGCGTGCAGGCTGTTCGGCAGCGGGTTGTAGATCGCGTCGATCCCGCGATCGGCGATCAGCTCGTCGTAGCTGCACGCCCGCGCGATGCCGTGGCTGCGTGCAAACGCCTCGCCGCGCGCGCGGTCGCGGCTCGCCACCGCGACCACTTCGATGCGCGACGTCGCCTTGGCGCCGACCATGAAAGACCCGGCAATCTTTGCCGCGCCGAGAATCCCGACTCGCAAGCTCATGGCGCCGAGCCTAGCCGATCTGGTCGCGGCGGCCCGCCCCACGGATACAGCCCGAGCAGATCGCCTCGCGGGCCGCTGGGTCCGCGTGTAGGCTGCTGCCGGTGGGGACCTTGATCGAGCTCCGGGATGTGGCGCGCTACTACCAGATGGGCGACGAGCGAATCGCCGCGCTCGATGGGGTCAGCTTCGCGATCGAGGCCGGCGAGATGGTCGCGATCGTCGGATCGTCTGGCTCCGGCAAGTCGACGCTGCTCAATATCCTGGGCTGCCTCGATACCCCGTCGCGCGGCGCGTACCGGCTCGCCGGCAAGGACGTCCAGGATCTGTCCGACGACGATCGCGCGCGCGTGCGCAACCGCCAGATCGGCTTCGTGTTTCAGAGCTTCCAGCTGCTGCACCGCGCGACCGCGCAGCGCAACGTCGCGCTCCCGCTGATCTACCGCGACGTCCCGGCGCGCGAGCGCAACCGTCGGGCCACCCTGGCGCTGGCCCGCGTCGGGCTGTCGCATCGCCAGGGCCACAAGCCGTTCCAGCTGTCGGGCGGCCAGCGCCAGCGCGTCGCGATCGCCCGCGCGCTGGTCACCGAGCCGTCGCTGCTGCTGTGCGACGAGCCGACCGGCAACCTCGACTCGTCGACCACCGAGGACATCATGGCGCTGTTTCACCAGCTCCACGCCGAGCACCACACCATCCTGATCGTCACCCACGAGCCGGCGATCGCGGCGCGCTGCCCGCGGGCGATCCGGATCTTCGACGGCCGGATCGTCGCCGACGGCAAGGGCAGCGAGATCGCCTACGAGCCGTTGCGCGCGGGGGCGGCGTGACGGCGCGGTGGCTCGCGGCGGCCGTCGCGCTGGCGGCGTGCGGCGGCGAGCGCGCCCGGCCGGCGGCGAGCGAGCCGGTGCGGACCCAGGCGGTGCGGCGCGGCGACATCGTCGATCGCCAGTTCCTGACCGGCGAGATCCGCGCGTCGAGCGCCGAGGGCCTGGCGACGCCGCGCACCGACTCGTGGCAGCTCGTGATCCGGTGGCTCGCCGATGACGGCGCCACGGTCAAGGCGGGCGACAAGGTGATCGAGTTCGACAACTCGGCGTTCACCTCGCAGCTCGCCGAGAAGCACCTCGCGATGCTCGAAGCCGAGATGACGCTGCGCGGGGCGCGCGATCTGGGCGAGGTCGCGATCGCGAGCAAGGAGACCGAGCTGCGCCAGCAGCAGATCGCGCTCGACAAGGCCACGCTGCGGGCCGCGGTCCCGGGCGATCTGCTGGCCGGCCGCGACGCCCAGGAGCGCCAGCTCGCCCGCAAGCGCGCCGAGGTCGCGGTCGACAAGGCGACGCACGAGCTCGCCGCGCTGCGCGAACAGACCGCGCTCGAGGACCGCGTCAAGCAGATCGAGCTCGACAAGGCGCGCAGCGCGATCGCCGTCGCCGAGGCCACGATCGCCCGGCTCGTGATGACGTCGCCGCGCGACGGCATGGTCGTGCTCGAGAACCATCCCTGGCTCGGCCGCAAGATCCGGGTCGGCGATACCGTGCAGCCCGGCATGACGCTGGTCTCGCTTCCGGACATGACCCAGCCGATGGCGGTGCGCGCCGAGCTCAGCGACGTCGACGACGGCCGGGTGGCGGTCGGCATGGCCGCGACGTGCACGCTCGACGCCTACCCCGGCGAACCCACGCCGTGCACGGTGGCGCGCATCACCCCGGTGGCGCGCAGCCAGGGCGAAGGCTCGCTGCGGCGGACGTTCGCCGTGGATCTCGATCTCGGCCGGGATCCCGCCAGGACCGATGCGGCGCGGATGCGCCCGGGGATGTCGGTCAAGGTCGAGCTCCGTTCGCACGCCGCGACCGGCGCCGCCGTGGTGCCGCGGGGGGCGATCCTGGCGGCCGAGCCGGGAGCCGCCGGCGACGCCAAGCCAGGGCCGCGACGCGCGCGGGTCCGGCTGGCGAGCGGCGCGCTGCGCGACGTGACGCTCGGGCTGTGCGACGCCCAGGGCTGCGCCGCCGAGGCCGGGGTCGCGGTCGGCGACGTCGTCGCGATCGGCGGTGCGCCGTGAACCGCCGGATCGGCGCGCTCGCCGCGCTCGCGTCCAGCGCGCTCGGCTGCGGCCACCGCGTCGCCGCCCCCACGCTGTCCGACGTCAAGCGCGGCGACCTGGTGGTCGGCGTCGAGGTCGAGGGCGTGCTGCAGGCGGTCAACTCGATCGATATCAAGCCGCCGGCGCTGGGCAACGTGTGGAGCTTCAAGATCGCCAGCCTGGCGCTCGAGGGCTCCGAGGTGGCGCCCGGCGCGCCGGTGATCGGGTTCGACGCCTCCGATCAGATCCACGAGCTCGAGACCATGCAGAACGAGGCCGACGCCGCGCAGAAGAAGCTCGACAAGAAGCGCGACGACGCGCAGCTGGCGCGCCGCGACGACGAGCTCAAGATCGCCGAGGCCGAGGCCGCGCTGCGCAAGGCCACGCTCAAGACCGACGCGCCGCCCGATCTGGTGGCCTCGGTCGCGCAGCGCGAGATCGAGCTCGACGAGCAGGGCGCCAAGCTGGCGCTCGAGGCCGCGCGCCGCCACGCCGAGCAGATCCAGCGCTCCAACGACGCCGAGGTCCAGCGGCTGCTCGACAAGGTGAGCTACGCGCGGGACCGCGTCGCCCAGCTCAAGCGGACCGTCGCCAGCATGCAGGTCACCGCGCCGCGCGCCGGCACGGTGGTCTACGCCGCCAACGACGCCGGCGAGAAGCACAAGATCGGCGATAGCGTGTGGCGCATGGAGGACGTGCTGCAGATCGTCGGGCTCGGCAACATGCTGGGCGACGGCCAGGTCGACGAGGTCGACATGGCCAGGCTCGCCGATCACCAGCCGGTCGTGCTGCGGCTCGACGCGCAACCCGACGTCCAGCTGCACGGCGCGATCGCCTCGCTCGCGCGCACCGTGCAGGTCAAGTCGCGCACCGACTCGAGCAAGATCGTGAAGCTCAAGATCGCGATCGATCCGACGAGCGTGCCGCTGCGCCCCGGCATGCGGTTCCGCGGCCAGGTCGAGACCGAGCACCTCCACGGCGTGGTCCAGGTACCGTCCGACGCCGTGTTCGCCACCGCCGACGGGCCGGTCGCCTATCGCAGCACCGACCGCGGCTTCGAGCGGGTCCGGCTCGAGCTCGGCCACCGCACCCAGACGATGATCGAGGTCAAGGCCGGCCTCGCCCCCGGCGATCGGGTGTCGCGCAGCGATCCGGGAGCCGCGCCGTGAAGCGCGCCGCCATCGCGCTCGCGGTGCTGGTGACGCTCGGCGTGGCCACCGCCCGGCTGCTGCGCGGCGCCGCGGCGCCCGCCGGGGACATCGCGACCGCCACGGTCGCCACGCAGCACTTCGTGCGCCGGGTCACCGCCGAGGGCAACCTGCGCGCGGTCGTGGCGACCCCGCTCACCGCGCCGCGCGGCACGCGGCCGGTGAAGATCGCCTGGCTGGCCGCCGACGGCACGATGGTCGTGGCCGGCGACGTCGTGGTCCGGTTCGATCCGAGCGAGCCGGAGAAGCAGCTGCACGACGGCCAGACCGATCTCGCCGCCGCGACCGCCAAGCTCGAGGAGGAGATGGTCAAGTCGCGCGCCGCGGTCGCCGGGCGCGACACCGACGCCGTGCTCGCCCACGACGAGCTCGACCAGACGCGCAAGTTCCAGTCCAAGGACCAGCTGATCTTCTCGCGCAACCAGATCATCGAGTCCGCGATCGACGAGGAGCTCGCGGCGGCCAAGCAGACCCACGCCGAGCGCGCGCGGGCGATCGAGCAGCGCCTCGCGCGATCGAACGCCGCGGTGATCGGCGTCGAGCGCCAGAAGGCCGAGCTCGAGATCTCGCACGCCCAGACCGCGCTGAGCAGCATGGCGATCGTCGCGCCGCGCGGCGGGGTGTTCGCGCTCGACAGGTCCTGGCGCGGCACGCTGCCCAAGCTCGGCGACTCGCTGTGGCCGGGCCAGGCGGTCGGCGAGATCTCCGCGCTCGACGCGATGGAGGCCAGCGTGTACGTGCTCGAGGTCGATGGCAGCGGCCTCGCGGAAGGCCAGCGCGCCGAGGTCGTGATCGAGGCGCGGCCGGAGCGCACGTTCACCGGCAAGATCCGGATCGTCGACAAGCTCGCGCAGCCGCGCCAGCCGGGCTCGCCGGTCCAGTACTTCGGCGTGGTGATCCAGCTCGACGCCACCGACCGCGAGGCGATGAAGCCGGGCCAGCGCGTCCGCGCGACGCTGGTGCTCGCGCAGCAGGACGCGCTGGTCGTGCCGCGCCAGGCGGTGATCGCGCGCGGCACCGACAACGTCGTGTACCGCAGGACCGCCGGCGGGTTCGAGCCGGTCGTCGTCGAGTTCGGCGCGGCGACCTCGGGCCGGGTCGTGATCACCAAGGGGCTGGCCGCGGGCGACGTGATCGCGCTGCGCGACCCGACGCACGCGCGCGACCCCGGCGCCGGCAGCGGCTCGAGCGCGCCGGGGGCCGCGCCATGAGGGCGGTGTTCGACGCGTTCGTCACCGCGCTGGCCAGCCTGGCCGAGCACAAGCTGCGCACCACGCTCACGATGCTGGGCATGATGTTCGGCGTCGGCGCGGTGATCGCGATGCTGTCGATCGGCGCCGGCGCCGAGACCCAGGCGCTCGCGCTGATCGATCGGCTCGGCACGCGCAACCTCGTGATCACCGCGCGGACGCTCAAGGCCACCGAGGCCACCGAGCTGCGCAAGAAGTCGATCGGCCTGTCGCTGCGCGACATCGAGGCGATCGAGGAGGCGGTCCCGGCCGTCGCGTTCGCGGCGCCGCGCAGCGAGATCGACGCCCACGCGATCATCGCGGCCGGCGCCAAGACCACGGGCCAGATCTACGGCGTCGGCCACCGCCACCGCGAGGTCACGCCGTTCGCGCTGCGCGAGGGCCGCTTCATCGACGAAGCCGACGAGCGCCACCACGCCCAGGTCTGCGTGATCGGCGCGACGATCCGGCGCGAGCTGTTCGGCGCCGATCCGGCGCTCGGCAAGGACGTCAAGATCGACGACATGTGGTTCGAGGTCATCGGCGTGCTGGCCCCCGAGGTCAGCTCGACCACGGAGGTCCAGGGCGTCTCGATCGCGTCGACCGAGCGCGAGATCTACCTGCCGTTCACCACGGCGCTGCGCAAGCTCGACCACGATCCGCTGAAGTCGCCGCTCGACGCGATCGTGCTCCACCTCGTGCCCGACGCCCCGGCCGGCGAGACCAGCGCCGTGGTCGCCGGCCTGCTCGACCGCCTGCACGGCGGCGTGCGCGACTACGATCTCATCGTGCCCGAGGCCCTGCTCGAGCACAGCAAGCAGACCCAGCAGCTGTTCAACCTCGTCATGGGGCTCATCGCCGGCATCTCGCTGCTGGTCGGCGGCATCGGCATCATGAACATCATGCTCGCCTCGGTGCTCGAGCAGACCCGCGAGATCGGCGTGCGCCGCGCGGTCGGCGCCCGGCGCGCCGACATCCGGTTCCAGTTCCTGGTCACCGCGTTCTCGCTCGCCATGCTCGGCGGCCTGCTCGGCGTCGCGATGGGCCTGGCGATCGCGCGCGGCGTCGCGGCCTACGCCGACTGGCCCACCGTGGTCACGACCTGGTCGATCGCGCTCTCGCTCGGCGTCTCGGTCGCCGTCGGCGTCGCGTCGGGCCTCTACCCGGCGATGCGCGCGGCGCGGCTCGATCCGATCGAGGCGCTGCACGCCGAGTGAATCATGGGCCCCGACGGACCGACAGCTCGACGTGGCGCTCGTCGAGCAAGCGGCCGGTCGCGCGCAGCAGCGCCGCGGTCGCCTTCTTGTGGTCGAGCACCGCGGACAGCTCGGCGAGCTGGGCCGACGCCAGCTCCTCCTGGCGCTGCGCGACGAAGAAGTTCGACGAGTTGCCGTTCAAGAACTTGCGGTGCTCGACGTCGAGGCTGCGGGTCGACAGCGCGCGGAACCGCGCCGCGGCGGTGACCCGGAGCGCCGCGGCATGCTGGGAGCGCACCGCGTCGCGCACCGCGAACCACACGTCCTGCACCAGCTGGTTGCGGTTGGCGGCGGCGATCCGCAGCCGCGCGCGCTCGGCCTCGGCGGCGGCCCCGGCGGCGCGACCGAGCGGCGCCCAGATCAGGTTGAGCATCACGCTGTAGCCCGGGGCGTCGGCGCGGCCGACCTGGTCGAGCGTCTCGCGGTAGCGCCGGTCCTGGCCGACGCCGGTCGCGGTGACCCCGACGTCGATCTGCGGCAGCTCGTTGTTCTCGGCCCGGCGCACCTGGAGCGCCTCGGACCGCAGGTCGAGGCCGGCCTGCGCGAGCTCCGGTCGGTGCTCGACCGCGACCGCGATCATGTCCTCGGGGCGGTGGGCCTCGGCGACGAACTCGGGCGCATCGGTCGGCAGGATCGGCTTCGCCCACTGGTCGCGCGGCAGGTTGAGCAGCCGGCGCAGCTGATCGGTGACCGCCTCGATGTCCTGCTCGGCCTGGAGCAGGTCGAGCTGGCGCTGGGCCAGCGTGGCCTCGGCCGCGATCAGGTCCGACGGCGGCAGCTGGCCGGCGTCGATCTGGCGGTGGGTCAGCGCGAGCTGATCCTCGGCGAGCCGGCGCGACCCCAGGCCGAGATCGTAGCGGTAGAGTGCCTGCACGACGTTCCAGTAAGCGTCCTCGGTGCGCTCGACGATATCGGCCGCGGCGATCGCGAGCTGCTGGCGCTCGCGCTCCGAGCCGATCTCGGCGCGCAGCACGTCGATCCGCGGCACCACGAGATCGGGCGAGAACCCACGGAACACCGGCTGGGTCAGCGACAGCGACACCATCGAGCGATAGTCGAGCGGCTCGACGGCGTCGACCGCCGTCGTGCGCGATCGCGCGTTGGTGAAGTCGAGCTCGAGCAGCGTGCCGGTGGCGAGCCGCTGCGCGAGCGACAGGTTCCAGTCCTGGATCGTCGACGTCACGATCTGGCCGGCGCCGCCCTGCTCGGTCGTGACCGGCGGGCTGTCGGCGCGGCTGTGATCGAGGTGCAGGGTGAGCTGGGGCTCGAACCCGCCGCGCGCGACGTCGATCCCGAGCCGCGCGATCTGCAGGGTCTCGCGCTCGACCGCGATCCCGAGGTTGTCGTGGACCGCGATCCGCAGCGCCTCGGACAGGCTGAGCCGCCACACCGCCGTCGCATCGACGGCGGCGGGCAGCGCCGGTGGCTGCTTCATGAAGTCGGGCGTCTCGTAGCGCGGCTCGTCATCGGCGACCGCGCGCGCACCCCAGAGCGAACAGGTCACCAGGACCAGAACCGTCGAACGCACCACCATGGGGGCGCAGCCTACCTCGTCTGACGCGTCGCTTCCGAGCGGCGTGCGGCGCATGCGCCGGGTTCTTCCCGGCAGATTGCGGCCGGCGATCCGTGCGGCAGATCGCTGGCGCACCCCGCGCGACGGCGCCCCCCGCGCTGCGCGAGGTCGCCTTGGCGCCGACCAGGAATGATCCGGCAATCTTTGTCGGCGCCGAGCATACCGACTCGTAGGCTCGCGGGCGCAGCGTCGCCGACCGCGGTGTGCACTTGCGCGCACGCTGCATGGCAGTCGCTCCGAACCTGCCATCGCGATATGCGCTGTACGCGAATCCAGACATACTGACGATCACGCTCATGCAGCCCCTCACCGAGATCCGTTTATCATTCCGCCGCGCGATCGCCGGCGCAACGGTCGCCGCCGCCGTGCTGTGCGCCGGCGGCGCAGCCCAGGGCGACCCCGCGCCGCCGGCCGATCAAAAATCACAGTTCGAGACCCATTTCGGCGCGTCGCTCAACCGCGACTGCGGATTCAGTCGCAAGCTACCGTCGGGGCAGACCCTCTGGATCTTCTGTGATACCGCGGTCTACGATTGGACCGGCACGCTGACCGGGTTCGTCGCGGGCACCACGGCTGCCGAGGGCGCGTTCACGGTCGGCCAGGTCCCGCAGCAGCTCGTCGAGGTGCCGACCCCACCCGGCGCGCTCGCGGGCCGCAGTCCGTTCATCGGGCCTGCACAGTTCCTGCCCAATCCCACCAACCTGACGCGAGCGGATGGCTCCGCGTGCGCGGTGACGCCGACCTCGTACCCGGCGGCGTGGGCGACCGGCGTGGCCCAGGAGCCGAACAACTCGTCGAAGCTGCTCATCACCTACTGGGAGGTGTGTGTCGACAGCGGCGCGATGCTCGTCGAGGGCTTCGGCCTGCTCGAGTATGACTCGTCGAACAACACCATCGCCTCGGGGCCGACCGAGGTGTTCCGGGCGTCGGGCGCCGGCGCGCAGCTGCCGGCGCAGCAGCGGCTCGGCTCGCCGATCTTCAGCCACAACATCCTCTATCTGTTCGCCAGCGTATGCGATGAGTCGGTGTGGGGCGTGTGCACGAGCGGCCGCGTGTTCGCGTCGAACGTGCTCGCCGCGCCCGCATACTGGCAGGCCGGCGCGAACTACTTCTGGTGGTTCTCGACCGCCTATCCAGGCTGGTCGCAGGACGCCGCGCTGGCGCAGTCGGTGATCCCCGGCGCGACGCCCTTCGGCATCACGGTGGATCGCTACGACGGCAAGGGCGTCGCGCTCGTCGAGGAGACCACCATCGCCGGCGGCTACCGGATCTGGCAGTCCCCCGCCGATACGTTCGTCGGCGCGTGGACCGCCGGGCCGAGCGCCGGCAGCCTCACCGGCTGCGATCGCGCGACCGGCGTGAACCTGTGCCGCGCGTTGACCGGCCACCCCGAGCTCAGCACGCCCACCCAGCTGCTCATGTCGTACTTCAATCCCGCCGACAATCACGTCGCGGTCGTCGCCGTCCCGTGGTGACGGGTCAGCGCAGGAACGCGTCGGTCAGGCCGCCGTCGACCGGGATCAGGTGCCCGGTCGTGCAACGCGCCGCGGGCCCGGCGAGGAACATCGCGGCCTGCGCGCAATCGTCGGGCTGGACCGGCTGCAGCGTGAGCGCGCGCTTGGCGTAGAACCCGGCGAGCAGCGCGCTCAGCTGATCGTCCGTGGCGCCCAGCTCGAACGCGATGTTGTACTTCTGCAGCGATGCGGTCACCCGCTCGCGGGAGAACATGGTCGATCCGCTGACCACGGTGGCCGGGCTGACGCCGTTGACCCGGATCTTGGGGGCCAGCGAGATCGCGAGCTCGCGGACGAGGTGGCTGACCGCCGCCTTGCTGACGTCGTAGGCCTCGCTGCCGCGCTTGGCGACCACCGCGTTGGCCGAGCTGGTGAGCACGATCGAGGCCTCGATGTCCTGATCCTTCAGGATGCGCGCCGCTTCATCGGCGAGCCGGTGGTTCGCCGTGATGTTGATATCGAACGTGGCCGCCCAGCCGTCGTCGTCGATCACGCCGGTGGGCGAGGTCGGAAACACCGCGGCGGTGTTGATGATCGCGTCGAGCCCGCCGTAGGCCGCCACCGCCTCGCGGAGCGCGCGGCGGATCGTCTGGCGGTCGCGGATATCGATCGCGACGGCGACCGCGGTGGCCGCGCCGTGATCCTTGCAGAGCTGCGCGGCCGTGCGCTGGGCCTCCTCGAGGTTGCGATCGGCGACCACGACGTTGGCGCCGCGCGCCGCCGCCAGCACCGCCGTGGCGCGGCCGATGCCGCTGCCGCCGCCGACCACGGCGACGATCCACCGGCTCAGCTCCTTCTCGGCCGGCTGGCGCCGCAGCTTGGCCTCCTCGAGCGCCCAGTACTCGATCTTGAACGCCTCCGACGCCGGCAGCGCGACGTAGTTCTGGTGCACGACGAACGCGCTGGCCTCCGCCGCGAGCCCGGCCTGCGACAGCCCGCGCGTCGGCGCATCGCCGCCGAGCGCGGTGGCGCCCTCCATGACGTGGATCGCGTTCAGGTAGAACTCGCCGGTGATCCGGGCCTCGGCGCACGTCTTGCCAAAGCTCATCATGCCGACGCCACCGATCAGCACGACGCTGGGGTTGTCGTCGCGCAGCGCCGGCGAGTCCGGCACCGCGTGGGCCTCGTAGTAGCTCCGGTAGTCCTTGCGGTAGCTCGCGAGCGCGGTGTCGATCCGCGCCCGCAGATCGGCGCCCGACAGGCCCGGCTCGGTCGCCACGTACATCGGCCGGATCTTGGTCCGCACGAAGTGATCGGGGCAGCTCGTGCCGAGCTGCGCGAGCGCCTCGGCGTCCTTGGAGTTGACGAACCGCAGCACCGCCGGATCGTCGCTGAAGTGGCCGATCATGCGCCGCTTGCGCGACACCCGGCCGCGCACGAACGGCAGCAGATCGATCGCGAGCTCGCGGTGGTGCTCGGCGGTCTCACCGCGCGGTCCACCGAACAGCTTGGCGCCGCGCTGCGCGACCTGCTCGAGCACGAGCTGGCCGATCTGATCGATCACGGTGATCGAGCGGCGGTAGCACGCGCGCGAGGTATCGCCCCACGTGAACAGGCCGTGGCCGCCCAGCACGATGCCATCGCAGCCGGGCGACGCCTCGACCGCCTTGCGCAGCACCATCGCCAGCTCGAAGCCGGGGCGCGCCCACGGCACCCAGATCAGGCGCTGGCCGAACCGCCGGTTGAACTCGTCGAGCTTGTCGCGCCCGTTGGCCGCGGCGGCCAGCGCGATGCCCCAGTCGGGGTGCAGGTGATCGACGTGGGCGAACGGCAGGAACGCGTGCAGCGGCGTATCGATCGACGCGGCGACCGGGTTGATGCCGAACGTGCACATCGGGTACAGCCCGACCATCTCGTCCTCGTGCGCGGCGCCGCGATAGCGATCGCGCAGCGCGTGGAGCTTGCGCAGATGCAGCGTGGCGAAGCCCTCTCGCTTGATGCTGCCGAGATCGCCGCCGCTGCCCTTGACCCACAGCACGTCCTGGGCGGCACCGTCGAGCGGATCGGGCGCGGACAGCTTGGCGCTGGTATTGCCGCCGCCGAAGTTGGTGATTCGCAGGTCCGAGCCGAGGAGGTTCGAGCGATACCGGAGGAGGTCCGGGCCGTCGAGGTCACGGGCGACTCGGTCGTCCCAGCGATCTTCCAGATACTGCAGCTTATCTCCGGGGTCCATAACGTAGCTTCCTTTCTAGGGGCTCGAGCGCGCGCGCCGCGCGGAGATCTTCCGCGCGACGATCGGCAGCGCCACGGCCGTGATCAGCAGGATCCCGACGACGATCGTCATCAGGATGCCGGGAACATTGATGAGGCCCAGGCCGAACGTCATCATGCCCATGACGAAGATCGCCAGGATGACGCCGGTCATGGTGCCGGTACCGCCGGCGATCCCGACGCCGCCCAGGACGACGATCGCGATCACCTCGAGGTCCCAGCCAACCGCCATGTTCGGCCGCGTCGCGCCGACCCGCGAGGTCAGGAACGCCGCCGCGAGCCCGGCCATGCAGCCGTTGACGGCGAACATCCAGAACCGGTAGGCGTCGACGTTGATGCCGCTGTAGCGCGCGGCCTCGGGGTTGGTGCCATAGGCGTAGAGCTTGCGCCCGATCGTCGTGCGATGCACCACCACGGCGAACACCGCGGCCAGCACCACGAACACGACGAACTCGTAGGGGATGAGGCCAAACAGGTAGCCCTGGCCGAGCACCGCGAAGTCATCGGGGTACTCGGTGTACGCGCCGTCGCCGAGCACGATGTAGGGGATGCCGCGGAACAGCGACACCGTGCCGATCGTGACGACGATCGCCGGCACCTTGAAGCCGACGACGATCCCGCCGTTGAACATGCCGGCCGCGGTGCCGACGACCACGCTCGCGGCCAGGAGGCCCGGCATGCCGACCCCGTGGGTCGCGAGCCAGCCCATGACCACCGAGCACAGCGCGACGATCGCCGCGACCGACAGATCGATATCGCGGCCGATGATCAGGAGCGACATCGACAGCGCGATCAGCGCCTTCTCGGAGAAGCTCTGCGTGCTGTCGAG